>SKEB01000225.1_pt1 | contig 65019 bp, 63 predicted proteins | sample 4826561 | NCBI WGS metagenome assembly SKEB01 (sample SAMN11008820, study PRJNA524170) | human gut metagenome | biome: Human fecal sample; material: Feces; isolation source: fecal sample from pouch patient p17 | host: Homo sapiens | place: Israel: Tel-Aviv | collected 2016-03-29
TTAAAATGGTTCTGTCTGTGCCTGTTCCGTCATCAAGAGTAAACTGTAACAGTTTCTTTGACTTCGGTACTGCAACACACTCTTTAACCTTTACTGCACGGAAATCTGACTTGCTGAATGTATCAAAATCAACAAATTCCTCAAATAAAGGCTCTACCTTTACCTTAGAAAAATCAATCTTTTCAGACTCAGTTTTTACATTTTTTTCAGGTGCTTCAGAAGCTGTATTATTTACATCATTTTTCTTATTTACACCATCTAAGGACTTCATTGTCGGGATTTCGGGTCTATGAGATTTATAACTCTTCAAAAATCTCTTTATCCCTACATTTAAGCGTTATCCAAACTCTCCAAAATACATAAGTCTTCATAAGCCATTACACATCATGTTTCAGTTGGCTTATGAATTGGCTTAAGTGGCTTAAACCGCCTTTTCAGAGATGTTTTATTCTGTTATTTTTTGAAGAACTCATCAAGACCAATAAATTCCGTCTGCTTCAGTTCTTTCGTTACATCTGCATAGATGTTGAGTGTGGTAGCAATATCAGCATGTCCTAAAGTATCCTGAATTACCTTTATATTCACACCAGCTTCACACATACGAGTCGTAAATGTATGCCTAAGCGTGTGGCAACTAAAATGAGGAAGCAATACTGGATTATCTTCGCCCTTCAGCAGAACTTCATCATTACAATCACGAATAATTCTGCGGATAGCTTTATTCAAAGTTCCCTGATGCTGAACATTACCGAAACGATTCACAAAGATAAAATCTGTATAACCATCCACGGTAGCTTTGCACTCCACTCCCAATTCTTCCTGATATTCTTTTTCTTTCAAAAAAGCTTCTTTCACAAAATCCATCATCGGAACCTGGCGGGTGCTCGTTTCCGTTTTCGGTGTGTTTACATTGAAATAGCAACCGTTCTTCTCTACTTCATGGCGGTGGCAGTAATAAACCAATGTATGATTTACATCAACCATGCCTTTCTCAAGGTCGATATCGCACCAACGAAGTCCCGTTGCTTCTCCCACACGAAGTCCCGTTCCAAGCATCACTGCAAAAATCGGATACCAATGATTATAAGTGTGATTACGCTGCAAGAAGTCCAGGAGCAAATCCTGCTGCGGTCTTGTCAACGCTTTACGCTTTTCTGTTTTGAACACATGAGACTGCTTCAATTCCTTTAACACATTGTTAGAGGGATTGTTTCTGATATAAGAATCGTCTACAGCCATATCCAGTACCTGATGAAGTACCGTATGGATACTGTCAATGGTCGATGCCTGTAAGCCTCTTTCATCAGCAAGATAATTATAAAAACGCTTTACATCGGTTTTCTTAAGAGTGGAAATCCTTTTCTTTCCGAACTCCGGACGCACAAATGTGTTGTACATATACTGGTAGTTCTGGAAAGTGTTATCCTTCAGTCCACGCTTAATCTGCTTCCATAAATCAAATAACTCATTTACAGTCACATATCTCGCCTCTGCTTTTATGCCGTCACTTTTGTCTCTTTCGATTTCTTTTTCTTTCTCTCGAAGTTCCTCCAGTGTTTTTGCATAAACTCTGCGACGCTTGCCTGTTTTGTCAGTCCAACGATATTCATAAGTTCCGTTTGGACGCTGACCCTCTCCTGTACGGAGAACGATTCTGTCTTTGTCTTTCCTTTTTTGTCCTTTTCCTGCCATGTTCGGCTCCTTTCCGCACAACAGAAAAGGGACATTGTTCCAGTACTGATTATACCAGAACAATATCCCTGTTTCAATGACCGTTTTCCACGAAAGCGGTACATAATCCATGTGCAATTGTTAATTTTTAAAATTTGCAACAAGTTGTTGCAAAAATTTTCTTGTCTTGGTTCTTGTTTAAACCTTGTTTAAATTCTTGTATTTAAACAAGGTTTTTGATGATTCATACCTCTTTTCGCTTGGGTAAATCTTGTTTAATTTCTTGTTTTAAAACAAGGTTTTATACAAGCTTACTTTTTTAATATCCAATATGATTTCTGCTGATTGGATGAATCTGGTTCAATAATATCTTTTTTCTTCATTGCTGAAAGAAGATTTCGGATTTTATTTTCCTTTTGCGTATCGTTCAGAGCATTTGGCAGCTTATCCCACAAAAGTTCTCGAATATCTTTCTTCTTTGCTCGTTCATATTTTTTCAAATACTCTACAATTAAATCTTTATAATATTTGTCATCGAATCCCTTGTTTTTAATATAATTTGCACTCTCATCAATGCTCTTAGCTGCGGAAGCAGACAAATATAAACTGCTTAGTCTGCCCTCAACCAGCTTAAATGAACGCAATCTGTCTGCATCGGCTTTATCTATCGGCAATCCCTTTTGAACTCTGTCCAACAAAAATACTGTCTGCAAATCCAAATCCTGATGATCATATAAAATGTGCATATAATTATCATTCAAGGATTTACCATATACGGTAACTTCAACCTGTGTACCAGTTGATACATTATAATCCGGCATTGGGAAATACTTTGCCTTTTGAATATTATAGGCTCTCCTGATACCAAGTGTTGCTGTATCAATCATGTGGAACGAAGCCATTGCCTCTGCCAAAAGCTGATTGCGGTAAAATGGCGGATTGTAACTTACCTCCAGCACATTTTCTATCTTCTGTGGAATGAAATCGCCCGGATTGGTAAACTTAATCTTGTCTTCAAATTCATTCACATAGATTCTTCCGCCAAGCTGATAGTTCGTATGCGCAATACAGTTGTTCAGCAACTCTCGCATCAACCAACTATTATACTGCTCTGTCTCCATTGGAAACAAAGTCATCTGGTTTGGCATATAGCGATAGGTCAGATTACGCACTTTTGCGAATACCTTGTCTACAACATTGATAAATGGAATTTTGAAAATGGCATAATCCTTATCCGATCCATCTGCACCATACAAACGCCACATGATACTTGGAGCAGAATAAAACAGATAATCATAGTCTGAATTTCCCAACAAAAGCATTCCGGCATGAGTGATTTTCCCTTCAATCATCAGTTTTACTTTTGTAAGGAACTGTTCATCGTTCATTGCATCTACTTCTTTTGCAATATGCTCCTGATTCATCTTTTCCTTGTATTTCTTACGAGCCAGCGCAATCGCATCTTTATCCAAATGCTCTATGGTTGCCTTCTCTAAAATCTGCTTTGACCAGTCTTTGCGTTCCTGCGAACGAATAGCATCAATCTTATACTGTTTCAGTGGTACAAGGCTTTCTCCGGATCTTTCATAATAATTTGTTTTCCAATCAGTCGGAATACCGGTTGCAGCCGCAGGAATCTTAAACATAAGAACTCTTTTAGCCACACCATCCACCATAGGAAAAATTTCAATAATATCATAGAAAGTCATTCCATTCGTAGTATCTCTTGAAATTTCGTACTTGAATCTTTCAAGCAAAGTCTTTTCGCCCTTTTTATAAGCACTTCCTACCACATGTCTGACTTTTCCTTTTTCGCTCACACCAAACACAAGCCATCCATACTGTTGCTGACGTAAGTTCGCCTCATTACTTATTGCAGAAAAATATCTGCCGATTTTATCTGTATCATAATTGCTTTTGGCTTCTTTGAACTCTACAATTTCGTATTCCCAACGAGCCATCAAATTCTCAAGTATCTCATAATACTCCACGTCTTGTACTGATTTGTCATAATCAAAATATGGCATATTCTCACCAGCTTTCCGCTTTACTGTATCTTATTTTATCAATACACAAATCCCGTGTCAATCTCAGGCGAACTCTTGTTCCGTAAAATATTCTAAAGCGAATACATTCTCTCAGTATACTCATCCAACTGCCTACGCTTAATCAGACGCTTGGAACCAATCCACAGCACAAAAGGACAATTTTCGTCATCAGATAACTTACGCAATTTATTGATACCGATTCCGGAATAAGCTGCTGCTTCTTCCAGTGTCAAGTTGGATTTCTCCCAAATAGGCACTTCTCTTACCATAGGCACTTACCCCCTCTTTTTCCAAACAATCTCGTAGCCAAGCACATCTGCCAGTTCCACGGCTTCCTTATAGCGCAGCGTTTCTCGCAGGAGCTTTCCCGATAGATTGGAAACGCTCCTGCTCCATCCATACTGCTGTTCCAATTTTTCCAACACATCCTGCATGGTCACTCCCTCGCACACAAGATGTGATCTCACTTCATTTCGCACGTTCATTTTCGCTTACCTCCATAAAAAGAGCCTTGCAATGCGTAATGACAACGAAGTTCGGCAACTGACCTTAACAAACTATCAAATTCCAATACAAAGCTCTGCTATTTTAATTCTATTCTTTTTATAATTATGGGTTGTTTTGGTTGTCGGAGTAGAAAATCCCTTGTAAAATAAGGATTTTTCCAGACAACCAAATCGACAACCCGATGACATTTTAACTGACAATTTACCCAGTATTTCCAAAAGGCAGCTCCATCTGCTTAGCTTCTTCCTCCGTCAGTTCTACAAATCCTTCCAAGGAATTTGTTCCGGTTGCCACAGGCTGGTTGTCACGCTCCCAGCCTTTCTGCCTTCCATATCCGGCAAAATGCCTCGGATTTGTGAACTGCTTCCATCCTACAATGGAATTGTTCATAATATCGTTGATTTCACGGATTTCCCATTGCTTCGGCTCATCAAACAGATGATTTAATGCTTCCTTGTAAAGCATTTTGGAGCAGACCATATTTCCCTTATAGCTATCCAAAAATCCCTGAATCATGCCTGCTTTCGTATCTTCCGGCATAAACTGCTTCTGAAATTCTTTCAGATACTGTTCCATTTCCTTTGAAAGGGAAAGTTTATACTTTTTGCTTCGGTAAATTACCATAGCTTCTGCCCACATCTGTTCAATGTAGGCTCTGGATGCTTTTTCATCCGCCATGATGTGTACCTCAGCTTGTTCTGGATAGACCATAATAGGAAGAAATCTTCGGTTTCCGGTACGGTCAAGTGGCAGAAAATCCAAAGTGTTGGAAGTGCCACCGAACACGCATTGACGAAGTCTGTCGTCTGGCTGTTTATCATAAGGAATTTTATAGGTCTCCTTCTGACGGCTGAGGAACGATTTTATATCTTCAATGCTTTTTGCATTGGCTGTGGCAATCATTTCCGACATCTCTACAATCCAATGCCCTTGCATCTTGCGGAACACATTATCATCTTCCAGCTTCTTCAAATCATCCGTAAACCATTCGTCTTTTATTGCAAGAAAACGAAAGAATGTGGACTTGCCTGCACCTTGTCCTCCTACAAGACAGAGCATCATTTCAAATTTGCATCCCGGGCGAAAGATTCTGTGAATGGCACCCAGCATAAACAACTGCATCGCAGCACAGGTGTATTCGTTCTTCTCCACTCCAAGGAAATGGTGCAAGGCATTTTCGATGCGCTTCTCGCCGTCCCACACCAGACTTTTCAGCTTTTCCTGAATTGGATGGTACTTATTTTTATCGGCAATGATCGAAATCGCTCTCGAAATCTTTGATTCCACACTAAGTCCGTAATTTTCTTCCAGATAAAGCATCAGATAATTTACATCCGTTTCATTCAGAACCGGACTTCTTTTATGCCACCATAATGGCTTCACAATATCCGTTTTTTCTGTAAACAGGTTGTAGCGTATGCTTTGGTGCAACACCTCATCAAGACGAAATATCGTAAGACAGTTTTTAATGCTGTTCTTCACACCGCCATTTTCTGTTCGGTCTAAGCATTCCCTAACCTCGGCAGGACTGCACGGTTTTTCCATATCACTGGCTGCTTCCAATACCTGTCTCTGCTTCTCGGCAGATAAATTCTGAAATTCGTTGTTCAAGCAATGCCACCTCCTTCCCATATTCCATCACAAGCAATGCTTTTTCCTCTATTTCTCCAAACACCAGAATATCCAAGAGATATTCCAGATGTGATTTTTTCTGCAAGGCTTCCACAAACAGCGGATGCCATGTTTCATCTTCCATGTTGGGAGAATAATCTATTTCCCACTTTTTCAGAAGATGATAGTAGTCTGACAGAACACGGAAACAACGCCGCTCGGCTTCTGCATAGATCTGTGCATCTGATTTTTTACAGATTACCTTCTTCGACTTTGTTTTCGCTGACTTCATATTATAAGTTATTCCAAAGTCTGAAGCTGTCTTTTGCGCCGCTTCCAGACTGGAGATACCATAAAGCCTTGATACAAAATCAATCACATCGCCGTCAGCTCCACACCCGAAGCAATGAAAACGCTTGTCCACTTTCATGCTCGGATTTTTGTCTTGATGGAATGGGCAGACTGCCATGTTATTTCTGCGTATCTTCAATCCGTACATTTCCGCAGTCTGTCTGGTTGTGACAGACTGCTTAACTGCATCAAATACATTCATAGCTAAGTCCTCCCATAGAAAAAGCACCTGACATTTCTGATGAAAATGACAAGTGCCTGTTAGCGTTCCATATTCTTTTGTTTGATTTTCTTATCCGAATCACCATCCTTTTTCACAAGTTCTTTATTACGCTGCAATTTCTCAAGCAGCGATTCTTTTGCTTTTTCTTTTACCACAGTCATATTCTTTTCTTTAACTGTCGGCAGTTTCAATGCGGTCAAAACTTTATTCAGAAGCTTGTCCGCCGTTTTCTTCATTTTGTTTTGCAGGGCATCCAGAGATTTACTGATAGCAGATTTTTTATCAGCCGGAACATTGCTTTCTTCTGTGATCCACTTCTGATAATTTGCCACAATCTCCAAATCCTGTTTCTGAGTTTCTGCAAAAACTGTTTCCGCAATCACTTCACAGGCTTTTTCATAGGCAGTATCCGCAATTTCTTCCACAAGTGATTCTGCATCCTCCAGCTTCATTGTAATTTCTGAAAGTGCCTGTTCCTTTTCTACCATGACCTGTTTCTGCTTCTCAATGATAAAATCATTTTTCTCCAGATAGGCTTTCCCACCATAGATTGGCTCACGCTCCAGTTGCAGACCATAACGCTCACAAATTTCAAATAACAATTCTCTGCACATAGCATCAAAAGTCTGCTTGCGATTGTTGTGTCTGCCTTTTGGCTAGGTTGGATCAGGAAGTGGTATTCCCAGTTCCTCCAATGCCTTTTCCTGTTGCGGACAAAGCTCGCCGTATTGATTTTTACAATCAAATACATGACGTTCCTGAATGTGGGGCGTACCCTCATCCAAGTGCAATGCCCAGTTCAGAATGTGAACGTGAGTGCCGAACCTGCTTTCCATTTCTCCGAAGAAATCATTCGCTACTTGCAACAGAATTTCCGGCGGTACGGATTCTTCTATCGTGCCGATCTGATAAATGGTTTCTTCCGGACAGGTCTTTTTATTTTTCAGCAAGTCCTCCACGGTTCTGTTCCTCTCCGGATGTCTGTTTTTTATATTTCTCTCATTCTGAAAGAAAATGAAATCGCCATATTTGGCGGTGTAATACATCTGCTCAACTTTCTCAAAAGAAAAATCCTGTTCGGCATCTGCATTACGGCTATCGGAAGTTGTGATTCCTCGATAACAGTCCCAATAAATATTTCTTTTCGCTCGTTCCGCATCAATGTGTTCACTGTTTTCCAAATCAAACCTACGGTCATTATGCTTCGGATTGTAAGCACCATTTTTACCGGAACGACCATTGTGTCGTGTCAACCTCAAAGGCTTTTCCTCCATTTCTTTTTGAGTGTTGTCAAGGAAATCGAAGCAGCTTTGCTGCTGTCCTGCTTCATTTATGCGCAGGTAATACCCAGTACTAAGTGGCGAAACGCCACTGACTGGGCAAGGCTGCTGCCCTTGACCCGCACAGGGATATTGCATTCCCTGTACCCTTGCACAAAGAGCTGCGCCCTCTGTACTCCTGCCGGACAACCTGTTTCAAACCACTGGCCAGTTGGTTCTCACAGCTTCTCCGTTTTCTAAGAACAGCTCCACCGGAGCCTTCTCAGAAAATTTCAGGCGATGACCATTCACATACATCGTGAACTATCACCGCCTGTTCTCGTATGCCGGTACCTGCATACGAGATTATAAATTGCCATGGCAATTTAATTTTGTAAATGAGCAAAACAAAAGCGACCAACTTTTCACGGTTGATCGCCTTTGGCTTGGTCATTTATGTATCTTATTTTTCCGGCAGAGTACTCAATGGTTTTCCGTCTTTTAATTTCCAGACTCTCATACCATTGGCTATGCTTCCTGTAACAAATGACGCTGCTGTAGAAGCACTTCTAAATGTCACATCTCTTTGTAAAACAAAACCATCATCGACTGTATCTTTTCTCGCTCTTAACTTCACAGCAACCGGATTCATTTTACTTGCCACAGTAACTGATATTCTACTGCCTTTTAATACAGTCAGTCCTTTTCCATCGTACATGCCTACGGCATCATAGCGCATATTTCTTCCTTTTGCAATTACTTCAATCTCCATACGTTCACCTCTGTTAATTTTCTACACATGAAATCTCGCTATCAGTCAGCCCATAGAGTTTATAAACAATGTTATCTATTTGTTTCAAAACATTTTGGACTTCTCTATCAGATTCTTGTAATGATTTTAATAATTTTTGTGTTTCATCCACTAAATTTTCAAGAGTTTCAATGGTAACATCATCATCTGGTAACGCTATAGGCAATGCTTTGATTTGTGGTGCACCAATTCTGTAAAAACCACCCGCAAGAGACATTGAGTTATAGAATGTAGCATAATAGAAGGACATCAATGTACTGTTTAATATAGCTGTAATAACTTTCAAGTATGGATTATTATAAACTATAGTAGTAGATTTTCCTGCCAAATAATTACCATCATCATAAAAGCATTCCAAAACTTTATTCATTCCACCAATGATTATTTTTTCACTTTGACTTTCGTTAAAACGCTTAACCGACATATTCTTAAGGTCAGCAACTTTTACAACGGGATACATATATTTACCTTTTAGATAACGTATATATTCAATACCATAAAACGATTTATATTTATCAATTCCACCTGTATTGATGAATTTCATAACAGAATCATCATTCCCATCATCGTCATACATAAACTCTTTTACAAGATAGGCTTCACCAACAGTCGCTGCACCATTTACATCAGCAATGGAACTCAATATTGGAAATTTTGCCATTTTATCAACAATGCTCAATGCTTCTGCAGAGGTATTAAAATATTTATCCCAGTTTATATCTGCATAAAACTTCTCTGGCGATATAGTATTCTGATTTCCAACCAGTTCCATTCCATCCATAACATCCATTTTAACAGGTGTTCTGTTATTACTAATTTCTACACGGAACACAACTGGATATACCGCAGCTTCTTTGAAAACATTTACATTGGAATAATCTCGAATTTCAATAACTCGATTTTTTGCCATCTTTTTTCTCAAAGTTTCTGTATACGGAGCAGATATCAACTTATTGGGTACAATATAAGAAATTGTCTTATTTGCGGCTAACAAATCCATTCCTTTTTCTATGAACAGAACAAACAAATCCCAATTCCCCTTTGCACATGAATACTTTTTAGTGTATAGTTCACGTTGTTCTGGCATACTTCGTGTCATTTCTTCTGAATCAACATACGGCGGATTTCCAATTACAATATCAAATCCCCCTTTTTCACGGAACACTCTTGCAAAGTCCAACTGCCAGAGAACATACGGCTTAGATGCCATTCTTTTGCTCTCGTGATATCTCTGGATTTTATCAGAAGCACATCCCTCCAACTGTGAAAGGATAACCATATCTCGCAGAGATTCGATTTCATCTTTCAGCTGTTTTTTCTTTTCTGTGTCTTCGCAATGGAACAACTCATTCTGTTTATCAATCAATGCACTGACAATAGATTCAAAACGGGAATGGTTCATATCCAGCTGATAAGTGCTGTCTCCAAACAATTCACTTTCTTTAATCAGTCTGGTTCCTTCAAATTCATCAATCAAACTGTTACCGCAGAGAATATTGCTTTCCAAGTTTGGAAGTGGCAATGGATTCTTATGACCATCCAACGCACTCTGTGCATTCGGATTGATTTCATCATCAATTACCAGTGACAGCCACAAACGAAGCTGTGCAATATCTACCGCAGATGGTTCAATATCTGCTGCAAAAATACAATTCTTGATAGTTTCATATTTCAGATTGTGCGGTGAACGCTCCATCTGATACATCAATCTGGTATCGTAAGCATTCATTGTTATTGCCTTATAAGCAGAAATATTCTGTCTTGCACGGACAATCTCGTTCAGCATACCAAGAGGGAATGCACCGGAACCAACCGCCGGATCTGCAACACGAACATTCTTCAAAGCTTCATCCACATCTTTCAGTCTATCTACAACAACTTTTCCGTCTGCATCCAGCTTGAACAGGCTTTCAGAAATATACATACCACCGTTGCCTTGACGTTTCTCTTTTACAGTATCTTCATCTTTCATAAAGTCACCGTACAAGATAAACTCACGGATTGCATCTTCCTCAATCTGCAAAGTATTGGTCAGATAGTTTATCAAACTTTCCTGACACATATAATGCACGATTTCACGAGGTGTATAGAAAGCACCTTTGGATTTTCTATCATTTACTTCCAACAGATTCTCAAATACTTTACCCAACATTTCAGGGTCGATAGCAACTTCACGTTCCATCGGTTCGTCTTCGCTCATGGTAAAGTTATATCTGTCGAAAATATCCAGAATACCATCTGCTTCACGACCTTTAGTCGCTGCATTAGAGAATACTTCATTTGGAATATTGAAATTATTGTGTTCCCAATCATATCCGTCAATCGGTTCAAACAAACCACCGGACAGGAATGGAATTCTGCAATGCAGAGCAGGGCAATATCCCTGTTCTCCACGATTTACATTCAATGCATCATAGAACAGCGGCTCCAGCAATTCATCAAAGAAATTCTGGTTCTTCTTTTCTGCGATTTCATACAGCTTGCGCATGAAGTTGTGAGGGCCGCTGCCCCAAGGTTTGCCCTTTACGCACATAGCAAGAACTGCTTCGTCCTCATCGCTGATACTATTCAATCCAGCACCGGAAATACGATATGTACCATCCCCAACTGGACGATATACCATCGGAATCAGTTCTCTGGATTTTGCTCCACGGGCATAATAAGCATTCTTGTATTCTTTTTCGGTCAACGTGTTAGGCCATGCGCCTACGCCCAGCCAACCTTTTTTCTGTAAGAAATACAGGAATACAATCTGTCCCATTAGTTTCTTGGCAAACTGTACAGAAGTGAAATTGTGCTGTTCTGCTTCGATACGAAAATCTTCATTTTCTTCCAGTTTTTCACGTAGCTGATGGAATTTCTCGCAATACAGTTTGAAAAACTCATCTGTAACCTTTTCAACGCTGAACGCATTTTCCAGATCATCCAGTGTAGGATGTTCCGGGTCTGCCATGCTGTCAATAATAAATCGTTCAAATCGGCTGATTGCTGTATGGCAAGGCTCATTTTCTCCTACCAGATAAGAATATCTTTTTGCCGGAGTCAGATTTTCTGTTGTCTTCAAACGTCCGTTCTCGATTTTCATTTCATAATCAAGACGAACAAAAGACAATCTCCATTTTGGCTCGCCTTCCGTATAGAAGGCAATGAACGCAGCATCCGCATTAGCATTTTCGATCAGCTTTTTGGCATAGCTACGCTGAGTGCTTCTGGAATTTTCAACGTATCCCGCATTTTTCAGCTGTACTGCCATGATAATGATATTCTTTTTGTCTGGTGTTTTATAATTTCCCACATGAATGGAACCTTCAATATGGGATGAAAAATTCGTAAATTCTTTTCTGAACTTGTCCGGAGACACCATGCTTACCTTCGGGAAGATTTCTCGAATCAAATCCACATAATTCTTTGTATCATACGGACTTTTCAGTATCGTTTCTATTTTTTTAACAACGGCATTCATTTATCGTGTACCTCCCATTTTCAGATAGCAGGAAAGAACAATCTGTTTTTCCCCATCTACCTGTGTTTTCTGGCTCTTGCGTTCCTCAAAGTAAGTTGGAGGTACTAATTTCAGGATTTCATAGTAAAGTTCCAGAACATCTCCAACAACTTTGCTCTTTTTCATGACATCCTTCGAAACCTTTGCCGGAATCTCTCCGTTTTCCCAGAGTGAAATCAATTTTTCAATCGTCTGTTCTTGGTCATCGGTAAGACGTGGCTCTGTTTTCATTGCTTTCAGCAAACGGATAATTTTCGCATCATTGCCGGCAACCATTACTTTTTCCGTAGACACTTCTTCCTCTGCTACAAGCATCTGGTCAAAGGCGGTGCTGTTACTGTCGAAGTGTTCATAAAATTTGCTTGAAACACTGACTTTTGCATCGTCCGGTTCTGCCTTAATCAAATCAATCGCCTGCATAAAGGACAGTTGCTTTGTTTCAGCTTCAGAACTGACAAAAAATGTTTTTAATGCGCCCTGACGGATAAAAGTAACGGTAGAATCTTCTGATACATTTTCAGAAGACTTGCCTGCCTTTGCTTTTTTCGGCAAACGCTTAATCATCGAAAACAGTTTCGGGTCATTGTCACGAATCTGGCGAATAATAGCCAGATAAGCCAATTCAGGGTTGGTACTTTCTTCCTCACCATCCAAATCAGATGTCAAATCCGAGAACAACTTTTTGGAAGATACTTCTTCATCATCAGACAGATATTTGAAGTCTTCGCCAAGCGTATCGTGGAAAGCCTGTAATTTTTCCAAAATACGTTCTTCTAATGGCATCTGTTTCTTGCTCTGTGCAGTAGGGAAGAAGTTAAATACATAAATGCGGTCGTACTCTGTACCAACACGATTGATACGACCGACACGCTGCATGATGCGAGTTGGGTTCCAAGGAAGATCATAGTTCACAAGAACGTTCGCACGATGCAGGTTGATACCTTCTGCCAATACGTCCGTAGTGATAAGAAGGTCATATTTATCGTTGTTTTTATTCTTAAATTTCGGATTGAAACTATCTTCAATTTCAACTTTCAATGCAGCACTGCTCTGACCGCTGAAATAAATAATTCTTTCTCCGTAGATTTCTTTTAATTCTTCATACAGATACTGTGCAGTTTCCGTAGATTCAGTAAAGACTATCGCCTTTTTGCCTTTCATCAACGGATTTGTTGTAAGATTTCGCTTAAACTCATTTAGTTTTGGATCATTGCCAATCAATGACCAGATAAACTGCATGGATTTCAGTTGTGCCAAATCTGCTTGCAAATCACGGAAGAACTGAGAAGAAAATTCTTTTGTTTCAAATTCCATGACATCCTGCTGTTCAATCAGATACATCAGCTTCTGTGTATTTCCATCATCCAAAAGGTCATACACATTTACTTTCTTGCTGATATAGATTTTTCCAGTCTTGGACATTTCAATAAATTTCTCATAGGATTCGATGAAACGCTCCAAAGTCTTACGGAACGCATAAAAACTGCTTTCCAGACGTTTCACAAGGATACCTTTCATAAATCCGCCCATGTTGCGTTGTGCTGCAAGCATGGTTGCATACTTCTTTTTATCTTTCAGATAAAGCAGCGGTGTATAACGAGCATATTTGAAATCCTTGATGATATTGATAGTCTGAGAAAATGCATCATCTGTTTCCTCATCAAAGGAATAAATAATTTTCTCCGGGCTACCTGCTTTCGGAAAGGTCAAGCCCTGTTTTGCAAGATCATCTGCATAATATTGCTGAATTTCACTTCTGGTACGACGAATCATAACTTCACGAATCAGCTTGTCACGGATAATTTCCGAGTTTTCTCGAAGCTGTTCCATATATGCAGCCGAACCCTTTGGTTTCTTCGCAAGCTTTGCATTCAGGCCACGAAAAAATCCTTCGATATTTTTAATTCCGTTAATTGTGCCGCTCTGCTTTGCCTGGAACAGATAAATCTGATTTTCCACATCGCTGGTATAGTTGTTGATTGGTGTTGCAGAAATCAGAATTACTTTTTTATCACGACAAATCTGGTGTAATTCTGTAAATGCTTCTGTACCGCTGTTACGAAAACGATGTGCTTCGTCAACAAACACATAAGAATACTTGTCCGTTCCTTTTGCAATAATCTTATCTAACTTACCAAGGGATTCCACATCACAACGGGCAACGTCAAATTCCTGCAAAACGCTTCTCCAGTAATCTACCAATACCGGAGGACACACAATCAGCTTGTACGCATTTCTGTTGAAACTGTTTGCAAGCATGGCACAGATATAAGTTTTACCGAGACCTACAACGTCCGAAATGAAGACTCCATTATACGCATCCAGCTTCTGCCTTGCCTGTGTTACAGCATCAATCTGATACTGTAAGCGCATATATCCCTCTGGAAGCAATGTTTCAAAATTCTCTTTGTCTGCATTGATTTCTTCTTTGAAGAATTCATATAGTGTTTTCAAATACAGCTGATAAGGGGTAATATCGTCCCTCATCCAAGTGTGCTGTTCTACGGCTTCGATATAAGTGTCACGAATATCCGTACCCTGTGCCCATAGTTCTTCAAATTTATCCAAAGCAAATTTGACATCTGCGTAATCCTTCAGTTCCACATTAAATTCAAGGTTATTTATCAAACCCGCTTCAGAAAAGTTACTGGAACCAGTAATAACACTTCCAAATGTGTCTGGCACTTTCTCCTGATCTTTACGCATGATATAAACCTTTGCATGAATTGGTGCTTCGGTGTACATACGCACTTCCAGCTTTCCGGATTTCAGCCAATCGATGAAAACACGGACACCTTTTTCTACCTGCGCAGAGCTTGCTGCTGATTCAAACTCTTTTTCAATTTCATCTGCAATAATCTCTTTACCATCCGCAGTTGAAATAGCCGAATACTTTGCTTCATCATTTATACGGTCAATGATTTTAACCGTATATCTATCAACATTCAGACCTACCAATATTCTGATTTTTTCTACTTGTTCCAGAGCTTCGTACATTTTGAAAAAGCCGCTGGCTCTGAAATAACCAACCAGAACATCAAAGAATTGTGTATTACTTTTTAGAATGGCAGCAAAACGGCTATATAAGTCTCTTTCCGGCTCATTCGTAAAAAATTTCAAATCTGTGTGAACCATGATGTTTCCTCCTGTGTTATCTCAAACGGCACTTTCCAAAATGTGTACCTTTTCGACACAGGAAAAAATATGCTTTGACACTCGCCAGAAAGCCTTTAAATATCTGGAAAAACGCTTGTTTTTGTGGTATGATTTAAGTTAATGAAAAAAACAGGCATTTTACAGAAAGGTACACATTCCTGTAAAAATACCTGTTTACAACAACTTGGCTTTTTCGTAAATTTCCGCTCGGTAGCGAAACGTAGACATTGGCATCCCACATGCTTTTGCAGCTGCCAGACCGGTAATTTTACCATTTTTCCATTGCTGATATATTTCATGGAAATTCTCCGGCAATGGACTTGGAGGTCTTCCAAAGCGAACACCTCTCATCTTTGCAGCGGCAATCCCTTCTGCCTGTCTCTGTCTGATATTTGTTCGCTCATTTTCCGCAACAAAAGACAATACCTGCAATACAATATCACTCAGGAAAGTTCCCATAAGGTCTTTTCCTCGGCGTGTGTCCAAAAGGGGCATATCCAGGACCACGATATCAATTCCTTTTTCTTTCGTGAGTATTCTCCATTGCTCCAAAATTTCAGCATAATTTCTTCCAAGTCGATCTATGCTTTTCACATAAAGCAAATCGTCTTTTTTTATTTTTCTCAACATTCGTTTGTACATCGGACGTTTGAAATCCTTACCGGATTGCTTATCTACAAAGATATTTTTCTCAGGGATAGACATTTCTTGTAATGCGATAAGCTGTCTGTCTTCGTTCTGATCCTTGGTACTGACACGAACATAGCCATATACATTTCCCATTGTTCCTCCTTTGTATAGGCAATCTGCCAATTCCAGACCGCACTATTTGAATTGTCGAATTACACCTGATATTTTACCTTGCCATTATATAAGCATTACAAAATACCAGCTCTGAAACTGGCATTTTGAACGAATATCACCTGTAAAACGACATTAAGTTGCAACTTGCTCCAATAGTCTTCTGCTGGCATTCATGCCGTATTTTTTACCACACTCACGGAAAACTTTCCGTCTTTCCTCTGAAAGTGGCGGCAGCAAACGAATAGACACTCTGGATTTATCCAAAACATAGGTCACGCTGCCTTCGGCTGTCCATTTGTCCAACCTTGCCAGATGCGGATACTTTTCTGCATATTCCGCAAGCCTACGTTTCAACGATGCGTTGAAAGTGTAAATCTGGACAGTGTCATCACCCTCACTGGTCAAAATAATAGTTTCTTTCTCATACTTAGATAATCTCATCTGTTTTCTCCTTCTTATTTTTTGTTTAGAGATTGTCAAATCTCTATGTAATGTGGAAATGCAATACTACTTGCAATTCCACAAACAGGATTTTGCCGTTCTACCCTTGATGTTTCCTTGGAGGCATATCCCCTGTGCGGTGCTGTCCAGTCTCCCTTACGGAAGCGCTCTCTTTACGATCATGGCGGTTTATCTCATCTCGGACGGTCATTCAATTTTTCGTTCATCTCTGAACTGGCTACATCATACACCGAAAAATCAAAATTCCCGGATTATTTCCATGGTCGAAAATTCCCGCAAAAATGCCCCGTTTTTTCCGATTGGAAAACCCGAGGCACATTGTAAATTTATGCTGAAATATGGTAGAATATCTGCATCAGGAGGATGCCTATGAAAACTCAATTATCAATACAAGAAAAACTGTGGGATCTTAGACGAGATCATGACTATAAACTGGAAGAAGTTGCAACCGCAGTAAATGTAGTACCTGCAACAATCAGCAAATATGAAAACAAAGAAAACAAGGAATACAATATTGTTACCCTCAACAAGCTGGCAGAATTTTATGGTGTTTCTTTAGAATGGCTTGTTGGCAATACCGAAGTAAGAACATCTTCTCTTACCGATATAGATGATTTGATGTTAGACGATGAAACCATAGAACTTTTGAAAAGCGGACGCTTCAACAACAGACTTTTTTGCGAAATTATCAAACATCCTGACTTTATAAAACTGATGACTGATACCGAAATTTACGTTGACGGCATTGCTACCATGCAGATTAAAAACATGAATGACTGGCTGGACGCTATTCGTCTCCAGATTATTCAGCAGAAGAATCCAGATGCTAATGACCTGTATCTGAAAGTTCTGGAAAGCTCTCATATTCAGGAAGAAGAATATTTCTTCCATACCATTCACAGCGACTGGGACAATATTATCCGCACCATTCGTGAAAACCATGAACACGCTGCCGAATCTGCACCAATCGAAAGACCTATGTCCAACGATAAAAAGGTGCAGCGTTTCTTGCAGACCCTTAAATTCAAGAGCAATCCGATTGAGGAATTCTGGCACTTTTTCTGCGATGAAATGCAGATTCCGTTTGACCATATTTCCGTGGCAGAGCACAAGGTTATGAAAGATGTGTTTAAAAGGTCAAAGCTGTTAAAGGCTCTGCCGAATCGTAAAAAAAGCAAGAAATAAAAAAGACCCATGCTATAGGATACCTATTGGCATGGGTGAATGAAAATATTCTTCAGCTCTATTTAAATATATCACTTTATATGTGTAGTTCAGTGATTATCTATCGGAATATCCACATGCCCTACTGCAATACATTTATTTCCTTGTATCAAATAACACTCGATGTAGTGCGATCCATAAAACTGTGAATTTTCATGAATAGACACCCCTCGATTTTGAATTTGTCCACGTATCATGTTTTTTTGTTCTGCCACAGCACCAACATTTCGGACTTTCCATAAAATCATGTCATATCGTGGAGCATCCGTATAACCAATAGAACAGTCTATAGAAAATCCATGCGGTAACCATCCATTAAACTTTTCTAAAAAGCTTAAAATTGGCATATCTCTAAAACCATTTTTACTGATAATACAATTAATTTTTACAGTATACTGTTCGTCCATATTATACATATCTTCTATGAACTGCTCTGTATTACTGAATGAATACAGAGACTTTTGACACGCTTCTGATATGTTTGACTTTGAAGATGAACTCCAATAGTCATGATTAAAAAATTTATACCAGGCATTTTTAGCATCGTCGGCACTGCAATCCTTATCAAATAAGATATTCAACTCTGATAATTTATTGTTAAGCCGACTACACCAGTTACGCATCTTTTGACGATGGCTTTCAGTCTGAAGTAAAGAAATCGACGAATCTGTCGGATTGCTAACTTCCACCGAAGTATCCAGACGCCTTTTTATTTCTACCATCGTGTAGTAAAATGCCTCATCCAATCTATCATAATTCTGTAGCTTTTCATCACACAATACCGTTTGTAAAAGTCCGCCTGGCATATTAACCCAGCCGGCACGAGATTTGCAAAACATCTTTGACAAACGTATCACTTGACGAAGAACTTGTCCTTTATCTGTAATCTCATCATTAAACCAATTGTTTATTGCTGCCGGATTTCTTGATGTCCATGTACTTCCTGCGTGTTCGTACTTATATTCCCTGTCTGTTGTATTTTCCTTAAATCTACGATATATCGCAAAATCAACATGATACCCATTTGCATATACTATGCGTACACAATTCGTTTTTGCTTCCGGCTCCGTAGTAAAGCCTGTACACTTTCTTTTCAAGGCATCTACAATGACATTTTTAATTGCTTGAGCTCCTTTTCCAGCAAGATTATCTTTTTCAAACACAATAGCAACATCGATATCATAATCATTGCTGTCATTCTGTACTACTGTATGCATTGCCATGCTACCCTGTGTTCTTGTTTCAGATATTTTATAATCCGTTTTATGTTCTTCGTTATATTCTTTTAATCCAGCCTTTAAGCGTTCTAAGTTCAAATCTCTTTTCTTTCTAAGTTCATTTTGCTTATCTGCTGGTAAAACAACATGATTTTTATAAAAATCAAGAAAATTTTTTGATAAATCGTACATATTTCGCCTTTCTATTCTACTTTCACAAATGTGCCTTTTCTGCTTCCAGATACATATACCCCAAATGGATATTTAATCGTATTTGAATGTATATAATGATAAACGATGATATCCATCATTCGATTAGTTCCCATTCCAATAATTTTCCCGATTTCTATCGACATGCAGCTTGGTATCGACGCCACCAAATGTACCGTCTTAAGATTTGGAAAGCATTCACGTAACTTTATGTCTAAACAGTCATGAATAACCTTTTTATATTCCATAAGCTGTTCTTGAAATTCTATGACATTGTCTTTAGGTGCTGACAAACCTACTCGTACAACATCCATACCTGCAAATTGGCTCAAGTCTGCATCCATAACATTATGAGTAATAGATATAGCCAATACTATCTCTGTTGCATTTTCTGCCGCCTCACAATTTATGATTTCTAAATCCTTCCATTTTCTTCTCTGGAATAGCCTTTTTTTCTTTAATTCGTAATATGTTTCACCGGCGTTTCTATTAAATTCAAAATATCTATTAACATCAGCTTCACCTAAAAATGTTCCAGCAAAGATCGTATAAGGGATTGGTGCCATACCTGTAAAGCAGCCTCCACTCTCCTTGGATTTTACCGCAAATTTTTCAGCATCATCCCGAACTTGCTTAACTATGTATGAATTTGCCTTTTCATCCATGTTAGTACCATCATCGAAAACAGGAATTATGTCTAACACTTGTTCCTTTAATTTGTAATCTGCAATTTTTAAATCTTGCTTAGCTTTATCACTGCTAATTTCTTTTTTTCGAATGCCAAGCATATTAAGAACATAAATTCGTTCTTTCAACTTTACTCTGACAATAAGGCTCAATAAAATTAGTATAAATCCTACCGCCATAAACACATACGTGTTACCGGTTTCTGGAATTTCTTTAGAGAAAAGTACTGCTACTAAAGAGATCATCAATTCTGCTATTGACGGAATTCCTGATAGAAGCAATGCTACACCTGTCTGCAACATCACATTTGAAATATCATTATCGCTCTTTTCCTTTAGTAACTGAACAATCCCAAGCACTGCTATGATTGCTACCAATATTACTACTAAAACCGAATAACTCACGTTCAACTTACGCCTCCTGCTTCATCTGCTTTTCTTTTCATTTTTCCTTCTTTCTGCAAATGCACATGACTTCTCTGGCCATTCCGAATCATGTCATTTGCTTGTCTTATAGTAATCAGTTACGCTCCCGGGACTGTTAGCAAACAGGTTAGCCGAGTGCTAATAGCCTTATATTATCATAATGCCTTCTGTTTTTCAAGTGTTTTTGTCGTATTTTCGTAATTTTTACGAATATATGTACAAAACATTCTTTACTTTATTTATTTTTTGTGGTATAGTACATTTGTGAAATTATATTTTTACTTATTTACTATTTAGAAAACGGAGAAACTGAAATGTTTGAATATGTTAAACTCAAAAATTACAAATCTTTCGGTGATGTAGAATTCAATTTATTAGACAAAAATGGGGCGCCAAAAAAACTACTATTAATTTACGGAAAAAATGGTGTTGGAAAATCCAATTTAGCCTCCGCTTTTTTTATGCTCTCAGAAACTCTTCGCACTATGGATGTTCGTGATATTATGCAATCCATATTGTCTGATCCAGACAATCTCAAAGATGAAGATTTTTCTCGTTACTTAAAAATGAGATATAAGGACATCGAAACATTGATTCAAGAAAACAAAATGGTAGGAAGCGAAGAACCCATGTATCTTGAATTTGGTTTCCAGCTGCACGGAAAAAGCGGGCGTTATATTTTAGAAACCAACGACACTCAAATCATACACGAACGATTGGAATATACTCTTACAAGAAATCGTGGTGCTTATTTCGATATCACACCAGACAAAGCCGCAATTAGTCCTAAGATTTTTCTTGAAAATACAGCCTATCAAGAAATCAAAAAAGCTTGTAGCAAATATTGGGGAAAACATTCTTTATTAGCAATATTGATGCACGAATCTGATGACAAAGCCGATATGTATATAAAAGAGCAAATTAGTGACCATTTTGATTCGGTTCTCGAATTTTTCTCTCGTACTTCATGTAAAGTAAAATTCGGTAGCCGCCAAGAACGAGGTATTATCGGACTTCCTCCTGAAATATTCGGTCACTATGACGAAGGAAATATTCGCCTTGATGAAGAAAATCTTTTAGATCGAACCGAAAGTATGTTAAATACCTTTTTTCAAAACACGTATACCGATATTCAAAGGGTATATTATAAAAGAGTTCATAAAGTAAATCGTATTAATTACAGATTGATGGTTACCAAATATATCGCAGGCATGGAACGAGATATCGAATTTTCTTTGGAATCTACAGGAACACAATCCCTTCTTCAGCTATTACCATTTATGCTTGTAGTTGTAAAAGGATCCGTTGCCATCATTGACGAATTTGACACAGCTCTCCATGATATTCTGGTCGAAAGCTTAGTTTCTGCTCTAAACAAGGACTCCGAAGGCCAACTTATCCTTACAACTCATAATACCTTGTTAATGGAATCAGATATTCCTAAAGAAAGCATTTATGTCATTGATGAAACCGAAAATGGAAACAAAGAAATACAATGCATTACACATTACGATAGCAAAATCCATAAAAACACTAACCTCAGAAATCAGTATATCCTTGGAAACTACCATGGCATTCCTGTTAGAGCCTCTATCGACTTCAATTCTTTATTAGAAACATTAGAGAATGATTTAAACTAATTTTAAAGAGCTGGATTCCTCAAATACTGGAACCCAGCTCTTGTTTATACATATATCAATTCATTCAACACAATTTCTTCTGCACGATTGTGAATACTATTCATCCTCTGAATCCATTCCCACTGATTATCCTCTTTCATTTTCTCAGTTACAGACTCAGCTTTCTGCATCTGACTGCTGATGACCTGTAATCTGCCCTGCGCCTGCTCATTTATATCCGCAAAATAAGTCCAGAGCTGGCAACTCAGCACCAAATCGTTAAATAACATCGGCTTATTCTCTCTCAGATATTCTCGGTGCATACGTCCATACTTTCCGATAGGACGTTCTTCCTCAAGTAACTTCAAATCCGGTATGTAATAATCCCCAACCAGCACATAATCAATTTCGTTCTTCGTAATTCGTTCTTTCATGGTAATTATTCCTTTCACTTTAAGCCAGTGGCTTAGCTATATTATTTGTTTTTGGAACAATGTCTCTCTGTCGTGACTAACTCATCATTATGTAAGTACAAAAAAACAGCCCTGAAATATCAGTTAATATCTCAAGGCTGTTAGCTACATATTTTTATGCATTGATTGGCTTAAGTTTGGCTTAAGTGCTTAAATTTTCGACTTTCGCAAGTCTCAAAAATCCTTTAAAATCAAGGAAAAATCGACTTCTTACTTATCGAGGGACTTCATTGTCGGGAACAGAAGCACATCACGGATAGCCTCAGCTCCTGTCAGAAGCATACACATACGGTCGATACCGAATCCGATGCCTCCTGTAGGCGGCATACCAATCTCCAGTGCATTCAGGAAGTCTTCATCTGTATGGTTTGCTTCCTCATCTCCGGCAGCAAATGCCTCTTCCTGTGCAGCGAAACGCTCTCTCTGATCAATTGGATCATTTAACTCAGAGTAAGCATTTGCCATCTCCCAGCCATTCATAAAGAACTCAAATCTCTCTACATAGTTTGGATTTTCCGGTTTCTTCTTTGTAAGTGGAGAAATCTCTACCGGGTGATCCATAACGAATGTAGGCTGGAGCAGATGCTCCTCTACATACTCCTCGAAGAAGAGGTTCAGGATATCGCCTTTCTTATGTCTCTCTTCGAATTCTAAATTATGCTCTTTTGCAAGTTCTCTTGCCTGCTCCAGAGTCTCAACTTCATTCCAGTCAACTCCGGCATATTTTTTAACTGCGTCTACCATCGTGATACGCTCGAATGGTTCTCCGAGATCCATCTCGATTCCCTTGTAAACAATTTTCGTTGTTCCAAGTACTTCCTGTGCAACGTGACGGTACAGATTCTCTGTCAGATCCATCATTCCGTTGTAATCTGTATATGCCTGATATAACTCCATCAGAGTGAATTCTGGATTGTGTCTTGTGTCAAGACCTTCGTTACGGAATACACGTCCGATTTCGTAAACTCTCTCAAGTCCACCAACAATCAGTCTTTTTAAGTAAAGTTCCAGAGAAATACGAAGCTTCAAATCCTCATTCAGTGCATTAAAATGAGTCTCAAAAGGTCTTGCTGCAGCTCCACCGGCATTTGCAACCAGCATCGGAGTCTCAACTTCCATAAATCCCTGTCCGTCCAGATAACGGCGAACTGCACTGATAATTCTGGAACGTTTAATAAATGTGTCACGAACCTCCGGGTTCACAATCAAATCTACATATCTCTGGCGGTAACGTGTATCTGTGTTTGTCAGTCCGTGGAACTTCTCTGGAAGAATCTGCAGACTCTTAGACAGAAGTTTTACTGCAGATGCATGGATAGAAATCTCACCGGTCTTAGTCTTGAATACTTCACCTTCAATACCGATGATATCTCCGATATCCAGTTTCTTGAAATCCTTATATGACTCTTCTCCGATACTGTCTCTTGCAACATAAGACTGAATATTTCCACTGAGGTCTAAAATGTTACAGAAAGAAGCTTTTCCCATAACACGCTTCTGCATCACACGTCCTGCTACGGATACGTGTTTTCCTTCCATCTCCTCAAAATTTTCTTTAATATCTGTTGCATGACAAGTCACATCATACTTTGTGATCTCAAATGGATTCTTTCCGTTTGCCTGTAAATCTGCAAGTTTCTCACGACGAACCTTTCTAAGCTGATTTACGTCAGGTTCCTGTGTATTCTTCTGCTGATCTCCCACTGCGATTCTCCTCTCTTCCTTTTCTTATACTGTACGTGTAATATCCAGTACTTTGTACTGCATAACTCCAGCCTGTGTCTCCACTTCTACAACATCTCCAATCGTCTTGCCGATCAGGGCATGTCCAACTGGTGACTCGTTTGAAATCTTTCCTTCCAGACTGTTAGCCTCTGTTGAACCTACCAATTTGAATTCGATTTCTTCGTCAAATGTGATGTCATATGCCTTTACTGTACATCCTACGTTAATCTTATCAAAATCAACTTCATCTTCTACAACGACTTCAGCGTTCTTGAGAATTGCTTCCAGCTCCTCGATACGAGCCTCAATATCACGCTGCTCATCTTTTGCAGCATCATACTCCGCATTCTCTGATAAATCTCCCTGTTCTCTAGCTTCTTTTATCTTTGCAGCAACTTCCTTACGCTTAACAACTTTCAGATTCTCTAACTCCTCTTCAAGTGCTTTTAATCCTGCATAAGTAAGTAATTTCTTCTTTGCTTCCATGGTATTCTTTTGCTCCCTTTCTTGAAAATAAAGATACTTTCACAATTTCATTATTATACAAAACCAGCCGACTATTGTCAATCATTTTGCACGATAAAGTATACGCAGTCTATAGTCTTTTTATGATGTTGCAATTACAAATTCTTTCTATTTTATTAACATCTTCAACAATTCTTCCAGCTCTTCGTAAGATTCTACCTGATTGATCTGTGCGCGGAACTTCGCTGCACCTTTCATTCCTTTTACATACCATGCCACATGCTTACGCATTTCCCGGATTCCAAGGTACTCTCCTTTGAATTCCAACTGCATTCTTGCATGCCGAAGCATCATATTCCGAATTTCTTCTTGTGTCGGTCTTGGTGGAATTGTTCCGGTTCTGTCATACTCGGCCAGCTCTCGGAAAATCCATGGATTTCCCTGAACACCACGTCCTATCATCACGCCGTCACAGCCTGTGATCTTCCGCATTTCCGCTGCCTTTTCGGCAGACGTCACATCTCCATTTCCAATAACCGGAATATGCACTGCCTCTTTCACCTGACGGATAATATCCCAATCCGCCTCGCCGGAATAATACTGTTCTCTTGTTCTTCCATGAACTGCAACCGCTGATGCCCCAGCTTCCTCTGCAATCTTCGCGATTTCCACCGCATTTATATGATCATCATCAAAACCTTTTCGAATCTTAACCGTCACTGGTTTTTCAATCGCTTTCACAAGCTGTGATACGATTTCAAACACCAGCTTCGGATTCTTCATGAGCGCAGACCCCTCTCCATTCTTCACGACTTTTGGAACCGGACACCCCATATTAATGTCCAGAATCTGAAACGGCAGGTCTTCAATTCTCTTCGCCTGCTCGCTGATAATCTTAGGATCTGAACCAAATAACTGTAATGATACCGGATACTCCTGCGGGTGAATCGCAAGTAGTACTTTTGTATTTTTATTCTTATATTGCAGTGCTTTTGCACTGATCATTTCCATACATAAAAGCCCCGCCCCCTGTTCTTTACAGAGCAAACGAAAAGGCAGGTCTGTCACGCCTGCCATAGGAGCCAGAATGTACGGATTCTCTAATTTTAAATTTCCAATTTCCAATTTGAGACACCTCTTTAATTAATTAGGGACACCCCTTTTACTAATTGGGGACGTAGTACTTTGGCATTTTACTACGTCCCCCGTTATTATTTTAACGTTTATTTTTCTCGTAAATCATCCGTAATCCTTTTAATGTAAGCTGTGGATCGTATACGTCGATGATATCTGTCTCATTTGCAATGATCTTACCGAGACCGCCGCTTGCTACAACTTTTGCATCTACATATCCGGACTCTTCTTTTATCTTCTTGACGATATACTCTGTCTGCCCAATCTGTCCGAATACAATTCCGGCCTGCATACAGGAAATGGTCTCTTTTGCTAAAATGGATTCTGGTTTCTTAATCTCGACTGCTGGGAGCATTGCTGCCTGATTCCACATTGCCTGTGCAGAGGTGCGGATTCCCGGAGCGATAACTGCTGCCTCAAATGTTCCATCCGCTCCTACTACATCGTAAGTTGTAGCAGTTCCATAATCAATCACGATGACTGGTCCGCCGTGAAGTGTATATGCTGCCACTGCATCAACAATACGGTCTGCTCCGACCTGTTTTGGATTTTCAGTCTTTATCTTCAGCCCGGTCTTGATTCCGGCGGAAACTACGATTGGCTTGATTCCGAAATATTTGATCATGGCACTTCCAAGAGAATGCATAATGTCCGGCACAACTGATGCTACAATACAGGCATCAATATCTGACTTTTCAAATCCCTGATGCCAAATCAGTTCATTTAGCGCAATTCCATACTCATCAGAGGTCCTCTGTATCTTCGTAGTCATGCGAAATGTTGCTGACAAATTCTCACCGTTAAATACTCCTAATGTAATGTTTGTATTTCCAACATCGATAACTAACAGCATCTATTCCATCTCCTCTCCCAGAAAAAATACTCGGTAATACAACTGCAGTGCTTCTAACAGATCCTGCTTTTCTCTCTGGATCTGCTTGATTTTCAGATGGCTTCCAATATCATCAAATGTTGGATCAAAGTCCTCGGAAGTCACTTCGAAACACAGTTCTCCGTCTTCTTCAAATACGAGTGTCAGAATTCCGCCTACATCATTTACATACAGTACGCACATGATCTTCAGCTCATCCTTTACATGATCCGGAAGTCTGTCAAAATCCGGGTTCAGATAATATTTTTCTTCATATGAATTCGCGCCACAAAGCACGACCTTATCCTGATACATAAACTACTCCTTTTTTATAATTTCTAAGCCATGTAACACCAGGCAAAATCCTGTCAGGCTTCTCACGTCACACAAGCTTATGTCCTGGGATTATACGTACCCATAAATCCCTCTTACAGATACTTCTCCTGCAAATATATGTTTTTCTTCGCCTTTTTGTGTGCGTACGATTAATTCTCCTGTCTCATTGATTCCATATGCATGGGCATTATATTCATTTCCCGGCTCCAGAATCCGTACTTCTTTTCCCCGGTTTACAAGCATCTCATTATAACTCTCCTGTAATCCGGACAAATCACCATTTTCCATAAAAAGTGCATAATTTTTTTCAAAATGCTTCATGACAGCTGCAATCAGTGCGGAACGTTTTACCGGTGCCCCTGTCTCAATCATAAGGGAGGTGGCTTTCTCTTTCAGTTCCTCGTCAAATACTTTCTGATTGACATTGATTCCTACACCGATGACCACATAGTTGATATAATCAATCTCCGTGCTCATCTCTGTCAAAATTCCGCAGACCTTCTTTTTATTCATAACAATATCGTTCGGCCATTTGATTCCAGTCTCCATGCCGGTCACTTCCCGGATACCTTCTGCCACACTCTGTGCCATAACTAATGTCAGCATCGGTGCCTTTGTCGGTATCAGATCTGGTCGGAGCAGAATTGTCATATAAATGCTGATTCCTTTTGGGGATTCCCACACACGGCCTCTTCTCCCTTTTCCAGCCACCTGACGATCTGCCACAAAAAGTGTTCCATGAGCACCGTCTTTCTCACCCAGCTCTTTTGCCCGATTATTCGTAGAATCAATCTCATCAAAATAAACGATATTCTTTCCTGCCCATTCTGTATCCATAAGGCTTCGGATCTCCGCCTCCGACATAATATCCGGACTTTCGAGAAGGCGGTACCCTCTATTGCGCACCGCCTCTATCTCGTAACCTTCTTTTTTTAATTGTTCTATCGCTTTCCATACAGCCGTTCTGGACACATGGAATCTGTCGCACATCTGCTGCCCGGAGATGTAATCATCACTTTCTTTTAATAAGCGTAATATTTCTGATTTCATCTTTTATCTCTTCTTATCTTTTTCTATATTCAGACATTTCTCGAATGCCTTGTCATTTCATTGATCTTATGCTTATCTCTCGCCGAGTGTCGCTACCATAACTGCTTTGATCGTATGCATACGGTTCTCTGCCTCATCAAATACTTTTGACTGGGAAGACTCGAATACTTCGTCTGTAACTTCCATATCTGTCAGACCATATTTCTCGTAAATCTGTTTGCCGATCTTTGTCTTCAGATCATGGAATGCCGGCAGGCAGTGAAGGAAGATTGCTTTCTCTCCTGCATTCTCCATAACTTTCTTTGTTACTTTATATGGTGACAACTCGCGGATACGCTCCTCCCAGACTTCGTCAGGCTCTCCCATAGATACCCATACATCTGTGTAGATAACATCTGCATCTTTTGTTCCGCTCTCTACATCTTCTGTCAGAGTGATGGTTGCTCCGCTTTCCTTTGCATATCCCTGGCAAGTTTCAACAAGCTCTGCATTTGGGAAATAATTCTTAGAGGTACATGCTACAAAATGCATTCCCAGTTTCGCACATGCGATCATAAGAGAGTTACCCATATTGTATCTTGCATCACCCATGTACACCAGTTTTATTCCTTTTAAATGTCCGAAATGCTCACGGATCGTCAGCATATCTGCCAGCATCTGTGTCGGGTGATACTCATTTGTCAGTCCGTTCCATACTGGAACTCCTGCATATTTTGCAAGGTCTTCTACAATCTCCTGACCAAATCCACGGTACTCAATTCCATCGAACATTCTTCCGAGAACTCTTGCTGTGTCTTCAATACTTTCTTTCTTGCCGATCTGTGATCCTGTCGGATCAAGATAAGTTGTTCCCATGCCCATGTCATGTGCTGCCACTTCAAATGCACAACGTGTTCTTGTACTTGTCTTTTCAAAAATCAGCGCTACATTCATGCCTCTGTATTTATCGACCGGAATACCTTTTTTCTTCTTATCCTTGAGATCTGCCGCAAGATCCAGCATGTATGTGATCTCCTCTGGTGTAAAATCTTTCAGTGTCAGAAAATTTCTTCCCTTTAAATCCATCTCTCTTATGTCCTTCTTTCTGTATATTTACAAGCCGTCTCTTATCCGGCTTGCTGTCATTCTGTCATATTTATTATTTCTGTGTATCATCAACTGCGACTTCTTTGATGCTCTTCACCAGTCCTGCGATTCCCTGGATCTCAGATGGAATAATAATCTTTGTAGCCTTTCCATCTGCAGCTTTTTCAAATGCTTCCAGGCTCTTCATTGTAAGAACTGCCTCGTCTGCTCCTGCTTCTTTCAGGAAGCGGATACCGTCTGCATTTGCCTGCTGTACTTTCATAATCGCCTCAGCCTGACCTTCTGCCTCACGGATCATAGCCTCTTTCTGCGCCTCTGCACGTAAGATTGCAGCCTGCTTCTCAGCCTCAGCATCCAGAATTGCAGATTCTTTATGTCCCTCTGCAACAAGAATCGTAGATTTTTTCTCTCCCTCTGCACGTAAGATTGCTTCACGTCTCTCGCGTTCTGCTTTCATCTGCTTTTCCATGGCATCTTGGATAGCTGCCGGAGGAATAATATTCTTAAGCTCTACACGGTTCACTTTGATTCCCCATGGATCTGTTGCCACATCCAGAGATGCCCGCATCTTCGTATTAATCGTTTCGCGGGAAGTCAGTGTCTGATCCAGCTCCAGATCTCCGATAATATTACGAAGAGTTGTCGCTGTCAGGTTCTCGATCGCCATGATCGGATTTGCCACTCCATAACAGAACATCTTCGGATCTGTAATCTGGTAAAATACAACGGTATCGATTCTCATTGTTACATTATCTTTTGTGATAACCGGCTGTGGCGCAAAATCTACAACCTGCTCTTTCATATCCACTCTTCTTGCAACACGATCCACGATCGGAAGTTTAAAGTGAAGTCCGGTTCCCCACGTTGCCTGATATGCTCCCAGTCTCTCAATTACAAGTGCCTGCGCCTGTCTTACGATCTTCACACAGGAAATCAGTAATACCATAACAATAATTAAAATAATCACTAAAAATGTTCCCATTACTGCTGCCATCATATCTTCGTCTCCTCTCCATTTCTTACAATCAGTTTCACTCCCTGAATACCTTCAACTACTACAATTGCATTCTTTGGGATCTTTCCTTCCGGGGCATCTGTCTTCGCAGCCCACTCCTGCCCGCGCACCTCCACACGTCCTTTTGACGAAAGTGTGTCAATCTCTTCAATTACAAGTGCTTTCTGTCCGATCAGAAGCTCTGCTCCGGTCTTTTGTCTCTCCTGGTTAAAGTACTTCATGGCAAGCGGTCTTGTCACTGCCAGAAGTGCCAAAGATACAATTGCAAATATTATAATCTGCACTCCTAGTCCCAACCCCAGTACTGCCACAAGAAATGCAACTAATGCTCCTCCTGCGAACCAGATAGTCGTAAGCCCCATCGTAATGATCTCGATAACCAGAAACAGTACAAATAAGCTTAACCAGATAACCGTCGTCTGCATAATCTGACCCTCCTTCATTCAAAATTCACAGCACATAGTACTGACACAAATCCTTCTATCACTCTATGCTTTCCAAAGCTGTCCTTTTCCATATCATTTTCCATGTCATTTTGAGGAAAATCCCAGCTTAACGGCTTAGTATCATATTACTATACTTTGCATAATAAAGCAACGAATCCCTCTCGGCATTCGTTGCTTTTTTTCTCATCATTTATTTATCTTATCGTCTCTGTCTTGCTGCCTCGAATGTCAGAATTGCCGTAGCCACTGCCGCATTCAGAGACTCTACCTGTCCCTTCATCGGAATACGGATATACACCTGTGCCTGTTCTGCCACCTCATCACGGAGACCATTTCCTTCATTTCCTATCAAAAATGCACTGGCTTTGCGATAATCTTCTTCATCGTAGGAATTTTTTCCTTCCAAATGGGCCGCATAAGTGCAGATTCCTGCTTCTTTCATCTGCTTTACTTCCTCTGCCAGATCATCCACATAGCAGAATGGTACACGATAAGCCGCCCCCATCGTAGAACGGACTACCTTCGGATTGTACATATCTACACAGTCCTGACTCATTACAATCCCCGTCACTCCTGCGCCCTCTGCTGTCCGTACAATGGTTCCCAGATTTCCAGGATCCTGGATCTGATCCAATACAAGAAGAAGTGGTAATTCCCCACCTTTTTCCTTCACAATCTCAGTGATGCTGTATTGTTTCTGACGCACCAGGCAAAGAATCCCCTGCGGCGTCTTCGTGTCAGACACATATTCAAAAACAAAATCTGCCAGAATCTCCGGCTGCACTTTCGTTCCTGCCAATACCTGTTCTACAGCCTTACGCTCCCGATTCCAGAACTCTTCCGATGCATAGACTTCCACCAGACGGTCTTTTGGCACTTCCCGGAACATGCGGATACCTTCTACAAGGAAGACACCTTCTTCATCTCTGAGCTTTTTCTTCTTTTTTAAATTCACCAGTCGTTTGACTTTCGCATTCGACGTACTCGTAATCATATCATTTTCCTCTTAATTCAGGATACTCTGAACCGCTTCATCATTCAGATTCTGCTTTGTTACCCACACATATCCTGTATTGACAAATGCTTCATTTCCCATATTCAGCGCTGCTCTTGCAGAAGCAATCGTTGCCGCATACCCCATACCGAACGGATTCTGTACAACAAGTCCGTCAATCTTTCCTGCTTTCAATGCTTCCATCGAATCATCATTCACATCATATCCGACTATGAATGGTGATACATTCTTTCTCTCCATCTCATCGAGCACCAGTTCCATAGCGTCACTGTTACTTGCAAAACATCCCTTTACATTCGGGTGTTTTTCAAACAAATAATCAATCACTTCCTCTTCCGTAATATCCGCTGCCTGCTTGTCCGTTGCTAACTCCTGTATCATCTGGTTTTTGTAAGTGTCAATCTGATCCATATGGTATGTCTCTACAATCGTGATATTCGGATATGTGCTCTGAATCTGGCTTACAAATGCATTTTCCCTTGTCTGGGCTACCTGCGATTTCGAGTCCTGCATAAAAAGCATGACTTCTCCGGATTCCCCCATTGCCTCCGCCAGTCGGTTTGCTGCTTCTGTTGCACTTGCACTGTTATCTGTTGAGACAAATGCACTGATTCCCGGATAATCACTGCTTGAATCAAATGTTACAATTGGTGTTCCATTCCAACCGGCTTGATCGAACTGCACTTCGCATGCTTTGGCGTCTGCAATAGAAATTGCCAAAGCTGCCGGATAACGGGATAACTCCTCATCCAGAATATTAACCTGCTCATCCACATTGTCCTTATCAGATGGACCGCTATACACGACCTTGACTGCTTTTTTCCCTTTGTAGCCAAGCTGCTCATTGATATCTTTACCTGCCTGCTCGGCACCTTTTTTTACCTGCACCCAGAAATCGTCATTTGTCGCTTTTCCAATAATGGAAATGTAAGCGCCTTCTTCAAGCGATAATCCGCTGGCATCTCTGTATGCAGAAGGTTCAATCATATCCAGCTTTGCCTGATATTCCTTCGTCTTTTCTGTCTCCGTATCATCTTGTGCCGCATCTTTTGAAGTATCCTGCGTCTTTGTATCATTTGCCTTATTGCTATCTGTGTCTGATGTATTTTTCGCACATGCAGTCAGCACCATAGCTGCACTAAGCAGTGCGATGATCATCTTGCATCTTTTCTTCATAATACCAATCCCCTTAACAATTGTCATGCATCTTATTTTCCACTTAAACACTATACACCATATTCGCGAAAAAAGCTTGAATTTTTTTTTAAAGAATTTCTTAAATATTTCTCTCACATGTCTTATTGATTATTTTTTTCACAATATACTGCTTGTATAATTGATTTTTTTGTATTATGATAGTAGCAGACGAAAATGTCTATGTCTATTCAACATATTTATTAAAAAGGAGGTAATTACCCATGGCACACGTAATTGGAGACGATTGTATTTCATGTGGAAGCTGCGAAGCAGAATGTCCAGTAAGCGCTATTTCTGAAGGAGACGGCAAATACGAGATCAACGCTGATGCTTGTATCGACTGTGGTGCATGTGCAGCACAGTGCCCAGTAGGAGCAATTTCCGAGGCATAAGATTCCACACATATAAGATTTAAACGCAAAAAGAATGTTCCGGTTCAGGAACATTCTTTTTTCTTGCCCCACGTTTTGACTTTTTTTGCACTTTTCATATGCTATTCTTGGGACAGGCAAAGGGAATCTATCCTTTTGCAAAGAAATCTTAATTGAATAAGGGGGTTTTATTATGGGCAATGCTCTGGAACAACTAAGAAAAGAGACCCGGGACGATGCCAGGCTTTACGGCTGTATTAGAGAACTCTATGAACAAGGAGTCCCTTTTGAAGAACTAAAAGCCGTCATTCCTGATATCCGGCGCACTCGTGAGCAGTTACATATGAAAAGAATGCTGGAAAACAATAACGAAGTCTTGATGCAGATGTTCAGTCGGGAAATGTCTTTTCTGTTGGATGCAAAGGAACGGCAAGAGGATGAACAGTTCAAAAAAATAGACCAGCTCATCAGACAACAGCAATCCTATCGGAAAGCTGCAGCTGAAGCTGGTCCAATCGGCAAATTAAAACGGCTATTCCTGCCTGCTTAAATTTGCAAACTTCGTGTATTCACCAAGCCAAGCCAGATTAACGGTCCCTACCGGACCGTTTCTCTGTTTTGCTATAATAATCTCGGCCTGTTTCTTAAATTCGGAATCTTTATTATAATACTCATCACGATAAATAAACATTACAACGTCGGCGTCCTGCTCGATAGCTCCGGACTCACGGAGGTCAGAAAGCATCGGGCGTTTATCCGGTCTTGACTCTACTGCACGGCTGAGCTGTGACAATGCAATGACCGGTACATTTAACTCTCTTGCAAGAGCCTTTAGTGAACGTGAGATTTCAGAAATCTCCTGCTGTCTGGACTCGGATTTCCCACCTACACTTCCACTCATCAACTGCAAGTAGTCAATGATGACAAGCTGAAGATCCTGCTCCAGTTTATATTTCCTACATTTTGAACGAAGTTCGGATACGGAAATACCTGGTGTATCGTCAATCACAAGGTGTGACTTTCCGATAATTCCGGCTCCTTCGATTAGCTTCTCCCACTCGGAATCTTTTAGATTACCGGTTCTGAGTGCCTGTGCATCTACCTGGGATTCCAGAGAAAACATACGGTTCACCAACTGTTCCTTTGACATCTCAAGACTGAAAATGGCAACACCTTTATTTTTCTTAAATGCAACATACTGGGCAATATTCAGTACGAACGCTGTCTTACCCATAGACGGACGGGCCGCTACAAGAACAAGATCTGACGGCTGAAGGCCGGATAATTTGTAATCTAAATCAATAAATCCTGTCGGGATTCCTGTAACAGTTCCTTTATTCTTTGAAGCTTTCTCAATTCGTTCCAGCGCATTTAATACAACATCTTTAATTGGAACATAATCTCCGGTATTGCGGTGCTGTAATAATTCAAATACCGATTTCTCCGTCTGTTCCATAATTACCGGAAGAGATTCTTTCCCGACATAACAAGTATTTGCAATTGACTCGGTCAGCTTGATAAGTTTTCGCATCATTGCCTTATCTGCCACGATCTCCGCATAATATTTTACATTTGCAGAGGTCGGTACTGCATTGACCAGATCCCTTACAAATTCCAGACTGGAAATCTCCGGCGGTACATCTTTTTCTTTCAGACGTTCCTGAAGTGTGACCAGATCGACCGGCTTTCCTTCATTAAAAAGTTCCACCATGGAATCAAATACCACTCCGTAAGATGTCTGATAAAAATCCTGACCACTGATGATCTCTGATGCAGTGGTAATCGCATCCTTGTCCATCAGCATCGCTCCGACTACTGACTGTTCCGCTTCGACACTGTGGGGCATGACCCGCTTAATGAGTGCCTCTTCCATGTACGGTTTCCTCCTAAGCTTCCTCTGTAACTACAACTTTCAGCTCTGTAGTTACTTTTGGATGTAATTTAATCGGCACATTGTGTGTTCCAAGAGATTTGATCGGATCTTTTAACTGCACTTTCTTTTTATCTACTTCCAGCCCAAGCTGAGATTTTACCTCTGCTGCAATTTCTTTGGAGGATACAGAGCCAAATACTTTTCCGCCTTCTCCGGTTTTGATGGAAACCTGGATCTTACCTGCCTCGATCTTCTTTCCTAATTCTACAGCAGCCTCATAGTGTTCCTGTGCTACTTTATCATCATTCGCCTTCTTAAGTTTCAAATCATTTAAATTCTTACCGTTAGCTTCTACACCTTTTCCTGTCTTCAGGATAAAGTTTCTTGCGTATCCGTCACTTACCTCTACTACATCCCCTTTTTTCCCAAGGGCTTTTACGTCTTCTTTCAAAATAACCTTCATGTCTATATATCTCCTTCTTTTATCATATTATCCAGAACCTGCTTCAGACATGCAACAGCCTCGTCCATATCCGTATGATTGAACTGCGCTCCCGAAGCATTCATATGACCGCCGCCGCCTAACTTTTCCATAATGACCTGAACATTGACCTCATCGATGGAACGGGCACTCACATAAATCTTTCCATTATATTCTGTCAATACAAAGGACGCTTTAATCTCACTGATATCCAGAAGTTCATTTGCCGCCTGTGCTCCGATGATCGTCGGACTCTCCACCTGAAGATCTGTACCTGTCGCAATGGCAAATTTTTTCTGATATACCTCTGCGTTGCTGATAATTGCAGCTTTTGCGCGGTATCCTTCCATGTCATCCCTGAACATCTTACGCACAAGTGTGATATCTGCTCCGGATCTTCTGAGAAATGCTGCCGCTTCAAATGTACGCACTCCGGTACGATTCATAAAACTGTTCGTATCGATCATGATACCGGCATACATACTGCTTGCCTCCAGATTCGGAATCTGAATATCATCTACAATGTACTGCAGGATCTCAGATACCATCTCACATGCTGACGAAGCATAAGGTTCAATATAAGACAATAATGCATTATCAATACTATCACTGCTCTGACGGTGATGATCCAGTACGACAATCGTCTTTGCCAGATACAAAAGTTCTTCACATTCTACCATCTTCGGGCGGTTCGTATCCACAACTACGACCATGGAATTCTCATCCGCCAGGTTCAATGCCTGTTCTGATGTCAGGAACAGATCGTCCGGGTAAGACGGACTATTAATATACATATTATAGAGTGGTCTAAGAGATGCTGACACCTCATTGATCACCACATTTGCCTTTTTCCCAAGAGCATTTGCCGCTCTGCAGATACCGATAGCTGCACCAAAAGAATCTACATCTGTCAGTGTATGTCCCATGACAAATATCTTGTCATTGACTGTAATATACTCTCGCAATGCTTCTGCTTTAACACGGGCTTTGACACGCGTGTTCTTTGCAGTCATCTCACGCTTGCCGCCATAATATGTAATACCATGGCAGTCTTTGATAACAGCCTGATCGCCGCCTCTGGCAAGAGCCAGATCAATGGCAACACGGGCATAATTATAACTTTGGGAATAATTACCCGCACTGAGTCCCAGACCAATACTCAGTGTCAATGGAATCTGATTACCGATATTGACTGTTTTTACATCCTCAAGAAGAGAGAATTTGTCATCCTCCAGTCTCTTGAACTCTTGCTTCTTCAAAGCAATAAAATATTTGTCCGTCTCGGTTTTCTTTACGATTCCGTCTGCTTTTGCAATATACTGGTTGATCTTGCGATCCACCAGCGCAACTAAAAGTGACTGTCTGACTTCCTCTACACTATTCATGACTTCATCATAATTATCAATATAGATCAAGCCTGCAACCAGCCGCTGCTCTTCATTTTCCTTAATATACCGGTTCAGTTCCGTCACATCCTGAAGGTAAACCGCAATAAAATACTCTCGCTCTGCCGGCAATTCCAGGAGCTGCTCTGTCTCGCTGAATCCTTCCACAGACACACGTCTTAATTCCGCCTTATACTCACGGTCCTCATAGTAGACATCCATCTCTACCACGTCATTTTCTTCTTTTGGGAAAATGCTCCGGTTCAACTCTGGTATATATCTGCTCAGATACTTATCTTTCTGCGCTGTATCTCCAAACAACCGTTCAAACTGATCATTCATCCACAAGAGCTGTCCGTCCTCCAGAAGAATTGCATATGGAACAGACAATTCCTTTAAAAGCGTATTCTGTACAACACCATACTGAGCTGCAAATTCAATCAGATCTTTCATGATCAGTGATCGGCTGTATACATACAAAATCCCAATGCCGACTATATAAATCAGCATAAATATCAACATGAGTGTACCGGCTTTGATATCAATGCAATAGATCCACAAATTCAATAGGAGAAGCATGATCGCCATCGCGATCGGCCAACGCATGTAGTTCTTCAGTCTGCCACTGATATGCGCCCCTCGCTTCTTGCTCAAGCCTTCATCCATAGTCTTTATCCTCTATAACCCTCCGGGTTCTGTGACTGCCAGCGCCATGCATCTTCGCACATCTGTTCCAGACCTCTCTCAGCCTTCCAGCCAAGTACTTTCGCAGCTTTCGAAGGATCCGCATAGCACATTGCAATATCTCCTTCACGTCTCGGTTTGATTTCATATGGAATTTCTTTTCCACATGCCTTGCTAAATGCTTTTACCATATCCAATACAGAATAACCAACACCTGTTCCCAGATTGATGATATCCAGTCCCGGATTCGAGAAAATGTATTTGATTGCTTTTACATGACCAACTGCCAGATCCACAACGTGAATGTAATCACGTACTCCTGTGCCGTCCGGTGTATCATAGTCATCACCAAATACTCCTAATTTTTCAAGTTTTCCAACTGCCACCTGAGAAATGTATGGCATCAGATTGTTCGGGATTCCTTTCGGATCTTCCCCGATCCGTCCGCTCTCATGTGCTCCAACCGGATTAAAGTAACGGAGTAATACTACATTCCATTCCGGATCAGCAGCCTGAACGTCTGTCATGATCTGCTCCATCATAGATTTTGTCCAGCCATATGGATTCGTACACTGTCCTTTCGGGCAGTCCTCTGTAATCGGCATTGTCTCCGGATTACCATATACAGTTGCAGAAGAACTAAATACAATATTCTTCACGCCAACTTCGCGCATGACTTTCATAAGTGTCAGTGTTCCTGTAATATTATTTTGATAATATTCCAGAGGCTTTCTTACAGATTCTCCGACTGCTTTAAGCGCTGCACAGTGAATAACTGCATCTACCTGCTCTTTTTCAAACATGACTTTTAAAGTTTCAGCGTTCAGAATATCTCCCTCGTAAAATGTGATTGTCTTACCTGTAAGCTCTTCTACGCGCTTCATAGACTCCTGGGAGGAGTTGCAGAGATTATCATATACAACTACCTCGTAACCCTCCTTCAAAAGTTCCAATGCAGTATGACTTCCAATATATCCTGCTCCACCTGTAATTAATATTTTTGCCATCTTAATCTCCTCCATATAAGAATTGATATCTTACCTTCCATTACTTTGTAATGATTTTTCCACTCAATATCAATGTCTGCTTTCTGAACTGATATCAAGAAGTTTCATTTTTGTCTTATTATAGCACTTCCCAATTGCTTCGGCAACTTTACATATTTTAAGCCGGGTACAGTCCTTCTTCTTCCATCTTGCGGATTGCTTCCATAACAACCGGTTTGTCTTCTTTGTATGTAACTCCATACCATTTGTCTGCTGATTTCAGAACTGCAACTGTCGCACGATTCTCTCCTAACAGGTCGCTGACTACTCCCGGCAGATAATATTCACATTTCATAGGATTCTCTTTCAGTCCCTTCTCAAGGAATGCCGGGAATCCTTTCTCGATCTCATCAAGAATACTTTTTGAGAATCCCCACATATTCATAGAAACCGTTGTGTCATCGTCTAGATGTGTCCATGTAGCACCGTCATCTTCTGTAAATGCTATTCCGTTCTCATGATGCTCAATACGTGTTCTTTCACGAATTCCGATCAGTTCCCCAGCCTCGTTCATCTCACACACACCACGGGATACGTATCCATTTTCTGTAACAGTGTTGCAAAGCTTGTAGCCTACCATAGTGTAACGGAACTTATCATCATCTTCATGGCTATTCAGATAATCATAAATGAGCTGGAATGCCTCTCTTCCATAATAATCGTCTGCATTGATAACTGCAAACGGGCCATCAATCATGTCCTTACAGCTATAAACTGCATGTGCTGTTCCCCATGGTTTCACACGTCCTTCCGGCACCTGAAAACCTGCCGGAATATTATTGATTTCCTGATATGCATAAGACACTTCCATGTATTCTGACACGCGGTCGCCAACTGCCTCGCGGAATAAGTCTTCCTGCTCTTTCTTAATGATAAAAATTACCTTCTCAAATCCAGCGCGTTTTGCATCAAAGATGGAAAAATCCATAATGATGCGTCCTTTCGCATCCACCGGATCAATCTGTTTCAGTCCACCGTAACGGCTTCCCATTCCTGCCGCCATAATTACTAATACTGGTTTCTTCATAATTTATTACATACCTCCTGTTTGAACTTTCGTAATTACGATATTCTTTTTGACATAACAATACCCACTTACAGAAATCATACCATACTTTTGAAGTCACGTCTATTTGTATATATTTCTGTCAGAAGCTTTTTGTATAATACTTTTTTGCATAGTAAAAAATAAAATTTTCTACTATGCAAAAACCGCCACATCCTTATGGATGTGACGGCAAATATTAACTACTGATTAATCCTGCACGTATGGCATTAATGCAACGTGACGAGCTCTCTTGATTGCTACTGTAAGAGCTCTCTGATGTTTTGCACAGTTTCCTGTAATTCTTCTTGGAAGGATTTTTCCTCTCTCAGAAACATACTTTCTTAACTTTGCTACATCTTTGTAATCGATCTCGTTATTCTCTTTACCACAGAATACGCATACTTTTTTTCTTCTGCGTCCTGGATTTCTTCTTTTGAATCCGCCCTCTGGACGAGCTGCTTTATCGTAAGCCATTTTATTTGCCTCCTAATACTTTGAATCTTCTAAATTCAACGAACCTTAGTTAAATGGGAGTTCTTCATCAATTCCATCTGGAATATTCATGAAGCCGTCACCTGCATCAGCTGCCGGCGTCGGAGCCGGTGCCTGCTGGAAACCACCTGCATGGGAAAAACTTCCCGCGTTGGCATCACTTGTAGCTTTGCTCTCAGCAAATTCCTGTTCTTCCACTACAACGTCTGTTGTATATACCTTCTGTCCATCTTTGTTCGTGTAGCTTCCTGTCTGGATACGTCCGGTCACAACAACCTTCAGTCCCTGACGGAAATACTTCTCAGCGAACTCAGCGTTTCGTCCAAACGCAACGCAACCGATGAAGTCAGCAGTCTGATCATCACCATTACGTTTGAATCTTCTGTCTACTGCCAACGTATATCTCGCAATTGCCAGAGAATTTTCTCCACCCTGTGAATATCTCACTTCTGGATCTCTGGTCAGGCGTCCCATCAAAATAACTTTATTCATATAATTACCTCTTCTTCCTGATTATGCTTCCTGTCTTACGCATAAATATCTGATGACATTGTCCATAATGCGGATTCTCTGCTCGATCTCGCCTGGAACATCAGCCTCAGCATCGAAGTGGATGAAGTAGTAATATGCTTCTTTCATTTTCTGAATCTCGTAAGCTAATCTCTTCTTACCGCTCTCATCAACGTCAGAGATCTTGCCACCGAAACGCTCTACTAAAGCCTTTACTTTCTCGATAACCTGAGCTCTCTCGTCATCTTCGATTTTTGCACTGACAACAACAGCTAATTCATACTTATTCATGTCGTCCTGCACCTCCTTCTGGTCTTTTGGCCCCCGCCCGCTTATGTGGGAGCAAGGAATTCCACCCTTAAATGGGCAGAAAAATATTGTATCACGGTTATCTACTATATCATATAAGATTCCCGATTTCAAGCCTTTTTCTTCAAATCTTTTGTATTTTTTTCGACCAGTTTCCGTGCTGTCATAATCTGATGTCCGCATCCCATGCATTTCAATCGGAAATCCGCACCTACACGTAATATCTCCCACTCTTTGCTTCCACAAGGATGTGGTTTTTTCAGTGTTACTATGTCGCCGACTTCATAATTATATCCCATGCTGTCCCCTCCCTTGTAATCTGCCGGGTCTTCAACTTTTTATATTTTCTGAATAATTTTTGCTGTCCAGACATTTCTTAATTCTTTGTCTGTCCCATTTGATTTTCTTGTTCTTTTACTCCAATCACTACAAATCGGTGCTCGTCGCTGGCGCTTGTACATGTTGATAGTGTCACAACTGAATCAGCAGTCGTCACTTCCACACCCGTATCATAAATTGCGATTCGCTTCGTCATATCCAGGTAAGACTGATATGCTTCGTCGTTCTCGAAGCCTGTCAGATACACATCGTCTGTATCCTTGACTGTCGCCGCACTGTAAATATGATATACAATCTCTCTTCCGTCCGGCGTGTAAATGTAAAAATACGGGTTTGCTTCCCAGAAAGATTTATCTTTATATTCATCTAACTTTCGAAACATAGAACCGTCCTTCATACGATGACCATATATGATTGAATTACGATCATTGAAATTTGCATTATTGTCCGCATTCAAAAAAATCGTTCCAAGTGTATTATCATTTTCCGAAAATGTTTTGTGTAAATATTTTTCATTATCTGTTGTCTGAACAATCGGATAATTAATAATTGATGGCTCCGGGTAAAAACGGATCCACCCGACTGTATCCGGATTGATTCCTTTTAATTCATCAAAATCAACAGAAAAGCCTTTTTCCGGCTCACTGTCTTCTTTATTGATTGCAATGCTCTGAATCTTCTTATATTCATCACGGCCTTTTGCATAACCTCCGACAATCTTCACAAGTTGAAAGGCTGAAACGCAAAATACAGCCAATGCCACGATCAGGATGATATTGGATAACATGCCGGCTTTCTTTTCTCTGCGGCCACGATGTGGTCTTCTTCTATTCTTACTCATATGCTGCTCCTTTTCTATTCCTCTATAGTAGCACATCTGCGTTACCTGCTTCAATTATTTTATAATTTTTTAATTTGCAGTTTATTGACTTTCTTTTGCCTGCGCGTATGATATTTACATAGGAGGACGATACTGATGAAAGAAAAATTACAACGCTTTATGTATGGAAGATATGGATTAGATTCCTTTGGGAAATTTACAATTATAATCTCTTTAGTACTGATGCTTTTGGCGAACTTTGTACCTGCAAGAATGGGGAGTGTATTATCCCTGCTGTGCTGGGCACTTTTGATCTACACATATTTCCGTATGTTCTCAAGACAAACTTATAAACGTGCCTGTGAGAACCAGGCTTATCTGGCAAAAACAGCGAAAGTTCGACATTTCTTCGCCTCACAGAAAAGTATAATGGCACAGAGAAAGACACATCACATTTACAAATGTCCGACTTGTAAACAGAAAATACGTGTACCAAAAGGCAAAGGCCGTATTGAAATCCGCTGTCCGAAATGTAACACAACATTTATCAAGAAGAGCTAAGTAAAGGGGCTTTTTATGTTTGGATATATTGCAATCAACAAAGCTGAAATGAAATTCAAAGACTACGATGTGTACCAGGCGTACTATTGTGGTCTTTGTCGCCGTCTGAAAGAATGTTACGGAAAGCGTGGTCAACTGACACTGTCCTACGACATGACATTTCTCATTGTCCTGCTCACCGGGCTTTACGAACCAAAGACTATAACCGGTGAGATTCGCTGCATTGCGCACCCGCTTGAAAAACATCCGACAAAAATCAACGAATATACAGATTATGCAGCTTCCATGAATCTCATTCTTTCCTATTATAAATGTAAGGACGACTGGACCGATGAGCGAAAGAAAAAAGGATATATTGCTGCAAAAGCGCTGGAGCCGAAGATCAAAAAGATTGAAAGTAATTACCCGGAAAAAGTCCGGCTGATCCACTCAAAATTAGAAGAAATCAATCAATATGAAAAAAAAGGTGAGACAAATCTTGACCTTATGGCAGGACTTTTCGGTGATATCATGGCTGAAATCTTTGCCTGGGAACCAGACGCATGGGAATTATCTCTTCGAAAAATCGGATTCTTCCTTGGCAAATTCATTTACCTCATGGACGCCTATGAAGATGTAGAAAAGGATATTGAAAATAACAGCTACAATCCGCTAAAGGAAGCATTTTTGCAAAAAACTCCAGAACAGTTCGCCACAGAATGCCGCACTCTTCTGACCATGATGATGGCCGAATGTTCCAGAGAATTTGAACAGCTTCCGATTCTGCTTCACGCAGATATTTTAAGAAACATCTTGTATTCCGGGGTGTGGTGCAGGTATACTATGGTTACGTCCAAACGATATGAAAACCAGAATAAGGAGAACAATCATGAATGATCCATACAGCGTCCTTGGCATTTCCCGCGGCGCTACTGATGACGAAATAAAAAAAGCATACCGGGCACTAAGCCGAAAATATCACCCGGATGCAAATATCAATAACCCGAATAAAGATCAGGCAGAAGCCAAATTCAAAGAAGTCCAGCAGGCTTACCAGCAGATTATGCATGAACGCGAATACGGCACTACCAGTTCCTATGGAAATGGTTACGGAAGCTCTTCCGGCGGTTACGACGGAAATAATCCTAATGGCGGCTACGGTGACTTTGGAGGATTTGACTTCGGCGGATTTGACTTTGGAGGATTCGGAAACTTCCGCGGTTACTCCGGTCAGTATCAGCAGAGACGATCCGGCGCGACCAGTAACGAAGGTGACCTTCATATGCAGGCCGCTGCCAATTTCATTAATAATGGCCGCTATCAGGAAGCAATCAATGTTCTAAACGGAATTGATAACAAGACTGCGCAATGGTATTACTACAGTGCCATCGCTAACTCTGGTATCGGCAATAACGTCATTGCCCTACAGCATGCACGCGAAGCAGCTCGTATGGAACCGAACAATATACAGTACACCACCCTCGTACAACGACTGGAAAATGGCGGAAACTGGTACCGCCAGCAACAAGGGCCTTACCAGACAACCTTCTCAAGCAGCGGCGACTGGTGCGTAAAACTATGTATCGCCAACCTCGTCTGTAACCTATGCTGCGGCGGAAGCGGACTCTGCTGTGGTGGAAGCGGAATGAACGGCGGACATTACATATAGAATAATAATTGGGGACGTAGTAAACCTTCAAGGTTCTACGTCCCCATCATTGATTTAGGGTGTCCCTTTTTTACTTTTCTATTTTTTTCAATGCTTTCTTAAACCGGTTACTGAACAGGATCATGGTGAATGTTACTGCGAAGAAATCGGCGATTGGTTCTGCCAGATATACTCCCATAGTTCGATCTGCACTCCAGATGTGTGGAACAATATAAATCAGTGGAATCAACAGTACGAATTTCCTCATTACTGCTACAATAATGGATTCTGGTGCGCAGCCAAGAGAGGTAAATCCCATCTGGCATGCGATCTGGATTCCAAACATAAACATTGCTGCCATATATACACGAAGTGCTGTCTTGCCAAATGCAAGCAGTGCTGCGTCTGATGTGAACATGCTGACGAAAATCTGTGGAAAAAGTTCTACACATAACCACAGAATCACTGCATATCCAACGCTTACCTTTAACAGCAGGCGAAATGTTCCCCGAACGCGGTCTACATTTTTTGCTCCATAATTATAGCTGAGTATCGGCTGTGCTCCCTGTCCAAGTCCCTGTAGTGGCAGCATCGCAAACTGCATTACACTGGTCAGGATCGTCATGGCTCCAACTGCAATATCCCCGCCATATTTTAACAAAGATGAGTTGAAGCACACCGTGATAATACTTTCACTCGCCTGCATAATAAATGTTGCGAGTCCCAGCGCAAGACTTGGTAATATAATTCTTGCTTCCAGCTTCATATTCTTTCTTTGTATCTTTAAAAATGTCTTCTTTCCAAATAAGAAGCTGACGACCCAGATACAGGAGCATGCCTGTGATATGATTGTTGCAAGCGCTGCGCCTCGCACGCCCATATGTAATCCAAAGATAAAAATCGGGTCAAGCACAATGTTGATCACTGCACCAATCAGCACAGATAACATTCCTGTCTTTGCAAATCCCTGCGCAGTGATAAATGCATTTAACCCAAGTGTCAACTGCACAAAAATCGTTCCCACTGCATAAATGTTCATGTAGGCTGCCGCATATGAAATCGTATTCTCACTGGCTCCAAATGCCAGTAGAAATGTGCGATTGCCAAGAAGCAGCACAATTGTCAGCACGATTGCCACCAAAATCTGTGTTGCGAAGCAGTTGCCAAGTGTCTTCTCCGCATCTTCCTTATTATTCTGTCCCATATAAATAGACGCTCTCGGCGCGCCACCATTTCCTACCAGCACTGCAAATGCTGACACGATCATAATAAGCGGCATACACACGCCGACACCCGTAAGAGCCAAAGCTCCTACCTTCGGGATATGACCGATGTAAATTCGATCCACCACGTTGTACAGCATGTTAATAAGCTGCGCTGCCAGCGTCGGGATTGCTAGCCGGAGCAGAAGCTTTCCAATCGGTTCTGTCCCTAGGAAATCTTTATCTTTTTCCATAATTTTCACACCTTTTATTCGTAATAATAACGTTGGAGAAAAGTCCAACCATAATGTCAAAAGACTGCCTCGTGACATCAATATTACAAATTATACTATCTGTAACGCCATTGTCAATAACGTCAAATTATGAAATTTTTCGAAAGTCTTTTTGCCGGTAATTTTAATGATAATCCTGACTACTTCAAATTGATTCAAATTTTCGAAATATTTTTTCATTTTGGGGTTGACGAAACCGGAAATCTTTGTTATTCTAAATAAGCATTCGATATGGCGCCATAGCCAAGTGGTAAGGCAAAGGTCTGCAACACCTCTATCACCAGTTCAAATCTGGTTGGCGCCTCTAAAAAAGAAACCTTGATTACAAGGTTTCTTTTTTTGCGTGTATGGCAGGAATAAATAAGACTTCCATAAGATTTCCTTAAGAAATTTTCGATTTCTTTAAGACCACGCACATACTTTAGACACATTTCCTCTGTATACTTAATGACAGATAGTTGAGAGAGACATCCATCAATATCAACTATCTCCCCCTCATAAAGTGCAAAACGCACTTAACTCTCATTCCTTTAGATAACTATAAAAACAACGGCAAGAAGCCCACAGGTCATATGACCCGTGGGCTTCTTACGTTGCCAAGCATACGACAAAAAGGTCCGGTGGACCTTTTTAGTTACCTTTATCCGTGATATTCGCCATTATACTGAATCAGCGTTACATCATCCACATTTTCAATCTTACGGATTTTTTCCGTAAAGTCCATCTGATTCTGTCTGCAGAATACTTCAACTGCCATCTCTGTCTTTTCTTTCCGCATCGTCTTTGATTTGATAAAATAACGAATTTTTCCAAAGTTGCGTATGATTTCATCTCCGGCATCATCTCCGGTATAATGAATTACTACAATATAAATCTTTCCACTCTGCTGTCACATAGAAGCATTTCATACCATAATTCTTGCCATTGTCGGTTGTATAATAATCAAATGCGTCCTGTGTCTTTCCAGATGAATCGGTTGCACGTACCCGTACAAAGTACTGGCCTGCTGCTGGAACACTTGTCTGTACTTCCGGAACTGCCACTCCTTCCTGCCGGAAGATCACATTCTGGAACTGGTAATCTGTCGCAAGCTCTACGGTATAAGTAATATCTTCAGCATCAAAATCATAGGACACATCCCAGTTCAGATTCAGCGCATTATCCTGAATCTCCACCAGCTCCCCACTACGGATAGCCGCAAACATTTTATAAAAATAATCTTCCTTATAAACTCCGGAATACAGATACGGAATTCTTACGATTTTGACCGGAATCTGGTACATTTTCCCATACTGACAACACAGGTTCTCGGCTCCACGGACAAGAAGTGTCTTTCCGGTCGTAGCTACATCCCCCGCCTCCGGACCAGTTAGATAGATTACATGTATCTCTTTACTGCGTTTACAATAACTTAACACTTTTCGAAGCTTCTCCGCTTCACCTTCCATCGTTCCATGAAATGTAATATAATTAGAAAAATAAACCATAAGTTCAAAATCATAAGTGCGGAAAATGTCTTCCAGCTCTTCATCTCGCTCTCGGGAAAAATATGATCGAAACCCACAAACTTAATAAGCATGCTTATTATTGTCTTGCAAACCTTTTTCAGATGTTTTACCATAGAATTAACAATTAAGTATTTTCAAAACATTTCTCAATAGCACGAAAGCATCCCGAGAGGAAACTGTTTTTATACTTATCATAAAGGAGGTTTTTTCTATGCGGTTTTGGACAAGACAACATGAAGCTGTCTGGGATGAGCTTCAAAAAACAGGTCAATATATTGTAAAGAAAGAATATATCGAGGCAAAAAATGATACCATTTCCGAATTCTATCTGGAATTGTATGAATGGTACACAAAAGCTGCAGGAAAATATATTGATATCCCAGAAGATCTGAAATATCCAATCTGGCTCAGTGTTAGTGAGGATATGATGTTACAGCCAACCGAACACGCAATCATATTCGAAGTCGAGATTCCAGAGGGGGAATACCTGATCTGCAATTTTGACAAATGGGGCTACCGCGTCAATTATTTCTATGTGCCGCTGGATGAGGCCGATGAAAAGGCCCACATGGAAGAGTTAAAAAAATATGGAATCGCCTCCGAAGATTCATTAGTTACAACCAGTAAAGGAAACTTCTACCCGCTGCTCAGGCAGAAAATTATCAAAAGCTGGGATCGAATTTTTACGATTCAGCCGGATGATCCGTCCCTCATGGTCGGAACCTGCTGGAAGTTAAAGAAAGAGTGGATCAAGGAGGTACGTTTTTATGACGGAGAATAATATATCATCAGCCTCAGACACTATCACGATGTATTGCACGCAGCCTGACCTTGTCTGGGATATTGTAGATAAAGATGGCGTAAACTATGTAAAACAGGCTTATATCACAAAGAAATATCAAGACACTGCCTGGATTTTTGACACTGCTTACAAGTTTTTCCGCCAGGAAGCTGTAAAGATCATTCCAAAGCCACAAGAGGCTGAATCACCAATCTGGATGTACCGTGATAAAAAATGGGCAGTTCCAAATGCTGGCTGCCGGCGTATGCACCTGGAAATTCCCAAAGACGAGTTGATTCTTTTTGACCGGAGAACATGGAATAAAATTCTGAACATGGAATATGTTGGAACTGATGAAGAAATCGCCGCCTTTGAGCAGGAATATAAGCGTCAGGGCGTCCGCGACCCACTGGACATTATGAAGTCCTCATTTTATCCGCTTCTGGCTCAGAAAATCAAGAAAAGCTGGCAGCATCTTTTTACGGATCCACTTCCGGAAGAGACTTACTGGCAAGGCGCTGTCTGGTATCTGAAAAAAGATTGGGTAGTCAGGGAAGAATAATGTTATACTATAAGCAAGAGCTTTACTTGCAAATTGTGCAGCAGAGATGGATGTGCTCTGCTGCATGTTATTTTTTTATATGGAGGTGACCTGCCAATGGCAAAAGAGCAGCTTGCTGTGATTGAAATGATCACAAATATGATTCTCGGCAAGACCAACGGGGTTAGCAAAGTTGATTTCACACCACAGAAAATCCCGTTTCCGGAAAACCTTCCGTATGAACAGGCTTTCCTGCGCGCTACACCAGAGAGCCAGGGTGTCTCTTCCGAGAAACTGATACATTTACTAAGTAACTTATCTGCATCTCCATACACGGATATGCATCACTTTCTTGTACTGCGACATGGAAATGTAATCTGTGACTGCAGCTTTGCGCCTTACCGGAGCGGCATATGGCACATTTCCCATTCCATGTGTAAGAGTATTACCGGTATGGCAATCGGATTGCTAATCGATGAGGGGAAACTTTCTTTAGATGAAAACATATACAATATCTTTCCCGGAAAAGTCAATCCACTGATCAAAATCTTCCGACCGGAAATCACAGTACGGCATCTTCTGACAATGACAAGTGGTGTAACATTTAACGAATCTGGGATTGTCTCTGGTAATGACTGGCTGGAAAGCTATCTGAATGCACCTGTAACGGGAAAACCTGGCACGGAATTTCAGTATAACAGTCTGAATACTTATGTCCTTTCTGCAATTGTCAGCGCAAAAACTGAGATGACGCTGGAGGAATACTTGCGGCCACGTCTATTTGAGCCTCTTGGCATCACCCGATATCTCTGGGAGACCTGCCCAAAAGGCATCACAAAAGGCGGCTGGGGACTTTTTATTTGTCCGGAAGACATGGCAAAATTAGGGCAGCTCTATCTAAACCACGGCATGTGGCACGAAAAGCAGATCATTCCGGCCGACTGGATCCGCGAATCGACCACCAAACAGATTGACAGTATAGAAGGTACTTATGGTTACGGATATCAGGTCTGGATGGAACAACGTCTAGGCAGTTTTGAATTCAATGGTATGCTCGGACAGAATGTAATCGTGTATCCTGACCTTGACATGGTCATTGTCACCTGCGCTGGGAACAATGAACTCTTCCAGAATAACGTCATGCTAGATCTGATACGTGATGCATTTCCACAGGAATATCAGGCATCTGAATATGCTCTCCCTGAAAATCCTGCCGAGTATCACAAACTGACACACCTGGTTCACTCACTTTCCCATGGACCCTCCTGCATGCCGCAGATCCGACGCGGCGGCTGGGCAAAGAAAAGCGGATATTCCAGAAGCCATGCAATATATCCCAAATATGTCCGGTTGCTAAAGGATTTAGACGAAAAATGCTACAATATAAATCCCGCAAGTGTTGGCCTGTTTCCGCTGATTATTCAAGTATTCCATAATAATCTGACAAACGGAGTCAGACAGATTTCTTTTCAATATGACAAAATCAACTGTCCAGACAAATTTTGTATTCACTTTCTGGAAGGAGAAGAAAATTGTACGCTGACCGCAAGTTTTGATCGTTATATCGATAACCTAATTACACTTCATGGAGAAACTTACCTTGTAGCTGTAAAATGTGAGTATACTACTGATGCAGATCACGCCCCGGTTCTTGTTCTTGATATGGTCTATCTGGAAGAAGCCATGAGCCGAAAGCTTTATTTACATTTCAAAAGCAACGAATTAATGGCACATTGGTCCGAGTCTCCCGGGAAAGAGCTTATTTTAGAAGGTCTGTCTTCCATCACAGGGGAGATGACGAAGCTTCCACTTTACGGACGCTTTCTTGAAGGAAGCGGAATGCAGTTCCTGGAACATTTAATGGTCGATACCATAGAACCAACTGTATGCGGGACATTAGCTGAATCCGATACTGAAGACGTGGATATTTGATATCTGACATACCATTCCTTGAAATTGTAGCTGTTCTGATTATTATCTCATACAAAAACGCCTCGCAAAATGTGAATATTTTGCGGGGCGTATATTATGCATTCCTGTTTTATTGAATTATGAGGTTACTATCTTCTTCTCTGTCTTCTGATTACTCTGAGAGAACCTACAATACAAACAGATGCTGCTAATAGGATGCACCATGCAATCAAGTTACTGTTGTCTCCTGTTTTTGCTGATTTAGAAGCTGGCTTCTTTCCTACGTCAGTCTTACCTGTATCTTTTGTATCTTTCTGTGCTACTGTCAGAGTTGTCTCTGCGGAACCATCTGCATTGATTGTGTATGTACCGGCAGCACCTTCAATGATTTTGTATGTAACTGGTGCTGCTACAAGCTTTGTTCCTTCTTTTATCTTCAATCTGTTTTGTAAAATCATGTCCTAAAGAATTTCTGATAAATGAAGAATTATCATCATAGGATTTTTCTGTATCAATTACGCCATCTTTATCTGCAAAATATAATCCACAATCTTCGCAATGCCAATATGCTCTATTCCCTTTTTCTGTACATGTGGCTTTCTTTGCCTCGGTAAAGGTTTTGTGTGCAGGTTTAAGTGCTGGAACTTCCGTTGTATTAAGTTCTGCTATACATGCCACATCACTAAACATTTTGTGACACTCTGAACAAGACCAGTAGCCAAAGACTTTTTAACATCTTCATCAAACGCATTTGCACTCATCGCAACGATTGGAAGTGTTTTGCAGTCATCACGTGGAAGTTTTCGAATCTCTCTGGCTGCCTCCAGTCCATCCATAACAGGCATCATAATATCCATAAGAATCAGATCATATTCTCCTTCCTTGCTTTGAAGTATTTTTTCCAGAGCCTGCTGCCCGTCATATGCTTCCTCAATCTTGGCTTCGTACTTATCCAGAATGGTATGGATAATCTCCATATTCAGTTCATTATCTTCCACGATCAGAATATGCTTTCCTTTCAGATCCAATGACTTTTCTGACGAATCTTTTACTTCCTCTACATTCTCCAGATATTTTAGCTCCAGTGTAAAGCTGAAATTGCTTCCTTTATGTAATTCGCTTTCCAGATTAATCTCGGAATCCATCATATGGATCAGTCTGCGGCTGATTGCCAGACCTAATCCTGTTCCCTGCCTTCTTGCTATCTCAGATTCATCTGCCTGCTCAAAATTCTGGAAAATAAGTTTTTGCTTTTCTTCCTCGATGCCAATTCCATCATCCTGCACTGAAAAGTAGAGGCTGGCTTTTTCCTTCTCGTCACAGATTTCCAACATAATTTTCCGAACCTTCTCATGGAGTATATACAAGGTGAGAAGTGTCTACTATCTGTTATTATAAGTTTATACCATGGACTTTGCAACATATTAACAAACTTTCACGAACTGAAAAAGTCTACTAAAAAAGGTCCACCGGACCTTTTTGTCGTATGCTTGGCAACAAAAAAGTCCGCCATTTTTGTACTCTTACAGACTGGCGAACTTTCCTACATTTATATTTATGAGTTGGGGCAAAAGCCCCAACTATGATGCCTACGGATTGTTCCGTGCTTTGCACTCCCATAACCCTAGCATCATATTTACAGTCTTACACCATCTTTTACGACTGCCTGCAGATCCAGATTATCCTTCAGAAGTACAATATCTGCCTTCTTACCTGCCTTAATCGAACCATACTGATCATCAATTCCAAGACTCTTCGCCGGATTAATAGTTGCGCAGGCAATAGCTGTCTCAAGTGGAATCTGCATTTCTTTTACAACTGTTCTCATACAATCCGCGAGGTTCGTTGCTGAACCTGCTATTGCACCATCAGATACTAATGTCGCACGTTTTCCTACGACCTTGACATCCAATCCGCCAAGTGTATACTGTCCGTCCGGCATCCCGGTCGCACGCATACTGTCACTGATCAGAATCATACGGTCAGCCCCCATCATCTCAAACGTTGCTCTGACCATAGCCGGATGAATATGAATCCCATCACAGATGATCTCTGCCATCACATGCTTACCGTCATAAACAGCACCAACCACTCCCGGTGCGCGGTGCGTAAATGCCGGCATCGCGTTATAGAGATGTACTGCATGGTTTGCTCCCGCGTCAAATGCTTTCTTCGCTGTATCATAATCTGCATTCGTATGAGCCAGAGAAATGTTAACTTTCCCTTTCATTTCCTCGATAAATTCCAGATAATCTTCATTATCTTCTGGAGCAATCCCAATAAATTTCACCAGTCCATCGGAAGCTTCCAGAAACTGCTCTGCAATTTCTACATTACACGGAATAATATTTCTCTCATCTTGTGCCCCTTTTTTTACTTTGCTGATAAACGGACCTTCCATGTTAATTCCCACAAGATCTGCTGCTTTCGGGCTTGTCCCGTTTTTCTTATATTTTGCTGCAACACTTAAGATCTGTTTCAGTTCTTCCACCGGAAGTGTCATGGTCGCCGGAGCAATAGCGGTCACACCAATGGAGGCCTCATACTGTGCGATCCTCTCAATCGCCTCTTCATTTCCATCACAAAGGTCATCTCCTTTGCATCCATGAAAATGAAGGTCGATCAAGCCCGGAATTGCATATGCACCTTCACCGTCCAATACCTCTTTCTCACCAAACTGTGGCTTTTCCTCTTCTGTATATACTCTCTGGATCTTGTCCCCGTCAAGCATAATTCCACCTTTTACAAATGTCTTCTCTTCCGTGTAAACTTTCACATTATCTATGATCATATTTTCTTTCCTTTCTATTCAAGAATGCCTCGGCTTATTTAATGCTACCTGCCAAGGTGGGAGTTATCTCACATCTGATATAGTTTCTTTTCCCTGTTTTCTCTTTCTTCCAGTGCGCGAAGTGTACTGTCATGCATCTCTTCTCTTAAGTACTTATTCTGTTCCATGTAATATGCATAGATGATATCCAACATAACAAGAATCGGGAACTGAGGTGAAATTACATTTCCATGATTCAGATGTTTCAGAGATGGTAATAACACGACCTCCGTACAGTAATTTTCAAAACCTTCCCGATTATTTGTCGTAAACAGTACCGTCTTGGCACCCCTCTTATACGACTCTTCCAGCAGATATGTCACTTCCTCTGTCTCCCCACTGATACTGAATCCAAATACAAGGCATCTTTTGTCCTGAAATACCGATGACATACGCATCATATCTGAATCTGTCATAGAGTCCACATTTACACCGATTCGCATAAAGCGGATTTCCATCTCTTTTGCTGAAAATCCTGAACTTCCGCGCCCACACACAATCACCTTTTCAGCCTTATTCAGATACCCTATAATCCGGACTACCTGACTTTCATCCACCAGACTATATGTTTTATTCAGAAGTTCCTGATATGCATTCAGGACCATACGCGTATTTCCGGTAATCTTTTCCTGTTTCTCTACAAATGTCTCCTCATATTGATAAATGAATTCTTTGTATCCGTGATATCCGCACTTTTGTGCAAATCGTGTCAGTGTTGCTTTTGAAGTATACAAAAGTTCTGCGATATGATTTACAGAAAAGTCCATCTTTTTCTGATTGTGAATAAAAAAGTCTGCAATGGTCTTTTCTGTTGTCGTAAATTTGTCATAGTTTGATTCAATAATCGGAATTACTGATTTTACATAATATTCCATCGACACTCATCTCTCCTACATCAGATGTCTCACGTTACAGAAATGATAAAATGCTCCCAACATTCCCGCATCATTTTGATGTTTCGCAAATGCAAGCTTTGTGTGTTTGGCAATACTGGACACAAGATACTTGTCCATAGCTGCCTTAATCCGGTCTTTTAAGAATTCTTCCTGTGCCATAATGCCACCACCTAGTACAACAATTTCTGGATTAATGACATAACAAATGTTAGCAATTCCTTTTCCAAGTACATCGCACATCTCATCAATTGCACGATTACACAATTCATCACCTTTTTTTGCTTCTTCAAAAATGTGATAGCCATCCCAGATATCTTCTTGCTCGCCTTTCCATTCTGCTACCTTCTTTGTCAGTATACTTGCTGCTCCAAGTGTCTGAAAATCGCTGTCATCCATATGCATATATCCAACTTCACATGCACTATTGCTAAAACCATGAAATACTTTCCCGTCAATCACAATACAACCGCCAATTCCAGTACCAATCGTTAATACCAGTGCTATTTTTGCTCCTTTTGCTGCACCAGAACGGTTCTCGGCAAGGCCAGCACAATTTACATCATTTTCTACCTCACACGGAACCTGAAACATCTCTTCCAGTGTCTTCTTAAACTGTGTTCCTGCATAATTAGGAATCAACGGCGCTGAATAGAAGATGGATCCCTCTTTGGTATCTACCATTCCTGCTGTCGAGATACAGATTCCGCTAATCTCCTCCTGCGCCTCCTGCTTCATTTCTTCCACGATTCCTGTTACTTTCTGCAAAATGGCCGAGCCACCCTTCCATGCTTCTGTCTTCATAGATCTTTTACATATAATCTCTGCATCTTCGTAAATGATTCCATATTTTATTGCAGTTCCACCAATATCAATGCTTACATACTTATTCATCTTGCAATCCCCGTTCACATTTTTATGACATCTCTATTCTGTGATATCTATTATATCTGATTCGCTTTATCTTCTCAACTTTCACATTGAAAATCCGTCAATTCTTTGCTTTCATACACAATAGTCTGCAAAAAGGGCAAACCAGCCATTTTCTGCGGTTCACCCTTCTTGTCCACAGGTCATACGACCTGTATTGTTGTTATATTTTCACTTTGAAAATAGCCTTTTTAATTGTCTCAGGCTCTCCCACCTGTACCGCTGTTCTATGTCCGTCACTTGGATAACAGACCAGGAAATCACCTTCTCTTAAGATAACAGATGCATTTTTTTCTCCGTCCATTGGAAGAAAATCATCTTTCTCAACAAATTCCTTAAGTTCCATGTTCTGAATAAAGTTCAAATCAATCTGCTCTGTTCCCTTTAACATTACATGAATATCGAGATAATTCTTGTGAGCCTCCCAGAAACGCTCCTCTGGTGTCGTTGTTGTATACTCTACCACATTTACAAACAACCTGTCTCCGTCAATCTCGTGACATCCTTTTTCATAAGAAAGAATATCGTTATTTTTTGCATATTCAAAGCACTCTTTTACAGCTTCCTCGAGATATGGAAACTCTTCTAACTGATTGATATTTCCAAAAATCATAGTGATTTCTCCTTATTTGTTATAAATTGTTGTATTTGCAGCCGGCACACTTGTGTCACCTTTTACTTTTCTCCAAATCATACTTGCCGGAATACCTATTACAAGTGATACAACGATAGAGATGATGGAATAGCTCCAGATTGTTACATGGTCAGCAGGAACGAAATATTTTACATAAACCATAACTCCTGATGATGCAATAAATGCTGCAACTGCTCCAAATGTATTGGCAACTTTTGTGAATGCTCCAAGGATAAATGTTCCGATCAAGATACCAAGTACCAGTCCCATGAATCCATTGAACCACTCGTATGCTGATTTCACTCCACCGTTTGCAAGTACCATTGCAACGACAATTGCAAAGATACCAACGAGGAGAGATACTCTCTGTCCAATCTTAGTCTCTTTCTCAAATCCAAGCTCTTTCTTAGAAAGATTTGCCTGAATATCCAGCGTCCAGCTTGATGCTACAGAGTTCAATCCTGTTGACAGTGTAGACTGTGCTGCCGCATAAATAGCAGCTAACAGAAGTCCTGTCACGCCGACCGGAAGCTCAAATGCAATGTAGGATGCGAATATCTGATCCTGTGCTGCTGCCGGTGGAAGTGCATTCTGCTGATAAAATACATAAAGTCCTGTACCAATCAGATAGAATACTGTTGCGATAAAGATAGATAATGCTCCGTTCGTAAGCATCATTTTATTCAATTTCTTTGTATCTGTTGTAGTTGTAAATCTCTGTACAATATCCTGACTTGATACATAAGATCCCATTGTATTAAACCCTGCACCAACAATCATGATAAATACACTGTCTTTAAAAATATTTGCATTGAAGATCGGCTGATCTACTGCAAGGAATTTGTGCTCAGCCGTAAATGCGTGCGCAATCGCGCCAAAACCTCCATCCAGATGCACAAGAAGGAAGACCAGGGCAAATGTTACACCGATCAGAAGGACAGAACCCTGAATAAAATCTGTCCAGAGTACGGACTTCAGACCACCTGTGTAAGAATAAATAATAGCGATCACACCCATAATGATAATCAGTAAGTTTACACTGATTCCAGTCAGGCTTCCAAGTACCATACATGGCAGGTACATAATGATAGACATACGTCCGATCTGGTAAACAATGAACATCACTGCTCCCAGTACACGAAGTCCTTTACTTTCAAATCTCAGTTCCAGATAATGATAAGCTGTATCAATGTCCAGTTTACTGTAGATCGGCAGGAAAAATTTAATCGTAATCGGGATTGCAAGCAGCATACCGAGCTGTGCAAACCACATGATCCATGTTCCTGCATATGAGTTTCCTGCCAGTGACAGGAATGAAATCGGGCTTAATAAAGTTGCGAAAATAGATACGGAAGTAACCCACCACGGCACGGTTCCGTCACCTTTAAAATACTCTTTTCCTTTCATTTCCTTCTTAGCGAAATGAAGTCCGGCAAATAATACTGCTGCCAGATAAACTACTAAAATAATCAAATCAATATAGGTAAATCCCTGCATCCTTTCTTCCTCCCTATGTTCCTTTGGGCAACGATGTTACGACTTATAAATATTTCTTTTTCGCATCACAGATCATCTGTGCAGCTTCTTTTACAATGTCCATATCAGCATCAATCAATGCTGGAAGCGGCTCTCTGACTCCGCCGAGTTCCAATCCTTCATTAATCTTGAGAATAGCTTTGATCACTGCATACATGTTTCCATGTGCAGAACACATTTTGTAAATAATCTCGTCACATGCATACTGGATTTCTCTTGCCTTTTCCATCTCGCCTGCTTTTACATAATCATCCAGTTTCAAGTATAACTCAGGCATAACACCATAAGTTCCACCGATTGCTCCTTCTGCTCCGATGACACGTCCGCTCATGAACTGCTCATCCGGTCCGTTGAAAATAATGTAGTCAGGACCTGCAGCCTGTTTGAACATCTGGATATCCTGAACCGGCATAGAAGAATTCTTTACACCGATAACATTCGGATTCTTTCTCATCTCAGCAAACAAACTCTGTGTAAGAGCAACACCTGCAAGCTGTGGAATGTTGTAAATAACGAAGTCTGTATTTGGTGCTGCTGCACTGATATCATTCCAGTACTTGGCAATTGCATACTCTGGTAAATGGAAATAAATCGGAGGAATTGCAGCGATTGCATCTACCCCAAGGCTCTCTGCATGTTTTGCAAGTTCCTGGCTGTCTTTTGTGTTATTGCATGCAACATGTGCGATAACTGTCAGCTTTCCTTCTGCAGCTTTCATTACATTTTCAAGCACAATCTTGCGGTCCTCTACGCTCTGGTAAATGCACTCTCCTGAAGAGCCATTTACATACACACCTTTGACGCCTTTTTCAACAAAGTATTTTGTCAGTGCCTGAACAGCCTCCGGACTAATGTTTCCGTCTTTGTCATAGCATGCATAAAATGCCGGGATAACACCTTTGTACTTATCAAGATTTCTCATAGTTACTTGTCTCCTTTTTCTTTTTTGATTTTTGATTTATGTGTGAATTAATTAAACTTCCAGTTTTTTCATCTCTTCTACAAAAGATTTTGTGATAAGTTGCGGTCTTGTAATAATTGAACCAACTACTACGCTATATGCTCCAAGCTCAATCACATGTCTTGCTTTTTCAGGAGTATTAATATTTCCTTCTGCAATGACACGATGCTTTGTTCCGGCAACAATCTTTCTTAAAATTTCAAAATCATTTGCTTCAATCTTGTCACCTTTGCTTTGCTCTGTATATCCGACCATCGTTGTTCCGATAAAATCAAATCCGAGTTCATCTGCATGAATTGCTTCTTCAACAGTAGAACAATCCGCCATCCAAAGCTGATCCGGATATTTTTCTTTTGCTTCTTTGAAGAATTCATCCAGTGTCTTATTTCCCGGTCTTTTTGAAATGGTAGCATCCATCGCAATAATTTCCGGCTTTACTTCCATCAGTTCATCAATTTCTTTCATGGTAGGAGTAATATAAATGTCACTGTCTTCGTAATCTCTCTTCACAATACCGATAATTGGAAGATCTACCTGTGACTGAATCTCTTTAATGTCCTCTTTTGTATTTGCACGGATTCCAAATGCTCCACCTTCTTTTGCAGCCAAAGCCATGCGTCCCATAATGAAAGAAGAATGCAACGGCTCATTTGACAATGCCTGACAAGATACAATTAATTTACCTTTCAGGTTTTCTACCTTCTGATTCATCTTTAATGTCCTCCTTCGTTCTAGTTGCAGTATAAGTTCTTCTGAAACTTTTTTCAATATGTTGTGTGTATTTCGAAACTAGTTTCATATATTTTGACTGAAACTCAATTTTCCACAAATTTTATGCATCTTCTTTTGTAAGCATTGCACAAATCAATGGTAATTTTTTCAGACCTTGAAACTAGTTTCTATATTTGCTTATAATATTGAAATAATGAAACAAATCAGTATACTTAATATCAGAAACAGGAATTTTACATTACAGAAAACACATTTTATAACAACAAAACAAATGCATCTGAAATTTATTTATCAGAATGTAAAGTAAAAAAAGAAAAGTGAGGTATAGCTATGGTTATTTACAAAGCAAAAGATTATCAGGACATGAGTAGAAAAGCTGCAAATATTATTTCAGCACAGATTATTATGAAACCAAACTGTGTGCTTGGACTTGCCACAGGTTCTTCCCCAGTCGGAACTTACAAACAATTGATCGAATGGTATAAAAAAGGGGATTTAGATTTTTCACAGGTAACGAGTATCAATTTGGACGAATATAAAGGTTTAAGTCCGGAAAATAATCAAAGCTACCGTTACTTTATGAATACCAATCTGTTCAATCATGTAAATATCAATAAATCCCACACATTTGTCCCTAATGGTCTGGAAGCAGATTCTAAAAAAGCGTGTGATGATTATAATGAAATTATCCGCAGCCAGGGAGGTATTGACCTCCAGCTTCTTGGACTTGGTCACAACGGGCACATTGGTTTTAACGAGCCTGGAGCTGCTTTCGAAAAAGAAACTCACTGTGTTGATCTGACAGAAAGTACAATTGAAGCCAACAAACGCTTCTTTGCTTCCGAAGACGAGGTGCCACGCCAGGCATATACCATGGGCATCAAGAATATCATGCAGGCAAAGAAAATTTTGGTCGTAGTCAGTGGTAAGGACAAAGCTGAGATCTTAAAGAAAGTACTCTATGGAGCAATCACTCCGGAAGTACCGGCTTCCATCCTTCAGTTACATAATGATGTAACAATCGTTGCTGATGAAGCTGCACTGAGTGAGATTGATAAATAATATCTACTGGACACCGGACATTGCAGTGTAACTTATGAAACGCATTTAGCTTTTGTTAAAAAAGGGAAGCTGTGATACACATCCATGTACCACAACTTCCCTATATTTTCATCTTCATTTAATTTTCATCAATTGTCCATTTAAGCAGCTGTTCTTTCACCTTTTCAAATATCTGCATTACAACTACTAACACAATTACCATAAAGATAAATCCAACCCAGGTATTGGCAAATACACCAAGTTCAGAATTCTTTTTTACAAAATAGCCCATGCCTGAACCGCCACCATACATTTCGGCAAATACAAGCATTACAAAAGAACTTCTCAGTGAATTTACAAAACCGGCCAGAATAGATGGACTTGCTGCCGGCAGAATTACTTTCATGAACCGCTTTACACCTGTCAGTTCCAATGTAGCTGCCTTGTCCAAATAGCGCTTATCAATGGTCATGATTCCTGTGATTGTAGCAAATAATGTTGCCCAGACAATATTATATACAACCAAAAATATGGAAGCTGATAATAATGTTGGTGACAGCAACAGTACAAACGGCGACAATAAGATTGACGGGATTACGCTAAAAGCATAAATAACCGGATGCAGCGCTTCCCTGATTTTCTTATTTAATCCCATGATTGTACCAAATATAACTGCAATCACTAAAGAAAGAAATACTGATGGGATGAGTAATTTGAAAGAAGCAAGCATATTTGTAAGCATTACTTCTTTATTCGACTCAAAGGCTGCTGCAATCTTTTCCGTTGTTGGAAACAAATATGGATTCAGCATTTTCACATCTGCCACATAATAATATAACAATACTAATCCTGCAAATATCAATACTGTAATCCAGTATTTTTTCACAAAACCCTTAATTGTTTTCATTTACCCATCTCCTAAAATCTGCTATTTATCATTTTCGTCAAAGAATTTCTGCTGTGCCTCATAGAAATCCGGTGCCTCATCACCATAAGATTTTGTTGCCTCAGCAAGTGCTTCTTCATAAAGCTCTGTGTTGATATGATCTTCAATATCGATCTTGCAGTCATCACCGAGGTATCCTGTTTTGTCAAGAATGTTCCATGCACGTACCACACTGTTCTTAAGAGGATCTACATTTACAAAATAATGTTTGTCATCCATCATGTAAGCTGCCACATAGTCATCTTCCTGACCGATACGTTTTGCATGAAGAGAAACTGCTTCTTCTTTATTTGCCTCATACCAGGACTGTGCACGGAGTAATGCGCGGATAATTGCTTTGACTGTATCTGGATTGTCATTTACCCATTTTGTCTGTCCAACCATACGGCAGCAAGAATAGTTCTCCATGATTTCACTCTGATAGCTTACGATTTCGATGTCACCTGAGTCTACAAGCTGTTTCACACCATAGTTGTTCTGTGTTCCCATAAGCGCATATTTTACTTCACCGTTCTGAACAGCAGCTAATGCGTCATCATAGCTTGAATATACTTTCCAGTCAACTACATCTAACGGATTATCATATCCAAGATCCATAACTGCACCTGTAAATGCGAAATAACTTGGATTTACTGCAACGGACTGTCCAATAAATGATTCAATACCTTTCCACTCTGTTCCAGTTTTTGCAACAACTGGCATACATCCTTCTACCATATGTCCGCCAAAAATTGTAAGATCTACACCTTGTGCTATCTGCTGAAGCGGATTAGATGTACCCGCATTTGATACGACATCAACCTTGCCTGCTGCAAGAAGAGCCATTGCATCCATATTCTGAGTTGCCTCTACCGGCTCAATCTCGATTCCTTCATCCTCAAAATATCCTTCTTCTTCTGCAATTGTTACAAGGACGTTACCACTTGAACCATAATTCCACTTTACAGTTGTCATTTTCTCCTTGCTATCTTTGTCAGTTGTCTCTGTTTTTGTGTCGTCAGACTTTTTGTCATTACTGCTTCCACATGCTGCAAGACTAAACGTCATACCGAGCACTAACATAAGTGCTAAAACTCTCTTTTTCATACCTTCTCCTTTTCTGTTTTTACTACTTATACTAGAATCTCTGCATTAACCATTTCCTGACAGGCAGCAATTCCGTCAGTATATGGATAACACTATATATAACAGGCCTGCCTGTATATATCACATATCAATCCCACTATTTGCATGGCTTTCCATTTTAAATATGTGTCGTGACATCTTTATTTATCTGATTGATCAATGTAATACGAAGCTTCATCATATCAATATTCTCAAATAATGTGTCACGCGTCGGATGCAGTTCTTCTGTAATCTTGACATCATAAATAATATGACTTGGTGACTGTCCCAAAACAAGAATCCGGTTTGCCAAAAGAAGTGCCTCATCCACATCATGGGTAACAAAAAACACTGTTTTCTTCTTTTCATCCCTTGTCCAGAGTTCCCGTACCAGATCCTGAAGTCTCGCACGCGTCACCGCATCCAGAGCACCAAACGGCTCATCCATCAAAAGAATCGGCGGATCAATACTGAATGCTTGTGCGATTGCACATCTCTGCTTCATACCACCTGATAATTCTTTCGGAAGCTTTTTGTATATGCTTTCATCCAGCCCGACAGCTTTTATCATATTTACGGCTATTTCTTTTAATTCTTTTTTATCTCTCTTAGGATATCTTTGCTTCAATGCCAGAAGAATGTTCTCGCCTGCTGACATCCACGGAAACAATCCATAATCCTGAAATACAACACCTTTATTAAGACTTGGTTCCCCAATAGCTACACCATCACTCAGAATCTCTCCTGTAGTTGCCGTTTCAAGACCTGCCAGTAGACGAAGCAGTGTACTCTTACCACAGCCAGACTGCCCAAGGATACAGACAAATTCTCCTTCTCCGATTTCTGTATTAATGTCTTTTAAAATTAATTTTCCACCTGCTTCATAGGCAAATGATAAATCCTTAATCTGAATGCCGCTCATGTATAATTGCCTTTCTTTTTATAGCAATAATTTCTTTTTATTGATCTATTTTGTACACACAATTGTATAATAAATCAATCTTTTTTATTATTCAAATTGATTTTTAAAATAAAACAGCAAGCTTATAGTTTTCATCTATAAGCTTGCCACTCTATACTTTTTTCTACTTTTCTCCTAATATTCCATCAATAATACGTTTCACACCGATTTCCACATTTTCTCTGGAAGTAGCAAGATTCATACGGATAAATCCATTGAATCTGTCTCCCCCGAACCAGTCTCCGAAATCTACCGCAAGACGGCATTTTTTCTGGATAAACTCTTTCGTATCTTCCGGTTTTATGTACGCTCTTAAATCAATCCATACCAGATATGTTGCCTCCAGTGGAGTTACTACCACCTTCGGAAGATTCTCTTTGAAAAGTTCTCTCAGATACTGATCATTATCTACAATCTGCTTCTTCACTTTATCCAGCCATTCCTGACCACCTTTATATGCCGCTTCTGCCGCTACAAACCCAAATGCATTTCCTGTCATCAGACGGATTCTTTTGGCAAAATCATCCCATTTTGCCCGAAGATTTTCATCTGCAATTATCACAAATGAATTCTGTCCCCCTGCCAGATTAAATGTCTTGGACGGTGCTGTGATTGTAAGGATTTCATCCCAGTGTTCTGTCATAAGATAGGATGGTGTCTGCTTCTTATCCCCAAATACAAAATCCTGATGAATCTCATCAGAAATTACATACACATGATGTCTATGACAAATTTCAAGCATTTCCTTTAGTTCTTCTTTTCTCCAGACCCTTCCTACCGGATTGTGCGGTGAACATAAGATAAATGCTTTTACATCGTTATCTACGATTTTCTTTTCAAAATCATCGAAATCAATCGTATAATTTCCATTTTCATTAACTAGATCAGAAGTAATCAACTTACGCTCATTGTTGGTCACCGCCTGCAGAAATGGATAGTACACCGGAGTCATGACAATCACTGCATCCCCTTTTTTTGTCAGCATCTGGATCATCCAGTTGAACGCTGCTACAACTCCCGGTGCAAAACGAAGCCACTCTCGCTTTACTTCGAAATTAAAATGTTTCTTTTCCCAGTTGATAAATGCGTCGTAGTAACCATCTGGAATCCGGTAGTATCCTATTGCTCCAAAATCCACGTACTCATGCAGAGCTTTCTGTACACACTGTGGAATTTTAAAATCCATATCTGCGACCCACATGGCATGCAGACCTTCCTCGCCGAACATTGCTGTCTGACCGTCCCATTTATTGCAATTTGAATTTCGTCTGTCCACATAAATTAATTCTTCCATAATGCCTGCCTCTCCTTATTCCTTTCATCTTTCTGTGTCGGCAAAACATTCTTCTTTTGTTTTGTCGAAATTTCTTTAACTATAATAGCATTTTAATAAGAAAATGTCCTCTTATATTGAAAATTTGAATTTATAAAATAAATTTTTATCAGTGCAGTATTAAGAACTAAAAAAACCTGTAAGCATAATACTTACAGGTTAACTAACTCCCCGAGTAGGGTTCGAACCTACGACCCTTCGGTTAACAGCCGAATGCTCTACCACTGAGCTATCGAGGAATAACAAATATATAATAAACCCAAGTAACAAAAATTACAAGGGTTTTTTTCATATATCTTCAAAACTGCATATAAGAAACTTTTCAACATCTTTACCTATCCACCTTACTTGGTTATGCCCTCGACCTATTAGTAACAGTCAGCTCCATGTGTTACCACACTTCCACCTCTGTCCTATCTACCTCGTCGTCTTCAAGGGGTCTTACAACTTTCGTTGGGATATCTCATCTTGAGGGGGGCTTCACGCTTAGATGCCTTCAGCGTTTATCCCGTCCCGGCTTGGCTACTCTGCTATGCTCCTGGCGGAACAACAGATCAACCAGCGGCCAGTCCATCCCGGTCCTCTCGTACTAAGGACAGCTCCTCTCAAATATCCTACGCCCACGCCGGATAGGGACCGAACTGTCTCACGACGTTCTGAACCCAGCTCGCGTACCGCTTTAATGGGCGAACAGCCCAACCCTTGGGACCTACTTCAGCCCCAGGATGCGATGAGC
>SKEB01000226.1_pt1 | contig 64736 bp, 58 predicted proteins | sample 4826561 | NCBI WGS metagenome assembly SKEB01 (sample SAMN11008820, study PRJNA524170) | human gut metagenome | biome: Human fecal sample; material: Feces; isolation source: fecal sample from pouch patient p17 | host: Homo sapiens | place: Israel: Tel-Aviv | collected 2016-03-29
CCCACTTGCGCCGATGGTACTGCAATGCAATGCGGGAGAGTAGGCAGCCGCCTCCTTTTTTTGGGGTCGTTCCGGCCCCGGCCTCCCCGGCAGCCCGGAGGGCAGCCGGGGAGGCTTTTTTTCGTGTGTGCCGGGCCGGGGACCCGCCCTTCCTGACATCACCGGCACGCTTTCCTGTCATCCGCCGTCATGTTGGGTGACAGGCTGTTGCAGGCGGAAATGACGGCATGACAGGAAAAACGGGAAAAAACTAATAATAATAGTTACGCAAGATTGATAGTATCATGCTTGAAGCTCATCAAGCATTCGTTTTTCGATGTTTGGAAAAGGGCAAAAAAAATTGATTGTCTCACGACAACCAATCTTTTATTAACCTTAATAATCTAATACCATGAAAAACACGATGCAAATGTAGGCATATATTTTCATACTACCAAATGTATCTTTCTTTTTTGTAGTTTTGTATCATATTTTGGATAACGAAGGGTTAATTTATGGTATTTGTTTTGGTTAAGTGCTTGATTTTTAGTACCTTTGCAAACGATAAAGATAGGGGTATGATAAATTCTTCTTAATTTGCGAGACATATCCTTAAAGTATCTAACGGAACTGAGGCTTCAGGATAACTCCTTCTCACATAATACTGATGCCGCGAGCAATTTGTTTTCTCTTTTGTTCAGGTTCCATAAAACGTTTAGTATGGAGAGAATAACAAAGATTGTATTGATGTTTTTATTTATGTTCATTGTATGCTGTCATTCTGCTTTGGCAGTGGAGGAAACGTCACATGCGGATAGGACTGTAGATTTTGATTGGGGGCCTGTAATAGAGGCTATTATTAAGGTGGAAAGTAATGGAAATCGACATGCTGTCAAAGGACAATCTGTAGGTGCTATGCAAATAACCCCAATACTTGTAGGTGAATGTAATCGAATACTCAAGAACAGGAAAAGTAAGAAAAGATTTAAATTGTCTGATCGTTTCAGTATTGCTAAATCGAAAGAAATGTTCTTGCTTATTCAATCTGTCTATAATCCTTTAAATAATGTGGAAAAGGCTATAAGGTCATGGAATGGGGGAAATAATTATACACTTAAGCGAACCCAACATTATTTTGAAAAGGTGTCAGATGCAATGAAGTAAATTATTCTTGTTATGTAAGTCCAATGGTCGATCTCGCTGATAGTGGCCATTGGACTTTTCCTGTATTTTTTTCTTGACATAGTCTATCTTGTGGTGTTGTGTCTGCAAAGGTGACAGTTAAAAACACAACATTATGGATAGGGCCTTTATTTCAATGACCCAATGGGGGGAATATTAAGAATGTTCTTATCTATCTTTATAGTGATATATGTTAGCAGATGTTAAAACGCTTGTGTAAAAGTGATAACTATTTGGCTATTTCAATAAAAATGCCTACCTTTGCATCCGCAAACTAAAATAATAGTCATATCGCGGAGTGGAGCAGTTGGTAGCTCGCCAGGCTCATAACCTGGAGGTCGCATGTTCGAGTCCTGCCTCCGCAACTAAAGACGTTCGGGAATCTTTCTGTTAGAGAATTCCGAACGTTGCTGTTTTTAAGGATTAGTTCTTTGCAGGTGCAGTAGGAATAATTTGGGGTGGTCGAAAGTGACTTTAGCAGCTTGTTTTGCATTTTTGTATGAAAAAATGCCCGATAAAGTTTGGAATCAAAGGAAATAGTCCCTATCTTTGCAAACAACTTTAACCAATTATGGATACAATGAAACATACGATTATTTGCCTTTGTCTGTTGGTGCTGACGGCATTCATCTCTTGTGAGAAAGTGAATCTTGATGACCTCACAAACCAAAAAGAGCAGAAAAGCGGAAACAAGAAAGAGCATCCTTCTAAAGAAAACGAACAAGAAGGAGACAAGCATGATCCGTCATGGAAGGACAAGCCTGGACAGGAAAAACACGAGAAGCCATACGAGGAGAAAGATATTAAGGACGGTAATAAGGATAAGGAAGGGGACAAACCGTCGACGGGAGATGATGGAACGGTTAAGTATTTCTATACGGGCGACACAGTAACTGTTACTGATTTTCTCAGCTATTCCATTTCCGTTCAGGTGTGGGTGAAAGGTTACATTGTAGGTTCTTGTGCTTCCAAACTCGCTAATGCCGATTTTTCGGCACCTTTTGAAGGAGCTTCTGCTCTGCTTTTGGCTGCCTCGCCACAAGAGACGGAGGCAACGCGCTGCGTGACGATACAGTTGAAGAGTGGTTCCAGCTTGCGCAAACGGTTCAATTTGGTAAATCATCCCGAACTCAAAGGGAGGCAGGCGGCTTTTTTCGGTATACGTGAGACCTATCTCGGTCAACCCGGTATCAAGGGGGCTACTTCCTATTGGAGGCCAGGTTGAATGTGCCCTCCGCAGAGCCGGAAGATGATGAAAGAGAGAAGAACGGGCTGACGAAAAAGTAGATCTGGCATGTAATAAACAACTTGAAGTCACGTTATCCAAGTAGACAAGAACCATTTGTCGCCAACTATAAAAGGAATAAACGCCTATGAAGTATTTGTTTACACCCGAAGAAATGTCTCCTTCAGAGAAAACGTTGAACTTGATCCGACAGATAGCTTATTCTTATCGCGTCATAAAGATGAGCGGTGATGTGGATCTGTTCTGTTTAAATTGATATAAAGGAAGGAACCGGCATGAAGACGATGGTATCTCCCTCCCTACTTTCAGCCAATTTCATCGACCTGAAAAGTGAAGTGGAAATGATAAACCGCAGTGAAGCTGATTGGTTGCATCTTGATGTGATGGACGGGGTGTTTGTACCGAACATCTCTTTTGGATTTCCTGTGATGGAAGCTGTGGGCAAATATTGCACGAAACCGCTTGACGTGCATTTCATGATAGTACACCCCGAACACTACATTGAACAGACTGCCAAGTTGGGAGCCATGATGATGAACGTACACTACGAGGCATGCATACACCTACACCGCACCATCCAGCAGATACACGCTGCGGGCATGAAAGCCGGTGTCACGTTAAACCCTTCTACGCCTGTTGGTGTATTGGAGGACGTGATACGCGATGTAGATATGGTGCTCATTATGAGCGTAAATCCCGGTTTTGGTGGGCAGAAGTTCATTGAAAACACCATAAGAAAGGTGCAACGCCTGCGTAAGCTCATCGACGAGACGGGTAGTCATGCCTTGATAGAAGTGGATGGGGGGGTGCAGGCCGAGACGGCCCCGCTCCTAGTGAGAGCCGGTGTAGATGTGTTGGTTAGCGGCAGCTATATCTTCAAGAATATTGATCCCGTGTCGTGCATCAAAGCTCTAAAAGAATTGAAAAGGTAGGAGCTTTCAGGTTAATTGCAGAACCACATTGTGCTCTTTGGCCATGCGGCGTAGATTGAGCAGGGCATAGCGCATGCGGCCGAGACTGGTGTTGATGCTCACGTTGGTGAGTTGGGCTATCTCTTTAAACGATAATTGTTGGTAGAAGCGCATGTAGACTACTTCGCGCTGGGTGGGTGGAAGGAGATTCATCATCTTTTTTACATCGCTCATCACCTGAGAATAGACATATTCGCTCTCTATGTTGCCAGCAAGCAGGTGTGAGGCACTGATATTGGAAAGGTCGTTGTCGTGAGTCGGTTCAACGATTTTCTTCACCTTTATGTCCCGATACCAGTCCATAATGACATTGTGGGCAATGCGCATGCACCACGCCCCAAACTTACCGTTGGTGGTGTATTTGCCTTGTTGAAGCTTCACGATCACCTTGACAAAAGTCTCCTGAAAGATGTCATTGGCCATATCCGGGTCGTGAACAACAAACATGATGTAAGAAAACAGCTTGGTCTGATTGCGTGACAACAACAAATCAAAAGCCCGATTGTTTCCATCAATATACGATAAGGCCAACTCTTCGTCGGTCATCTCATTGAGTTTCTTCATTTCTTAATTGCTTGTTTTTATTAAGTAAATGTCGTCCGATAGGCTTTTGATGTTAAATAATCGTTATTATTAGGTTTATTCGTCGGCAAAGATAAAGTTTTTCTGCTTTTCTACCAAATTTTTAACACAATAAATGTAATAAACTGATACATCCCTTGTTTTATAATGTACCTTCCTGAGAGTGGTATTTATAGCGTGGAATGTTCTTTAGGAATGTTCTTTTTGGCAACCTTTTTATTTTTTCTTTTATTTTATTTGGCGTTTAAAAGAAAAAGCGTATATTTGCATCCGAATAGATTAGCGACATAAATATGATGACATTTGTATCTTTCGCATGGTGGTGGCGTAACTCAAGATTTCGATAAGTCGTGAGTAGCGAACCCGTGTATAGATACATTCCCATACTGCGAGGCCTGCCGTTCTTACGACAGGCCTCGTATTTTTTTGTGAATATAGAGAAAAGGAGATTACAGCTATGGCAATGAAAGAAATACTGAACAGACTGCTCTATCACGAAGAACTCACTCGTGAGGAGACCCGCGACATCATCATGGGCATCACCCAGAGCGAGTTTCCCGAAGAGCAAATCACTGCCCTGCTCACCGGATTGCAGATGCGTGGAGTGTCGGTGGATGAATTGTTGGGCTTCCGAGATGGTATTTTGGCCACCGGAGTGCCGGTACGGCTCGACTGCGACCGCTATATTGACGTGGTGGGTACGGGAGGTGACCGTAAAAACACGTTCAACATTTCTACTACAGCTTGCTTTGTCATAGCCGGAGCTGGTTATAAAGTGGCCAAGCATGGCAACTTCGCAGCCACTTCGGTGAGTGGAGCATCCAATGTCATCAGAAACCACGGGGTGATGTTCACTGACGATATTGACCGACTCAACCGTTCAATCAATGAAGCCGGCATCGTTTATCTTCATGCCCAACTCTTTGCCAAAGCCATGAAGTTTGTTGGTCCGATACGCAGTGCGTTGCAGTTTCCTACGGTGTTTAATCTGCTTGGACCGCTCGTCAATCCATCCCAGCCAAGGTGTCAATTGTTGGGTGTGGCTAACCTTGACCAGATGAGGCTCTACCAGCAGGTTTATCAGAAGATAGGCATCGACTATGCCATTGTCAATAGCACGGATGGATACGACGAGATTTCGCTCACGGGCGATTTCAAAGTTGTTACCAATGACTACGAACGGCTGTTCCATCCGCAAGATCTCGGATTTGGCATGGCCGGGCCTGAAGAACTCGTGGGCGGAGCCACCGAGCAGGAGGCTGCCGATATATTCGATGCTGTGCTGGCCAATCGGGCCATGCCGGCACAGAAAAACATCGTGTTGGCCAATGCGGCATTCGGGATTCAGGTGATGGAGAAAGGGCGCAAGCCCATCGAAGAATGTGTGGAGATAGCCCGCGAAAGCATTGATAGCGGTAATGCGTTGGTTACATTCAGGAAATTTGTCGAACTCAACAGTTAAACAATACGATATGGATATTCTCGAAGAAATAGTGGCCCACAAGCGGGCGGAGATGGAAGAGTGGAAGCATTTTCTGCCGGAGCGCAAGCTGTATGGACTGGTGGAACAGCAGATGCAGGCCGACGATGGACAGGTGTCCGGTGGCTCTATGGCAGCAGCTTTGTTGGCTTCTGGCACCGGCATTATTGCCGAGTTCAAGCGCAAGAGTCCTTCGAAAGGTTGGATCAGGCAGGAAGCCAAACCCGAATGGGTGGCATCTGATTATCAGAACAATGGTGCGGCGGCTATCAGCATACTCACTGACAACCACTATTTTGGTGGTTATGACGAACATGTTCGGCAGGCACGGATGTCGGGAGTGACAATACCTATATTATATAAGAACTTCATCGTCGACGAGTATCAGCTATTCCAAGCCCGATATTGTGGAGCTTCGGCCGTGCTACTCATTGCTGCCGTTCTCACGAAAGACGAGTGCAGGAGCCTGTCGCGTCTCGCCCACGAACTGGGAATGGAAATCTTGCTTGAGATGCACAGCGAGCGCGACCTTGAATATGTCGAACTCGAACCGGATATGTATGGCATCAACAATCGTCATTTAGGAACATTCACCACTGATGTAGATGTCTCTTTCCGTCTGGTGACGCAGCTCCCTGTGGATGCGTGCAAGGTGAGTGAGAGCGGCATTGGAAGTGCCGAAACCGTGGCAAGATTGCGCAAGGCTTCGTTTAATGGCTTTCTGATGGGTGAACACTTGATGAAAAGCGAGAATCCCGGAGTGGAATTGAAACATTTGATAACATCTTTGAAAAACTTATAGCTTATGATCATTAAGGTATGTGGTATGCGCGATGCCGATAACATTCGTGCTGTAGCCGATTTAGGAGTAGATTTAATTGGTTTCGTCTTCTGCCCGCAAAGTTTGCGTTTTGTTAAAATGATTCCTTCTCGAGCCGGTATCATCCCCGACTACAGCGAGCAGCGGCTGAAAGAGGTGGCTGTTCGGGGATCTGTCGGAGACAATGCTGAAGCCGGGGGATATGGTGCCGGTTTGTTGGGACGCCCGAAGCGGGTGGGGGTGTTTGTGAACGATATGCCGCAGAACATCGTCACTCGAGCGTATAACTACAAGCTCGACTACATTCAGCTACATGGCAACGAACCGCGGGAGACTTGTGAGAATTTGCGCAAAACGCTTGAACCGGACATCAAGCCGGATATTAAAATCATCAAGACCATCAGTGTGGGCGAAGAGGCTGATATTTTTCAGTACAGACAGTATGTCGAGGTGGTAGACCTTCTGCTTTTTGACACCAAAAGTAAAACAGCTGGAGGGAGCGGTAAGCATTTTGACTGGTCGGTGCTCGAAACCTACGACGGGGAGCTGCCTTTCATCTTGAGTGGTGGAATCGGCCCCGATGATGTGGAACGGGTAAAGTGCTTTGCTCATCCCAAGTGTGTAGGAATCGATCTTAACTCCCGCTTTGAAACTGAACCGGGCATGAAAGATGTGGAGAAGTTGGCGGTGTTTCTGAAAGCTCTTGGGAGATAAGTTGTTTAAGGAGTGGGAGATATGAACAAGTTAAACAGGCTTTTTCGAGAAAATAAAAACCGCAAGTTGATGTCGTTGTATTTCTGTGCCGGTTGTCCCACTTTAGAGGGTACGGCAGATGTCATCAAGACACTTGAGCGCCGCGGCATTGATATGATAGAGGTGGGCATTCCGTTCAGCGACCCTTTGGCCGACGGGCCCGTGATTCAGAGTGCCGGAACGACGGCTCTGAGAAATGGCATGACCCTCGAAAAGTTGTTCAGCCAGTTGGCGACGGTGAAGGATGAAGTGTGCATTCCGTTGGTGCTCATGGGTTATCTGAATGTGGTTATGCATTTCGGTATAGAAGATTTCTTCCGTCGCTGTGTGGAGTGTGGGGTCAGTGGCTGCATCATTCCCGACCTGCCTTTCGAGGACTATCAAGTGGTAGTACGCCCGCTCGCTGACCGTTATGATGTCAAAGTGATGATGATGATTACGCCCGAGACAAGCGAAAAGCGCATCCGCTTCATCGATGAGCATACGGACGGATTCATCTACATGGTGAGTTCGACTGGTATCACCGGCACACAAAGCAGTTTCAATGATGCCAAAGTGGGCTACTTCAGCCGTGTTGAGGCTATGAACCTGCGCAATCCGCGCATGATAGGTTTCGGCATCGGTAACAAGCAAACGCTTGAGTCGGCACAGGCTCATGCCGCCGGAGTCATCATTGGCAGCAAGTTTGTGACATTACTCAATGAGACTGGCAATCCCGACATAGCTATAGACAGGTTGCAGGAAGCTTTGAAACACTAACCGTTTAAATGACAGACGATGACTAACAATCCCGATAAGAATGGCTTCTACGGACAGTTTGGCGGTGCCTACGTGCCCGAGATATTATATAAATGTGTGACCGACTTGCAGGAGGCCTACCTCCCCATCATCGAGAGCAAGCTGTTTCAGCAAGAATATTCAGCCCTGCTTACAGACTATGTAGGCCGTCCCACGCCGCTCTATTATGCCCGGCGCATGAGTGAGAAATATGGTTGCCGGCTTTATTTGAAGCGGGAAGACCTTAACCACACGGGCGCACATAAAATCAACAACACAATAGGGCAGGTGCTGTTGGCAAGGAAAATGGGGAAGACACGCATCATTGCAGAGACAGGTGCAGGGCAGCACGGCGTGGCAACAGCCACAGTCTGTGCGCTGATGGATATGCAGTGTGAGATATTCATGGGCAAGACGGATGTGGAACGTCAGCATACCAATGTGGAGCGAATGCGCATGTTGGGAGCTGAGGTGCATCCGGTCACCACTGGAAACATGACGCTGAGCGATGCTACTTCAGAGGCCATACGTGATTGGTGCTGTCATCCGCAGGATACGTTCTACATCGTCGGTTCTACGATGGGACCGCATCCCTATCCCGATATTGTTGCCAGAATGCAGAGTATCATCTCCAAAGAACTGAAGTGGCAGCTGATGGAGAAGACAGGTCGCGACTATCCCGACTGCTTGATAGCTTGTGTGGGAGGTGGCAGTAATGCCGCCGGTACCATTTATCACTACATAGCCGATGAGCGAGTGAATATTTATCTGGCCGAGGCCGGAGGGCATGGGGTGGAATCCGGTTACACTGCTGCCACCATGCACTGCGGGACGGAGGGCATTATTCATGGTGCCCGGACACTTGTGATGCAGACCGATGACGGCCAAATCAAAGAGGCTTTCACCATTAGTGCAGGCCTGGACTATCCCGGTATTGGCCCCTTGCATGCGCAACTGGCACAAAGCGGACGCACGAAGGTGCTGGCCGTCAACGATGATGAGGCCATTCTTGCGGGGTATGAACTTACCCGCATGGAGGGTATCATCCCTGCCATAGAAAGTGCGCATGCCATAGCCGCCTTGAAGAAGATACCCTTCCGAAAAGACGAAGTGGTGGTGCTGACGGTCTCCGGGCGGGGAGATAAGGACTTGAAGACCTACCTTGACCACAGAGATATGGCAGGAGAATACGGTCATTTCCAGACGGATGCGTATTGACGCATGGCATATAACGATAAAGGAAAATTTGGAATATGGAGCAAGACAAGACTATAAGCCGGGCACTGAATGTCCCCGAAACCGATGTGCAGTTGGAGTTTACAACGCAGACACGCACCGTGCTTGCCGACCTTTATACACCGGTAGGTGTGTATATGCGGCTGCGTGATCTTTATCCGCAGTCGGTGTTAATGGAGAGTTCAGACTATCATGGCCATGACAATTCCCGTTCGTTCATCGGAGTGAATCCCATTGCGAGTATCCGAGTGGCGCACGGACGGGTAGAGATGAACTTCCCCGACGGGCGGAAGGAGATGCGCGAGGTCGATTTTTCACAGAAAGGTGCGGCAAAATTATCTGTTATCGATGCCATGAGTGAATTTATTGCACATTTCAAGGTGGTGGGCAAAGGCAAAGAGTATTGTGGATTATATGGCTATACGGCTTTTAACGCTGTGCGATATTTTGAAGATATATCCGTGAAAGATGCGGTGATGGAAGAGAACGATGCCCCCGATATTTTGTATATTATGTATCGTGATCTCATTGTTTTCGACCATTTCAACAATACGATGCTACTGTTAACACTTGTGTTCGATGGGAATAAAAGCGATCGAGAGGCCATTGGGCAGGAACGGTTGGATAACCTGCTGAAGGCCATCCAGCGTGTTTCCATTAAGCCTTACGGGTTCCATCCGCTTGGCGAGGTCACTTCTACACTCACTGATGAGCAGCATAAGGAAAATATCAGGCGTTGCATCCGCCATTGTATGCGTGGCGATGTGTTTCAGATTGTTATCAGTCGCAGGTTTGTGCAGCGGTTTGAAGGCGATGACTTCAAACTTTATAGGGCTTTACGTTCTGTCAATCCGAGTCCTTATCTGTTCTATTTCGACTTTGGAGGCTTCCGAATCTTTGGTTCCAGTCCCGAAACTCATAATCGGGTGAAGGGCAATCGGGCTTTTATCGACCCGATAGCGGGAACCACCAAACGCACCGGCAATCTTGAACAAGACCGTCGGAATGCCGAATTTCTGCGCAACGATCCGAAAGAGAATGCTGAACATGTGATGCTGGTCGACTTGGCGCGCAACGACTTGAGTCGAAACTGTCATGATGTGAAGGTTGAATTCTACAAGGATATGCAGTTTTACAGTCATGTTATCCATCTGGTCTCACGCGTGAGCGGAACGATTACCGAGGCTTGCGATGACCCGTCATCCGCCCAGAAAGTGAGTGTGCGGCTGCGCGAGTTTGTTGACACCTTCCCCGCCGGAACGCTGTCCGGAGCTCCTAAAGTGCGGGCCATGGAGATTATTTCCGAACTCGAACCCCACAACAGGGGGGCTTATGGAGGTTGCATCGGCTTTATTGGGCTTGACGGAGACTTGAATCAAGCCATCGTTATTCGCACTTTTGTCAGCCGTAATGGGGAACTCTGGTTTCAGGCCGGGGCCGGTATTGTGTCTAAGAGCCATGAAGACAATGAACTCGAAGAGTGTAACAACAAACTTGGGGCATTGGTGAAAGCCATAAAAATGGCGGAGAAACTGTAATATGCTATTATTCAATGTGTAATATTCGGCGATTCTTTATGTAACTAATCAATGAAAATGAAAAAATGTCGAAGTTGACATAAACTAACTGATAATGAGATGGAAACGAAATGATTTGCATAATACTGCTCTGTTTGTAAAGGGCAGGAATATGCAGATTTAGGCAGAAGTTCAGTTACCAGAACGTTACCTTGTTTTGATGTAGGTAACGATGGTGCAGCATTCGGTAACTGAATTATTTTCGCTCGTGTGGCTGTTGCTTTGGTCAGCAGTTTTCTGCGTAAGTGAGGAACGCTTTAATTCGGGTAATTTTGCATAAGACAGGCTGCACTCGTCCATTTGAGAGCAAGCTCTCATGGAACTCGCGTGCACTGTCTTTGCCCACAAATATTAAAGCGTATGAAAACAGAGAAGATGAAGGTGCTGCTCTACCTTAAAAAGAGCGGGCTTGACAAATCGGGGAAAGCTCCGATTATGGGACGTATTACCATTGGGCGTTCCATTGCCCAGTTCAGTTGTAAACTCTCCTGCAATCCCGACTTATGGAATTCACGTGAGAGCAGAATGGACGGCAAGAGCCGCGAGGCGGTAGAAATTAATGGGAGGTTGGAAAATCTTCTGCTTTCCATTCAATCTGCCTATCAGTCGTTGATTGCCAAAGGACAGCCATTTGATGTAACTGATGTAAAGGGACTGTTTCAAGGCAGCGTACAGACAAGATGTATGCTCATCGAAAGGTTGGATATGCTCATCAAGGAGAAAGAAAGCCATATCGGTATAGACATCAAGGAAGAGTCTGTGTCTGCCTATCATTCCACTCGGAAACGGTTGCAAGAGTTCATTCAGAAGAAATACCATGTTTCGGATTTAGCATTCTCGCAGCTCACAGAAAGCTTTATCTATGAATTGCAGACATTCTGTCTTGGCGAACTCGGTCATCAGCAAAGCACATTTTTCAGAGTTGCAGCAGATTTGAAGACCATCTGTAGGCTGGCTTATCGTGAGGGGCTGGCTGACACTCTTCTGTTTGACAAAGTCCATATAGAACGCGGAGACAAGAAAACACCCAAGGCACTTGACAAGGAAGCATTAGATAAACTCAAAGCACTCCGCTTTGATGAATTGGAAGAGGAAATGGAAACAGTTCGTGATGTGTTTCTCTTCGCCTGTTATACCGGTGCAGCCTATTGTGATTTGATGGAACTAAGCAAGAAGCATCTTGTTCGTGATGATGCAGGTAGTTTGTGGTTGAAGTTCAACCGACAGAAGACGGGTGTGCTTTGTCGTATCAAACTGTTGCCGGGAGCAGTTCGATTAATTGAGAAAATGCACAGCGATGAAAGGGAAGCACTGCTCCCCCATATCAAATATCCCACTTATCAGTCCTGTCTTAAAGCCTTGCGATTACGGGCAGGTATTTCTTTTCCCTTTACTTCGCACACTGCAAGGCATATCTTTGCCACGCTTATCACCTTGGAGCAGGGCGTTCCTATTGAAACAGTCAGCAAGATGCTTGGACATACGAACGTAAGTATGACCGAACGTTATGCAAAGGTAACACCACAGAAACTCTTTGAAGAGTTTAACCGTTTCCTTTTTTTCACCGAAGATATGTATTTGACTATCTAATCTCTATACTTTGTATATTCTTATGCATTCATTCCAGAAATTAAAACAACAAGACAATGAGAAGTACATTCAAGACACTATTCTATATCAACAGACAGAAAATAAAGGCAAACGGCAAGACCGCCATTCTCTGCCGTATCACCATAGACGGAAAAAGCACCGCCATTACCACAGGCGAGCAGTGCAAATCCTCCGAGTGGAACAGCAAACAAGGACTGACAACCGACAAGAAGACCAATCAAAGAATCGGCGAGTTTAAGGAACTTGTAGAGAAGACCTATCAGGATATTCTGATAAAGGATGGAGTAGTAAGTGTGGAACTGCTTAAAAACCGTTTGCAGGGAATAGCCACCATGCCGACAACACTTCTTGCCATGAGCAAGACAGAACTGCAATCCGTTAAAGAGTGCGTGGGTAAATCAAGAGCAAAAAGCACTTATCAGAATCTTCTCTATTCAGACAAGTTACTTACAGAGTTTGTAAAGGATAAGGGAATGATGGATATAACCATCTCTGCAATAACGGAAGACTTATTTGAGGAATACGGTTTCTATCTGAAAAAACGAGGCTTGGCAACAGCAACCATGAATCGTTACCTTTGTTGGCTGAGTAGGTTGATGTACCGTGCGGTCAGCCAGAGAATCATTCGTTGCAATCCTTTTGAGAATGCCAAGTATGAGAAAACGGAACAGAAGATACGCTTTCTGCAAAAGAGCGATGTTGCCAAACTCATGGCATTGAGAGTAATTGATAAGGAAGCAGAACAAGCAAGACGGATGTTTGTCTTTGCCTGTTTTACAGGTTTGGCTATTGCCGATATGGAACATTTGCAATTGGGACACATTCAAACGGCAGCCGACGGACAGAAATATATCCGTAAAGAAAGGCAGAAGACAAAGGTGGAGTTTATTGTGCCTCTGCACCCGATAGCGGAGGCCATCATCAATCAATGCAAGAAAGAACAACTGAGCATGAAAGAAATGCAGACGGTGAAAGGAAAAGGCGACGACTTTATTTTTCACTGTGCTTGTAGCCGTAGCGTGATGAGTGCAAAGCTGAGTATCGTGGGTAAGGCGTGTGGCATCAGAGAACGGTTGTCCTACCACATGGCGAGGCACACATTCGGCACGATGAGTTTAAGTGCAGGAATACCTATCGAAAGCATTGCCAAGATGATGGGGCACGCCTCTATATCCAGTACTCAAATCTACGCACAGGTTACCGATAATAAGATTTCGGAGGATATGGACAGATTGATTAGGAAACATCAAAAAGAAGAAATAAGGGAGGAAGCCGTATGAATGTCAATCACCATCAAACAAAAAGAGAGCGCAGCTATTTCGAGTGGGGCGACAAGATGCAAATCATTCGTAAAGGCAAAGGTGATATAGCCATGACCGAGAGTGAGCTCGTTGACTTCTTCGGTGTAACATGGAAGAAACTCAACTATCGTCTGCAGCAACTACTAAAAGTATCTTCCCTACGTCCCGATGAAAGGGATACAGGGGAGTTGGAAGTATTCGTAAATGGGCTGTTAAAAGGTTATGCCCCACTTTATCCGCTTTCAATCATCATCGCTTTATCTTATCAATTGGACAGCACGGAAGTACACTTGTTCAGGAAATACATCTGTCGAGAACTGCAACGCCCTGTACCTGTGAGGGAGCAGATATACCTACACTGCAATGGCAGTATCAATTGATACACTTTTCTTTTTCATCGATATCAATCTACGACATAACTACAAAAGATATAAAATTGTGATAGAAAGAAAATTAGAATGTAGTTAGAGAAAGACAAGCATTACTACCCTATGACTACATTCTATTTTTCTTCTTTACGCACTTTCACAAGTTATTTTTATTTTGAGTATAATCATTTCATGTATTAAAATGGAATCAGAAACTATACTTCATCTTCACCCACGCTTCGGAGTTCTTACCATACATGGCAAACTTGCCTTTGTTGGCATGGAAATAGTCGTAGCCGGCGGTGAGTTCTATATCGTCGTTGAGATAATAGGAGGCGGAAAGGCGGTTGAAGATGCCGCCGCTTGCCACGTCGATGTAGGCAAAGGTGGAGAGTTTCAGTGTGTTGTGCAGCAGTTCCTTCGAGAGTCTTGCTGTGGCAAGCCCGGCATTGCGATAGATGGAGAGCGCTGCGAGATTGCCCGATGTGTATTTATGGCAATACTGCACGCTGATGTTCCAGTCGTTACCCGGATACCAGTCTACCCCTGCAAGGGCGTTGAGGGTGTTGCGCCGCACGGCATTCTGCCCCAAGCCGCTTCCTTGTGCCTCGCCTATGTACTCGGCGACTTCGGCGCGGAGGACAAACTGACCGACGGGCAATGAGCAGTCGGCACCCAACATCGTCATACGGCGGTACTGTCCGTTGATGTGGAGCGTCCTTCCATCGCCCGACAGGGCAGGGCAAAGGGCGGGCAACTTGTTCCACGTCCGCAAGGCACTCACGGAGAAGTCTATTCCGCTGAGATTGACGCTTGCCCGGCCGCCAAACTCCATATTCTTGATTTTCTTCTCCGGCTTGCCGCTTTCCAAGTCGGTGGTATAGGGTAGTGTAGCAGATGGCAGGCGTATTGCCCACGGATTGCGCTCGTCTGTCGGCAACACGAAGAAGTCTACCACAGGATTGCACACGGCTTCAAGGGTGACCGAACCTCTTGTGTATTTTGCACGCAGTCCGTTGACGGGCATGCGAATGTCGTCGTAGTCTTGTGCGAGAAACTCAGTATAGTCGAACGGCGACACGCAATCGGTAACGCGCAGTGCATCCGCCACGCCCCATACGACAATCTGCCGCCCGACGCGCAGGTCGAAGTTGCCCTTTGCATAAGAGAGATAAGCTTCGCGCAATTCCAGTCCTGTGCGTTCTTTCAATATTCCGTTGTAGGTGGCGTTCAGAGATAGGAAGAGCGAAGCCGCCCCTTTCTCGAGTTTGAGTTCTCCCCGCGCCCGAGTCCGCGAAGCCATCCAGTCGGCACGTCCCTCCGTCCTGACGGCATGGTAGGTGTCAAGAAAACCTTTCACCTGCACCTGCAAGGCATTATCGTCCGATGCTTCGACCGTTTCCTGTGGAGTGCATTCCGAACCGATGGTGTCGCTATCGGCCGGCAATGTATTATCGATTTGGGCCGCTGCCTGCACCGAGAGTATCGGCACAAGCAAGAGCATAAATAGTTTCATATCAGAGTCCTTTCTCCAGTTGGGAAACAGTGAAAAGGTTAGGCGATAGCTTTATGTTGAACTTCTGATTGTCCATACGGATAATGGTTTTGTGTCCCGTCTGTACATTCTCCATCTGCATAAGGTGCATCGTCCAGAAGCCCTGCACTTTATTTATGTTGGAAATCGTGAGCCTACGGTGCAGCTTGTTCAGCTTATCGTAGTATTCCGCCTTTACCGCCATCAGGCAGTCCTGCCGAACCCAGGTGACGCGGCGTGTGTAAATCTCATCCTTGTCGTTAGGCACCGACTCTACCACCCAACATTTTTGACCGCCCAACATTTCTTCGCGCAGAAGCGTATGCTTTTCTTCGTCCACGCTGCGGGCGCTCATATCGTTGTAGGTAAAGTCGCTGCCCATGAAGTAATCGGTTTTCGACGACTTCCCGCTGATGCGCCTCGTCTTTTTCATTGCCGGAAGATAGAGCCACTTGTCGTCCACCTTGGCGGTATTGTCGTAGTCCCAAGTGAGAAATCCCGTACCCTTCACGTCGCCGGGATAGGTGAAGAACATGATTTTCTTCGTATCATTGCCTATGTCCATTGCCCACGATTCGAGTTTCCTCACACGCTTATGGCCGCTCTTCTGAATGAGCGTCATTTCGATGGTGGCAGAACGTGTGTCACCGTCTGCGCGGTTTCTTACTTTCTGCATGATGTCTCTGCCCGACAGCCCTGCTGCCTGCGCGCCGCACACCGCCAGTATGGCGATCAGCAGCAATGTGAAATGTTTTGTTTTCATATCGTTATATTTTATGGTGTTTTGTTGTTATCAAGGAAATTTATTTATCGTTTCTTGGGAAGTCCGTTTGTCGTTCCCCAGGAAGCCCGTTTCTCATTCCTTAGGAAGTTCACTTGCCGCTCCCGAGGAAGCCTGTCGATCATTCCCGAATACACGGAGATACTTGAAAAGAATTGGCGCGAGAAAGAGGTCGGCCAGCAGGGCCGACATCATACCGGCCACAGCCAGAATGCCCCAATTGCGCATCTGTGTGCCGTCGGAGAAGACGAAGCCCGTAAACGTAGCCGAGATGACGACTGTGGACATGACGATGGCGAGTCCTTCGGTGCGGAAGGTTCTGTTGATGGCTTCTGCATAATTGCCGCACCTGTCGTATGCTACATGGCTGTGGTTGATGAAGTGGATAGTGTCATCGACGGCAATACCCAAGACCATCGGAATGAGCGAGGCTGTCATCATATCGAGCGGATAGCCCAACCAACCCATCATACCGCCCACGATGATGGCGGGGGCAATGTTCGGTATCATCCCAACAAGCCCCACTTTCCAGTTGCCGAAGACAAGCACGAGGATAACGCCTATGACCAAGACCGACAACAGCATCGACCACATCTGCCCGCGCTCCACATACTGCTGCATCACGGTGAACTGCGGTATGCTGCCCACCACCGAGACGTGTGCGCCGGGAAAGAGTTTGCGCGCCTCCGCCTGCAAGTCGTTCATTTCCTTTTCCGCCTCGTTGGAGTTGTAGTCTTTCATCTCCAACTGCAACCGTAGCCGCTTGTAGTCGTAATCCATCCAGTATTCCGACTCCGTACCGCCCGCATTCTCATAGAGCAACAGCAACTGCGCCACCATATCGGCATTGTCGGGAATACGGTAGAACTGCTGCTTGTTGCTGTTGAGCGTGCAGTTCATATCCTTCACGATGTCGGTGATGGAATTGTGGCGTTTCGTCAGCTTGTAGCCGCCTGCAATCTCCGCCAATCGGTCGAGTTTCTGCAAATTCTCCGGCTTCTTGGCGTCGTTGTCGTGCGGCAAGGTAATCATAAGATCGTAGGAATAAATCGAACCAAGATCGGTTTCGCAGAGTTCGAGGAATTTCTTTACGTATGGAATCTTCCGTCCCATCGTCTTTTCGATGTCGAACGCCGGTTCGATGGAGAAGAGTCCGATACCGCAGAAGATGGTCAGCACAACCGACGAAACGACAATGGAACGATGGTTGCGTATCACGAAACTGCCGAACAGTTCGAATCGTTTGCCGATATATCCTTCAAAACTCTTCGACATATCGGCGGCAGGCTCGCGGTCCTTGCCGAACGACAACAGGATGGGTGTGAGCAGCAGGCAGGTGAGCAGCACGGCAAGCAGACAGAGCGAGGTGTTGATGCCTATGGCTCGCATCGGTACTATCTTCATTGACAAGAATGTCATCATAGCAGCCACGGTGGTAAGCCCCGACAGCAACACACCCCAACCGGTTTCGCTTATGGCTTCCTTGATGGATTCTCTGCGCTTGCCTGTTTCTACAAATTGCGTCTTGAAGAAATTGTACAGGTGAATGTTGTAGGCGATGGAGCAGGCAAAAGTCAGTATCACGGCTATCATTGTCGTGGTCATGTCGATGTAGATGCCCGTCCAGCCGATGATGCCGAAACTGATGAGCAGTCCGAACACGGACGTGAGCAGTGGTGCAACAACGCCGCGCAGCGAACGGGTTACGATGAGCATCACAACGATGGAGATGATGAAGGCAAAGAGGAACAGCCGCCCCAGTTCGCTTTTGAGATAAACGAATTTCTCGTAGCCCAGATAGGGCATTCCCGCGGCGTTGGGCGACAGTTCGGCGTATTTCGCCTTGCCGATGATGTGTCCCGCTTCTTTGCCCGTAATCATATCGGGCGCAATGTCACTCGTCTTTTTCCACACGCTGTCTTCGGGGAACGGCCGCAGTTTCACCATAATCCACGTCATCGTGCCGTCGTTTGACACCATCTTCTTTGCCAAATACGGTTTGCTGTACGCTTTCTGCCGGATTACATTCAGCGAAGCGGCATCAGACGGAATCTCGTCGGGGACAATCTGTTCGATGGTCATACCCTCCTCCGTACCTACGGCAAACTCAATATCGGTGAGCGACGTTACTTTGTCGGCATACGACAGGCTGTCTTTCAGTTCGTTGCTCAGTTCGCGAATGAGCGTCAGGCTGCGTTGGGAGAAGATGTCCTTGTTTTTCACCAGCACCGCCACATAGTAGTCGTTGCCGAAGATAGACTTGAACTCATTGGTCTTGAGCAGCATCGGGTCGTCGCTCACGAAATAGTCGTCGAACGAAGTTTTCATCACGATGCGCTTCGCTCCCACAAACGAGAAGGCGATGATGACTGCGAACAACGCACCGACCACAAGACGGTGACAGAGTATCCAGTCTGCCAACTGTTTGAATTTACTGTTGATTTTTACGATTTTCATATTTGTTTTATTTTTATTCTTAGTATTATCTCCAATCAGTCGTTGGAACCTTTAATACTTGCGGAATTGGACACACATGTCCAACTAATTGGATGAATTTGTCCAGCTCATTAGACTCGCCTGTCCAACTTATTGGACAAGCGTGTCCAATTTGCACGAACGCCATACACACCGTAAGACATATACTGTTGCTGTTTGCCATAATCCTTTGCGAGCGATTGATGTAGGGGTATCATTGCCGTTTTTCCTGTTGCAGACGAACCATGCGGGCGAACTCGCCGTTGCGAGCCAACAGTTCGTCGGGCGTGCCCTGTTCGCTCACCGTTCCGCCACTAAGCACCACGATGTGGTCGGCATTGCGGACGGTGCGCATACGGTGTGCGATGATGATAACGGTTTTGTTGCGCACCAGTTCGGAGATACCCGCTTGTATTTTCGTCTCGTTCTCGGCATCAAGGCTTGCGGTGGCTTCGTCGAGAAGTATGATTGGGGCATTCTTCAGCAAGGCGCGGGCAATGGAAATGCGCTGCCGCTCGCCACCCGAAAGGGTTTCGCCGTTTTCGCCGATAACGGTATCGTAGTCTTGCGGCATTCGGCTGATGAAGTCGTCGCACTGCGCCAGTCGGGCGACGTGGCGCACTTCCTCGTCGGTAGCGTTGCGCTTGCCGATTCGGATATTGTCGGCAATAGAGGCATTGAACAGCAATACGTCCTGAAAAACAATGGAATAATGTTTCAGCAGCGTTTCGGGGTCAATCTTCGAGATGTCGTTTCCACCCACAAGAATTTGTCCGTTGGCGATGTCCCAAAAGCGTGCGGCGAGCTTGGCAGTAGTGCTTTTACCCCCACCCGACGGCCCCACGAGGGCGGTAACGGTGCCTTGGCGTGCCGTGAACGAAACATTGTGCAGCACTTGCTTCTCGGTTTCGTAGGCAAAACTTACGTTGTGGAACTCGATGTCGTAGTTTTCGAGTTGTACGTCTGCACTTCCCTCCTGCGTAGGCATGTTTTCTATTTCCTTCATACGGTTGATGCGCACGTCGAGGAAGGAGAGAAGGGCAAGGAAGTTGCACACTTCGATAATGGGATTGTAGACCATTGCCGATGCCAAGAGGTAAGCCAAGTAGGTGAATACCGACACTTCGCCCTGCTGCAACAGCCACGCTCCCACCAATATAACGGTGGGCATACCGAGCTTGAGCAGCATTCCGGCGAGATTGAGGAAGACTCCTGCCACGAGTTCGCCGCGCACCAGCTCGCGTTCGTAGCCCTTCAGCCGCTTGTCGAAGCTGCGGCAGTATGCCTGTTCGCCACTGTACGACCTTATTTCCTGCATACATTCCAGCCCTTCCTGTATCTGTTCGGTTACGCCACGCTTCACTTTATAATGCTGAACGAAGGCTTTGTGGAGCTGACGGCGCGACAACAGCAGGGTGGTTACGGCGAGCGGAACAACCCAAAAGAGGGCTAAAGCCAAGTGCCAGTTGTAGGAGAACATTCCCACGGCGATGATGACGACGCTCAGAGCCGACGCAAACAGCTGGGGAACAGCGTGCGAGAAGGTTTGCTCGAGCATCGTGCAGTCTTCCATCACGGTAGAGGTGAGGTCGGAAAGGTTGCGTTCGCCGAAGAAAGCGAGGGGCAGTCGGCGCAACTTTTCTGCCACTCCGATGCGACGTTGCGCACTCTCGTTGTAGACGGTGGTGTAGGTACTGTCGTACTGAAAGCGGGCCAAAAAGAACATAAACACTGCCAAGAGCACTGCCACAAGCACATAGAACCACAGCGTGTGCGGCTCGGTGGAAGGTTTGGCGTCGATGTATTCCATGAGGAAGAAGAATAAATAGGTGGGCGGCAGCATCAATGCGAGGTTCATCAATGTAGAGCAGGCGATGCCTTTCCGCAAGTCTTTCGCTCCTTTTTCGGTGAGGGCGAACCGTTGTTGAAGATATTTTATCATAATCTTGTGTCCTTTCTGTTTAGGTTTATAGTTTCCATGCCACCGACTTTTGGTATTCGTTCCACATCTTATAATATAATGTGGCTTGCTCCATGAGCTGTTGGTGGGTGCCCTGTTCGGCTATTCTGCCCTTGTCCACCACGACAATGTTGTCGGCATCTTGCACGGTGGTCAGTCGGTGGGCTATCATGAGCACGGTCTTTCCGCAAGTCAGGTGGGCAAATGCCTGCCTGATAAGGTGCTCGTTTTCGGGATCGGCAAAGGCAGTAGCCTCGTCAAGCACCACGATGGGCGCATCTTTCAGAATGGCACGGGCAAGCACTATGCGCTGCTGCTCGCCGCCAGAGAGGTATGTTCCCTCCGCTCCTATCACGGTGTTCAGCCCCTGTGGCAGCCGCTCGATGATTTCCCGACTCTGCGAGAGGTCTACGGCACGGTTCACCTGTTCGATGGTTGTATCGGGATTGCCGTAGCGTATGTTCTCCAAAATGGAGGTCTTGAACAGTCGGGTGTTCTGAAACACGAACGACACGTTGCGCATCAGCATTGCCTTATCCATGTGCCAAACGTCCACACCGCCTATTTTCAAGCTGCCTTCGCGCACGTCCCAGAAGCGTGGAATAAGTCTTGCGATGGTTGTCTTGCCGCTTCCAGACGCTCCAACCAGCGCAACGGTCTTGCCTTGCGGTATATCGAGGTCGATGTGGCTTACGGCATCGCGCTCCGCTGCTTCGTATCGGAACGACACATTGCGCAGGCTGACATCGAAGGCTGCCGCTTTCTCAGGCTCGGAACTTTCTGGAAGCGGTGGCGTGGCAGTGAGTTTCTCCAATCGGTCTACCGCTTCGTTTGCCAGAAAGAGGTTCTGACTGAGGTGCATGGCTTTCATTACGTTGGCTGCAATGATGGGTGCGATGAGCACATACAGCACCATATCGGAAACGATGATGGCAGTCTCGCCGCCGTGCCCTATCAGTATGATGCCCGTAGGCACAAGCAGAAAGGCGAAAGCATTGATGGCTATGGTGTAGGCAGACATGGGCATGCGCCACAGAAGGGTGTACCTGATGACGAGGTCGCGGTAGTTGATGATGCTGTCGTGAAAGCGTTTGAACGAGAATACCGTCTGTTGGAAAACCTTCACGACGGGTATTCCGCGCACGTATTCCACGGCTTCGGCACTCATTTTCTCCTGTGCATCGAGGTACATACGCTGGAAATCGTTGTTCTTAGGGTTCATCATGTAGCCCATGATGCCGAAGGCGCACACTATCGGTACCATTGCAGCAATGCCCAACTGCCAGTCTACGGCAAGCAGAAGTACTATAATGCCTATCGGAGCCACCACGCTGCCTGCCACATCGGGCAGTATGTGTGCCACGAAAGTGTGGGTCTGGCTCGAATCTTCGTCTATTATCTTGCGCATGCGCCCCGTGTTCTGCGTGTCGAAAAATCCCAACGGAACACACATCAGCCGTTCCATGGCAGTGCGCCGCATATTGGTTTCAATGCGGAAAGCGGAAAGATGCGAGAGCATGAGGGCGGCAAAATAGAGCAGAACATTCGCCACCGACACCGCGAACGCCGCAATGGCATAGTCCCATACGGGCGTATCGGCAAGGTTTCCGTCGGCAGTGAGCAGCGTGCGCACTACCAACCACAGGAAAATAAAGGGTATGAGCGACAGCAGTCCGTTCACTGCCGACAGCACAACCGAGCAGGGCAGCAACGGCTTGCGCCCTCCCATGTAACGTCCTAAGCGTTTCAGTATTTTTATCATAGCTATTTAATATGTATTGAAAAGTTATTGTTCTTACGGTTTTCGGTGTACCCTGTAGCGGTCGGAAACAGCAGCAGAGGGGCAACGATAGTAGCGGTTCTTAGGGTTTCATTAGTTCCTTCCACCCTGCCATACTGTAAGCGGCATACTGCTCGAGCGCACGGTTCACCTCGCTTTCGTCGTAGTCCTCGTGCTCCACAAGCTCGCAGAAGATGTTCACCCACATGGAACTCGCAATGTGCAGGAAGAAGGGCGATATGTCGATGTTGATGTGTGGATAGCGCGCTTTCATCAGTCGCAGGTATTCCCTGCCTACTTTCAGCTGGTGCTCAGCTATTCTCTCCTTGTACCCCGCAAGCGATGTGCCTTCGGCATTGAACAGCAACAGGCGAAGCTCGGGACGGTAAAGCCTCACCATTCGCTTCATTGCGCCGATGTATTCGTTCTGAAAATCGAGTGCGTCGAACACCTCGATGCAGAGGTGCCGCTCCTCGTTGTGCGACAGAATGTAGCGGTTCAGCTCGTTGAGCAGCGGCCGCAGCACCTCACAGAACAGCTCGTCCTTGCTGCGGAAGTAGTTGTACACGTTGCCAGCAGCAATGCCCGCACGCCGCGCCACTGTGCGGATAGATGTGCACCGTGCGCCGTTAGCGATGAATTCCTCGCGCGCCACGGCAACGATACGCTGCCGAATGTCGTTTTTCTGTGTTTGCATATCAGATGTCAATTATTAATAATGAACGTCGTTTTATTTTGTTCATAAAAAAAACGCACCGCTTAGGAAAAACGGTGCGTTTGACTTAATGAGACTTCGTCTCTATATAATATATGATTTTTATTTTTAATCATATGCTAAAGTTTATTTTGTGCAAAAATACTAAGGATATCACGATTGAACAATACCCAAAAATTAGTATTTTGCAATAAACACTTATGTGTGTTGAATGGCTAAATTTATTTTATACGTCAAACAACATATTGTGGAATAGAATATGAAGAGTTTCAGTTATACAAAATCAATCCCCTCACTTGTAATTCTCCTCCAGCATTTTTTCCAAGTCCGAAGCCTTGTAGAGTATCTTTCCTGCAAACTGCGTGTAAGGGATAATCTTCCTGTCTCGGTAGTCCTGCAAGGTACGGGGACTGATGTACAGTCGCTCGCACACTTCCTTGCCCGTGAGGAAAAGTTCGCCAGCAAAGAGTGGTTTGTGCGTCTGTGCTACTTCCACAATCCGTTTCCCCACACCTCTCAATGCCGAGACGACCAGCTGCATCTCGTCCGTCTCCATGTTCAAGTCTCTTGCTGTTTCCATCATATCTGTCTGTTTTTAGATTTGTTCGACTTCGTAAGAAGAAGTGCTTCCACATCCTCGCACTTGTAATAGCACTTGTGTCCGATTTGCGTAAACGGCAGCACGCCCGTATCACGATAATGCTGCAAGGTGCGTTTGCTGATATTCAGCAGCTGGCACACATCACCGTTGTGCAGCCAGTCCGTTTGCTTGCTTTTCTCTCCGAATGCCTTGTGGCAGCATTCCGCAAGGCTCAAGATTTCATCTCGAAGCTTTGTCCAATTGGTTTCCGTAATGACGTAATAGTTCATAATCATATTTTGTTATTGTTTGTTGTTTCAGTTCTTTCCTGTTTCTGCTGGCAAAGGTAATGGCGTACGTACGCCTCTCAAAGCCGTGGGGAACAGCAGGGAAGTATCGGGAACAATCGGGAAAAGAGCAATCCGTTTCATCGGTTCGCATTTGCATTTTCCTGCCCCGTCTTTTTTCTTTTATTGCAAAGACAATGCAAGCGAGTGCAGAGGAAAGTTCACTTATCCTTTGCCGAGCGCAGCTTGTTTTATGCAAAATTAATATCGGGCATTTCTTATTCCATCACTTTTCATTCAAGTGGCAGCTTGTGGCGCTATAACAAGGACAAAAGAGACAGATTGATGTTCTTGCCACTGCACAAATGAGGTTAATAAGGTAATCAAAGCAAAAGACCGCATCTGAAAGCAAACAATGACAATCCGTATTTCTGTTAACCTTTCTTTCCTGTCATCCATTTTTTGCTTAATGAGGCTATAAATGCCCTTCTTGACAGCCTGTTCTCCTAAGAATTTTAAAGCGGACGAGCGCAACATTATGCAAGAAGGCTCTGAATGCTTGGAAGTTACGCATTCTCACCCTAACTTCATTCTTGGAAACTAATTCAAGGAAATAATGAAAAAGAACGCAGATGCAGGCAATACAGGCAGCAGGAGAAATCCTCATCGCAGAGGTAGCTCATCCAAGAACGCAGAGATAGAAAACTACCTCTCCACACACTACGAGTTCAGATACAATACCGTGCTGGGCAGAACTGAATATCGTAGTAAAGGTAATAGCGATTTTGTAAAAGTCGGTCGCTACGAAATCAACACGCTTCGCAGGGAACTCGATTGTGATGAAGATATAATGACTTCCTCCGATAATCTCTACTCCATCATCGAGAGCAGCTTCTCTCCCCGTATCAATCCCGTGCAGGAGCATTTCAAAGAGTTGCTACTGATAGATATAGGTGATAGCAGTAGCTGTGATGATGCCGGTTGCAGGGATAGTAATGTGTCTTCTTTTTCACCGAAAGCAATTTCCGATTTGGCCAGCTGCGTTGTTGTCCGTAATTCTAACAAATGGTTGCCGTATCTTACCAAATGGCTTGTGGCGGTGGTCGCCAATGCGATGGACGACCGCGAGTGTCGCAACCATACCTACCTCGTGCTGACAGGTGAGCAGGGAAAGTTCAAGACCACATTCCTTGACCTGCTCTGTCCCCCAGCACTGCACGGTTACAGCTACACGGGCAAGATATATCCACAAGAGAAGGACACACTTACCTATATCGGTCAGAACCTTATCGTAAATATAGATGACCAGCTCAAAGCCCTCAATAAGCGGGACGAGAATGAGCTGAAAAACCTCATCACCTGTCCGATGGTCAAGTACCGTATGCCGTATGACAAGTACGTGGAGGAGCATCCCCACTTGGCAAGCTTTGTGGCATCAGTGAACGGCAATGACTTTCTTACAGACCCGACAGGCAGCAGAAGGTTTCTGCCCTTTGAAGTTCTATCCATAGACATAGAGAAAGCCAAGCGTATTTCAATGGACAATGTCTATGCTGAAGCCAAAGCCCTGTTAAAGTCAGGTTTCCGCTATTGGTTTGATGATGAAGAGATTGCTGAACTATACAGGGAGAGTGAAGACTTTCAAGTACAAACCGCTGAGATGGAACTCTTGCTGCGTTGCTTTGAAAAGCCAACGGAGGATGAAAGCTATTCGTTAATGACTACTACGGAGATACTCACCTATCTGGGTATTTATACCCACCAGCCACTTGTTACCAAGCGTATGGGCGAAGCCTTGAAGAAAGCAGGATACATAAAGGTGAGCAAGCGAAGAAACGGAGGTAGCCCCATCTATGTCTACAAGATGAGAAAAATCTTGCCCTGCCCGCTCCTTCAAACTTGTAGTAGCCAAATGTAGTAGAATGTGTAGTATTGTCTTATACTACAAAGTAATACTGATTATCAATCACTTATCACAGAATAGTATGTAGTAAGAAGAAAGATGAAAAAGTTTGGAGGGGAAAAACTTTGGAAAAGAGAAAATCATTCAAATGCAATCAAATATAATTCAGAGAACCCATTATAATTCAAACACTTAAATTATCATGACAATGAAAGAAGAAGATTTATCACTTATCAAGCGATATTCCATTGTGGAATATCTCGAAAGGAAAGGTGTCAAGCCCGTCCGCAGGACACCCACTTATGCCATGTTCCGCTCACCGCTTAGGGAGGAAACGCATCCGAGTTTCAAGGTGGACATACAGAAGAATTTATGGATAGACTATGCCGAAGGAAGAGGTGGAAGTATCATCGACCTCTGTATGCGCTTGGAAGGCCGTACGCTCTCGGAAGCCATCTGCCGTTTGGGACAGAACGCTTTAGAGCATACAGCGCACAGCTACAGTTCTTCAAAGAGAGAAACATCTATCAGTCCAAATCAAAGAAAGGATGTAACAGCAAGCGGAACAAGGAGACTGACAAGCATATCAGACACCCTGCCACCGCATTTACAAGAGTATCTCGAAAAGGAACGCTGTATTGATTTGGAAAAGGCAACACCCTTTCTCAAATGTATCAGCTACGAGGTAAGGGGAAAGAGATATAAAGCCATCGGCTTTGCCAATTCTTCGGGTGGTTATGAACTTCGGGACAACAATACGTTCAAGGGAACAATTGCCCCGAAGGGCATCACTCCGATATTTGAGGACATGGAACAGCCAGTCTGTTTGTTCGAGGGATTTATGGACTTTCTCTCTTTTCTTTCAATGAAAGAGGAAGTAGCCAACCAATGCCTTGTGATGAACTCCGTGAGTAATGTGGCAAGAAGTATTCACTACCTGAACGAGAGGAATATAACCTCCGTTCGTGCTTTTCTTGACAATGACGATGCAGGGCGAAAAGCTGTACAGGAATTTGTAAACACAGGTTTTAAGGTAGAAGATATGGCAGTGTATTATAGAGACTTCAAAGACTTCAACGATTTTCATATCAGCCGTGTCCGTGAGCAACAGAAAAAGTTGGAGAAAACTCCAAATACAAGCAACAAAATAAAACAAGTCAAACTTAAAATAAGATAGAGTGATGAAAAAGGAAAGAAGAAACATGGAAGAAACAGATCGTTTTATAGGAAAAACTTTTGGTATGAGCCAAGCTGAAAATTCAAGTGAACAATCTGTCTCTGAATTCCGGGAAAAGGGAATGAAAACTATTCAAGAGCAAAAACAACAAGAAACAGAACATGCCATAGAGCATGCCACGCCATCCGAGCCTGCACAGCATACAGAGAATGCAACCGTTCAAAGACGCATTAGTGCCAAAATGAGAAAAGAGACGCTTGAAGCATACAAGCGATCGTTTCTTGTTCCAACAAAACTAAGCGAGAGAAGGGCGGTCTATCTGAGCAAGGAGACACAGGAACGTGCCGACTTCATTGTCCGTAGATTGGGAGATAAAGGAGCCAATGTCTCGAGCTTCATCGAAAACCTTGTGCGTATCCATTTGGAGGAATACGGTGAGGAAATAGAAAAATGGAGGAAGCTGTAAACAACAGAAAAATGGTCGAGGGTTTCAGAAAAAGGAGCACCTTTTCCACTCAAAATCCTCGACCGTTTTAGGATAGTACCGATAACAGTTTTTTACTGAATACATAGAACGGTGGGAATGCCACGAACACAGTTAATCTTCTGAATGCATAGCATTCGTTTTTGGACGGCAAAACGCTTTATGCGTAAGCGGAACGTTAGCTGACATTGCAAGACGTCAGTTTGTACCCACAAACTGCGCTTGCTCCCCTCGTTCGGTTATCGGGGAGATTAGACCGTAATCACTTCGTTCTCATCGGTCAGTGTTCAGAAATTAAGCAACAACAAATCATCTAAAATGATTAACTTTCAAAGAAACTTATATGGACAGATATAATAGAAAGACTGCCAAGTGGCAGCAACGAGGTAAGGAAGAAGTGAGGATGAACAAGACGGAGTTCATCAAGGTAAGATGTACAAGAGAGGAAAAGCAGCGTATTAGGTCAAAGGTAGAAAGTACGGGGCGGAAGTTCTCCGACTACTGCCGTGAGATATTCCTTAACGGAGAAGCTACAGCCGTTCCAAAAATGACCGACAATGAGAGGGAAGCCATTGCCATACTCCAGCATACAGGAAGGTTCTACGGGCAGGTTTCCAACCTCATCAAGGTCAAGGACGAGGATTGGCTACATATCACAAAGAACCTTTCCCTATGTGCAAAGGAAGCATTTAAGCGATTTTACGACCCTCATTTTCGTGTGGACGATGAGGTATATAAGGTCTTAAATCTGACAAGAGATGATAGGAAAATGTAAGGCGATAGCACACGGCAGCACGGCTTTGGACTATATTTTCAGAGAGGGCGAACTCGGTTATCGGCTTGCTTTTCACAATCTTTGCAGCAGGGAGGCAAAGACGATTTATGAAGAAATGAAAGTGGTCAGCGACCATAACAGCCGTTGCAGGAACAAGTTTCTCCGCATTGAAATAGGCATCGCACCGCAGGACGAGAAAAAGCTGCCTGTTTCCGAATTGATGAGGATAGCCCATCTGTTTGCCAAGCAAATGGGACTTGACAACCATCAATGGGTGGCGGTAACGCACAAGGACACCGACAACAGACATATTCACATCATTGCCAACCGCATCAGTCTGTACGGTGAGGTTTATGATACCACTTTTGCGAGCAACAGGGCAGCGAGAGTGGCAGAGGAAATAAGCAGAGAGAAAGGCTTGACCATCGCAAATGAGGTCAAGGCGGAGAAGAAATATCAAAAGACAAAAGCCAGTCCAACGAGAGAGCAGACGAAGCAGCAGGTGCAGAAGATTTGCTATGCCTTGCTTGAAAAATACAAAGGTACAGGTATCACGGGACACTCCATGTTCCTCTATGAGCTGAATAAGAACGGCATCGCCATAGAGCGCATGAAGAACAAGCAAGGTAATGTCTATGGCTTGAAATTCTCATACGCAGGACAATCCTTCAAAGCTTCCGAGATAGGCAGGGAGTTCGGCTACCGTTCCTTGCAGAAGAACTTTGAACCAACCGAAAAGAAAGAACTACATGCTGCAGGCTATCAACTTGTTCCTCCAAGCCGTTCCTCTATCTCACGAGACAATGACACTCCACGAGTACAGAATCCCATTGGTGCAGTGGCAGACGCCATTGTTGGCGCAGCCGATGAAGTGGTGGAAGGATTGGGCGATTTGATTACACCATCCACACATGGCGATGACTATACCGAAGCAGCATGGCAGCGTAAACTCAGAAACCAAGCCAACAGAAAGAAGAAGCGAGGACGAGGATTATAATCCCATTACAGTGACAAAAAACAGCATTAAAAAATGTAGAATGAAGAATTTCTCATTAAAAACGCTTGTTATTTGCCAGCAAAGTATTATCTTTGCAAACAGAATAACAAGCGTTCTTTGTTAGGCAGAAAACAGCGGAGCCAAGTAGTTCGCTCGTTTCTAAATCGTTACCAGTTTAGTTGTATCAGTAAGGTAACTTCTTTATTTTCAATTAGATACACTTTAATAAATATCTTACTGTGTAATATCCGGAAGGCAAAAGTGTAATATTCTTCAATTTGCGTGTAATATTTTGAAAGTAACACGGTCATATTTTAAAATCGACAATATGAAGACAGTTATTATAGACAACTACGATTCGTTTACTTATAATCTGGCGCACCTCGTGAGAGAACTTGGTGCTGAGGTCACTGTTTGGCGCAATGACCGCTTTGCATTGCAGCAACTGGAGGTTTTCGACAAAATTATCCTAAGCCCCGGTCCGGGGATTCCTGCCGAGGCGGGCTTGTTGCTTGACACCATCAGATGCTATGCCAACCGTAAATCCATCTTGGGTGTGTGCTTGGGTCATCAGGCCATAGGCGAGGTGTTTGGGGCAAAGTTGACCAATTTGGCGGAGGTTTATCATGGTGTGGCAACTCCCGTCACCCAATTTGGCAATGATCCTCTATTTACCGGGTTGTCCAAACAGATTGAGGTGGGACGTTACCACAGTTGGGTGGTAGACCGGGTCGGCTTCCCCGATAGTCTTGAAGTGACAGCTGTGAGTGATGACGGACACATTATGGGACTCAAACACAGGTTTTACGACATTCACGGGATACAATTTCATCCCGAAAGCGTGCTTACACCCTTGGGGCGGGAGATTGTAAACAACTGGTTAAAACTATAAAACAAACGGAGTAGAGAAGTTCTTTTCTTCTTTACTCCGTTTCTTGTTTGGCGCAGCACCAGCGTGCCACCTTTATCATAACCCCGAGACCTCCGGTCATCTCTTTAAGGAGATAGTATTTCTTGTTTTTCCTCACCAGCCTGCCGTGCATGCCCTTGAGCGGGCCGTGATGTACAACAACGTGGTCTCCGGTTTTCATCCTTGCTTCCTCGTCCGACACGATCAGCCGTTCGACTTCCATGTCGGGATTGCACATGGAGATGAACTCACTCATCTCCTTGGCCGAAATCATTGCATAAGATTTTGAGGTGGGAGTGGGTTTTATCACAGAAACCTTGTAGCGGGGGGAGGATACAAGTTCCTTGAACTTCTTCTCATCGCCACTTTCAACAAATAGGAGGTTGGACACGACGGGGCGTAACCGGCGCTTGTGGTGACCGTTGGCATCTTCGTAGTCTTCGTAGTGCATGGGAATAAACGTCCTGAAGCCTTCTGTCTTGAAAGCTTCTTCAATGGCACGGGCCCTCATGCCGAAGAGCCTGACCGCATACCACGGTTTGTCTGTCATTGTTTCCATGCGTTTGTTTTCTATTTCCCTGTAAAGTCAGAGTTACTTGTCCGATTGCTGAAACAACATCGTTTTTCGACCTGTTTCCTCTGTCAGAACTCGCTGGTAAAGTGGAACCTGATGTGCTTGAAGTCTTGCTGGGCCATGCTCAGTACGTAGCCGGAGTCGGCAAGGAACACATCGCGGCCTTCGATGTCTTTGGCCATATACTGATACTTGCGTTTTTTGAAGTTGTCCAGCTCCGTAGCGTCGTCGGCCTCAATCCAACAAGCTTTGTGCAAGTGTACGGGTTCCCAGCGACATTTGGCGTTATATTCGTTCTCCAAACGGTATTGGATGACCTCAAACTGCAGTTGTCCCACTGTGCCCACGATGCGACGGCCGTTGAACTGGTTGACAAATAACTGGGCCACACCCTCGTTCATCAGTTGCTCAAGACCTTTCTGAAATTGCTTGCTCTTCATGGGGTCATCGTTCTCTATATATTTGAACATCTCCGGGGAGAAGGAAGGGAGTCCGCGGAAATGCAGGAGTTCGCCCTCGGTCAGCGTGTCGCCAATCTTGAAGATGCCATTGTCAGGCAGCCCGACAATGTCGCCGGGATAGGCTTCGTCAATGGTACTTTTGCGCTGTGCCATGAACTGGGTGGGAGAGGAGAACCTTACCGTCTTGCCCAAACGGATGTGCTGATAGGGCTGATTGCGGACAAACTTGCCCGAGCAGACTTTGCAGAAGGCAATGCAACTGCGATGGTTGGGGTCGATGTTGGCCGTGATTTTGAATATGAAACCAGTAAACTTCGGTTCGTCGGGCTTCACCATCCGTTCTTCGGCCATTGTTGGTTTGGGACTTGGAGCTATTTCGACAAAGCAATCGAGCAGCTCTTGGACTCCAAAATTGTTCAGAGCAGAACCAAAGAATACCGGGGCGACTTCAGCTTTGCGGTAGGCGTCTTTTTCAAAGGTGGGATAAACGCCATCTACCAGTTCCAAATCGTCACGTAGCTGCTGGGCTTCCCGTTCGCCCACTCGCTCGTCCAACTCTTTGCCTTTTACATCGACAGCCACCTTCTCGGTCACGCGTTGCTTGTTGGGGGTAAAGAGGTTAAGCTGTTGTTCGTAGATATTGTAGACGCCCTTGAAGCGCAACCCTTGCCCGATAGGCCATGAGAGGGGGCGAACCTTGATTTGCAGCTCGGCCTCCAACTCGTCCAGAACGTCGAACGGGTCTCGCCCTTCGCGATCCATTTTGTTGATAAAAATAATCACAGGCGTGTTGCGCATACGGCACACCTCCATCAGTTTGCGGGTCTGTGCCTCCACACCCTTGGCACTGTCTACCACGATAATGGCCGAGTCGACGGCTGTCAGTGTGCGGTAGGTGTCCTCAGCAAAGTCTTGGTGGCCCGGCGTGTCGAGGATATTCACCTTGTAGGGTTCTCCCGTCTGTCCGTCGGGCAGATAGTCAAACTCCATGACGGAGGTGGACACAGATATGCCGCGCTGCTTCTCGATATCCATCCAGTCTGATGTGGCAGTCTTTCTGATCTTGTTGCTTTTTACGGCTCCCGCCACTTGTATTTGGCCGCCGAAGAGCAGAAACTTTTCCGTCAGTGTGGTTTTACCCGCATCCGGGTGGCTGATAATGGCGAATGTACGCCTTCTTTGTATTTCGTTCATGTGTGATTTTGTGCTATTCTTGTTCGGAAGACAGCAAAGTCTTCATACACTTTTCCAGACTGTCGGTCCAGTAGGGGATAGTGATGCCGAAGGTTTCTTTTATCTTGGTCTTGTCAAGCACGCTGTAGGCCGGACGTTTCACCGGGCTAGGGAACTCGTCGCTGTGGCAGGGGAGAATCTCACAATCCGTGTTGCCGGCTATCCGGGCGATCTTCTGGGCAAAGTCATACCAACTGCACACACCCTCGTTGGAGAAGTGGTAGATGCCCGAATGGCCTTCATACTTTCTGTTTTCAACGATGTCAAAGATGACATTGGCCAAGTCTCCGGCATAGGTGGGCGTGCCGCACTGGTCGAAAACGACTTTCAGTTGGGGCTTAGTTTTTGTCAGGTGCATCATGGTCTTGACGAAATTTTTGCCATATTCCGAGTAAAGCCATGCCGTGCGGATGATGATGTGCTTTGCTTCGGTAGCCTTAATCTTCTGTTCGCCGTGCAGTTTGGTTAGTCCGTAGATGCCGGTAGGCGTTCCCTTCTGATCTTCCTTGCACGGGGTGTTGTACGGGTCGCCTCCAAAAACATAGTCGGTGCTCACGTGGATGAGCAGTCCGCCAACCTCTTTCATGGCTACGGCCAGATGCTCCGGTGCCGTAGCGTTGAGCGTTTCCACAATTTCTCCGGCGGTCTCTGCTGCGTCTACATTGGTCCATGCGGCACAGTTGATGATACATTTCACATCGTTGTCACCGACCATTTTGCGCACGGCTTCGAGACTGGTGATGTCGAGTTTCTGATAATTGTCGCACACATCGGTAAAGATGTAGTGGTCTTTGCTCCCTTTGGCCGCAAGTTGCAGCTCGTTGCCCAGTTGTCCGTTGGCCCCTGTAACTAATATGTTCATTGTTGTGATTGCTTGATAAGTGTCTTTTAATAGTTCTATTCGTCTTCTCCGAAGTCCAGTCCCTCGTCGCGGTCTTTGATGTAATAGTCACTCAAGAGTCCTACAAAGGTGGTGATTTCTTTCACGGCCCGTTCCGTGTCAGCGGTGATTTCCTTTTTCTGCAAGCGCAGCATCATCACGCCGTAGAGTGCATCGAAGCAGGTTTCTATCTCGCTCACTTCCTTGTCGCCCTTGCTCCGCAACTCAATGATAAACGGCAACACCTTATAATATTGTCCGCTGTAGAAAGGAAACTTGGTGGATTGGAGCAGCCGGTTGTGCAAATCTACAAGATCCTGCATCAATATCCGGTTGATGTCGAGATGCCCGTATTCGCGCTTACCTTCTTCGTTGAGCATTCTCACGAGGTTGCCAAACCAGTCGGCCTCCTCCTCTTTCTGTTCGTCGGTGTAGTCGAAGCGGTTGATATATTGTTTGCGAATGGCCGGCATGTAGCAGTCGTAGGCCCTGATGATGTCTTCCACCTGCCACATGTAGAGTAAATATTCGGCAATTGATTTTTTCCTTAATTGTTGTGCTATGAACATCTTTTTCCTTCTTTACCTGATTGAAAATACGGCCTTTTCAGCCTTCCCCGGAGCGTCATGTCCGGTCGTGCCTGCGGGAAGCCCCATGCGCCCGGTGGCTAATAGTATTGGGGGAGATGATAGAGATTGAAAACTGTGCCGAAAAGAATGATGAGTGAGAATATGACGACAATGCTCCCTATCACCTTGTTGATGATGATGATGCCATAGACATCAAACTTTCCGCGTATCTTATCCACCAGCCACGTGAGTCCGTACCACCACAGCAGAGCCCCCACAGGGACGCAGGTGAAACCGATCACCATCTCAAGCGGCCGCCCCGGCTGGATGAAAGCAAACTGGGCGTAGAGTGCCATGAAAAAGAAGATGATGAGCGGATTGGAGAGGGTGACAAGAAAGGCCGTGAGCAGATTGTGCCAAAGCGTGCCTTTTGTCTTGCCACTTTTGTGCATCTTCTTGACGGGATTAGACAGATAACAGTAGACACCGAACATGAGCAGGAGGATGCTGCCCGTGATTTGCAGGGCAAATTGGTATTCGGGCTTTTGCAGGGGCTCCATGATGAAGCTCATGCCCAGCCCCACCATGAGTGCGTAGATGATGTCGGAAAGAGCGGCACCAATGCCCGTCACAAAGCCATACCACCGGCCTTTGTTCAAGGTGCGCTGCACGCAGAGTATGCCCACGGGCCCCATGGGGGCCGAGGCCACAAGACCGATGACGATTCCCTTGAAGATGAAATCGAGTATATCTAATTCTAATGGAAGTGTCAATGTCATACCAGCATGCAAAGGTAACAATTTTTTGGTAAGGAGAACTATTTTTCCTGAATAAAACTTTGTGTTGTCCGACCTTTTTCTTAACTTTGCGAAATAAGATCAGAATTCTAACTTATTAAGCAATAGAAAAGCATGATAGAAAACGCGCTAAAACCGTATGTGATCGGATTGGACCTGGGAGGTACCAACTCCGTGTTTGGTATCGTTGATGCCCGAGGGGAAATCAAGGCTACCACTGCCATCAAAACACAAGGCTACAACAAGGTTGAAGACTACGTGAACAAGGCTGTAAAGGCCCTCATCCCCATCATCGATACTGTGGGAGGCATTGACAACGTCAAGGCTATGGGCATCGGTGCTCCCAATGGCAACTTCTACAGCGGAACGATAGAGTATGCACCCAACTTGGTGTGGGCTCACGATTGTGTGGTGCCGTTGGCCCAAATGTTCTCCGAGCGGCTGGGCGGTATTCCCGTGGCACTTACCAATGATGCCAATGCGGCCGCTTTGGGCGAAATGACCTATGGTGTGGCCCGTGGCATGAAGAACTTTATCGACATCACGCTGGGCACGGGTGTCGGCTCGGGCATCGTGGTCAACGGTCAGATGGTTTACGGCTCCGACGGTTTTGCCGGCGAGTTGGGCCATGTGACGATGGTGCGCGGCGAGAACGGTCGCACCTGCGGTTGCGGTCGCACAGGGTGCCTTGAGGCCTATTGTTCGGCTACAGGCGTTGCCCGTACGGCCCGTGAGTTTCTTGCGGTGAGCGACGCACCGAGCTTGTTGCGTGAGCTTGAGCCGGCACAGATCACTTCGCTTGAAGTGAGTCTTGCAGCTGCTAAGGGCGATGAGCTGGCCAAGAGTGTCTATGACTTTACGGGCGAAATGCTGGGAGCGGCTTGTGCCGACTTTGCCACATTCTGTAGTCCCGAGGCCTTTGTCTTCTTTGGCGGTCTCACCAAGGCCGGCGACCTCATCATGAAGCCGATAGAAGACAGCTACAACCGCCATGTGATGAATATTTTCCGTGGCAAACCCAAGTTCTTGGTTTCCACGCTCGATGGTAGTTCGGCTGCCGTCTTGGGTGCTTCTGCCGTAGGCTGGGAGTTGTAAGGTCACAATGCAGGATATCCCGATGGGGAAACTTCTTTAAAAAACCTATAAGAAGTCTCAAAAAGTCCCACCCCTCTAAGGACTTACCTTCCTACAAACAGTTGGATGGAAAAGCCCTTAGAGGGGTGGGGTCTTTTTGGGGACATTTATTCCTTATGCAAAAGAAGACTGTCGATGTTGACTGGGGAGATATCCGGATAGATAACTGTCAGACTATTTCTTCGTTTTCAGCCTCTTATATTGCGATATTTGCAATCGACAATCCGCTCGGCGTAAATAAGCGATTTTGGTGACATTTTCAAAACTCTGATAATCAGCCGCTTGAATTTTATTGACACATAATGGGGGGGGCGAAGATGGGCCTGAAAGGGCCCATGCGGGCTTGCAAAAGGGCCACAGTTGCGACGCAGCTGTGGCCCTTTCGGCGTTCAAGTGTGGCTCTTTCGCAAGTTCGGAAAGTCAGAAAAAGAAAATCAGTGGGTATCTTCAATGTTTTAAAGTCGGTTTTTTGTTCTCGTTGGGGAGTTTTTGTAGATATGTTTTTGTTGATATTATTCGTCATTATCCCGCATCTCGCAGGGATACTTTCCACCGTTTTTTGTTGATGTGTGAGCGATGCATATATTCATTGCTCCATCCAAATATCGACAGTTCCATTTTAAAGGCCGTCTTAATCCCTGTCCAATAAAAGAGGTTGGTGCAGGATGCTACCAACCTCATGAAATCGATTTTGCTAAAACGCGCAAAACCATTAAATACGGGGACAAATATATACTTTATTATTATAAAATCCAAACGAATTAAAGGAAAAATGTAGATTTTAACATTGTAAACGTACACATACTGATTAAATTTCGTATCTTTGCCCCTTGTAAAGGGCAGATGATGAAGCCCGCATCCCGCCTTGACGGTTGGCACTACTTAAGAAAAGTTTTATATCTATTAACGCATATCAAATCCAAAAAACAATTATGAGGTATCTACAGACTCTATTGCTTGCAATGCTTCTGCCCCTCTGCGCTTCTGCCCGCGGATGGAATGAAACAGAGTACAAACAAATCGAACAGAGCATCGAACGGCCTGTGATAGCCAATCGTACAATCCTGATTACAGCCTATGGGGCCAAAACATCGGCTTCAGCCGCCCAAAACCAGAAAGCCATCAACCGTGCCATAGCCGTGGCTTCGATGAAGGGTGGCGGCAGTGTCGTCGTGCCCAACGGTACTTGGAATACGGGGGCCATCACCCTGAAAAGCCATGTCAATCTGGTGGTGGAGGAGGGAGCCACGCTGCATTTTGTTTTCGAGCCCGATCTCTATCCGCTGGTGCGCACAGCATGGGAGGGGCTGGAGTGTTACAATTACAGTCCCTGTATCTACGCCTATGGGGCCACTGACATCGCCGTCTCGGGTAAGGGCACCATTGATGGTGGCGGCAGCAATGACACTTGGTGGGCTTGGAACGGCAATCCCCGTTTCGGCTATAAGGAAGGTGTCACTACAGAGAGCCAGCGGCTCGGGTCGCGGGCTCAACTGCAGAAGTATGCCGAGGATGGTGTGCCCGTAGAAAAACGCAAGTTTGGCAAAGGCCGTGGACTGCGTCCGCAACTCATCAACTTCATGCACTGCGAGCGCATCCTCATACGCGACGTGAAAATGGTGAACTCTCCTTTTTGGGTGATTCATCCCCTGCTTTCAAAAAATATCACTGTGGACAATGTCTACATCTGGAACGAGGGCCCCAATGGCGACGGTTGCGACCCGGAGGCTTGCGAGAATGTGCTCATTCAAAACTGTACGTTCCACACCGGTGATGACTGCATCGCCATCAAGAGCGGGCGCAACAATGACGGGCGGTTGTGGGGCAAGCCCAGCAAGAACATCATCATACGCAACTGCAAGATGGAAGACGGCCACGGAGGAGTGGTGATAGGCAGTGAAATTTCGGGTGGTTGCGAGAATGTGTATGCCGAAGACTGCTACATGGACTCGCCCGAATTGGAACGCGTGCTGCGTATCAAGACCAACAACTGCCGCGGCGGACTGATTCAGAACATCAACATGCGCAACGTGAAGGTGGGACAATGCAAGGAGGCTGTGCTCAAAATCAACCTCGACTATGAGCCGCGCGAGGCTTGTTACCGCGGATTTCAGCCCACGGTGCGCAATGTGAACATGGAAAACGTGACTTGCGGGAAAAGTGAATACGGCGTGCTCGTGATAGGGCTGAACGAGGTGGAGAATGTCTATGACATCAATGTGAGTAACTGCAAGTTTGACGGTGTGTGGAAAGAGTCTGTGAAAATCACCGGCAAGACACGCGACATCAAGTTTGACAACCTGACCATCAACAACAGTCTGGTGATCAATGAGTCCGATAAACCCTATAAAAACTACAGTCAGTGGCTCACCTATTCGGAGATGAAGCGGGTACCCCATCCCTACTTGCTGGACTTCAGTACCAGGCCCAAATGGAGCTACGTGATGGGCATTGAGCTGGAAAGTATGCTCGACACCTACCTCCGCTATGGCGGCGACAGCATTATCAACTATCTCAAGGAATATCCCGAGACGATGATCGATGACAAGGGCAATGTGACCGGGTATGCCTACAAGGACTTTAACCTCGACAATATCCGCACGGCCAAATTCATTCTGCGTATGCAGGATATTGCTCCCCGGCAGGGTAATGAGAAAGCCTTGAAGACATTTTTCAAGCAACTTGTGAACCAGCCTCGCACCAAAGAGGGGGTCTACTGGCACAAGGCCATCTATGCCAATCAGGTGTGGCTCGACGGCATCTTCATGGGACTGCCGTTCTACACCAACTATGCCGCACAAAACCTTCCTGCCAAAAAGGCCGTGAAGGTGTTTGATGACGTGGTGGACCAGATTGTCAAGACCGACAAGCGCACCTATGACAAGGCCACCGGTCTGTGGAAACACGCTTGGGACGAGACTCACTCGCAGTTCTGGGCCAACAAGGAGAACGGTCAAAGCCGGCACACTTGGGCCCGTGCGCTGGGATGGTATTGCATGGCTATGGTGGAAGTGCTTGATGTGCTGCCCGCCGACTACGCACGCCGCAAGGAAGTTGTCGACCTGTTGAACAAGGCTATGGGTGCTGTCGTGAAATGTCAGGACAAGAACACCGGCGTATGGTATGATGTGCTGGACGTGAAAGACCCTAAAAATTATCTGGAGTCTACCGCCTCAGCCATGTTTGCCTATTGCCTGCTAAAAGGTCACCGCAAGGGCTATCTGGATGACAGCTATCTCCAAGCCGGTATCAAGGCCTATAAGGGAATCGTCAACCGGTTTGTCCGGGTGAATTCCGACAAAACCATCAGCCTCACAGACTGTTGTTCGGTGAGCGGGCTGGGACCGGGCCCCGGCCCTTACGTGAAGAAGCCCAACTACAAGCGCGACGGCAGTTTCGAATATTACATGAGCGAACCCGTCCGCGACAACGATGCCAAGGGTGTGGGCCCCTTCATCTGGGCCAGTCTGGAAATGGAGCAGATGGGCAAGTAGACAAAGACGATAAGGTCATGCTCAAGGCCTACGCTTGGGCTACCTTATTATATATAAGTATTAAAAAACTCAACAGACGACATGGTGAAACAAGTTTTGACAACGATAATAGCCGCACTCGCGGCTACAACCTTGATGGCACAAGCCCCGGCCTTTCCGGGCGCGGAGGGACACGGGCGATATGTAACAGGAGGGCGTGGAGGCCAAATCATTCACGTCACCAATCTCAATGACAAAGGGCCGGGCTCCTTGCGCACTGCCGTCAGTGGCAATGTCAAGAAAATAGTCGTGTTTGATGTGGGGGGTGTCATCCCTTTGGCGGGCGATCTCAAGATAGGGGAGAACACCACCATCCTCGGACAGACCGCACCTTATCCCGGTATCACGTTGCGCTACTACACCGTCATGCCTAACAAAAATAACATCATCCGCTTCATACGAGTGCGACGCGGACAGGAGAAAGATGTCAACGATGGGGCGGATGCCGTATGGAACAGACATATCACCGGCGTGATACTCGACCACTGCTCGTTCAGTTGGAGCATTGACGAAGTAGCTTCTTTTTACGACAACAACAACTTCACCATGCAATGGTGCACCGTGGGCGAGAGTCTGGCCAACGCCGGTCACGGCAAGGGTGCTCACGGCTATGGGGGCATTTGGGGTGGTAAGCTCGCCAGTTTTCATCACAATATGATTCTCCATGTGGACAACCGTGCTCCGCGTTTCAACGGGGCCCGCTATGATTGGAACGGCTACACCGCCAATACCGAGTATGGAAATTACAAATGGGCGAACGCTGTGCAGGCCGAGAATGTGGATTTTCGCAACTGCGTGATATTCAACTGGGGCGGAGGGGGCTGCTATGGCGGTCCCGGAGGCGGCTATATCAACATGGTGAACAACTACTACAAGGCCGGGCCGGCAACCAAACACAAGACGCAAGTGACTTCCGTCTCTGTCGGCAGCAGCGGCAACACGACTCCGACGGCCTTCCGGGGCATGACGAGCCGCTACTTTATCAGTGGCAACTATGTCACAGCGGCTGGAGCCAACGCCGCCAATTACGATTGGAAAGGCGTATCATACGACAAGGGCACTTACACCATCAATGGAGAAATCTATTCTGCCGATCCCAACAATTATTATGGTGACGGCGTGGAGCATGTGAACAATGCTAACGGTGTGGCTTGCATCAAAATCAAACTCGATAGCCCTATTCCTGCCGGAGAGGTGACCACCCACAATGCCGAAACGGCTTTCACCAAGGTTTTGGCACACGCGGGAGCTTCCTTGCATCGCGACGAGGTTGACACCCGATATGTCCAAGAGGCCGAAACAGGTAAGGTAACCTACACGGGTTCTGTCACCAAACGTAAAGGGATAATAGATCTGGTGTCTGACGTGAATGGCTATACCGAGGTCAACTTTCCTACAGGCATGCGTGAAACGGGATTTGACAGTGACAACGATGGTATTCCCGATGCATGGGAGACTGCCAATGGCTTGAATCCTCATGATGCTTCAGATGCAACAACCTACACCATTGACGGCAAAGGATATTACACCAACATCGAAGTGTATGCCAACTCACTGGTGGAGGACATTATGAAAGCCGGTAATGCCGATGCAGATACAAGCGTGGATGAATATTATCCGTTTTGCAAAAAGGTGGAGACGGGTATTGCTAACATGGTTGACAACAAGACTGCAGTGGTGGTGACAGAGTATTACAGTCTGTCAGGGCAGCGGGTCTCTCCGGCAACCAAAGGCATCACAATCATAAAGCAGCTATTGGCCAATGGAAAAACAGCGATAAAAAAACGGATTCTATAAGTTAAAATCACAAGTCTATCTTGTAAGAGGCGTGCTGTTATCGCAAACAGCATGCCTTTTGCTTTTTGCATAAAAAAATAATATCAATTCTGTTTTGGCATTCAAAATAATTTATTACCTTTGTCGTCCGGCTTAAATAAAAGCCGCTGAAAATAACAGAAAACAGATTATCAACCATATTTAATAACTAAAAAGACAAGTAATTATGAACAAAATTTTACGCTATTCATTGCTCGTTGCTATCGCTATGATGAGTAGTTTTTCTTTCGCTCAGACAAAATTCAATTTCGATGATGCCAAAACCATGTTTGGGTTGCCGGGTGAATCAAGTGGTAGTGGAAAGAACTATGTCGCTACTGGCGATTTTAAAGAAGATAAAACCGCTACGATCGATGGTATTGGAATAACGGTTTCAGCCTCTCCATCTGAAGCTAAGAACAGGAATCGAGTATGGTATAAATATCCCAAACTACGTATGTACAGCGGAACTATGACGATCAAAGCTCCAGAAGGGAAAAAACTCAAGTCCATTGAATTTCAACTTGGTTCAAAAGCTGAGTATGCAAAGTGGGGAAAAGGAAATTCTGTCAATAATGGTACCTTGACCCCATTTGTAGAAAATAAAACAAAAATGGTTACTTGGACCGGTGATGCAGAATCTGTTGTTCTTTCTGTCTCTGCCAACACACAGTTCTCGGCTATCATCGTGACTTTGGACAGCTCGACCGGCATCAATAATGTTGAAACTACAACAGCCAATGCCAATGCTCCGGTTTACAATCTTGCCGGCCAGCGCGTAGATAGCAACTACAAGGGGGTTGTCATCAAAAAAGGCAAGAAATACATGCAATAATATTCACGGGATTCCCTCTGTGGGAAACCTAATATGAAGCTACAAGAGATATATGTCGCCGTTTTAGCAGTTAACTACTGGATAAAACGGCGATTTTCCATGATAAGTTAAGTGTGTTGTGGCATGGTGGCCGACAACTCTTTAACAAATATATCAGCGCACACAAAAGAGAAAATCATATCAAATTCTTAATTATTCTCAACAATTTAAATGCAAACTATTATGAACAAAACTTTACGTTGTCTATCACTTTCACTGCTTGCTTTTGTAAGTAGTCTTGCATTTGCACAGAAAGAAATCACCTTCACAGCCGGGGTAGATAAAGGGACTTGTTGTGCCACCAAGTCCAAGCCTGCCGGAAATGATAAGATCACAAAGGATGGAGTCACTATCGAAACAGGCTATGGGGCCTTTGATGCACAAAATTATAATACGAAAGCCAATGAATATAGAATCTATAAAAGCTCTACTTTTACAGCCACCTCAACCATCGGCAGCATCACCAAAATAGTGTTCACCTGTTTTGCCGATGGAGAAACCAAGCATGGACCGGGCTGTTTCAGCAATGCCTCTACTGGAGAATATACATTTGAGTCTGATGGCCCTATGGGCACATGGACGGGAATAGCCCCCACAGTTTCATTAACAGCCACAACAAATCAGGTTCGTGCAAGTAAAATTGTAGTCACAATAGATGCATCAACAGGTATCAAAGAGGTTGAAAATAGAAAAGAAGATGCCAACGCTCCTCTTTACAACCTTGCCGGCCAGCGTGTGGGCAAGGACTACAAGGGTGTGGTCATCAAGAATGGTCAAAAATACATTCAGAGGTAATTGTAGAGAACAATAATAAATCCCTTCTTTCTTCCAACTGTAGAGGCTGCGCTTTATGCTTGTTCGCATGTTTCGCAGAAACGTTCATCGTCCTACGATATGGATAAAAAACCGGTGCGGAATACGATTTTTCAAATCGTGCGGGCAGGCATAAAGCGCAGCCCCTACCGCCACAGTGGAGGAGAATACAGATGTCATCGCCGTTTCAGCTGATAGGTTAACAGTTGGAACGGTGCTTTTTTTACGATGTATAGAGAGGAAGAATGAAATCGCGAAGCTGATAGTTGCTCTCCTAATTTCGGTTCAACATGATACGCTTAAATCTCAAGTAGAAAAAGGGTTTTTCTCAAACAAATACATTTACAAGGACAGAATATAAATATAAATAGTCTCGTTTCGAAATACAAAAATGGTCATTCGTCTTACAAAATCGTGTCTGTATCATAAAAAAACATAAAGGGTGACGAACGTATAGAAGTTTAATTTTGATTCGGTTTCGGCTTCTGCATTTTTTTATTACCTTTGTGTCCGATTCTAAGAAGACAACTAAAAATATTCAGGAACCAACCCAACAATTATAAATTTTAACACAAAAAATCATGAACAAGACTTTTCGTAATTTATTATTAGCAGCCCTTACATTTGTAAGCGGTTCCATGTTCGCACAGACAGCATTTGATTTTGACAAGTCCAAAGAATTGTTTGGCTTTTCGGGTGAGTCCTATGAGACCAGCAACGATGGAGAATTTGAAAAAGACTTAACTGCCACTATTAGCGGCATCACTGTTACCGTGACAGCTTCTGATTACGACAAACATGACAAAATCAATCAAGTTTGGTACAAAACTCCTAAACTCCGTTTGTATAATGGCAAGTTGATCATTAAGGCTCCACAAGGTAAAAAGATCAAAACCATAGAATATAAACTGGCTCAAAAGTCTAACGAGGCCAAATGGGCAAGTGGCAACACTGCCAACCAAGGCAAACTGTCTGCATACAAAGCCGGATTATCGACTTCTGTAACATGGAATGGTATGGCTGAACAAGTCGTGCTAACGATAGTGGAGGATACATATCTCCAAGCTCTTACCGTTACTCTGGATGGCCCGACGACGGGCGTTAATGCCCTTGGTGATACAAAACAGAAACCGGAAACAGCAACTTTCGATCTCGCTGGCAGACAGGTTGGCAAGAGCCATCAGGGGATAGTTATCAAAAATGGCCGGAAATATATAAGAAAGTAGGGGAGATTCCCCTTATAGGGACAACAGAGGGCTGCCGAGGAAAAATCGGCAGCCCTACTCATTTTTATATTTTACTCCTTCTGCCAAATCTCAGAGTTGAAAGGAGGAATAATACCTCAACATGCTTATAACAAAGGCGAGATGCTCATTAAATGCTTATTTTCTTGCAAAATAGTTTGCTCCTTTCATTTATTTGGCGTAAATTTGCCATCAACAAACTATTATGACCTAATTAACGACAATTTATAACTAATCCTAAAAATAATGAGAAAGCATCTACTTAGAATGAGTACGTTTTGCCTGACGCTCTGTTGTGTCATCTTTGCACAAGCACAGAAAGATAATATGGGCAAAGCGCAAGTGAGCATGATTCAGGAGAAACTACTCTATTCCACCGACTTTTCCGATTGGACTAAAGCTGCTGCGGCAAAAGAGGAATCGATCGTAGCACAGAGTACCAAATACAGTCATGAGAAACTGGATTTCAGTATCTTCAACACGGCTGTAGAACCGGCGGGGGTGAACCCCAAATTCAACAACGGCAATCCGCTCGGTTGGCTCATGGCTTCAAAAGCGGCTGATCCCTACATCACGACATCGGCATTGGCCAACATCACGAAAGTACGCTTCGTGCATGCAGCTACAGGAGGCAACCGCGGTTGGAAGTTGGAGGCCAAAGGCGATGGCGACAGCGATTGGGTAACGCTCAGCGAAACACCGGCTAACCCGGCCAGTCGGTGTGAAGTGACTGTCGACGTGAACAGAACGAATTGCCGGCTACGCCTCACCAATCTCAATGCTTCACAAAATGCCTACCTCTTCGGACTTGACATCTATGGCAATGTGGACATGAGCAAGAACCCGGCATTGGCCGGCTTCAAAGCCAATGGCAAAAGCTATGTAGCTGCTGATATCTTCAGTGAGACAGCCGATGGTAACATGGCCGCCACGATAGAACTATCTAAAGCAGAACCTAAGATTTCGGTTGAAAACCCGGTGTCAGACCTCACCGCTGACAATGGCGAAATCGGTGACATCACCTATATTGTAGAAGGAGACAACACCATTGTCACTATTCCTGTGACAGCCAATGGTGCAACGACCAATTATATCGCCACCTTCGTACCGAAGAAAGACTTCACGCTGACTTATTACAACGCCGACGGGAACGAACTTGGTATCCAAATGGTGGAAAAAGACTCGAAGATTGGCGCATTCAAATATGAGGCAGCCGATCTGAACATCCCTGTCGGTAAAGTTTTCCGCGGTTGGTTTGTCAATGCTTCAGGCAGCGGCAATCGAAAATACACGCCCGATGAGACCATCACCGGCAATACCGCCCTTTATGCCATTGTCAATGATAAGGAAGTGCGGAGCACAACGGCCCGCTACACTTTCAATCTGACCGATCAATATTTCTATGACGAAGACCATGAGGCTTTCAACTGCATCGGGCAGGGGGGCTATCACGACAATCAGCACGGCTGGCTATTTAAAAGTGGTGACGACATTGAACTGCTCGTAGGCGGCAATGCCTATATTATTCTTTCAAGCTGCAAATACGGCGGGGCAGGGACACTTACGCTGAAAGATTCGAAAGGCAACATCATCGGTACGGCTTCTTACCCGGCAGCTAAAGACGGAGAGAGCGTTTCTTTCCATTATGAAGGTGGAGCCGATGTCCTGCATCTTACTTTCGACTGCTCTCCCTACATACACAGTCTGACGATTGCCAACGTGCAGGACAATCCGATAGACAAGAATGAGGCCGGCTACTTTATCGTAAAGGCCGGAGACGCAGCCCATCTGCTCAACACGCTGATGATAGCCAACGCCGAAGCCAAGGAGGATAGCCGTACTTATATTTTCGTGCCCGACGGTACATACGATCTCGGTGAGACCGTGCTTACTCCCATTTCCGGTAACAACATCTCCCTCATCGGGCAGAGTGAAGAAGGCACACTCATCAAGAATGCACCCAGAGTGGAAAACGAAGGCATCGGCACCACGGCACTCTTCCTTGTCACGGGCAGCAACACTTATTTCCAAGACCTGTCGCTACAGAATGCCATGCCCTACGACATGAATAAGGCTGCAGGCCGTGCAGTCGTTATCCAGGACAAAGGCAACAGAACCATTTGCAAGAATGTGAGGCTGCTCTCCTATCAGGACACCTATTACAGCAACAACAATAAGGGGCAGTTCTATTTTGAAGACGGCGAGATACACGGTGTGGTAGACTATGTATGCGGTGGCGGAGACGTGTTCTACAACCGGGTGAAGTTTGTCAACGAGTCTCGTTCGGCAACTCCCAAGACCGGAAGCGTGACCATCGCCGCCCCCTACACCGATGGCACGCAATGGGGCTACGTGATGAGCGGTTGCACCATAGAGAATCGTGCCAAAAGTTTCAACTTCGGCCGGGCATGGGGAGGCACGCCACGATTGGCATGGCTCAACACCACTATCAACCAACCGGCAGAAGTGGAAAGCACGCGATTCACCACCGGAGGCATGAACACCTACGCTGACAAATTTGTGGAATACAATTCCGTGGATGCCTCCGGCAAGGTTGTGTCTCCGGCAAGTAACACACTGACATTCAAAAAGGACAACAAGAGCAAGACCTACGAGACCATTCTCACTGCCGGCGAAGCTGCCGAATATGCCATCGACAAGGTGTTCACCGACTGGCGACCGGAAATGCTCGCCGGGCAGATGAATATAGCCAATGTCCAAATCAGTGCTGGAAGTGACATCTTCAGCTGGGATGCCGTTGAGGGTGCTACAGCCTATGCTGTCTTCAACCATGACAAGCTTGTCACCATCACTACCTCCACTGACTATAAACTGACGGAAGCGGGCAACTATTCTGTGCGGGCTGCCAACAGCATGGGAGGTTTTGGAAAACCATCTACCGTCACTACAGGCATCGGCAAAGTGGCATCAAAGGATGCAAAAGCCATTCGCATAGAATATTTCACCATTGGTGGAGCAAAGGTGTCTACACCGCAGCAAGGAGTCAACATCGCTGTGAAAACATTTGCCAACGGAAGTCGGATCTGCTCCAAGGTGATTGGCAAGTAAGGGGCTTCTGAGGAGCATCCGAATGCCAACAAGGGCTGCCTTTCCACAGAGGGCAGCCTTTGTTTTTTGCACTTATACACTTTTTTCACCATAGAAAGAGAAAATATTCCTCCTATGATGGGGATATAATCCATAACTTTGCGACAATAAACAAATTTCAAAGAGCTAAAACAATGAATCTCAGCAAAATCATCTTATCGGCCATGCTCGCCGGCACGCTTGGCACTGCCTACACGGCAAAGGGCCAGACACTCCCGGCCTTCCCGGGCGCAGAAGGATTCGGCATGTATACCACCGGTGGACGCGGTGGAAAAGTTTATCACGTCACAACCCTTGAAGACAATGGCAAAACCTCTCTTAAAGGTTCTCTGCGTTGGGCCAATGCCCAAGCGGGCCCGCGCATCATCGTATTTGATGTTTCGGGAACTATCTTTTTGAGATCAGCTTTGAAAATCAATGAAAACACCACGATAGAAGGACAAACGGCACCGGGAGACGGGATTTGCATTGCTGACTATCCGGTGACGCTGAACAGCAACACCATCACGCGCTATCTGCGTTTCCGGTTGGGCAACCGACAGGTGGCCCATCACGAAGGCGATGGGCTGGGAGGTATGGATTTACACGATGTCATGGTCGACCACTGTTCGGTGAGTTGGAGCATCGACGAATGCCTGTCGGTTTATGGCAGCAAGAATCTTACGGTGCAGTGGTGCCTTGTGGGACAGAGTCTTAAAAATGCAGGCCACTCGAAAGGGGCCCACGGTTACGGGGGCAACTGGGGAGGAAGCGGAGCCACTTATCACCATAATCTGCTTGCCCACCATGAAAGCCGTGTGCCCCGTCTCGGGCCTAGACAGAGCACACAGACTGACGAGCGGATGGACTTGCGAAACAATGTGTTCTACAACTGGGCCGGAAACGGATGTTACGGCGGAGAGGGCATGAATGTGAACATCGTCAACAACTACTACAAGGCGGGGCCTGCCACACTGAAACGCAGCGCGCTCATCCAACGACGCATCGCGGGAATAGGCATCAGGACAACGGAATACACGCATCATGGCACGAACAAAGCCAATGAATGGGACAAGATGTGGCATGTGTGGGGCAAATTCTATGTGCGGGGGAATGTCAACTCCGCCCATGCTGATGTGACCAAGGACAACTGGACGTATGGCATCTATAACCAGATAGACAACGGCAAGGTAGACAATACTTACACCCAGAGGACGAAAGACACGATATGTTCCACGACACCTCTTGCCTTCTATCCCGTCACCACGGAGACGGCATACGAGGCATACGACAAGGTGTTGGCATACGCCGGTGCCTCTCTTCACCGCGATGCGGTAGACCGGCTGTTGGCAGACGATGTCAGAAACGGGACTGCTACTTATACGGGAAAAGGCAATGGAAAAACACCGGGCATCATCAACAGCCAAAATGACATGAAACCGACTGATGCCGGAGAAGACTGGACTCCTTGGCCGACACTCCAACAAGGTTTGTCACCGACAGATACCGATGGGGACGGCATGCCCGATGAATGGGAAACGGCCAATGGATGTGATCCCACCATTGACGATGCTGCAATGTTGGCAGCTAATGGCTACGCCAACATCGAAAACTACGCTAACAGTGTGGTTGCCGACATCACGACAGCACAGCTTAAAGGAGGCATGATGCTCGAAGGGCAACAGGAAGCAGAAACCGGCATCAAGGGCGAGGTGGTGCCCAAAAAGAAAGATGATGACACCGGAATAGACAATAACAGGACTACTTTTATGGAGGTCACATCACCCCGCTTTTACTCTATCGACGGTGTCGCACGCCCCATTCCGCAAAAGGGAATCAATATTGTAAGACAAACAATGAGGGATGGAAATGTGAAGGTCATGAAAATAGTGATGAGATAGAAAATAAAGTAACGGTCGCTATTTGATAGGGAGGTGAGTGTAGGTATTGGGTATGCACCAACAAAAAGCGGTGAAAGGTATCTCCGCGAGAAGTTGGGCTGTGGTGGATAATTTTGACAAAAAAGTGTCCGAAGAAATTCTCCAACCAGGATAAAAAACCGGCTTTAAACCACGGGAAAAGTCCGCTGATTTTCTCATTCAGGTTCTCCGAATTTACAAAAGAGCCACAGTTGAAAGCTGGAAGGGCCACAGTTGTATTGCAACCGTGGCCCTTTTGTAAGCCAGTTTGGGCCTTTTAAGCCCCCTTTCCCAGCCTTAAATCGTGTCAATAAAATTCAAACAGCTGATTGTCAGCGTTTTGGAAATGCCACCAAAATCGCTTGTTTGCAGCCGAGTGGGTTGTTTGTTGCGAATAGCGTAATCTGAGAGGCCGAAAATGAATAAATAATTTAACAATCATTTTATTCGGAGGTCTTCTTGCCAAACAACAATTAGGACAAAACAAAAGCTACAAAAACGGTACTGTAGAACTATACAGTGCCGTTTCTGTAGCTTTATAACTCGTAAGCAACGCCGGTTGTTACTTTTCTGTGGATTCGGCTTTTTTCGTTGTAGCCTTTATGGCTGAAGACGATTTACCGGTGGCAGTCTTTTTAGCCGTAGGTTTCTTGGCTGCTTTGGCCTCTGCTTTCTTTCCTTCACATGCTTCGCGAAGTTTGTCGCTTTCCGCCTCAATCTTTTCAATCTTGGCTTGCAGGCGGCTTATCTCCTTATCCTTCATCTCGATCTCGTCCCCTTGATTCTTGATAGTGGTAAGAAGACCTTCCAACTGATCGTTGTCTATTTCTTCAGGATAGAGGTTGTTGACACGGTTGATGAAGTCCCCCAAGATGTTCATATAGTTGGTGAAAGCATCAAAAGGACTACTGTAGATGCCACGATCGATACCAACGTTACTTGGCTTAGTGGTCATGAAACGGAAATTGTTGCTCGCCTGCAGATAGTCCCAGTCTTGATTGATACGAGGGTCATTGGCGATGCGCACACGGTCGGCCACACTATAGAGCTTGTTAAAAGCCTCGCGCTGCATAGGATTGCCCAACCATGAGCTTACGTCGCGCTCTTCATCTACCCAACTCAATGTGTCCGGGACGTTGAGCGTGTCTATAGCCTTAATCTTCATGCAGAGTTCTGTAGGTGTAGAGAATGTTATACCCCGTGCTTTTGCGCAGGTTGGTAAGGCTTTAAGGAATTCGAGGATATTGCTTGACAACGGTTGGGCTATGCCTAAAGCGGAAAGCTCCATAAAGATATTTATTACCTGCTCTTCTTCCGGAAAAGCTGCAATCCTATCCATATAGGTGTCGGCAAAAAGCGGATAGCCAGGCCAATCGCTGTTGTTGAAACGCAAGGATATATCATCGCTCAAGGTGATGTCGCGAAGCAGGAGCTTGAGATTGGGAGCCATGGCGCAGTTATAGATGTAGTGGGGGCTCTTCCACCCCAATACATGCTTTGCACCTTCCGTGAGCATCCCCTTAAATCCCAAATGGGAAACCAGCAGGCCGATGTCATCACTGTAAATGAGCGACGAATTGCGAAGCACTTTCGGTTCCTGTCCGAAGTACTCTTTAATCTTGGCACTTTGTCTTTTCACCTCTGCCTCGAAAGCAGCTTCATTGACGAGAGAGGACAGACCGTGGGAATAGGGCTCTGCAAGAAACTCTACACATCCGGTGCTGTTAAGTTCTTGCAATTTGGTCAGCACTTGAGGGGCATGGAACTCCAACTGTTCCATGCCTACACCGGAGATGGAGAAAGCCACTTTGAAATATTTGCCGTTGGCATTGATCATCTCTTGCAAGGCATTCAGGGCCGGCATATAAGAACGCTCGGCAATGTCTGTGATGGCGCGTTCGTTCTCATAATCATCATAATAGTAGTGATCGGTGCCGATATCGAAAAAACGGTATCTCTTCAGATGGATTATCTGGTGTATCTCGAAATATAAACAAATTGTTTTCATCTTGTGTAATTCGTTAGGTAAGTTTTAATTGAATGAAAAAGTTCAGAGAGCAGGAAAGACTATTTCCACCCGAGGGTGCGCTCGTAGAGTTCACGAATCCAAAGTCCCACTTTCTCCCAGGTGATTTGGTCAACCTCATGTTTGCCCTCCTCTTGCAAATATTTGAAAAGGCTCTCATTGTGGCAAATGCTGTAAATGGCATCTGCCAGAGCATGGATATCCCAATAATCTATCTTGAAACAGTTGTCGAGAATCTCGGCACAACCGCTCTGCTTGGATATGATGGTCGGCGTTCCGCACTGCATTGCCTCCAATGGCGAGATGCCGAAGGGTTCACTGACCGAAGGCATCACATACACATCGGAGTCTTTCAGGCACTCATACACCTCTTTGCCCCGCATGAAGCCGGGGAAGTGGAAACGGTCGGCAATGCCCCGGATGGCAGCCAGCTCTATCATCTGGTCCATCATATCGCCCGAACCGGCCATACAGAAGCGGACATTACGAGTGCGATGGAGTACCATGTTGGCTGCTTCGACAAAATATTCCGGTCCTTTCTGCATCGTTAAACGGCCAAGGAAAGTAACTACCTTTTCCCTGCCAGTGTGGTCGGGACGGGGAATATCTTGGAGTTCTTGCCGGAGAGGATAGACGGCATTATGCACCGTGAAACATTTGCGCGGGTCTTGATGATACTGATTGATGACGGTTTGGCGCGTCAGTTCAGACACACACATGATGCAATCGGCATTGTCCATACCGTCTTTCTCTATCGAATAGACGGTAGGATTGACATGCCCACGGCTGCGGTCGAAGTCGGTGGCATGGACATGGATGCAAAGTGGTTTGCCTGAAACCTGCTTGGCATGGATGCCGGCAGGATAGGTCAGCCAGTCGTGTGCATGGATGATGTCAAACTCTTCCGTCCGTGCGATAACGCCGGCTATCACAGAATAGTTGTTTATCTCATCATGCAAATTGGCCGGATAACCACCGGCAAACTCCATGCACCCCAAATCATTGACATGCATATAATTGAAATCGGCATAGATGTGGTCGCGGAAACGATAGTAATCGTCAGGAGACATGATATTGCCTATTCTGCTTTGCACGTAATCATGAGCAACATCCCGCCATACGATGGGCACACCGTTCATGGCAATAATCCTTGCCGCCGAGCGGTCTTCATCGCCAAACGGATGTGGCAGACAGAGTGTAATATCGACATCGCCTTGGGCATGAAGCCCCTCGGTTATACCGTAGTTAGCAGTGGCCAACCCACCGAACACGTGAGGAGGATACTCCCATCCAAACATTAAAACTTTCATAGTCACCTCCTCCCTTTTATTGATATTGATACTTTTCCAAAAGTTCCAACGTGCGGAGAATTTCGCCGACATTCATGGCAAACGAGATTGCTCCACGTCCCTGGAATGGAGGGTTGCCATCAAAAAGCTCGCTGATTGTCCCAAGGCAATGGCAGGACATCTCGTCCTCAAATCCCACCATCTGGCGTTCGATAAAGCTAAGACGAGTACGCTTGTAAAGTTTCAGGCAGGCCTCCATGTAGAATCCACTCAGCCACGGCCATGCCGTTCCTTGATGATAGGCATAGTCTCGCTGATTTTGTGACCCCACATAGATCGGATTGTAACCACCGCTCTTCGGAGAAAGCGAACGTAGTCCCTTTGGCGTCAGCAATTCACGTGTGCAAATGTCAAGAACGGCTTTTTTCTGATCTTGCGAAAGGGGCGAATAGTCGAATGCCACAGGGAATATCATGTTCGGCCGCACACTCCAATCTATCATGTTACCATCCACATAGTCGTAAAGATAGCCATACTCATTGAGGAATGTGTCGAGGAAAGATATCTTCACTCTGCCTGCAAGTTCTTCAAACCGGACAGCCATTTCGCTTAATCCATCGTCTCCGGCAATGGCTGCAGCAAACTTCAAAGCATTGTACCAAAGGGCATTGAACTCGACGATAAATCCGGTGCGCGGGACAACCGGTTTGCCATTGGCAGTGGAATTCATCCAAGTGACGGCCTTATCACGGCCCTCGGTGTGCAACAGGGCATTCTCTTCCAATGTGAGGTTAGGATGCTTGCCGGCCATGATGTATTCCACGATGTCAAATACCAGTTTGCCATAAAGTTTCCGGCAACGCTCGCTGCCCGCCTCCTTTGCATACTGCTGAATGGCCCAGATGCACCACAAAGGCACATCCGGCTGTTCTATTTCGGTCATCTTCACCGTCGAGGGCTTTCCCTCCATAAATTTCCGGAGACCTCGTTCTGCCGTCTTCATCACCAATTCAAAATAGGATTCTTCCTCTATCGACAGTGTCAGGCCGGGAAGCGAGATAAACGTGTCTCTGGCACGGCACTTGAACCAAGGGTAACCGGCAAGGATATATCTTTCGTCATTCTTCAACCGATTATGAAATTGATGGGCGGCATTCACCAGACAATGGAAGAAATTGTCTCGTGGGTTACGCTCCTCCACTTCTTTTTCAAAAAGGGTTTTCAAGCCACGCGTTTTCATTTCCGAAGTGGATGCTGCAAACACGATGCTCTCTCCTTTCTTTATTTTCATCTCGAAATACCCCGGCACATAAAGGTCTTCATTGGAAGCATAGCCTCTTTCTTGTTCTTTGGGGTATTCCACACCGCGATACCAGTCGGGCAGAAATACAAACTCATTTTTCTTGGAGAACTGCATGAAGAGATTAGGATAACCGGCATACATACATGTGCTGATGCCATTGTCCACGAGGTTGTATTCCCTGCTTGCCGTGGAGTTCTCGTGCGTGAACTGGCGTACACTGCGAAAGGCAAGGAACGGACGGAAGCGGAGAGTCGTGTCGGAATGGGCATCCTCAAGCGTGTAGCGAATGAGGATACGGTCTTCATAGTGCTGGAAGACCACCTCTTTCTTCAACACGACTCCACCAACACGATAAAGTGTGGTTGGAACCTTGTCGCAATCAAATTCCCGAATATACTTATGACCATTAGGGCTGTAGTTATTGCCCTGATACTTATGCAAGCCGAGATTGAACTCGGCACCATGCTGAATGACCGTAACGTCAAGCGAACTAAGCAGCACATGGTTCTCATCGTCAAGTTCCGGAACCGGAACAACCAGCAGACCATGATACTTACGCGTATTGCAGTCTACAATCGTCGAACAAGAGTAGGCCCCCGAACGATTCGTACGAAGCAACTCTTTTGACAATGACTCTTGTAGATTGGTCATCAGAGCTCTTTCAAATCTTATATAACTCATAGATCTGTATTAAGGTTTAGTTATTTACACGCTTTGTTGATTGAAAGACGAGTCGGCTTGTATTCTCGCAACCTCCCCATTCTTCACCAAAGATAAGAAAAATATGTCTTACAACAAAATAAAAGGTTTTGTTTTTGAAAAAAGAGTAACAATTCATGCTCTATAAAACAAAAATAGTCAAGAAAAATAATAAATTGAAAAAAAAGATGTAATTTTGCAACAGAGTAGGAAAAGTTTCAAAACAGATAATGGTAAATAAGGTTGATTTAGACAAGGAAAAGATAGCAAAAAGTATCACTTCGCTGTGGGAAAACCTCCGTGAAGAGCACTACGCTTTACTCCTCAAAAATCTTTCTGTGCAGCATTTCAAGAAGAACGAAATCATCTATAAAGAATTTGAGAGCCCGACCAAAGCCATGTGCCTCATCCAAGGCAAAGTGAAAATTTACAAGGATGGAGTAGGGGGGCGTAACCAGATTGTAAGGGTTATCAAACCTGTCGAGTTTTTCGGATTCAGGGCCTACTTTGCCGGTGAGGATTACAAGACAGCTGCTATGGCTTTTGAAAATTGCGTAATAGCCTTTTTTCCCATCAATGTACTGATAGAGTTGATGACTGCTAATTTTGAGATTGCCAAATTCTTCATCAAATATCTCAGTGTGGAATTGGGACGCTCGGACGACCGCACTGTCAATCTCACCCAAAAGCACATTCGCGGTCGGCTGGCAGAGGCCCTCTTGTTTCTCAAAGATAGTTATGGACTGGAAGAAGATGGCTACACACTTAGCATTTACCTGAGCCGGGAAGATTTGGCCAGTTTGTCGAATATGACCACTAGCAACGCTATCCGCACGCTTTCAGCCTTTGCCAATGAAAAGCTTATTGCCATAGACGGGCGGAAAATTAAGTTCATCGCTGATGACGAACTAAAAAAGATTTCCAAAATGGGATAACGCCTTTTGCAGTTTTGTCCCTCTCTCTTTCATTGATAAAGAACCTGCATCAACTTCACACCGGAATGAGAAAATTGACAACTTCTTGTTCCACCGAGATGGCGTAAGCGCCAACGGGAGTCTTCATCAGTCGCCCGTCAATGCCCACCAGTGCATGTGATGCCTCTTTGACAATCACCTCACGGGTGCGATAGGGGTGCACACTACGATGGTTGAGGAATTTTCCTTTGACAAACAGATAGATGCCCTCAAACAGCTGGGTGATTTCCGGATGATAGACGACCGACACATCAAGCAGACCGTTGTAGGGTACGGCATTCGGTGTCTGTCCATAGCCGTTGGCATTGCCTATGCATACAGTCATCACTTTGCGCTTCACCTCGTCGCTATTGATCTTGAGATGCATTTTATAGTCCATGCGCTGGAATATGAGGAGGATGAAAGAAGAGATGAACGATAATGTGCGTGAACCGAGAAGATGGCGGGTTTTCCGCCGGAGATTCATGATGGCAGCTATCAATCCGATATTGATGCAGTTGAGGAAATAACGGTGACAGCGCTCGCCGTTTTTATTCGTGTAGCGAATGCAGCCCAAATCGATCTTACGCACGCGACGCTCTTTAAGCCAGCCGATGGTCTGCTCATACTCATTCTCCCTGAAGCCCCAGAAATGGGCAAAGTCATTCATCACGCCATTGGGAATGACCCCCAGAGAGATCTCGTCCCGAGCCTGCCGGTCCAGTTGCATCAAACAGTTTACGGCATCATTCAATGCCGAGTCTCCACCGACGATGACGATAGTCTTGTAGCCGTTGTTGATGAGCATTCGCACCAACCGTTCCACACTTCCGGTGTTTTCACTCTGGACAAAGTCATAGTCCACATGATACTGCTTGAGAGCCCTTTCTATCTTCTCCCAACGCTTTCCGTTTCTCCATCCGCCTTTCGGGCAATAGAGAATGCCCCATTTGTTCTCATCTACCATAAAAATATCTTCCTGTCTTCTCCATCATAGGAGAAGTTTATCTACAATTCATTGCATATTACTATTCTTCATGAGCTGCTTGCATTGTGCCACCTTCTCGGGCATGGGCAGCAGTGCGTCAATCCAATGGATGGTGAAGCCCCGCCGCTCCATTCCCCGAAACCAGGTCATCTGCCGTTTGGCAAACTGGTGAATGGCTATTTCCAAGTCTCTGAACATCTCGTTGTAAGTGATGCGGCCCGTCACATACTCCGTGACGAATTTATACTCCAGCCCATAATAAATCAAGTCCTCGGCCGGTATTCCCCTCTGGAGCAGCCCTCTGACTTCATTTGCCATCCCTTCGTCGAGTCTGGCTTTCAGCCTTCGGCTTATTTTTTCCCTACGCGCATCGCGGTCGATGGCTACGCCGATAATCAACGAGTCAACAGCCGGCAGCTCCCGTTCCGGCATGGGATGCTCCAGATTGTAGGTTTCTATCTCGATGGCCCTGATGGCCCGCTGCGCCGTGTCGACATCCGTGCGGTTGTGCATCTTGGTTCCCGCCTTCGTTTTCAAGTCTTCCAACATGCGTGTCAGCTCATCGAGCGATTTTGGGGCCAGTGCATCACGCAGCGTCTGATTTTGGGGCACGGGGGAAAGCCTATAGCCTTTCAACACCGATTCTATGTAAAGTCCCGTGCCACCGCAGAGGATGGGCTGCACGCCTCTGCCCGTGATGTCAAGATAGGCGTCATAGAAGTCTTGCTGATATTGAAAGAGGTTATATTTCGTCCCGGGTTCGCATATATCTATAAGGTGATAGGGTATCTGCCGGCCGCCGATAATATAGTCGGCCAGATCCTTTCCCGTGCCGATGGTCATCCCACGATAGACCTGACGCGAGTCGGCACTGATGATCTCAGCATCTGTCTCTGCAGCCAAAGCCGCCGCAAGACTTGTCTTGCCACTGGCCGTAGGGCCCAATATCGTGATCAGTCTTTTCACCATTCAGTTCTCCATGTCATCTTCTATATGCCGCGTTCCCGACTTTTTCTTTCTCTGGAAATACTGCAATGTCGCGAACACGGCAACAAAAATAATATAATTCGGTCAAATGACAAAACAATTAAACGAAAAAAGCCGCCCGACAATGTCGGGCGACTTGTATTTCGGTAATTAAAGTGCGGAGATTAACCGTTGTACTTCTTCATCACCTTGATCAGGTCAACCACCTTGTGGCTGTAACCGATTTCGTTGTCATACCAAGAAACAACCTTTACGAAGTTGTCTGTGAGGTAAACACCGGCATTGGCATCGAAGATGGATGTCAACGGGCAACCCAAGAAGTCGGAAGAAACAACGGCATCTTCGGTGTAGCCCAGAATGCCTTTCAGTTCGCCTTCGGCAGCAGCCTTCATGGCATTGCAGATAGCCTCCTTGGAAGCGGCCTTCTTCAGGTTAACGGTCAGGTCAACCACAGAAACGTCCAAAGTAGGAACGCGCATGGAGATACCTGTCAGTTTGCCGTTCAGCTCGGGGATAACCTTACCCACAGCCTTGGCAGCACCGGTGGAAGAAGGAATGATGTTGCCGGAAGCGGCACGGCCACCACGCCAGTCTTTCATCGAAGGACCGTCAACGGTCTTCTGTGTGGCTGTAGTAGAGTGTACGGTTGTCATCAGACCGTTCTCGATGCCGAAGTTGTCGTTCAGCACCTTAGCGATGGGAGCCAAGCAGTTGGTTGTGCAAGAAGCGTTGGAAACAACCTTCTGGCCGGCATACTTGTCGGTGTTAACGCCGCACACGAACATGTCAGCCTGACGACCGTCTTCACCGGCTTTGGAAGGAGCGGAAAGAACAACGTATTTGGCACCGGCCTTGAGGTGCTTTTCAGCCTTGTCCATAGCGAGGAACAGACCTGTAGACTCAACCACATACTCTGCACCAACCTCGTCCCACTTCAGATTCTCGGGATCACGCTCTGCTGTAACGCGGATGTGGTTTCCGTTCACGATCAGCTCGCTCTTCTCAACGTCAGCCTCGATAGTGCCGTTGAACTGGCCGTGCATGGTGTCATACTTCAGCATGTAAGCCATGTAGTCTACCGGGCAGAGGTCATTGATAGCCACTACCTGCACATCCTTTGCATTCTCAGCCTCAACAGTTGAGCGGAAAACGAAACGGCCGATACGACCGAAACCGTTAATACCAATTTTAATCATTTCTATTTGTTTATTTTAAGGGTTAAAATAATATTTGCCTTTGTGATATACCTGTCAATTCTGTTGCGCCACTTCTTCGTGCCTTCATTCCTATTGCTACATAAAAATGCGACACTTTCAAGCAATTTTTTCTTTGTCTGAGCGCAAAGTTACAAAATATTTTCTATATTTGTAGCCGAATTGAGTATTAAATTATATAAAAAACACACTCTTTCTCCCATATCCAAGGGGCAGAAAAAACAAACTTGCGAGAGTGTCACCCCGATGTTACAATTATAAGATTCCAACAATAATAACACAATAAAAGTATGAGTAAATTTTTAAATGAGTTCAAGGAATTTGCTGTGAAAGGCAATGCCGTAGACATGGCTGTCGGTGTGATCATTGGTGGTGCTTTCGGCAAAATCGTATCTTCCATAGTAGACGACATCATCATGCCACCCGTCGGATGGCTCATCGGGGGTGTCAACTTCAGCGACTTGAAATTCACATTGCCTGCGGTGGAGATTCCCGGTGTGGAGAACATGACGGCTGCCACCATCAACTACGGTAATTTTCTCCAGACACTGATCGATTTCACCATCATTGCCTTCTGTGTGTTCTTGCTTGTGAAGGGCATCAACAAACTGGCCCGCAAGAAGAAAGAGGAAACACCTGCTCCCGAAGCACCCGCACCGGAACCCACGGCTGAAGAAAAATTGCTTACCGAAATCCGCGACCTGCTGAAAAAGCAGCAATAAGCGGACTGCCGGAAACCGACAGAGTGCTTCACTTGCAGGGGAAGCCATACCACAAAAGCATGTATCCGACTGTGACATGGTCGGGTGCATGCTTTCTTTTTCACTCTTCCCTGAACGATTCGGGAAAATGGGATAGTTGTTGTTAGACGGGAGAAAAAGAATAGTATGTCTGGGGCGCACACCAACAGAAACAGGTGAAAGGAAGTTCCGCAAGAGGCCGGACAGTGCCGAATAATATTGACAGGAACACATCCGGCAAAATCCTCCAACCAGAGCGGAAAACCGGGTTTGAACCACTGAAAAAGCCCGCCGACTTTTCCATTCGTGCTCTCCGAGCTTGTAAAAGGGCTACAGTTAGCAAACGAAAGGGCCACAGTTGCGTCGCAATAGTGGCTCTTTTGTAAGCTCGTTTGGGCCTTCTTAAGCCCGTTTTCGGACTCAAAATCGTGTCAATAAAATTCAAACGTCTGATTGTCAGCGTTTTGGAAGTGTTGCCAAAATTCGCTCATTTACGCCCGAGTAGCTGCCCGTTGCAAATATCGCAAGCAGAGAGGCCGAAACCGAACAAATAGTTTGACAACGATTTATCCGGCCGAAAGACCCACCGGCCCTGCCCGGGAGTCTCTTTACTTCCGGATATAATCCTTCGTCAGCATATCATAATAGAGGGCTTCCAGTTCGGGAAGCGACAGATGAGCCACCGAATGCTCAATCTGTCGTATCAACTCTTCCCTCCGTCCTTCATCGTGTTGTTGTCCGAAATTCATAACGCAAAGGTTAAGTCATAAACATGAATCAACGATGACCCGCCAAAGGGCCGGGATTTACTCCCACTCAATGGTTGAAGGTGGTTTAGAGGAAATGTCATAGCATACCCGGTTGACCCCCTTCACCTTATTGATGATCTCATTGCTCACTTTGGCCATGAAATCGTATGGCAAATGGGCCCAGTCGGCCGTCATGGCGTCTTGCGAAGTCACGGCACGCAAAGCCACGGGATGCTCGTAGGTGCGCTCATCGCCCATCACGCCCACAGAACGGATGGTGGAGAGCAGCACAGTGCCGGCCTGCCAGACGTGGTCGTAGAGGCAGCTGCCGTCGGGCATGATGTAATGGTGCATGTGCTCGATATAGATGTCGTCTGCATCTTGCAGAATGCGCACTTTCTCACGGGTGATGTCGCCAAGGATGCGCACGGCAAGGCCGGGACCGGGGAACGGATGCCGCTTGATGAGTCGTTCGGGCATCCCGAGTTCGTAGCCCACACGGCGCACTTCGTCTTTGAAGAGCCATTGTAGGGGTTCGCAAAGCTGCAAGTGCATCTCCTTGGGCAGGCCTCCCACGTTGTGATGACTCTTGATGACCATTCCGGTGATGCTCAGGCTCTCGATGCGGTCGGGGTAGATGGTGCCTTGGGCCAACCACTTGGCGTCGGTAATTTTCTTGGCCTCGGCATTGAACACTTCCACGAAATCGCGACCGATGATCTTGCGTTTCTTCTCGGGATCTGTCACTCCTTCCAAGTCTTTGAAGAACTTGTCGCTTGCATCTACCCCGACGACATTGAGTCCGAGGCCTTCGTATGCTTCCATCACCTTCTTGAACTCGTTCTTGCGCAACATGCCGTGGTCAACGAAAATGCAGGTGAGGTTTTTACCGATAGCCTTGTTCAGCAGTGTGGCACAAACGCTGGAGTCTACACCGCCCGAAAGTCCGAGAATCACACGGTCGTTGCCCAACTGCCGTTTGAGTTCTGCCACGGTGCTCTCTACAAACGAAGCTGCGCTCCATTCCTGCCGGCTCCCGCAGATGTCCACCACAAAGTTGCGCAGCAGCTGTGTGCCTTGTGAGGTGTGATACACTTCGGGATGGAATTGTACGGCCCAAAGTGGGTGCTTTGTTGAAGCGTAAGCGGCAAATTTCACATCTGCCGTACTGGCTATGACATGGCAATCTTGCGGAATGGCGGTAATCGTATCGCCATGACTCATCCACACTTGTGAGTTTGGTTCAAAACCTTTGAAAAGAGGATTCTCACCGTCAAACTGCTGGAGGTGGGCCCGGCCATACTCGCGTGTGCCGGTTTGTTCCACCTTTCCCCCATTGGTGTGGGAAATGAACTGTGCTCCGTAGCAGATGCCCAGCACGGGATATTTGCCGACAAACTGACTGAGGTCGGTCTTGAATGCCTCCGGGTCGTGGACATTGTAAGGCGAACCACTGAGAATGACACCTATCACGTCGGGGTCGTCCTTCGGGAACTTGTTGTAAGGAAGAATCTCACAAAAGGTGTCGAGTTCGCGCACACGGCGACCAATGAGCTGGGTTGTCTGTGAACCGAAGTCGAGAATGATAATCTTTTGTTGCATTATGATAAGAGAGTTTATGTTCCGTTCCGGTTCTCGTTGTGATGAGACAGTCTCGCGCAGAATCGGTCGGGAGGTGATGATAATATGCTATTTGATGTGTCGCAAAAAGTCCTCCGCCTCTTGCAATGTTTCTTGTTTTCCTACATCCATCAGTTTTAAATCTTCTTTTACATAGCCTCTGATGGCATAGCGGTCACACCATCTCAGATAGAAATCGACAATGCCAAATTTGGCCGGCATTTCATCTATGCAAGGGAAGAGGGAAGGGGAAAAGACATGAATGCCGCTAAAAGCATACATGTCACACGAGGCAGGCTCCAGACGAGGGTAGGGGCTCTTGACCTCCCGAGTTTCAATATTGGTCCAACCGGTCAACAGTCGTGATTCGTCTTTGGAGAAAAGCAGATAGCGCTTGGTGCTACGGGAACTGACAAGCAAGATGGCATCTCCTTTTTTTCCTTCCTCATAAAGTTGCCCGAGATTCACATTACTTAATATGTCTACGTTGTGGATCAATATTGGTTGGGAAGTGTCGAAAAAAGGCATAGCCTTCTTGATGCCTCCCCCGGTGTCAAGGAGCGCATCACGCTCGTCACTGATATGAATGTCAAGGCCAAAGTTATCGTTTTCTTTCAGATAGTCAATGACTTGATCGGCAAAATGATGTACATTGACCACTATCCGGTTAAATCCCGCTTCTTTCAATCGAAAGATGACACGACCGAGTAATGGCTCGCCCCCCACACGTACCAATGCCTTGGGCATTGTGTCGGTGAGCGGTTTCAGGCGAGTCCCCAGCCCTGCTGCGAAAATCATTGCTTGCATCATTTTCTAATTTAATGCGTGCAAATATAGCCAAATTTCACGACATGACAAAATTTATGGGGAGATTCATAAGCGTTCAACATAAATATGCTGCCTCGTAGCGTCAACCGGCAAGTGCAATATTACGAATAATATTTGTAAAACTCCTGCTTTGGTGTTTCAGAACCAAACAGGACCTCACCGCAACCCCCGAGGACGAGACGGTGCCGAAATCAATGCCAAGGCACGTGAACATAATGGGGAAGGATTATTACAACTGATAAACTTAAAGGAACAAGGAACAACCCCTCGGCAGGATGCTGCAAATGCGTCTGCTGGGGACGCACGCGGCTTTCAAGGCCTCACGGGAATACTTCACTACGGACCGCATGACGGCCGAGGAGTTCGTCCCATGGCTCGTCACCAGCGAGTGGGACGACAGGTGCAACCGCACCATAGAGAGGCTCATCCGGCAGGCCGGCTTCCGCTATCAGGCCTCGGTAGATTACATAGACTACAGTACCGAAAGGGGGATTGACTGCAATCTCATGCAGCGGCTGGCAGGGCTGGGATTTTATGTCTGAAGGGAGGAACGTGTTCATCACCGGAAGCACGGGGGCTGGCAAGAGCTATCTGGCCACAGCCTTGGGTACAGGGCCTGCCAGAAAGGATACAAGGTGCTGTATGCCAACACGGCAAGACTTATGGCACAGCTCAGGATGGCCAAGATGAAGGGGATCATCCTACAGGAACTTAAAAAAATGGAGCGCGTGGACCTGCTTATACTCAATGACTTCGCTCTCCAGCTTTTGACACGCAGGCAAGGAACTATCTCATGGACATCATTGAAGACGGGCATGAGAGAAAATCTACACTTATTGCTTCACAGATACCTGCCAAGGGATTGTATGATGCCATAGTCGACAAGACCATGGCTGATGCCGTGATGGACAGAATCGTATATCAGGTTGTCAGGATAGAATTATATGGGAGTCTCTCAGAAAAATGCAAGCTAAAAAGAATTAAAAAACTTGCTAGACGAAAAATAATGTTTATATTTGCAAAAAACAATTACTAACACTGGCGTAGGAAAACAGAACAGCAGAAAGAATGACGGACATGTTAACATATCCAAAACGCAGTAACTTGAGTGGCCCACTTTGCGTGGGGCAACCGGGCCATTTTCGAGTGGATTTTCCAATAATGATTATCTTTGATTGTAAAGGTTAGGGTACCATACAGAAGAGCAAATAATAATTAAGCCATAGAAAAAGCAGAATAACATGAACGTCCATATTAGAATATTTCCCAATAGAATATATCAATGCGTCATTCTCTTTTTAATCATATCTAGCATAGCTGTATGTGCAATTGCAGACATCTCTAATGAAATATCTAATATATTGATGTATGCAATTATGTTTGTACTGACTGCTATAGCCTTCTACGGCGTAAATTGGAAGAAACGACATAAATTACTGAGAGCATCCCCTTTTCCCCCAGCAAAGGCTATAATATATCCTCTTTTAGCTATATTGCTGTTAGAACTTATCTACAAAGCAATCTTGTATTTTATAGGAGCAGGTGATATGGGTGCTGAACACCCAAAAAGTTATACGGCGTTAATGTTACTCTCTATAACATTGGCAGGTCCTATTGTAGAAGAGTTCATTTTCCGTGGTGTATTTCTTAGAGGATTATTAACGAGGTACACGCCTAAGACGGCTATTGTTGCTACTTCTTTGTTATTTTCATTAATCCATTGCAACTTGGCCCCAGAGGCTTCGATGGTTTCTAATGTTACGGCTGTGATTTACGCGTTTTTAATGGGCATCATCTTCAGTTACTCATACCATAAGACACCAACGTTACTAATCTGCACACTCTTGCATATTGTTGCTAATACTACATCTTTAGCCGCATCGGCTTGGTTCTAGCAAAAGTAAACATTCAAGATAGAAGTGCAATTTCTTAATGGGTGATAGTAAGAGTTGGCCTCCGTGTCGGATACGGATGTTTTTGGCGCGAAGCGACAAGGTTGGCCACATCCGACACGGAGGAATAAAAAACAACCGGCAATGCAAAAAAGACAAAAGGGAGACCGCTGTCTCCCAAGGATTAATTACTTTTGTATTGCCTATGTACAAGCACTTAACCCGTGAGCAAAGGTACGCAATCTACCTGGGAAAACAAAAGAAACAGACCAAT
>SKEB01000229.1_pt1 | contig 64467 bp, 61 predicted proteins | sample 4826561 | NCBI WGS metagenome assembly SKEB01 (sample SAMN11008820, study PRJNA524170) | human gut metagenome | biome: Human fecal sample; material: Feces; isolation source: fecal sample from pouch patient p17 | host: Homo sapiens | place: Israel: Tel-Aviv | collected 2016-03-29
GTATGGATATTAGAAATACTGATATTTTTACTTGTAATGATATTATCAATTGAATTAACGTTCATGGTAGGATCTTCTCCAATAAAGGTATCCCGCCAGATTCCATCTTTACCGTTGGTAATGTTGAAATTTTTCTTGAAAGTTTTCCACTCCGTAGTATTTTGATCAGCATTAAAATCTCCCACCAAGACCTTATAAGGAGTTTTATCCTTCCTCATCGCCTTTGCCAACGCTTTAAACTGCTTTTGCCGAATCTTCGTCGACTCGTAGCTTAAGTGAGTGTTATAAAACGCAATTTTCTTGCCATCTTTTTCAATAACCGAGCGCTGATAGACCCGGGGCTCAACTAATTTTTTACCATATTTAGCAGTTAACTTATCCAAATTTTTCACCGTTGATTTTTTATTTGGATTATATTCACGATAGGCCTTTTTTAGTTTTTGGAAATGTTTCCCAGCCTCACTACTGTATAGCTTTACAGTTTTAGAATCTTTCAGTGGCAAAGCGGATACCGTTGCAATTCCATACCCACCTCCCGCGAAATCAATTGCGTTGCTGTAAAAAATGTTCTTAAAGTAATCATCCTTGAAGTTAGTTAACGTATTATATTTACTTTTACCTGAAAAACGGTGATTTTTATAATTAATCTCTTGAGTTCCAGCGATTTCTACTTGATCATTTTCCAACAGGTCTTTTTGTTTATTAGTGTCGTTTTTCTTAGGCGCCCTTAAATTATACGTTCCCACCCGGATGGTGGTGTTAGCTGAAATAATATTTTGATCTAAACTAATTCCACCTAATAATGCTAGTCCCGCGAGTAACAACTTCCACCGTGCTTTTTTCATTGTGATTCCCCTTTTCAGAAAGCGTTTTCTTTAGCCTAAAAGGAATATACCAAGATTGTTAAGGAGAGTCAATTAGCGATTAAGGTATGACCAGAGCTTTTATTTGGCTGATAATTTCTCCATAATCAACCTTACTAAAATCCGTAACATCCACCACAAAGGTTTTACCTAGTTTAAACTTGTCGTAGCCTCTTTGTTCATTAAACTTCTTCATTTCATTTTTATTTGCTTTGATTTCAATTTTGTTACGATCTTCTAGACAATCTCCCTTATGGTAGTGCGTCATTACGTGTCCTAGATGTCTTTGCGAATCTTTATCTCTTTTAAGTCTACGTTGATAAAGAATGTCAAAATCGGCTACTAAAGTAATAGTAATGATTTGGAATTCATATCTATCCGCCAACCTCTTTAAGGTATCACGTTGTCTAAAACTAAATGGATAATCTGAAATAATTGATTTCGTTTCTTCCATTAATTTTGCCACTTCTTTATAAAATAATTCGTAAGCCTTATTATCCAGTTGGGTTCGTTCTTTTAAGTCATCAAACCCATAATTATCGTAAAGTTTTTCTTTAAAAACGTCGATTGATGATTCTTTAAACCCCGGTATCTCCTTCCTAATAAGATTATCCAAATATGTTTTTCCAGTACCTGGGCTTCCGGCTAAAAGAAGCAAAGTTTTTCTCATAACATTTTCTCCAAACACTATTTGTTCATAAACAATTCAATCTTATGCCCAATAATATTCTCTACCACTTCGTTACATGGAATAATATTATTCCGTAAAGATTTATTAACTTCAGTGTTTTCAAACATTTCCTTGGCCTTTTTTGTCCAACCGACTAATAATTCTGTTCCTACATTGAATTTTCTAATGCCGTTCTCTGTTAATCGGTGATAATCTTCCTCTTTAACCCCTGTTCCGCCATGAATAACTAACGGTTTTTTAACAACCTTATTTAATTCTTCCACTAAATCGAAGTTCAGCTTTGTTTTAGATTGAAACTGTCCATGATGCGTTCCTACTCCAACAGCCAGAGCATCAACGTCACATTCCTTAATGAATTCAACGGCATCCTTAGGATTTGTATATTGTCCTTCTTCAACTGTAAATCCCTCTTCAGTGCCACCAATAGTACCTATTTCGCCTTCTACAGAAGCACCATATTTTTTAGCAAGCTCAATTACTCGTTTGGTCTTGATAATATTTTCTTTAAACGGTAATGATGATCCATCAAACATCACTGAACTATAACCGGCTATCAACGCATCTTCAATATCGTTTAAATTCCGTGCATGATCGAGGTGTAACACAACATCTACCGACTCTCGCTCCGACATACCTTTACATATTGCTACAAAGTTAGTCATCCCAACATATCGAGCAGTGTCAACAGACGTTTGCATAATAATTGGTGAACCCCATTTGTGTGCTGCTTCGATCATTGCAGGAACCATTTCTAAATTATGTGCATTGAACGCGCCGACTGTGTAATTAAGTTCTTCCGCTTCTTTAAGTACTTCTTTTAATGTTTTATAAGCCATAATTTTCTCCTCACTTTTACTTTGTTCTCATTATTTTTTTAGATAATGCGGTTAATGCGTCTGTTTTATTTATCCACTTTTGTATTTCTGTATCGTTCTTCGCAAAAGCCGCTTTTTTTCTCTTTCCGTTGTATAGTTGCAATAGCGCGTCGAAGGCTGGTCCAAAGTCTTCATTCAATTTCAAACTACTTTCAAAAGCTTTGATAGCTTCGCTTTCCAAACCTAATTTTTGATATTTACTACCAATCATATTCAGATAGTTTGCCTTTTGTATACCTTCTGAACGATCTATTAATTCATTCAAGTCATCAATTTCATTCTTTAGCTGTGTTTTTTCTTCATCAGATAAACTGTCAGATTGAGTAGTAGAAGCTGACTTATTATTAAATAATTTAGATAATATTGACATCTTCGCCCTCCTATTAAATCGCTTTCAAAACAGGTGCGATAATCCAAGCATACAGAAGCGCTGCAGTAATAGTATCCACGTCAGTTGCGGAAGCATTCGCAAATCCCATTTGTCCTAAAACACTTACTAATAATGCCGGCAATAATGTAATGAAAAGGCCGTGTACTACTCCTCCAATAATTGCTCCGCGCTTTCCACCAATGGTGTTCCCAAAAATCCCTGCAGTACCTCCGGCGAAAAAGTTAGTTAGCATACCAGGAAGAATAACGGCTAATCCAAACCAAGGAAACAAGAACATTCCAATTACAGTTCCTACTGTAGTGGTAATAAAACCGATAATTACGGAGTTAGGTGAATATGGAAAAAGTACTGGACAATCTAATGCGGGGATCGAATCAGGCACTAATTTCATTGCGATACCGCGGAAAGCAGGAACAATTTCCCCAAGTAACAATCTAACACCTGCTAATAGCACATAAACTCCTACTACAAACTGAATAGATTGTAAAAATGCATACATCATGTAGTTAATATCGCCTGCACCTTTACCTGCCCAATAAGGCCCTGCAAATGCTGCTGTAATTAGGTAAAGTGGAATCATCACTACCATTACTGATAAATACGTATCTTGCATAAATTCCAAGCTTTTAGGTAGTTTTATATTTTCCCAAGAATCTTTACGTTCAGAAACTTTTTTAAATTGTTGATCAACTTGTCGATTTCTAACTAACCATGCAGTTCCAGCTTCAACTAAATATCCGACCGTACAGAAATGTCCTAAAGCTATTGCATTATTTCCAGTGATTTTTCGTACAATTGGTTGTACTAATGCTGGCATTATAGTTGCAAAAGCTCCTCCGATGACACTGCCTAAAGCAATCAATGGGAACCCACGCAATCCTGCAAAATTACCACCTATAACACACATCGTTGCCATCCATAGCAATGCTTGTCCTGTTAGAAAGATATACTTAAGTTTGGTAAATCTTGCAAACAATACGTTGACTATAAAAATTCCTAAAAAGGTCAATGCAATTTCGTTACCAAGACCTAACTGATTCATTGCTTGCCCATTAATAGCTTCAATGCTTGGAACAATACCTTTCGTATGGAAGCCGTGCTGGAAAATTATTCCAAAATAAGTTAGTGACCCCACAATTATCGAAGAACCTGCGGATAAAACTTCAAATCCCAATAACGTTTTTAATGTCCCACTCAAAACTGATCCAAAGGGCTTTTTTTGTAAAACTAGCCCTAAACAGGCAATTAAAGCAATGGTGATGGCAGCCTGCGTCAAAATATTATTAATAATAAATTCCAAAATCGCCATATTACCCACCTCCATTCATTACGAAGCCCCTGAAAGTTCCTTAACTACAGGGATTAATTTATCTTTAATTTCTTCGGAATCTACGATGTTATACAAATAAACCATCTTGGTACCGTCTGAAAGAGAAAATTTATCAAATTGACTTTTAAAGTTTTCAGCTGAAACAATAATATCGGCATTCAGACCAGGTACCGAAGAGATTGATTCATGTTCTAGTTCAGTATTAAACCTTTCTTTACTTAAAACATCTTCTGCAACCATTTGACTAGCTAAACTTGACCCTAAGCCTGCTCCACAAATGAAATAAATTTTTAATTTTTTCATATATAAATACTCCTTCACTTGGAAAATAAAATTTTTTTGAATTCTTCTTTGTCATTAAGCTTTCCTAAATCATCAATTTTATTAGGCTGGTTTAGAAGTGACACAATTGAACGCATTACATTTAAATGAGAATAATTATCAATCGCGGCAAGGCAAAAAACTAACCTTACGGGGTCATTTGTTTCACTACCAAAATTAACTGGTTTTGCCAAACTTAGTACACTTATTCCTAGTTCTTTAGCTCCCTCTTCTGGCCTTGCATGTGCCAATGCCAATCCAGGTCCAATGACAATGTATGCTCCATACTGAATCACCGATTTAATCATTGCCTTCACATAATTATTTGTAATAGCGTGATTTTTCAGTAGTGGTTCCGCAGATTTTTCAATGGCTTCTTTCCAAGTTTCTGCGTTTACTTGTAATTGAATTTTATCGTCAGTTAATAATGTATCTATCATCGGGCGCACCTCACTTTCATTAACTGAGATATGGTGATTATTTAAGATACGTATTAAATCATCGATATAGTCGTTTGGAACATTTGTGCGTAAATCATTTTCTGTGATGTTAACAATGTCTTTAATAATATTTTGTGAAAATCTCTTGCTTTCATATGTTCCCGTTTTAGGAGTAATAGTGCGCATAAAGGCTTCTAACATTTTGAAGTCTTCTGTTAACATTATTGGAGGAACCTTTATACTTGGTAACGAAAGTGGAACGTCAATAGTTTTAACAACAAAATCTAAATTCAAATTTTTTAGCTTTTTTTGTTCCGCTATGCCAAGCACTGAAACAATTTCAACATCAAAATTTTTCTTTATATTAGCAGCTAAAAGGTGTCCCGTAGCTAACCCGTAATTGCATAGGATCGCCACTCGATAATATTTATTTTCAATATTGCTCTTTTCATAGTAAGTACTGAAATAAACAGTTATATAGGCTATTTCATCAACTGAGATTTTTTTACCAAAATTTTCGTCCATAAATTTAGTTACATCTTCAAATATTTGAGGATAGCCTTCTTTAAGAACACTAGATAATGGGTTATAAATCTCAATTCCTTTCTTTCTACGTTGCTCAAACGCCACCATGTGTAAATTCAATTGCTCAAATAAGCGTTCTGATTTTTGGTAATTTACTTGCTCTTGGTCACTCATATAGGAAATTAGCTGTAAAGTTATAATTTGAGCTCTACTCCAAATTTCCATGTCAGAAGTATTTTTAACTAATAAACCACTCACAAGATAATAAATATATCTAATTTCCGAACGAGGAACTAACATGTCCATTGATAAAACTAGATCACTTATAAATTTAGCAATTTTATTCGCAGGTAAATCCCACTGTAGATCCTGCAATTCGTCTTTCAATAAATACCCATTACTAACTCTTTTCATCCATAAGGAGATGGTAAATATTATTTGAGCATCGATTGCCGTATTACTTCGGTAAATTTTGAAGTCAATATTCTCTTTGTACGTACTGTTCACTTTTTTAAGTATAGGTAAACCTAAAAAATCTCTTATAATTTTGGAATTAAAGTCATATTGCAAAGTACTTAACTGTGTAATTACTAAAACATCACTTTCATGAACGACTAATTGTTGTAGCATCATCCTAATATTTTTTTCTTGTCCTTCAACAACCGCCCCTTCTTTAGTCCTTAACTTAAGTCCAAATTTTTCAAGAAATTTTCTTACTCTGCGCATATCCTGATCCATCGTACTTTTACTTATAAAAAGTTTTTCTTGCTCCTCATAAACTTTGATTCGCTCTGGGTAATTAACAAAGTCAAGAATTAGAGCAACTAATCGTTCGTTTGGGCTTAAATATTGTGTGGACATCTTTTCTTGTAATTTGGAGATCTTTCTTAAAGTGTCAACATTTAGATCAATTGGCAAAGCTTTACCACGGTCAATAATAATTTTAGGCGCCGAAATCTTATCTAAGATATCGTTTATTTCCTTAATTTCATTTCTAACCGACCGTGTAGAACACTTTAGGATTCCGCTTAAAATATTCAAATCAATTGAACTAGATCTTGTTTGCAAAATACTAATTATTTTGTTCTGCCTTTCTTGCATCTTTCAACCTCCACTGTCATGTTATGACGGCAATTGCTTAGTATAAAGTATTAATCTTTACGTGATTCCTTTGAATTTGTATGCGCTTTCAAAGTGTTTTGGTGTCGTTTTTTATTTTCCTTTTCGCAAATAATATTTCTCCATTCTTAATACGTGACGTAACAGCACGTTGCTTAATGATTAAGTACATTTATTTGCAAAAAAGATATGAACCCCATTATTTCAAATACTTAAAAGCATAAAAAAACATTGCACGAGCAACCTGCCCGCACAATGTTTTTTCATAATTATGTTAGTGATTAAATTTTTTGCTACCTAATTCCATATGAAATTTAGGATCTTTAGGTTGACTAGGGTCAATGTTTTTAAGCTCTGGTAAAATTGAAGCCATTAATTGAAAGACAATCGGAAAAATGAACGTTTGCATATCCTTTGTCACTTTAACGTTATACCCAAAGTTATGTTCATTATTATCTTCTCTTAAATTAATAACATACAGCCGCTCTGTCCATTGAGAAAGTACGTCTACCATTTTTGTAATTCTTGGTTCTTCTCCATTGTCAATAAAGAAAACTGTCGATTTTTCATCAATTGCGTTATATATACCATGTATAAACTCATTAAATTCGTATCCTGTAACTGGGACTCGACAAGTTTCTAACAACTTCAGCGCACTTTCTAACGTGTCTCCATATTCAGCATCAGGCCCAACAATTCGAATATTATCAGCTTTGGCTAAGCTTTCTTTATTGTTTTCTACCCACCCAATTGCTCGCTTATAAGCAATCGCAAAGAGGTTTAATGTTGATCTAATTTCCTTTAGATTTTGATTAAATTCTTCTTGTGACAGGCTACCATTGTTCAAACCAATGTATTCAGCAAGTAACAGTAAATTCAACTTTGTTGCATAAAATCCCTTGGTTTTAGCTCCTGCCTTTTCTTCTCCAATATTTACAGTTAAAACTTCATCAGCAATTTGGTCAATGTACGCATTTTTTTCACCAGCCATGGTCCCGATAATGCATCCCTGTTCTTTTGCAACTTTCATTGCATCATACGTACTAAAACTGCTTCCTCCTTGGGAAATTCCAATAAATAGCGTTTTTTTACGGTTTCCATTGAATAATTCAGGTGTAACTGCAAATGGATAATATGATTCAACTTCGATTCCACTTTTGACACGCATTAATTGTTGCACTTGCGCGCCTGAATGATAACTTGTTCCAGAGCCTGTTATCATAATTCTTTCAATGTTTTGCTTTGCAATATTTTCAAATAGTTGTTCGCTACCTTCAATAATCATTTCTAATTGCTTAGGGGTTTCTTGCATATATTTTTGAATTAAATTCATAATATTTCTCTCCTTTTTATAAAATACCAATCAAGTGTGCTAAAATTCCCGCTATTAAAACACCAACCGTCAATTTTGACATACTGACCTTTTTTCTTACCAGCCAAAAAACTAATAGCGTAACCGTTAACGGTAGTAAATTTGGAATTATCTGATCTATAATGCTTTGAATTTTAACTGTAGCTCCAGCCATACTAAATTTTATTGGTGTTTTAACGGTTAACATTGTCGCAACCATTCCACCAACCACCATCATTCCAATCATTCCCACAATTGACATAATCTGTTCCATTAAGCCGTTCTTTTGTAATTTTTCTAAGGAATCAATTCCCACTTTATATCCGTATTTCAAACCCCAAATTCGCATCGCAAAGTTGGGAACATTGTATAGAATCAAGAATAGCAGCGGTCCCAAAATACTTCCTTGTTTTGCTAATGAAATTCCAATTCCAGCAGCTATAACACGAAAAGTACCGAAAAAAAAGTGAATCACCAATACCAGCAAGCGGAGCCATTAATGCTGCTTTTACCGCATTAATTGAATTTTCGTCAAAATCTAATGGTCGATTAGCTTTTTGTTCTTCCATAGCAGCACTAATCCCCATAATAGCGGGAGTTACTGCGGGAGTTGAATTAAATAACGCTAAATGCCGTTTCAAAGCTTTAGACTGATCTTCTTGTTTATCATATAATTTGCGAATTACCGGGATCATTGAATACGCATACCCAATATTCTGCATTTTTTCGAAGTTAAAAGCTCCTTGAAGGGCAAATGATCGCCAAAAAACTGAGCGTAATGTTTTCTTGTCTACAGTTTTATTCAATATCAATTTCTCCTTCCGTTAAATCATCTGGGACATTTTCTGAATCATGATAGCTTTTCTGCTTATTGTTACCTACATATATATTTAAGATAACCGCAACGCACGTCCCAATAAGGGCTATTGCAGTGATATCTAGTTTTAAATAAGATGCAATCAAAAAACCGAAAAAGAAAAATACCATCAATTTCTTTGAAAAGAGCATATCTAGTAATAATGCAAAACCTACAGCTGGAAGCAAATTCCCAGCGATTGTTAATCCATCTAAAATAATCTTTGGAACTGCATTTACAATCGCATTAATTTTTGAAGCACCTAATAACATTGCCAAAAAAGTAGGAACAAAAGTGCTTAAAAAGAATAGCCCTGCAGGTATCCACAGCATTAAAGCAACACCTTTAAAATTTGCAGTTTCCGCATATTTATCAGCTTTATGGGAAAACCATAAGTTTACCATTCGTACTAAAATCCCTAGAGATTGAGCCAAAACTGCTACCGGAACTGCAATAGCCAATGCTATTCCAATCCCCTTCCCAGACATAATTGCCAAAGCTGTTCCAATTACTCCGCCTGTTACATAATCTGGTGGTGTAGCTGCCCCAATTCCAGCAATCCCCATCCAAACTAGCTCTAATTGTGCGCCGATAATAATCCCTTGCTTTAAATCTCCTAACACTAAACCTACAAAAACGCTTAAAAAAATTGGACGACCAAATAGTGACGATCCCAATATTCGTTCATCAAGGATTCCTACACCTGCTATTAACCCAATAAGTAGCGCATTAATCACTTAGCTCACCCCTTTTTTAATAACTCTGTTAACGTTAATTTTTTATCCCTTGGTAACATTCTAAAATCTAAATCAACTCCTAAGCTTTCTAGTTCATGCAAGTCTTTAACGTCTTGTTCAGAAACTGATATAAAATCATTTAATTTTTTCTTTCCTTCTTCAAAACGTAATCCACCAACATTAATTTTTTTAATTGAATCGGCAGATTCTTTGACTAACTTTAATGCATCATGAATTGTTCGTATTAAAACCAAAACTTGAGACTTTTTTGCCTCTGCGAACTTCTCTACAATTGGGCCGGATTCAGCTACTCCTCGGATATATAATTTAACACCACTCGGTTTTGCTAAATCTAACGCCATTGCTTTAACTTTGTCATTTTTTGCTTCATCATTCACCACAAAAATTGTGTTTGCACCTGCTGAGGAAGTCCAACCAACGGCAACTTGTCCGTGAATCAAACGGTCATCAATTCGTACTAATTTAATCAATGTTCTTTTCCTCCTTTGATAGAATATTATTTACGTTAATTACGCCTTCTACACTGGCTCTAATACCTGCTTCAACCAATTCTTCAACAGTCAACTTATCGCTATCTGTAGTAACTATCGTTAGTAACATTGGTAAATTCAATCCTGTTATCAATTTAAAATGATGTCCCCTCATCAATAGTTCTGCACAAATATTTGCCGCACTGCCTCCAAATAAATCTGTTAAAACAATTAACTTATCCTCATCACTTTGAGAAACAAGTTCTTCTAGCTCTTTTTTTCCTACATCTTCAGCCTTTTCTTTAGTCATACAAAAACAACGGATATTATTTGTCTTCCCAACTATTAATTCGATTGTTCGTTTAAATTCTTCACTAAGATGTCCATGCGTTGCTAAAATAATTTCCTTCATTACGTTCGCACCTCCTACACTTATATAAAGCAAAAGACGTGCCAACCTTTCTCAGTTGGCACGCCCCCAATATTAAGAATTTACAATAATCTCCCGTATATAAGCGATCTCGGGATCACTAACTTTAATAATAAAAGGATCTTCAAGCACACTAACACATGATTTCAGCACACTAAAGACATCATCTCGTATTATTGACTCATTATCGCCTTTAAACGTTTTTATACCTTCCCCTCTAACCAAGCGTTCCACCATGCTACCCAAGTGAACATACAACGCTATTTGGGTCTTGTTGTTCAATGGTTTTTTTAGATCTTTTTTAACTTGTGCTATAAATTTTTCTAAGACAGGCATCACTTTCTCCGGAGAAATAATTGTCAATGAATCCATCACTCGATTAAGTGAGAAATTCTTGATCAATTGTTGTTCCGCCTTCTTAATAGCTTCAGTAGAGCTAATTGGTAATAACATTGCCTTTAGCTCTTCCATCTTCGTTCCAGAAATAATATCTTCCAATCCTAAGTACGGAACGTCTGAAATTCCAGGATCATCAATTCCAATAATCCCTAAAACATTGTACTTATTTTTTTCCTCGCTAATTCCGCGTTTTAGATCTGAAAACTCACAAGTGATTACTTCTACTTGTATAATTCCTTGAAAGCTCTTTGTTAGCAACTTTTGGATTTGTTCTGCTGTACCGATCCCCGTCATGCACGTCGAGATGATTACGTTAGGCCGGGTAGCTTGCCCATTTAAAAATAAACATTTATATTTTGTCCTAGCAATCCCTTGTTCAATTTCTTCTAAACTTCGCCCCTGTTGAAGTTTATTTCCGACGTCAATGGCAATGGGTGTGCTTACTTTATCAATTAAAAGCATTGGATAAGGTAAGATTCGAGTAACGTTTTTAGCAACCGTTGATAACGAGCCCATATCGACCATAATTACTATTCCCTTTGAAGGCTTAGTCCTTGATATCACCTTTTTCAAAGACTCTGCCATATCCTCAGCGCTAGCAGATGGTAACATATCAATTCCATGAAAAATTGGATATCGTAAAATACCATTACTTGTATCTGCGATACTAGAAGCTGTTGCATAACCATGAGCCATGACAACTACTGGCGTAGAAAAATCTGGAACTCTTTCATTAAAAATCATCATAGCTAGCCATAATAAGTCGCTTTGTGAAAACACTACTTCAAATTCCTTTTCTAAAAGTGGTTGCACATGTTCAATAAAGGTATACTGCTTTGCAAAAAGCTGTTTAAGGCCTGATGAAATTTCTACATTAGACGTCCAGTCTAAATTTGCATTTAAAACGTAATATATATATACAGATATACCATACACAAAATTACTATTTTCATAAATTTCCTCATCATATTGCATCAATTTTAAAATTTTTTGCGTCTCGTTAATAGTATGAGTAAACATAACATCGTCCGATTTAACAACTGAGAAATATAAATGATTCATCAAGTTTTTAACAAAGAAAACATACTTTGAGCTATCTCTAATTTGCTGATTATCCATTTTTTTAATGTATTTCCACGCTTGCTTTAATTTGGAAACAATTGGATCATTTTCCCCCGCAAACTTTTGTTTTTTTGATTGCCAATCAAAAATAGCCTCTAAATTTGCCATTGGAACTTTTTTATGGCTAATGTTGTTTTCCAAGTCTTTATAAAAGATATCAGGCAAATCGTGTGTAGATATTTTTATTGTTCTATTAGTGATTTGGTTGGAGTAGGTTGTTGCAACAATAGACTTAATTAAATTTTTAACTTCACCAACGTTAGTAACATAGATATGTTCATATAGCGTTAATAGTGCTTTATTAGTAACTTTAATAGGTCTTTTTATTCGTTTGCTTTCAATCATAATAAAATTGTTTATCAATTCTTTCTTTTCAAAGAAACTTCGTTCTTCCAATGTTGGCATATTAATTCTTATTGGAACTCTTCGAAGAAAAGTATCTAAAAATCTATCTGGTTTTTCGGTAGTTGCAAACATTAACCGAGTATTACTACTAATTTTGTGAGCGTCATCGCCGAGCAACGTAAATTTACCGGTGTCCATATACGTAAATAACTTTTCTTGTCCTTCTGGATTTAGCCTATGCACTTCGTCTAAAAATAAAATTCCATTATTTGCTTTGAGTAAGGCGCCATCTTTTGCTTCTGTAGCTCCTGTAAAAGCTCCCTGAGTATACCCAAATAAAACACTAGAAAGTAGCTCTGGGTTATTAGCATATTGGGCGCAATTAATGGTTACAAAAGGAGCATTAGTATCTAGAATCCCTGCAGCAACCGCGTATTCATAAGCACAACGTACGAAAAAACTTTTTCCCGTCCCAGATTCACCAAATATTATTGTAGGTAACCCATTTTCCGGATATACCAAACTAGCTTTAATTTGCTCTACCTGTTTTTTTAAGCTGCGATCCCAACCAATTATCTTGCGTAAATACATTTCTATACGCTGCTCGTGATAATCTTTATAAAAAGATGATAGGTCCGGATACTCCTTCCTTAAAAGTTGTACCAATGCCCCCTCCATCGCAAGAAAAATTACCGGCCGGGTATTAATTTTAATCAATAAATTATCTTTATAGAGGGCATTCAACTCTTTACTAACTACTGTTCGAGTTAATCCTAATTTTTTAGCGATTACTTCAGTAGATGTCATCGGTTTCTCTGATAAATCACCAAGATATTCCGTCGTTTTCTTTTTTAAAAGTTTGAATATATCCTTTGTTCTTTCCTTCATAAGCACTCTCCTAAAACGCTTTCAAATTAATTCAGAATGACATTTAATATATTGGTCATTCACTATTATTTCAAAATTTTAACCAATTAATGAACAACAAGCCCTTATTCAAATTCGTTTAAAATAGTATTAATTGCATCAAACTTTGCTCGTTGTTTACCAAATGTACTAACTACATAATTCCAATAAATAAGCTCAACTAAATACGTTTTCGCAATTGCCTGTACATTAACACTATACATACTTGAGTTAAACTGACCATAGCTAATTACATTTTCATTTTGCTCAATATCTCTTGCTTCCGTAAGAATTATCACTTGGTGATTCGTTTTATTGCAATCTTGGATGACTTGTTTTAATTGTTCAGTATATTCGTCTGCGAACAGCATTAGGCACGAATTTTGTGAATCCACCCTAATTGCTTGTCGAATTACACTCCAATCGTTGATATTTGTAGCTTTTCTTCCTAAAGAATTTAACTTATTACACAACGTCGCTGCATAATAATTATTATTCGTATCTCCCGCAATGAAGAGTAATTCGTTACTTTTTAAAATGCTCATAATTCCTTGCATATCTTTTTCTGTAACAACAGTATTTACATGCAATTGAACTTCGTTAAAAGTATTAGCTAACTTTTGTTGAATGGTCTTGTACTCATCCTTAAGACTTAATGGACCTTCGTCTTCTTCTGAAACCTGTACTTGAGCAATCAATAATTTCAATCCTCTAAATCCGTTGTCTGAATATCTTTTGCTGAATCTAACTATCGACGTTGTGCTTATTTCCATAATTTCTGCAGCTTGCTTGATATTCTGAGAAATAATTGTTCGATGATTTTTAAGAACATATTGTGCAATTTTTAGCTCTGTTTTTGTAAAATTTCCCGTATCCATTTTGATTTTTTGTAAAATATTCATTTAGCCACCTCTTATCTAGTCATTTTACTTATGTTTTTCTGGAATTAATATACTTCTAAACATATTGGTTGTTTATTTTTTGTACATTAGGTACTTAACTATTAGTTTTTTGATTTTCTGCTTTGTAACGCTTAATTTAAGTTGGAGATTTATTACGCTGATGAAGAGCGATAGTGGTGTCTAAAATTTCAAAAAGCTCTGCAATTTCATTTTGTTCTCTTCCCTTAGGAAAGAGTTCTTTTACAGATTTAATTATTGACTTAGATAAACTAGGTACACCTGTTGATTCATCTTTTCTTTTCCAATTCACTTTTTGAAAAATTAAATACATAAAAAATAAATTTAATTTTGCTTTAGGAACTATGTAGAAAAGAGTATCTACCGTCCAAAAGGGTGCCTTTAGTATGTATGGTTTATTAATTGTCCCTTTTCTACCTATACCGATAGCATCTTCGTTATAAGAAAGAGCTTGGTCTACACTACACATATATCCTCCAGTACCATAAACGGGGATATTGCCTCTTTTTAAAGATTTATAATCTTTTCCTGAATTAACGTTTAAACATTCTCCGAGCTTTCGCTGTTCCCAAACGACAGTCTATTTTTCATAGAAAAAATAAAAAGAGAATCGGATTTTCACACTTTTACTTGGGAACAGCGAAAGTTAGGTAGTGCTTACGAGATAACGATGGGACAGTCTCCCAACTCTAATAACTACACAAAGAATCCTAACGATTTTATTCTGGTTCAAGGAAATGCAGATATAAAAAATGGCAGAGTAGTGCCAAGAATGTGGACAAAACAAATTACGAAATTGGCTAATCCTGGTGACATTATTTTGAGTGTTCGTGCTCCTGTAGGAGATGTTGGAATAACTAATTATACTGTAGTACTGGGGCGAGGCGTCGCTAGTATTAGCGGAGACGATTTTATTTACCAAACTCTTATTAAGATGAAAACATTTGGTTTTTGGAGAAAATTCAGTACAGGATCTACATTTGAGTCTATCAACTCGAAAGATATAAAAAATGCTGTTATTCTAGTACCTATTGCTAACGAGCGTCGCAATATTGGAACTATATTTAAAAGCGTAGACGCCACTATCGCTCTTCATCAGCGTAATCAAAAAGGCCTACAAAATCGTGGGCCTCCCATTAAAACAATAAACTTATATACTTTTTTATATCAAACTCGCTAAATGTTTCATAACTTTATCGTTATCTTGGTTCTCTAACTCTTGGATCACATGTAAATATGTTTGCTGCGTGGTGGTCATGTTAGAATGCCCTAAGCGACGGGCTACAGATGCTACACTTACACCTGCATAAAGAAGCAGTGACGCATGTGTATGTCGTAAACCATGCACAGAAATCACTGGTATATCAACCCTCTTACACAATCTCTCCAAATAATGATTCACCGTATCATTGTATACTTTTTTACTCACAAAAATTGGCTTATTTTCTGGTAACTTCTTAGTTAGTTGAGAAAATTGGATAACTGTTTGCCAATCTAATTGAATCCTCCTAACAGAAGAATGATTTTTAGTTGGTGCAAAGCCACCTTTGGAAGACTTATAATCCCACGTCTTACTAATATTTAAAGTCTGGTGCGCAAAATCAAAATCAGCAGGTGTTACTCCCAAAGCTTCCGCAAACCGGAGCCCTGTTTTAGAAATTAACAAGATAAAATAATCCCAATTTACACCTTCATCCAAGGTGAGCTCGTTTAATAAGCTTTGTACTTCATGCTGATTTAGATATTTGGTTTTATGCGGACGTTGCTTAGTACCCTTAATAATTGCCTTTCGTGTTGGGTCTCGATCAAGTAAACCTTCTTCTAACGCATCTACTAGTGCACTTTTAACATGGCGATGAAAGTCCATTACCGTCTGGCGTTCATGTGTCTCAGCATAGTCATTTAATAATTTTTGATAAGTAAGCCGAGAAATATCGCTTAGCATTAATTGCGGTGCAAGTCCTACTAATTGTCGATGAGTCATTTCATATTTTCTATAAGTGACTTCTCTTACAGCATCTAGTTTATATAGACGCATCCATTGATAAAAATATTGGTGCAGTTTATACTCTTGTGTCATTTTGACACCTCCATAAAAAAAATTAGACCGCTATTTCAACGGCCTAATTAATTTATACGCGATATTTTCAATATTTATAATAAATTATGCTTACACTTATCAGTAGCGTTCAACCAAATCAAATTATCCAACTTTATACAAACAAATTTTGCATCAAGTATTTTTTTAGTTCTTTAAGTTGATCTACTTTTTGTTGATGAAGAGCGATAGTGGTGTCTATGCTTTCAAACAATTCACCAATTTGTTTTTGCTCTTTTACTTTCGGGTATGGAATTGGCATTTTTACCAAAACTTTATCTTTGATAGCAAGACGATCAGACCTTGCCCCTGTGTTCCCTTCTATTTTCATAAAATTATGCCACTTAGTCGTTTTGAAATAATATTCTAAGTATGATTTATCTATATTCGTAGCTTCAAAAACGTAATAAAGTGGTGACATAATACCAATTATATTTAGTCTGTTTCGATTAATTGGACCAACAGGGGCAGCTGTAGAAATTCTAGGATTGTAAACAAAGTTATCTCTTTTTACAACATAGTAACTTGCGATGCTGTTTGAATTTGAAATGCTTTTGTCAAAAAAAGCATACTGGTTAATAATTCCATATTCTGCTGAGTTTGTTAGTGTTTCCGTATATTTTTTGGATTTATTTTTCTCAGTAACTTTACTAGAAACATCCCCTAACTTTCGCTGTTCCCAAGGGTCAGTGAATCCCCTAAACCGCCATTCTTGATCAAAAATCTTTTGCATCAATAATTTCTTCAGCTCTTTCAACTGAGTAACCTTTTGTTGATGAAGAGCGATAGTGGTGTCAATTTTTTTAAAAAGTACCCCTATTTTAGTTTGCAAATTTTTATTTGGAATTAAAACCTTAATATTTTTAATATCTGACGCATTGTATGACGGTAATGCTCCCGTTTGGGCGTATTTAGGAAGGTTGATTGTGTCAAACAACGTTTTTCCAAAAAAACATCCCAACTCTTGTCAAAAATGTACGTCATAATATTGTTATCAATGAGGAAGGGGCTCTGTACTATCCTTTTTCTATTCAGCATTATTGCAGCACCAACTTTAGCAAAAATAATGGCTGGAACATGTTTAATAATTTTCCAATTTCTCTTTTCTATTTGTTCTGTATTAACATAGTTATGTGCTTTTTTCATTACACTTTCATTTCCTACAATGTTCATATCAGAAACTTTATAAAAAGCGATTCCTTCAGTACCTCCTTGTTCTATTTCAGGAAAGCCTACTCCGGAATGAACCTCGCCAACGTTACCTAACTTTCGCTGTTCCCAAGGGTCAGTAAACCCCTTAAATCTGATGTTTGGCACATTTTTCTCTTCACTCATTTGAACAACTCCTGAATTTTCGTAAGCTGCTGCTGAGCGTCAGCATCTTGGGCTACCAAGTCCTGCAACATCTCACCAAACTGAGCTTCCGTTTCTTGGATTTTTGTATCCGTCTCGGTAATTTCAGTTACTAATTTATCGACGTCAACAGGAGGTTCTTCTTCAAAAGTATCGACATAGCGTGGGATATTTAAGTTAAATTCGTTTTCTTTAATTTCTTCAAATTCTGCTTTATGGCTATATTTATCAACGTCTTTTCGCTCTCGATAGGTATCCAAAATCTTTTGTACATTTTCATCAGTTAAACGATTTTGATTTTTACCCTTTTCAAACTCGCTAGACGCATCAATAAAGAAGATGTCTCGATTAGTTCGATTCTTTTTAAAGACTAAAATTGCTGTGGGAATGGATGTCCCATAAAACAAATTAGCTGGTAAGCCAATAACCCCATCCAGCGCATTATCTTGTTCAATCATGTATTGCCGAATTTTACCTTCAGCAGCTCCACGGAATAAAACTCCATGAGGTAATACTACTGCAGTAGTTCCATCAGCTTTAGTGTGATACAACATATGTTCCACGAACGCAAAATCTGCTTTAGACTTTGGCGCTGTCTTTCCGTATTTGCGGAACCGTTCATCGTCTAACTTGCCTTCCGTATTCCACTTAGCGGAATAAGGCGGATTAGCAACTACTGCATCAAACTTTTGATCACCAAAATAGTCGTCTTCTAGCGTATCTCCGTTAAAAACTTCAAAACGGTCGTAGCGGACATCATGCATCAATAAATTCATACGACCTAAATTATAAGTCGTATCATTCAATTCTTGGCCATAGTAATTTCCAACTTTGGCATAATCACCTACCCGGAGCAATAAAGATCCGGAACCCATTGTAGGATCGTAAACGCTTCGCAATTCTTTTTTACCCATGGAAACTAATCCAGCCAAGATCTTTGAAACTTGTTGCGGTGTGTAGAATTCTCCAGCTTTTTTTCCAGCAGATGCTGCAAACTGACTGATTAGGTATTCATATGCATCACCTAAGACATCAATTTTTAATTCCGATTGCTTAAAAGGAATGTCATTTAGATTGTGCATTACTTTTGCCATTAACTCCCCGCGTTGGGCAACTGTATTTCCCAACCGATTGGAAGATAAGTTCATATCAGCAAATAGTCCCTTAAAGTCGTGTTCAGAATCACGCCCAATGGTAGAGTTTTCAATTTCATTAATTGCATTTTGCAATTCTTCAATATCGAAACGCCCTTCATCTATATCATTAATCAATGAACTATATAAATGCCGTGGTTCAATAAAGAATCCCAAACTTTCTGTAACTTCGTTTTTTAATCCCTCTCGATAGTCTTCATCTTCATATGCTTCTGCAAATGTCATTTCGTCGTTTTCTAGAAGCATATTAACTTCATCTTCAACCTTTTCCGAAAGAAAACGATAAAAAATCAGTCCTAACATATAATTCCGGTATTCACTAGGATCCATATTCCCACGTAAATCGTTTGCTACCGCCCAAAGCTGTTTTTGTAAAGCGGCTTGTTGTTGTGCTTCAGTAACATGTGTATCTTCCATCATAATCTCCAAACTAATAATTAATTCATTACCTTATATTTTTCAGCGGTTTCTTTAATAAAATTAACCACTCGTTTCTTCAAACTCATCTTTTCTTTAAAACCATAGCCTGCTTCATTTAACGTCTCCATTAAACGTCGATTGTCTGGATTTCCATAAAATTCATAATTAGCAAATTGCTCGTTAATCGTATCTTTACCCAAGTTAACTTCGTCTGAAAATTCATCAATTGATTCCCTTCTCTTACGATCCAAGAATTGATTTAACTCATTGCTAACATTAGCTGACGAATTCAAGTTAGGAACCACTTCATCCAAAAATTCTGCTAAAAGTTCTGCTTTTAATTTTAGTTGTGGATTATCGGCATTTTTCAGTAGCCGTTTAATCTTATTGCGGTCAGCATCCCTATTTGCTTGGCTATCTAAACTAATTGTCTTAATCAAGTTGACAATATACTGAACATCAATTTTATCCACTTCCAACAAATCTAGTTCAAAGTCAATATCATTTAAAATTGATTCCTTTTCTTTAGACGTTCCATCACTATTTAAGTGATGATAAACTTCAAAATATTTCCCTCGGAAGTCTTCCATTTCTTGTTTAGCAAAATCATCCTGTAGACCTTGCCAATCAAAGTCATCGTAAACACGAATCTTATTATGTAACTGAAGCACCAAACGAAAAATCAAAACAAATTTTCTGAGTTGTTCGTCACCTAAGTTATACAATTGATCAACGTCACTTGGTTTAGGAGTCACTTTATGCAATTCAATAATTGCCGAATCAAATTGTTGCTTTAATTCTTCATACGAAGGTACAAAGAAAGCCTCCTGAGATCCAGCAGAAAATAGTTTAACAGCCTCATCAGTATTAGCCTTATTATTACGGTATGAAACAATATTTCCAAACGGTTTCGATTCTTTTTCCACTCGATTAGTGCGAGAGAATGCCTGAATCAAACCATGATATTGCAACATTTTATCAACATATAAAGTAGAAAGCTTTGGCGAATCAAATCCCGTCAAAAACATATTTACCACAATTAAAATATCAATATTATCTTCTGGCGTACTTCCGTTATGCTCTTTCATTCGTTTAGAAACATCAGCAAAATAGTCTTTAAAATTGTCAGTACTAAAGGCAGTATTATACGTACGATTATAATCTTCAATAACTTTATCCAAACCCTGACGAGAAGTTAAAGTGTCCGCGCCTTGGTTTTTTTCATTTGTATCTTCGTTAGCTGCCCAAGTAAAAATCGTTGTAACCTTAAGTTGCTGGTGTGGATCCATCTCTTTAAAAATCCGATAGTATTTTAATGCCACTTCTGTATTCGGCACCGTTAAAATTGCGTTATATTGCTGCTTATTGGTTAATGATCCGTGGTTAAATAGAATATGTTGCACAACTTTACTTAACCGTTCTTCGGATTCCATCGCTTCCTTAGTATCAATTCCAGGCACTTCTCGATTAGCATCTTCAATCTTTTCTTTACCTTTAACCGTACTAATATATTGGATACTAAACCCTAAAACATTTCGGTCTCGGATGGCATCTTTAATTAAATACTTATGCAACAAATCATCATACAAAGTTTCAGTCGTTCGACCATCTTTTCCAACATTTTCAGCAAAAATTGGGGTTCCAGTAAAACCAAAATGTTGTGCATTGCCAAACCAACGATTAACATTTTTTCGCATTTCGCCAAATTGGCTCCGGTGTGCTTCGTCTTCAATAAAAATTACCTTTCGGTCATGGTAAGGAGTTAGAACGTCTTTATACCGATTGTTTTTTACTGCATTATTTAGCTTCTGAATAGTCGTAATAATCAGTGGAGTATCACTACTTTTTAACTGTTCAACCAATCGATACGTGTTATCAGTTTGGTCCAAAGCCGGCTCATTGTTCGTTGTTTTAGGTAAGTACGAATTGAAATTCTTTGCGGTTTGGATATCTAAGTCGGAACGATCAATCATAAAGATCACTTTTTCCGCATCCGTCTCCCTAGTTAAAATCTGACTCGCTTTAAATGAAGTAATTGTCTTACCCGAACCGGTAGTGTGCCAAATATAACCATTACGATCAGGATGATTCTTTGCTTGGTTTACAATGGCTTCTGTTGCGTAGACTTGATATGGTCGCATGATAATCATTCGTTCATGGTCGTTATCAAAAATTGTGTATTTAGCGATCATACTGTGCAAACGTTGGCGTTCAAAAAATGAGGCAGTAAATGCATCAATATCGTTAAGCCAGTTATTCTTTTCATCTGTCCAGTAGAACATAAAGTTTGAATTGAGTTTTCCATCACCATTAGCAAAATAACGGGTGTCTCCACCATTCGAGATAACAAAAATTTGTATTAGTCGGAATAAGTTGCGGTAAGATTCATCCCGATAGCGTAAAATCTGGTTAAAAGCTTGGCCAAAGTCTACTCCCCGTTTTTTTAGTTCAATTTGCACTACTGGCATCCCATTAATTAAAACCGTAACGTCATAACGATTTTCATGCTTACCTTCTATTGTAATTTGATGCGTAACTTCAAATACATTGTTTTCAAAATTCTTCCCATCAAAAATTTCTAAGTAAACTTCACTACCATCATCACGTTCAATAACAATCTTGCCATACGGCTGAATGTCAGTTCCTCGGAGAATTTGTGCAATTTCATACACTGACTTAGAACCCACAATGGCATTCAAAGCTCGTTTAAATTCACTATCAGTTAAAGGGTGATCCTGCAACTTTTGTTGGTTTCGTGCATCCAAGATCCTCCTAAAATGCTGCATTAATTGCGCTTCATTACTAACTTGAATCGTTTTATATCCGAGTGCGTTAAGCCTTCGCATAAATTGACTTTCCAACTCTGCCTCGGATTGATATTCAGCAGGCATGCCTACTCCTCCACTTCGCGTATTTATACTTCGATTCTATCATAACAACGTTAAATTACTATTACTCACTTGAAGCGTAAGCAAAATAAGTTAAAAAATCTCCCCCACAAAAAAGCGCCCACCCCAAGGCAGACGCTAAACTAAAGCCCAATTCTTCCTAACCAATATAATAAAACTCACAGAATCCGCGAAGATTCCCAGAAATATTCCGACGTGGCTGCTAACTGACCTCCGCCCGCCCCAGCATTTTTCGTACTGAAACCACGCTTTTAGCGCGGTGGTCGCCCAGTCTTTTTAACGGTTGTTGGGCAACAATTAATCGATGGTTTTTCATTTCAATGGTTTTTAAATCTGACACCGCTGGGCTCTGCCGTCGCATGTGCGGATTTTTATTCATCACTAGGTTACGTACATTGTCATAAGTGATCACTAGCCCGTCATGACTTTGCAAAAGCAGTTGGTCGGCAGTGACCGTGAACGTTCCTTCATCAATAATAAATTTAGCTGGTTGTTGGTTAGCCTCGCTAACCTTAGTCCGGTTTAAAATATATCGCCCGCTTTTCCCTAAAAACAATACGTTGCTGCTTTGTGGTTCTTTATAAAAAAAGGTGCTTAGGTAAAAGTATCGTCGCTCTTGATAGATTTTAATTGCCATACCTCCAGCGATCATCGCGATTACGATCACCGCTATTCCAATGGTATCCATATTTAACAACCTCTCCAATTTAATACTTTTTCAATCATCACGGTCTCGTTTTTAAACGTTGGTGCACAGAGCAATTTAAACCAACCCATTTCAAAAATGTCGATCTGCCGAGTTCTCCCCGCTAAATCCCATCATCCACGTCCGCATTTCGGCTAACCGGAGCATTTGGATCAAACCTTTTGATACTTGCGTGACTGGTGCTAATTAGGGCGTTAGCCAACTGATGCGCGTTCCCAAACGTTTGGAACATGGTTTCCATCAACGAAGCCAAATTACATCCCGCGACCACTTGCAGTTGCGCCGCGTCTGCTGCCAAAGTAGCCGCCACGTTGTACGGCGTTCCGCCAGCTAAATCAACTTTTGCTGCAGTTCGTCATTGGCCGCGTCGTCATTAGCCACCACGATTAAGTTGGCCTTTACCGCCCTGGTCCAGGTCACCCCGACTTGTCCATGTACCAAACGATTATCAATTCGCGTCATTAAAATATTCGCTGCCATTACATCCATCTCCTCATCAGGTAAATTCCATCTAACTTCAGCAATTGTAAACGTTTACAAATAAAGTATAACCTTTATCTAACCAAAGACAATCGTTAAATTGCCATTTTTTAATTAAAAATAGTTTGTGCTAACAATCTTATTTTCACACAATTTTTATCACCTTTAAGATGTATATACCGATTCTTAAACTTGAAAGTTTTACCAACTAAAAAAGTGCTTCTTCAGAACTTAAAAATCCTCAAGAAGCACTTTTGATGCTAATAAAGTCAGCACACCCAAATGATTTTATATTTTTTCCATCCTTCGGGTAGTGCTTAAACTACTAATCTTTACGGCCTTGACCAGCCAGCAAACTCATACAAATCCTGCGCCTAATCTTCCCGCTGAACTTCCACGACCGCCGGATTCTTCGCAATTTTCATTAAAACTGCGTCAATATCTTGCTTGTCAGTTAAAATCCCTTCCAATTCCACCGTAATCCGCTCGGTGGTTACGTTGCTGATGGAAAATGTATTCCGGGTGAACCCCACGTCATGAAAAATTGCGTGAATCGTCGATAAAGTCGTAGCGTCATTTTTCAATAAAATCTGGCAGTGAAAATGTTTGTGTCGTAATAAATACTTTAAAACTAAATTGTCTCGGAACAAGGACTGCGAGGCCACAATTAGGAGGGCGGCCGCAATTCCAATGAAGTACAATCCCGAGCCAATTGCCATCCCGACCGCGGCAGTGGCCCACACCCCGGCGGCGGTAGTTAGGCCGTTAACACCGGCGCCCCGCACCAGGATAGTTCCGGCACCGATAAAACTAATCCCACTAATAATTTGCGCCGCAATCCGGGAAGGGTCTAACCCAATTCCAGGATGTTGTAACAAATCGTAGAAACCATATTTAGAGATTAACATAGCTAAGGCAGCTCCTAAAGCTACGATAATGTGCGTCCGAATTCCAGCATTTTTCAGCCGGGCCGAGCGCTCGTAGCCAATAAAACCACCACAAATTGCCGCCACCACGAGCCGAAAACACCAGTCTAAATCCATGGCTTGCATTTCTTAACCCCCTTATAGCAATTAAGATCGTCCAGATTCTTCGCTTCAATTTTACCACTCTAAATAAAAACACGGTTCCCAGTAGCCTTTCGCCACCAAAAATCGTGTTGGTTCGTTTAGAAATTACTTTTAATAATCTTGCGAGACTTCGTCAATTGATCTACGTTATCTTCAAAATGTAATTTTAAAAAGGAGTAGTAGAGTAGATCAACCACGTACAGTTGGGCCATCAGCGAGGTCGTCGCTGCGCTTCGCAATTGGTTACCTTCCCCGCTATCACTATGGGCAAGGACCACCGTGCTTTGTCGGGCTAGGGGGCTACTCAATACCCGGGTAATCGCCACTACCGGCAAATCTAACGCCCGGGCGGCACCTAGTAATTGTAACGTTTCCTTAGTTTCTCCCGAGTTAGAGATCAGCACGACCACGCCACGGCCTTTGGACATTTCCGCCGCCAGCAGGTGAACATCTTGCGTTTGAGCAACCGGCTTACCAAGCCGACCAAACTTTTGTTGCAAATCATCTGCCACTAAATGAGAAGCTCCTATTCCATAAGTGTAAACCACGTCGGCTTGATCCACCAGTTTGGCTGCATTCCGGACTGCGCCGCCCTTAACCGTTCGATTGGTTTGCTCGATGGTGTGGTTAATCCGGTACTCCATCTTTTGTTTCATCACTTCAAGCGTATCTGCCGGATCAATTTCTTCAAAGAACTTGTCGTTAACCATCGTTTCGTTTTTCAGGCGTTCTTTCAGCTCGGGTAACCCGTTTTTGCAAACCCGCTTGGCTAAGCGAATTACCGTTGCGGCGCTCGTCCCCACTTGATCAGCAACCTGTTTGGCATTGGAATCAATTACCGCTTGCGGATACTTAATGATAAAGCGGGCAACCTGCTTTTCCTTTTTGGTAAAATCACCCAACTGATTTTTCAAGGTAAATACAACACTTTTCATCGACACCCCTCCTCACGCTGGCGTAATGAATAAGTGGCTAGCGTTGATTTTCCATTAAAATTGATGTAGCTTGGACATCGGTTTGTCCAATTTTTTTATCAACTTGATAATCACTCGAATTGGTGATAATTGTCAAGGTCACTGGTGCAAGTTGTGCTTCCCGGATTACGGACCAATCGACCTTACCAATTACGTCACCTTGGTGCACTTGGTCACCAGCTTGAACGTTAATTTCAAAGCCCTTGCCATTTAACTTCACGGTATCCACCCCGATGTGGACGAGGACTTCTTCACCAATCTCATCTTGGAACCCAACCGCGTGCTTAGTGTCAGCGACCATAGTAACTTTTCCATCTACCGGAGCGTAAATTTGGGAATCAGTTTCGTCAGGCATTACCGCTACCGATTTTCCCATCACTTCTTGGGCCATCATTGGATCAGGAACTTGATCAAGTCCGACTATTTTACCGCTAACGGGAGTTGTCACGGTCACCGAACCGCTGCGCACAGCTGTCGAGCTGTTTGGCACGTCGTCTTGAACTTCATTTTGAACTTCAGCGTTAACTTCAGCATCGCCAACGAGGGCGTCTTTAGGAATTCCAAAGAAGTAGGTGGCCACGAATCCGCCGACATATCCAGCTAAGAGTCCGAGGACGTAGGCATAAATGTGGCCGTTAGTGATTAACGGAATTAAAGCCACTCCGGAAGGACCAATTGCAATCGCGCCCACGTGACCAAGTCCGCCAACTACGGCACCACCGATCCCACCACCAATACATGCAGTGATGAACGGCCGTCCTAGTGGTAACGTTACCCCGTAAATTAAGGGTTCGCCAATTCCCAGAATTCCAACTGGCAAGGCGCCTTTAATTAAGTTAGTCAACTGGCGGTTCCGCCGACATTTAATCCAGAGAGCAAAGGCCGCACCGACTTGTCCAGCACCCGCCATGGCAAGGATTGGCAGTAACGGAGTCGCCCCAGTTTTGTTAATCATTTCAATATGGATTGGGGTTAAAATTTGGTGCAAACCAAACATTACCATTGGGAGGAATAGGGCTCCCAATGCAAATCCAGAAAACGCGCCGCCAATGTTTAGAATCCAGTTAATTGCACCAACTAGAGAACTAGAAATTACGCCGGCAACTGGCATCACTAGGAAAATGGTGAATATTCCAATAACTAATAACGTAATCGTTGGAGTCACAATAATATCAATTGAATCTGGTACCCAGCGATGAAGTTGCTTTTCAACTAAAGATAGTACCCAAACGGCAAAAATCACACCAATGATTCCACCTTGGCCGGCACTCATGGGTTGCCCGTTAAAAATATTGTGTAACGGAGCTTCGGGAGTCATCCCGTTTAACAAGGTTACCGCCCCGATCACACCCCCTAAACCAGGGGTCGCGCCAAATTCGGTTGCACTATTAATACCAACGTAAACGGAAAGGTAGGCAAACACCCCGTTTTTAATGATGTTCAGTACTAAAATTAAATCCGTCCAGCTCTTGCTGATATCACCAGCCACGAGCAAGTTGGAGAGCACCGCGGCAATTCCCCCAATCAAACCAGCTCCGACAAAGGCCGGAATCAACGGAATGAAAATATTTGAAATCGATTTCAAAATTCGTTTTACGGGAGTTTGTTTTTGCTTAGCCTTTTGGGCCGCCTTTACTTGAGCTGCCTTAGCTTCCACAATCTCCTTGTCGGTCATCTTACTTGTGTCCATCACCGTTTCAGGGAAAGGATCGCCTAGTTTCACTCCAACTTCGCGGACCATTTCTTCGGCAACTTTGTTAACCGTACCGGGACCCACGATTACTTGTAAAGTATCGTCGTCCACGACTCCCATCACACCGTCAATTTGTTTTAACCCGGCCATGTTAACCAAGCTAGGATCCTTAATGGTCATGCGCACCCGCGTCATACAATGGATCAGTTTGGCTACGTTGCCGGGACCGCCCACGTTAGCGTAAATTGCCTGCGCGATTTGCTTTACTTTTGCATCCGTCATTACTTTTCCCTCCTAATCAATCGTCTTTCTAACAAAACCATGGGCTTCTTGAAGCCGCTTTTGAGCTTCCGTTTCGTCAACCCCCGTCAAAATCATCACGATGGCAACCTTAACGTTTTGGTGGGCCTTTTCAAATACTGTGGCTGCGGTCTCGTAATCTGCGTCAGTGGCTTGCATAATAATACGTTTAGAACGTTCCACTAATTTAGCGTTGGTTGGTTTAACGTCGACCATCAAGTTCTTATAAACTTTTCCAATTCCGATCATCGAAACCGTTGAAAGCATGTTTAACACTAATTTTTGTGCGGTCCCCGATTTTAACCGGGTGGACCCGGTCAAGACTTCGGGACCCACCGGCACTTCAATCGCAATTTCGGCATGTTGACTAATTTCTGCATCCGCGTTGCAAGCCAAACTAATCGTGGCAGCGTGCATTGCTCGCGCGTAGTCTAATCCGCCAATTACGTACGGTGTCCGACCGCTAGCGGCGATGCCCACTACCGTGTCTTTATCCGTTAAGTGTCGTTTCTTTAAATCTGCCGGTCCTAAAGTCAAGGAATCTTCCGCACCTTCTACCGCCACGGTCATCGCCTTTTCGTCTCCAGCAATTAGTCCCTGGACCATTTCCGGATCAGTCCCAAACGTGGGCACGCATTCGGCAGCATCCAACACGCCTAACCGGCCGCTGGTTCCCGCGCCCATATAAAAGAGCCGTCCACCCTGCTTAAAGTTTTTGACAATTTGATCCACCGCTTGAGTAATCTGCGGGAGCGCTTTTTGTACGCTTTGCGCCACAGTTTGGTCCTCGTGGTTCATAATTTCGAGGACTTCCGCCGTTGATAATTCATCCAACCGCATCGTCTGTGGATTGCGGGTTTCCGTCGTTAACCGACTTAAATCTAACATTATTCTGCACCTCCATGTATTCGCTTTCATTCGAGTTGCTTAATTGTACCGCTTTTGAAATACCATTTCAATAAAATTTGCAAATTTATTCAAAAATGTGAAACCACATTTCATTTAAAAACAAATGTGTCTGCTAAGTTACCGGTTAATGGGCAAAATGGGCTTATTTCGCCTTAAATACTTGTTAGCGTGATAGCGCTTTGATAATATTCAAATGCAAAAAAATATTGATTAGTAATCATTTCGGAGGAGATTATTTTAATATGGAAGTCAAACTGAACTACTATGATGAATTTCAGCAGCTCAGCTCAAGTCAAATTTTTTCGGATCAGAATCGGGATATTAACTTACCATTCATCAAAGATGCACGAATTTTTAGCGATACTACCCTTTATTTGCAAGATATTAGCCATTGGCGCTGCCCCGGTTCTACCTTGATTATTGACACCGAACGACCTCCCCATATTACTAATCAATCAACTCGAAAACTTATCCGTAACTTTTTACGTAACCAACCGTGTTGCGACATCTTTTTGCGCGTGGTAACCGATTATTTAGGCATTAAACAAGCTCGCCCGGTGGTTTTAGGTACCCAACGGGTAGTGCCGCTAAACGGAACTACCCGGCGGCCCGCGAACTGGATTTTTGCCCACCACCTCAGTGATTTTTACACGGATCAACATCACCCGAACTCTTCGTTCTTGAATTTTGATTGCCATGACAAGTGTCTCCAGCTCCAAGTACCGCTTAAAGAAGCATTCATTCGTAATAAATTACTGATGGCCCAACAGATGGCCGAATTAACTTACTTAATAATGAAAGGCCTTTCAGAAACATTCGGGATGGCCGTTATCAAACCGCGAAAAGAAGTTTTTGCGCGCACGGATCATTGCCTTCCGAAGCCAGTTTTACCAGCTAAACCCCTAGACGAAACCTTTATCGGATTGTCCGCGCGTTTATTTGTTACGCTTAGTGAGTCATTTTTCGACGAATCGCTCATGTCTATGGAAGAAGCCACACATAAACTCAAAAAAATGAGTAATAATTTAGAGTTAATGTAATGTTTTTTTGCCCTAATTTCTTAAAACAAAGTATAATAAAATTAGTTATAATTCGTACTTTAATTTAACTAAATTTAAACGTGTTGGCTGACACCTTGGGGGATTAGTTTTTATGAACGAAACACTAAATAGATGGATAAAGAAATTTAAGCACTGGATCAATCCGCGCGATCCATACCAAAATGAATTTGTCGAAGACGACCTGTATCGGGGGCGGCGGTCCGCTAAACGACGGCATCGGCGCTTAGTGATGCGTCGTTGGTCAATTTTAATTGGTAACATTATTTTAGTGTGTGCCGTGCTTTTTGGTGGCGGATGGGGAATCAGTAAAACGCTCTACGCTAGCAAAGTTGACCGGCTGCAGACCCGGATCGACCGGTTGTACGTTGATTCCCAACATTCGGATCTAAAAAAGAACGTCACCAAGCAGCAAATTGCCACGCTTAAGCATGATATCGCTCAGTTAAAGGACCGGCCGAAGAAACCAGCGTTGCAAAAGGCACAAAACCAAGCTGCCAACGCTTACCAAGTTCGACAGGATTACCAACATTTGTTTAACCGACAAAACCGGGTGGACTTGAAGGTAACTACTAAAAAAGTCAATCACCAAATGAAGGCTTTGTCGGCAAACAGCGTTCCGCAAGCTTTTGATAAAAAATATCGAGAGCATCTACAAAAAGTACGTCAAATTGTTCAAACGGCGGATAAACTTAGTCGCCGCTACAACACCATTATTAAAGCTCACCAACAAAACCAAAAAATTAGCGTTTCCACTATTGATGGGTTAATTAAGGACATGCGCAAGAATCAGCAGTCTCAACGGACCGTCGACGAACAAACTAAGTTAATTAGTCTGCGTTCAATCGTTAATAAGGAAAATAAGGCGGCCGAAAAAGCGGCACGAGAAGCCGCCATTGCAGCCCAAAAAGAAGCTGAAGAAGAAGCCGCACGCAAAGCAGCCGAAGAGTCTGCCTCTAAAGAAGCTTCTAAATCAGCTTCCAAGGCGGCGGAAGCTAGTTCTAAGGCCGCGGCGGAATCCAGCTCCAAGGCAGCCGAAGAAAGCGCAGCTGCCGCATCTTCAGCGGAAGAAGAAAGTTCTAGCTATGATAGTAGTTATACTGATGGGACTTACACTCCTGCATACGATGGTAATTATTCATCAAATAGTTATACCAACCCTGCTTATTACAATTATACGGGCAGCGGATCTAACAGTAGTTCCACCCAAAGTTAATATCAAAAACACGTAGTGGAAACAAAAACTGGCTGGTTTTTGCAAATTAAAAGCAGCTGAAAAAATTAGTTTATTCCGCTTAATCAAAAGTGAGAGTGACAAAAATCGGGTAGTTTGCGAGCATTAACCAAAATAAAAACGATTCATGAAGAAGTTTCACTTCATGAACCGTTTTTTTATTTAGAGACTTTTGCCACAGCCCCTTTTTGATTAATGCTCACAAGCTACTCGGCTTTTGTCGCACTAATTTTTTTACAATTTTTAGTGCTCACCTAATCTTCAGGGTGGTCCTGGTCCCATTTTTCTGCTTGGCTGATGGCAATCGGGATTGCCCGGTCTTCATCATAACCTTCTTGTAACAAAGCATTTGCAATTTCAATTGCTTTGTTACGCACCCGTTCCTTGAGATTTTTCATGGAGCTGGGATAATCTTTTTTTGTCCAAGGCATCGCCATTCCTCCTTAAAGGTTGATTGGTTCGCCACCAGTTACGCCGTAAATTTGGGAAGTTACGTAACTAGCTAAGTTGGACGCTAGGAAAACGTATGCTGGGGCTAATTCAGCTGGTTGTCCAGCCCGACCCATCGGTGAATCTTGCCCAAATTCAGGGATCGAGGATTCTGGTTGACCATGATCCAATTGGATTGGAGTCCAAATTGGTCCTGGAGCCACGCCGTTAACCCGCACCCCTTGTTCAATCAGTTGTTGCCCCAAGTTAATCGTCATGTTCGCGATTGCTGCTTTAGTTGCGGCGTAATCTAACAATTGGGTGCTTGGGTTAAACGCTTGAATCGAGGTAGTGGTAACGATCGCGCCACCAGCTGGAAGGTGCGGTTTGGCTGCCTTCACCATGGCTAACATGGCAACCACGTTCACGTCAAAACTATCCTTAATTTGTTGGATCGGCAGGTCGTCGATTTTTTCGTGCGCAATTTGTTGGGACGCGTTTAAAATTAACGTGTCGAGTGCGCCAAATTCATCGACCACCCGTTGGATAATTTCTTCGGGAGCATTTGAATCGCGTAAATCAGCCGGGAGTAAGAGCGCTTGACGCCCTGCGGAAGTGATGTAGTGTTCCACTTCTTTTGCATCGGCTTCTTCACCTGGTAAAAATTGGATGGCTACGTCGGCGCCTTCCCGGGCAAATGCGATGGCCACCGCGCGACCAATTCCGGAATCACCGCCGGTTACAAGCACCTTTCGGTTTAACAGCAGGTCGTGACCTACGTAACTAGTTTCACCACAGTCGGGTACGGGAGTCATCTTCCCTTGGATCGCTGGGGTGTCCTGTTGTTGCGCCGGAAATTTATCCGTGTGGTACTGCATACGGGGATCCTTTAAATCTGGTTGATTCATGTGCATACAACTCCTTTCTTTTGTAATTAGCATTTTAATATAATAGAATATTTTTAAAAAGAAAAAGGCTCACGTTATGTAAACGTTTAGCGAGAAAGGAGTTCCGGCATGCCTAATCACCACGTCCATCTCAAAATTGAAACTTTCACTAGTGTTGATTCTCTCAACAATTTAATCCAAAAACATCAGTGGCCATCAACCATTACGGCTGGCCTGCAAACTCCCGAGGTCTTTCCCCGAACCATGCGTTTCAAGCATGGCGAAGATGAAATTGCCTATTTGATTGCAGTCTGTAACCTCGCGCCTACCGATAACATTCTTGACTCTCAGGTATTGTTAGACCCTTTAATCATCGTTTCAGAGCCGGAGCAACTAACCTTTTTGGTCCATGAAGAATCGGCAAGCGCCACTGAAATTCAACAGCTTTACGAAACCACCCTGTTTAATTCCAACGAAGGTCTGATTGCCTGCTTCCTCTTAAAAATTTACTCCAACTACCGCGTAAAACTCGCGCACATTAAAGAGCAGCTCGAAGAAATTGAAGCACAGTCTACGGAAACTACCAAAAATGAATATCTCATCGAAATCAAAAATATCAAAAAGGAGGCCGTCATCTTAGAACACACCCTTGATACCCAACACCAGGCGTTAGAACGGCTTTTTAAGTTAGCGGAATTTACCGATAATTTGGCAGACGAAGCGATGATTTACAACATTAAAACCGCTGAACGCCAAATCACGAAGTTAATTGCCATTTATCGTGACTTAATTGAAGCGATCAGCGGTTTATTTACCGACATTATGAGTAACCATTTGAACCACTTGATGAAATACTTAGATTCCGCCGCCTTGGTCATTTCGGTCCCCTCGTTAATTGCCGGGCTATGGGGAATGAACACCGGCGGGCTGCCTGGTGAACACACTAAATTCGGCTTTTTAATGATGATTATTGTCAGTTTGGTGCTCGCCTTGGTTACTTGGCGAATTTTGCGTTCCAAAAAGTATAACGACTAGTTGTCGTCGTTTTGCAGCAGAAATTTCAAGTCGTCAATTTGACGTTTAAGCTCCATTCCGATAGTCGTGTCGGCAATGTTGCGCCGGGGAAGATCTCGATCGATCACCCGTTTCAAGGTTGCTGAGCCAGTCGTCGAATTATACAACTCAGCCACTCCCAAAAACGGCGTATGGGTAACGATTTGAAACCCGTATGAATTGTTGATCAGCGTATAACCGGCAATTCCAGTCGCCTTCTGATAGGCCTTTGATAAACCGCCGTCAATTACTAAAATTTGACCACCGCCCTTGATTGGCGACTCTCCGTTGCCCACCTTTACCGGCGTGTGCCCGTTAATAATGTAGCTGGAGCGCTCGTCCAACCCGAATTTATCTAGAATATAGTGCGCCGTAGAAAGCCGGTCGCGAAGCATGAAGTACGGGTTATCGCCTTCGCGGTGGGTCTTTTTGTCGTCAATAAAGTAGCGTTCAAACGTGGTCATGGCCGTCCGCCCAAAAAGCGGTGATTTTTTACCGATCCAGCAGTACCACATTAAGTCAGTATCATCGGTTTCGGTAAAATCATTTTTGCTGGTGGCGGCCCGGATGTGTTCTTCAAAGAAATCAAGTAATTTTCGACCGGCATAACGGTGACCACGGTATTCAAACTCGTCAAAGTCGCCGTCCTCGGTTAACGGAATGCAACCGTGATACAACAAGTTATTATTGTAAATTAGGTACATACTCCCCTTTCGCAAAATAAAGTCCATGTGGGCCTTAATTTGCGGGGCATGTCGGAACGAATACCCTAAACTTTGGATAACTTCTTGCTCTTCCGCGGTCAGCTTGTAGGGGTGTTGCGGATCCACCGTTTGAAAACACTCGTGGCTTAAAGGATAGGTCCGACCGTCAATTTCAACTGCTCCGGTGACCGCTTGTTGCAAAAACAGGCGGTTTTCCATTTCAAAGTCGGGTTGTCGGGCGATAATCTGGCCCTCTAATTTAAATTGGATAATGGTCAGGGCCTGGTGAACTTTAGACAACAGATCTGCGTTTGGTTGGTTAAATTCCCCAGTTTTCGGATAGAAAAACGGGTCGACTTCATAATGTTGGTCGGCAAAGGTAAACAAGGCCCGTAAGTTAATTCCGTATTCCCGCTCCAAATCAAAAATATAGCCGTACCGAGTCGCAATCCGGAAAAGGGTTGCGATGCAGGCCTGTGAACCGGCGTAACCACCTAACCAGAGGACGTCGTGATTCCCCCACTGAAAATCCAGGGAGTGGGCGTTTTCCAACAGTTCCAAAACCTGGTTAGACTTTTGGCCTCGGTCAAAAACGTCGCCCACAATGTGAATGTGATCGATCACCAGCTTTTGAATCGTCGCAGCCAAACTTTGAACAAAATCTTGCGCCCGATTCAATTCAATGACCTTATTAATAATCTGTGCGTAGTACTTTTGCTTGTTTTTCGGGCTACCTTCTACGTACAATAGCTCTTCGATAATGTAGGCGTACTTCTTAGGCAACGTCTTCCGGACCTTTGAACGCGAGTATTTGCTTGCACAATATTGGATAACCTCAATCATCCGCGGAATGATGGTGGTATACCACTGAATCAACTCGTCGGCACTTTTACCCTGCTGCACTTTTTCAATCATGAATTTAGGATAGGCTACCACAAAGTTTAATTCCTTTTTCTCAGCCGCCGCCATTTCAGGAAAACGGAGGTTGATTTTTTCGCTAATGATCCCCGCCCCGGTCTTTAAAATATGGTTGAGCCCATCATACTCGCCGTGAATATCACTGATAAAATACTCGGTCCCCTTCGGCAAATTTAAAATAGCCTCCAGGTTGACGATCTCGGTTACAATCTCATCTTCGTTATTAAATTCTTTTTTCAGCTCTTCAAAGTATTTTTCTTTATACATTGGTATATACCCTTTTACGTTTAATTATTTATTTGATACTTTGATGATAACACAAAAATAAGCGCTTACAAGTTCAATTTATTAAACACCCTCCCCGTTATGGCAAAATTGGTAAACAGCAGTTAGGGGCTTAGGTTTCTTCTCAAAAATAAAAAGCCGGCGACCCCTACTAACCATAGCAGAATTTAATCTCCATTCCGTTAGTGAAGGTCTTCCAGCCTTTTTTTAAAGAAGCTCATTATTGGTTGAATAACTGATAAATTGCCGTAAGTTCGTTAGTTTGCTTTAACTGCGTAACAAACTGCTCGTGCATCAATAATTTAGAAGTTGCTGAGAGATATTTTAAATGGTTGCCTTGATCCTGCTCCGGAATTAAAAACGAAATTATCGTATCTACGGGCTGTTGATCAAAGGTTTGCCAAGTAATCGGTTTTTGTAGCTTAACGACTAGCATTGCCGAATTTTTGATGCTGGCATCTTGTGCATGGGGGATCGCAATGCCACGTTCCATACCAGTAGAACCGGCTTTTTCGCGTGCTAAATACTTCTGGTAAACCGCCTTGGCATCCGTACTATACCCATTTTTTACGGCTAAATTCGCTAAATATTTTAACAATTCGTCACGTGAGCTAACTTCAACGGCCGTTTTAACATTCTTAACGGTTAAAATTTGCGCTAGCTCTTGATCATCCGTGGTTGCCTCTGCGGTTGTTGGATTCGTTACATCACGTTCCGTAGTCTTAGTTCGGCCCGCAACTAACGAAAGTAGAAAGCCGGAAATTAGCGCTCCAATAACAATGAAGGCCACCCAAAGAAATGGTTTATTAACTAACGGCAGCACGATAAACCCACCGTGGGGAGCCGGAACGCTAATTCTTGTCATGTACGTTAAAATTGCGGCAACTGCCGAACCCACCATAAAAATTGGAATGTTAATTAGCGGATTTCGCGCCGCAAATGGAATCGCCCCTTCCGTAATGTGCGTGGAACCTAGTAGAAAGTTTACATATCCTGCACTCCGTTCATTGTCGGAGTAGGCATTGCGGTTGAATAATACGGCAAAACCGGTTGCCAGCGGTGGTGCAATGCAGGCTGCGGATACTCCCGCCATGAAGAAGTAGTTTCCTTGGGCAAGTAGGGCCGTTCCCGTCAAATAGGCTGCTTTATTAATTGGGCCGCCCATGTCAAACGCACACATCATCCCGATAATTAATCCCAAAATTAACGGGTTTGAATTTTCCATTCCTTTCAAGAAGCTCATCATCCCGGTATTTATGTCTTTCATCGGAATTGACATATACCACATAATTGCGCCGGAAATAAAAACCCCAATAACTGGAAAAAGGAAAATTTGTTTTAAACCGTCCAATGATTTAGGTAATGCCTTAAACAGGCGTTGTAGTAAGACTACCGTGTAACCCGCTAAAAAACCGCCGACGATTCCGCCAAGAAATCCAGTTCCGTTAGTATAGGCAATCATCCCCGTAGCAAAACCAACTACCAATCCGGAACGTTTCCCAATTGCCTCTGCAATGTAAGCACACAGTACGGGGACCATCAGATTCATTGCAAAACCACCGATGGTATTCAGTAACTGCGCAAAACTATTAAAGTCCGCACTCTTAGGGTCGGCCGAGTTAATTCCCCAGAAAAAGGAAATTGCAGTCAATACCCCGCCGGCTACCACAAGCGGCAACATGTGAGAAACTCCGTTCATCAAATCAACGTAAATATTGTGCCAGAAGGTCCCGTTAGCCTCACTACCCTGGGATTTAACACTAGCTGGGTTACTGGCGTGGTAAACGGGGACGTCATCATTTAAAATACTGTCGATTAATTGGTCAGGTTCCTTCATTCCCTTGGTGACGGACACGTTGATCAACCGCTTGCCGTCAAATCGTTCAATTTGAACGTCTTTATCTGCTGCAACAATCACGCCATCAGCGCCTTGAATTTCTTCATCAGTAAATGGGTTATCAGTGCCGCTTTGGCCGTGGGTTTCAACCTTAATGGAAACGCCTCGCTTTTTAGCAGCTTGCTCCAGAGCTTCCTGGGCCATGTAGGTATGGGCAATTCCCGTTGGGCAACCAGTTGCCGCAATAATTTGGTATTTAGCCATTCTCGATTCCTCCCTTAATCACTTTAATCGTAATCTGTTTACTTAATTCGTCAACGTCCGTAAAATCAGTTAATCCTGGCCGAAAAGCCGTTGAGCTTCCTGCCGCGATGCTATATTTCAAATTTTCATCTAATGGTTTTTGTTGTTCCATTCCGGCTAAAAAAGTGCCTAACATGGTGTCCCCTGAACAGGCCGTATTGACTACCGTTCCTTTAGGAGCATTTCCAAGCAGAACGGTGGTTGCGTTAACTAAGAGCGCACCTTGACTACCTAACGACAGCAATACGTTTTGGGCTCCCCGTGCCACTAATTGTTGGCCACATTCAATTAAATCTGTTAAGGTTGGCCGTTTAGTTAACCCAAACCACTTACTTAGTTCTTCATCATTTGGCTTTAGCAATTTCGGTTGGTATGGTAGCGTTTCCAAAACTGTCGAATAATTAGTATCGATTACCAGTTTAAAACCTTGCTTTTGGGACCTTTGCGCGATTTTTACTAAAATTTGCGGTTCCACTCCGCGCGAAAAGCTTCCTGAAATGACCAAAGCGTCTGTTGCAGTCAGCTTTCCAATCAATCCTAAGAATTCCGTCACCTGCGTTGGTGTAACTTGGGGTCCCGCATTAACTTCTTTGTACTCGGTTCCTTCTGCTAACACCCGGGTGAAGACGTTAATCCGCGTTGGTTGATCCGTATGCACAAAATGATTTTCAATGCCCCGCTCACGCAACGTTTCTTCGATAAATGCGTTGGTAAAACCTCCTCCAATGCCTAGCGCCTGATTTTCAATGCCCAACATCTTTAAAATGAAAGAAACGTTTACGCCCTTTCCGTTGGCTAGAATATCATAGCTGTTCGTTCGGTTAACCTTGCTCGGTTTTAATTCATCAGTTTCAATAAATAAGTCAATTGCTGGATTTAAAGTACATGTGTAAATCATTTAAGGCACCTCTTCTTTCTGCTACCTTAATTGTAGGCGCCATCGCGTTGTAAATGTTTTCAAAAAAATCTTTTTCTGTGGTATTCTTGAAAAAGAATTTACATTTAGGGGCGGCTAATTTGAAACAGCAAAAATTAAGTAATTCGGAAAAATACGCGTGGCAATTTATCCAAGATCACCTAGAAAGTATCCCGGCACTTTCCATCGTTGCGCTTGGTCAGCAGGCAAACGTCTCTACAGCAACTATCATTCGGACCCTTCGCAAACGTGGCTTCAAGGGTTACAGTGATTTTAAACACCATCTAGTTGAAGAGAACCAAGGTTCCTACACCAACCTTGCTCGCGCTGATTCTGATATTCGCAGCGCCATCATGAAAAATGAACACGAAGTCACTAATACCATTAAAATGATCAAGATTGCTGACGTTGAAAAAGCGGTGCAGCAAATTCGACGTGCCCAAATCATTTACATTTTTGCCCGGGGCTTTTCTGAACTAATCGCTGAAGAACTTTTAGTAAAACTTCAGTTATTAAAGAAAAACTGTCAGCTTAGCGACGATCCCAACATTATTCAAACCCTAGCAACCGATATTCGTCCTGGTAATTTAGTAATTATTATTTCACTTAATGGAGAAACTCCCGAACTAGTAGAGGCTGCCCGCCGTATATCACAAAACCGCGCCCCCATTCTTTTGATCACCACCAACGGTACTAGTAGCATTGGAAAATACGCCTCTTTAATTTTATGTGGTTTTAAGTCCGAAACTACTTACTTTCCGGCGTATGAAGTGCACTCCCGCTTGCCTTTACAAGTAATTACCCGGGTTCTGCTAGATTCATACGTAATTCGCACTAAAAAATAACCCCTCCCATCCGCAACTTCATTGTTTGCGGACGGCAAGGGGTTATATTATTTTTACGTAACTTTACTAAATCTGATCCATTTTTACTACTGCTAGGCCAGCTACCGTGGCAACTAAAACGATGGCGAGGTAAACCACGTTTTGTGCACTACCGACCGGGTTAGCAGAAAAGGCCATCCCGTAAAGTACGGGGCCCAAAGCTGCGATGAGATAACCACCAGCTTGAGACATGCCGGATAGTTGTGCTGTTTGGTATGGCGAAGCCGTCTTCATGGCAAACATGGTCATCACGAAAACAAAGAAGAGGTTTACCGAATAACCAATTAACAAGGCTTCAATTAACCAAAACCAAGTAGCGGCGGTATTTTGCACGAAGAGCATTCCGGCTGCCCCGAGGCCCACGATCCCTGCGGATAGAATCAACCCAACCTGAGTTTGCCGACTCACCCGGGTCAAGGTTTGGGGTAAAAATACCGAGACTGGTAAGCCGATCAACGAAAAGCACGCCATAATTGCTCCAATGACGCCCGAGCCAACGTGATGGTAGGCCATTAACGACGGCATCCACGCCGTGAAAGTGTACATCATTACCGATTGACAGCCGAACACCAATAGAAAGCACCACGCCCGCTTATTTTGCCAAATCACCGTTTTAGTTGGAGCTTTATTGTCCGTCGGCGTTGGCACCCGTCCGTCCATCTCCTCTGGTAAATGAGGCACAATCAATCCCCACGTTAGCAAGGCCAGTAACGGCACCACCGTTAGAATCAATAACATCGTCCACCATCCGGTCAATTTAACGATTGGCGCGGTAATCAAGTTAAAAACTGCACTACCCATCATCATTGAAAAAGTGTAGAGCGTGGTGTATAACCCAATCCGTTGCGGAAAATAGGCCGCCACAAACGACGGCATAAAAACGTTTAGGTAGGCAATTGCCACCCCGATTAAAATCGTTCCGCCAATCATCGTGGGCATCGTTACAACCATTCGTAGTGCTGATCCAAGCACTAAAATGGCTAACGCCAGCAATAGTGACCGTTTAAAGCCCATCCGTTTTAAAATTTGTGAAGCAAAATTTGAAAACACCATGAACATCACCAATGGCAAAGTGGTTAAAATCCCTAGGCTTCCCTGGGCCACCCGCAAACTTTGCGCTAAATTGCCCAAAATCAAGGGAATCGTAGTAATTGGGGTGCGCATCATCGATCCCACCAAAATCACCACTAAAACCATGGCAAAAATGCCTATTTTACTTTTTCTCCAGTTCATGCGTATCCTTCCTCACCTTAAATAATCATAGTTTTATTGTACCAGAGTATTTTGGGATTCTTCGGAAGTCCTTTAGTTTTGTCTAATCAGCTCCGAGGAAGCGCTCACAAAAAAACGAGACCGGAATTTCCGAATCTCGTTTTTGGCTTTAACTAACGCTGATTTTAGAAGGGATCCTTAACCGGAAATTCTTCTAACTGACGTTTAATCATTGCCCGATGCAATTCTTCTTGACGTTCAATTTCCGCCTTTTGTTCGGCAGTTAATTTTTCTTCATCGACATTGCAATCCATTTTAATGGCCTCCTCTAATCTTGAATCGGACGAACCTGAACCAATGGCCCCTTAACCCCCGGCAAGATTCCGGTTTTGACCTTATCAGTCCGCGTCGCGTGCGCCAACTGGAATTTATTTTTCTTCACTAGCATGGGGTTATGGGTTTTAAATGAACTTGGGAGAGATTCATTCGTACCATTCAATACAACCACCACCGCTTTAAATCCCGCTAACGTAACCTCAATGGGGCTATAATGCAACGTGTCACTAAACATTTCAAAGACGGTCCCTTGCGGAATGTAGAAAATTTGCGCGTCGTCAACGGCGTGGAATTCGTAATTTCGTAAATCACGTCGCTTCCCTAACACCATAATCACGTCGCTAAAGGTGATATTCACTTCGCTACCTTGGTGAAATTCAATGGCTGAAAAGGCATCACAGTGGCCCACACACTGGCCTGCTGAAAGCGCCATTCCGCCAAATACATCCCTGCTGATTTCATGGATCACGCTCATTTGTTCAATTGCAGGATTTTTCGGTACGTACTGGTTTGCAGCGGTAACTGCCACCCTAACCATGTAATCGTTAATTTCCGTTAAATCAAATTGCTTATATACGACACCGTAATCCAAAAATTGTTCGTCACCCACCTGATAAATCGTTAACTGAGGGTTCGCCTTTTGGACTTTTTCATAGTTCGTCATCTTCTGGGCCTTTTCAAATTATTTTTGTACCTTTTCAAACCAAGAGGTCGCACTCTTTGCCAAAACCTTGTTCAAGTCTTCAATGTTCTTCTTACCTTGGGTTTGAAGCCACTTGCGACCAACTTCTTCGCTTTCACCAGCAAATGGTTCAATTGCACCGCGCCAAGTTGCCCGGCCACAAAGTACTCCATTGAATTTTGAACCCGCTTCGTGCGCAAATTGGAGTTCTTCTTGGAACAATTCTGCAGAAACCCCAGCACTCAAGAAGATGAATGGTAAGTCGGTAGCGTCGCTTTGATCCTTGTAGTACTTCGCAGCTTCTTCCTTGCTGTAAATTACGTCGGCGTCATTTTCCGCAAAACCTTCTACGTAAGCTTGGTTAACTGGTACTTCCAGTTTCAAAACGTCGACGCCGTATTCGGGTTTAGAAAATTCCTTAGTCATTTCGATAACCTTGTGCGGTTTAACCTTAGCGTATTCCTTACCCTTTACGTCATCATTGTTAGCATCGTACGAAACTAGTTCTAGGAAGAACGGAATGTCTTCAGCCTTGCATTCGTCGCCGAGCCGTTGAATGAAGGCATGCTTGCGTTCGTTGATTTCTTCACCTTCGTCAACATCGTAATACAACAAGAATTTGATGGCGTCCGCACCTAATTCCTTAAGTTTACGTACTGACCATTGATCAAGGATGTCTGGGAAACGGCCCGGTTCAGTTGCGTCATAACCAGTTTTTTCATAAGCCGTTAATAGGCCAGCGTTTTCGTCACGAACCCGGGCTGCGGGAATGCCGTATTCTGGGTCAAGCAAAATTCCGCTTGCGTATGGAGTCAATTCGGAAGAAATTGCTACCTTAAAGTCTTCAATTTCTTTTTGGCTAGCTTCGTGTCCGCTTGCCGCGCTAATCATCTTTTTCAACGAACCGCGTTGGTCGATTGCCAAAGCGCTGATTACGCCGTTTTCATCTGATAAAGCCTTCAATCCCCGTAATTTTCCTTCTGTCAATGTTTTCATAGTGTCCAACTTCCCCTTTTCGTTTAAAAAAATATTTTTGAATGCCCTTTCAGGTACCGCTTACAATTTTAACAAAAAATTGCACAAATTGATAATCGGCCTAATTAATCGTGGTAAAATCCTTCAGCCCACTTTTCGTTTTCTTCGTCGAAGAAGTGTGGATTATCCTTTTGATCTGGGTTTGGTGTAGCAATGTGATCAATCTTGTCGATCAACTTCTTATTTTCTTCGGTTTCCTTGTATTCTGAATCCAAGAACACCTTAATAATGTCTTCGCAGAGGTGTTCTCCAACGGTCGCACCACCAAAACCAATTACGTTAGCGTTAAGTTCTTCCTTAGCGTAACGTGCGGCAACTAGGTTAGAAACTAGCGCAGCCCGGACGCCTTCGTTCTTATCTGCCGCGGTGCTGATCCCGATTCCGGTTCCACACAGGACCACACCAAGGTCTGCACGGCCATCCGCCACGTCTTCAGCAACCCGTTTTCCGTAAATTGGGTAGTGGGTCCGGGCGGTGTCGTAAGTTCCTTCGTCAATTACTTCGTGACCTAAGGATTTCAAGAAATTTGATAATTGAATTTTTACGTCTGTAACGATATGGTCGTTTCCAATTGAAATAATCATTCTATGCTTCCTCCCTCATTAAATCATTTTGTTAAGCATGTCTAAGCGGATTTGGTGACGACCCCCGGCATACTCAGTATCTAGGTAATATTGCACAATGTTGTAAGCCAATTTTTCACCAACGACGCCGGCACCGATGGCAATGGCCTTAGCACCGTTATGCATGGCGGTCATGTGGGCGGTATTTTCTTCGACTACGTTAGCCGTGACCATACCCTTGACCTTGTTGCTTGCCATTGCTGAACCAACCCCGTATTCGTCAAACATGATAGCCTTTTCAATTTTGTCGTTCAAAACCTTATCCGTAACGGCTAAGGAAGAGTCTACGAAGTCCGCTTGGGGAGTTTCACTAACGTCCACCACTTCGTAATCATGTCCTTTAAGGTAAGTTTTTACCTTTTCCTTCAAGTCAAAACCTGCTTTATCTGCACCTACTACAACTTTCATGCTCACTGCTCCTTTTCTTATTCAATCTTTTTAGCAACGTGAACGGTGGTAATTTGCTGGTAACGTCGTAAGATTGCTGGTTTAACGCCCGCATCGGTAATCAAACCGTTAACATTACTTAAATCATAGAAATTATAGAAATCGTCGTGATCTAACTTATGGTGGTCAGCCACGATATACTTATTCTGCGATTGCTCCAAAGCAACCCGTTGCGACGCGCCTTCATCAGTATCGGCGTTCATCACGCTCGTATTAGAGATTCCGTTAACCCCCACAAATGCCTTATGCATTTTAATGTTGCGTAAAAATTCTTCCGCTAAACTTCCCACAAACGCACCGCTCCGACGTCGGTAGGTTCCGCCAACTAAGCAAAGGTCAAAGTCGTGCTCATCTGAAAAGCGTTGAAAAACTGGTAAACTGTTGGTCACGATTCGTAAATCATCGATTTCCAAATACTTGGAAACCAATTCATTCGTCGACCCTGGGCCAAGAAAAACAGTTTCGTTAGGTTTAATCATACTTGCCACTGCTTTAGCGATTTCATTTTTTTCAGCTAAATGAATTTTACGTTTTTGAATATATGAGGGTTCGGTTTGCGACACTAAGTTAACGCTTTGAGCCCCGCCAAAAACTCGCACAATTTTTTCCTGCTTCTCGAGTTCGTCGAGGTCCCGCCGAATAGTCATTGACGAAACTGACAGCTTATCGACCAAATCGTTAACCGTGATCGTTCCTTTACTATTAACTGCGTTTAAAATTTCCATCATTCGTTCATTTTTTAGCACTCGCACCCCTCCTTTTTGCTTTTTAAATGTTTGTTTTTGTTCATTTGTGTTACAAACTAAGAATAATATTTGCACTCCCGAATGTCAACGCTTTAATTAATCCAAGCCTAACCAAAAAAACTGGTTGACAATATGAAAGCGCTTAATTAGAATGAAGCTGTAATCAAAAATAAACAAAGGCAAACATAAATAAACTTTACCTTGCCAATGTTTGAAAGAGGTGATCTGTATATGAGCGAAACAGCAATCGAGTCTCTATTTGATCCAAAGATTGTCTATGTTAGTTCAGGTACAACCAGACAGGCCGTTTTCAAGGAAGTCGCCGACGACTTAGTTGCAAAGGGGTACGTTAAGGATAACTTTCTCGACAATCTGAATAGCAGAGAAGATGCTTATCCGACGGGCATGGATTTATCGGTGGTGGGATCCCAATATCCAAACGTCGCCATTCCTCATACGGAAGCCAACTTTGTTTATAAGCGCAGGATTGTTCCCGTAAAGCTCGCACATCCCGTCGAGTTTCATAACATGATCAATCCCACGCAAACCATGACCGTCCGCTTTTTATTCATGATTTTGAATAACGACCCGGAAGGTCAAGCTAACGTACTTGCTGAAATCATGGAGTTTTTGACTCACACCCCGTGGGATAGCTTGCAACACCTGTTTGCAAGTGATTCCCCGGAAGAGATCTTTGATTTCTTGTCAACTAACTTTGATGAAAAATAATTAAATTACTTATGTGGAGGTATTTATTATGATTAAAATGTTAACTGCTTGTGGTGCTGGTGTTAATTCAAGTCATCAAATTAAGGATGCGGTCGAAGAAGAAATGAAAAACCGTGGTTACGACGTTTCTGTTGACGCAGAAATGATCAAAGACGTTACTCCTGAAAAGATGGAAGGCGTTCAAATTTTCTTACCAATCAACCATCCGGACCTTGGTTTTGACATTGATATCCCTGAAATCGATGCTGGGGCAATTCTTTATCGGATGCCTGCAATGGCTAAACCTGTTTACGACCAAATCGAAGCAGAAATCAAGAAAATCCAAGGCTAATTAATTGCTTAAACAAAGGGGAATCCCCAATTGGCTCGGATTCCCCTTCTTTCATGCCATCCAAGTAAGCGCCTTCATTAATTTAGATGGCGATCCCCATGGCTGCTCATTTCAAGCGGTCATTAATCAATCTGGTTTCAATTTTACAAATCATAACTACAACTAAATAAAGGAGTGAGATTATATGAATGGAATCATTCATTTTGCCAACCTGATTTTCAAGCCAATCATTGACTTGGGGGCTGCCCCAATCATGCTGATTGTTTTAACTTTATTGGCTTGGGCATTAGGCGTTAAGTTTTCCAAAGCCTTGGAAGGCGGTATTAAGCTCGCAATTGCTTTAACCGGGATTAGTGCCATTATTAATATTTTAACCACCGCTTACCAAGCTCCTTTGGCCGCTTTTGTTAAGTCGACAGGGATTAATCTGTCGGTTACCGACGTTGGTTGGGCTCCATTGGCTACCATCACCTGGGGCTCGCCATACACCCTGTTCTTCTTGCTTTTGATGGTGATTTTGAACTTGATTATGTTAGCTTTGAAATGGACCAACACTTTGGACGTCGACGTGTTCGACATCTGGCACATTTCATTTACGGCATTGATGGCGATGTACTTTGGTGCCAATTTATTAATTGCAATTATTTTGATTTTAATTATCGGTATTCTAAAGATTATCAACTCTGATTTAATGAAGCCCACGTTTAACGATTTATTAAACGCGCCAGATGATAACCCAATGACTACTACCCATTTAAACTACATGATGAACCCGATAATCATGCTGTTCGACAAGATTTTTGACAAAATTTTCCCATGGTTAGATAAGTATGACTTTGACTCTGCTGAATTAAACAAACGGATTGGATTCTGGGGCAGCCACTTTGCCATTGGTTGCTATCTGGGGGTCTTCATCGGTTTAGTTGCTCGGCAAGATCCAAAAGAAATTTTGACTTTAGCCTTTACCGGCGGGGTCTGCTTGCAGTTATTCTCCCAAATTGGCTCTTGGTTCATCGCTGCTGTTGAACCACTTTCCCAAGGGGTTACTGACTTAGCTAACAAGCACCTTCACGGACGGAAGTTGAACATTGGTTTGGACTGGCCATTTATCGCAGGCCGTGCTGAAATTTGGGCAGCTGCTAACGTTTTAGCACCAGTGATGTTGCTAGAAGCCTTAGTATTGCCTGGCAACCACATCCTTCCACTCGGTGGGATCATCGCGATGGGGGTTACTCCCGCACTGTTGGTGGTTACCCGCGGTAAGATTATTCGGATGATCGTCATTGGGGCCATTGAAATGCCCATCTTCCTTTGGGCAGGTACTTTAAGTGCTCCATTCATTACCAACGTTGCTAAACAAGTTGGGGCTTTCCCAGCAGGCTTGAGCGCTGGTACTAAGATTGCTGAATCAACCAAGGAAGGACCAATCGAACAATTCTTAGCTTACTTAGTTGGTAAAGCTTCGACTGGTGAAATCACCTTCATGATTTATGCGTTGTTAGCACTTGTTGCTTACGTCCTCCTCTTCTGGTGGTACGCAAAACAAATGAAGAAACGCAACGCTGCTTACGCTGCTGAAAAAGCTGCTAACGCAAAATAATTTTTAACCGAAAGGAACCTGCATTATGATAAAACCAGAGCATCAAACTAAAATGTCCAGAATCATTGCTTGGGCCATGGTAGTGGTCGCCGCATCTACGGTTCCTGCCCTCTTCGGTCGTAACGTTTGGACCTTTGGTTTTCAAGCGTTGATGTGCGTGGTCGCCTTCACCCAAATCTCAAAGAAACAGTCCGCTGCTCCTAAAAAGTAGCCGGATAGAATTCCTCCCTTTTAATTAGATTAGCAAACCCGTCAAGTTGGTAAGGCCAACCTGGCGGGTTTTTGCTAACTACTTCTATTATCGTGGACGTCGGTAGACAAACCAGCCTACGCAAGCTACCAACCCCAGCGTCACTAAACCAAACTTAATTACTAGTTGGTGATCATCCCCGGCTAAAACCGTGTCTAACCGCAGCGGAAGGGGCTGGCGGGCATCGTCATCTCGCAAGCTCACTCCACGGATTCCTCCTAGTCTGCTTCCAGTCCCCGAAGCCCGCTTTACGGGCGTCTTACCGGTATTTTTTTCGTTGAGATTGACCCCGGTCAACTGCGCTTGGTGTTTAAAACACCGGGCCATTGAATTAGTTGCCCGCGTTTCAAAATCAATTAAGTTGGCACCATTCAAGTCGCCTAGCGCCACCGTAAACCGTAGCTGGCTATACTGAGTAATTCGTTTTGGCGATCGACTTGCCAACACCTTAAACTTGCGGCCGCTCCGATCAAATTTAACCTTTTTGACCTTGATCGAATCCGAGACTAACTGCTGGTTTACCCCGATCAAGTCCGTATACGTTACTTGCCGGAGCGGTTGCTTTGCATAATTAAGGCGTACTCGCCAATGAATTAATTGGGGGTCCTTAGTATCATACCACCCCCATGAATACACCGTTTCTCGGGAATTAGGACCCCGATGCGGTAAAATTTTATATTTTTCGGTTCGTAAACGTGGCCAACTGACAGCTACGGTGGAAGCGGGTTTGACCCGGTCGTAGTCCCATAAAAGTCCTAATTTAAAGTTGCCGTAGATGCCACCGTCATGTTGCGTAACGTAGCGCGCTAGCCGCACCGTGATTTTACCGCTCCCACGTTGTGCATCTACCCGTCCAATCACTTGCCCATGCCGGTCTTTCAGGTTGAATTGGGCGTTGCTAACCAGTCTTAAATTTCGGGGGACTTTAAAAGTGAGTTGGTCTTGCGCCTTGACCGGTACGTTGGCAGGAATTTTAAATTCCCATTTTCCAACCAGCTTATCGTACAAACCAAAACTAGTACGATCGTTGTGTTGCGCATCTCCCAAACTCACGTTAGTAATAAATTGGTCGCCCCAATCAGTGGATGAGTACGCAATGGTTTGATTGCTTTCCCAAAAATAAATAATTGCGATCACTAATCCAAGTAGCCATCTTTTCCTCACACTAATCTCCTTTTAAAACTTAACTATTCCCAAGTTGGGTCAAAATGCGTCCGGGCCCACATACTCCGCAGGATGGTTCCCACCGCTAAAATAGCAAAGAATATCGAAACGATGGCCAACCCATGATACAGGCCGTTCCAGCTAAATCCAATCCATAACATTCCGTTTTTTTGTACATTGGTATACATTTTTATGCCTCCTTTGATTGATCAGTATTTAAGTGGTTCCAAGTCCCCGTTGACCCCTGGAGCAATTGAAGCAGCGCGCCTAAGTAAGCCAGTTGTAAAAACAAGCTATACATTAGTTCCGGCAGCATCATGAGGGCAAAAAATTTGGCCTGGAAATCTTGGTCCCAAATGGTCACCACCCGCTCGGTAGCAAAAATTACTCCAATTACAAACCACAGCAAACTAAAAATCATTAAGTTTTCAAGCATCAGGTACGCGGTGAACACAATCAATCCTAAAAAAGCGAACACCGAAATTAATAACATCAACTGTTGAAAAACATACGGCAACATCATTTTGTCCCAACGTCGGCGGGTCACCTGCTGAAGCGCCCCTAAATACCAGCGGCGCCGTTGTAAATATAGCAAGCGCCACGTCGGCATAATTTCAGTCGTGCAATAACACGATAATGGCGAAATCATTTTGGCCCCCGCTGCTTTTAAATCTAGCGTTAGGGCAAAATCTTCGGTAATCGAATCCTCGCGGTAAAAGGTCCCAATTTGTTGCCGAACCTTTTGCAGCGTTTCTGCTCGGATCAACGACGCGGTCCCGGTTAAGACGAAAACTTTCTTACTACGGCGAACTTGATTGGCGTAGCGATACCACTCCAACTGTTGGCAAAACTCAATCAGCTTATTGCGGTTAGCCGTTCCGTAAAAGACAGAGCCAACCGCATCATAATCTCCCTGGGCAATTACTCGCTTAGCGTGTTCAATCCAGTCTTCCGTAATCACGGTATCTGCATCACAGATAAACAAATACTGGTCCGGTTGCTGCCAATCTACGTAATTCTCTAGCGCTTGGTTCAGCGCCCCCGCCTTTCGACCTTCATTTTGCACAGTTTCAAATGCGCGGGCCCCTGCCTGTTGAGCGCGTTGGTATGTATCATCATCACAACGGTCACAAACCACAATTACTTTATCAACCTGTTTTTTTTAGCGCTCGGACCGCGCGTTTAATATTTCCAGCTTCGTTGTGCGCCGGAACAATTGCCGTTACGTACATAATTTTTCATTTCTCCCCCAAGTAAAAGTATCCGCAGCTACCTCGTTAATATGAATTTCCGCCCAAATAAGGGGTCTGGTTAATTAACGAATAAATGCTGTTTGCTAATTTCATCGTGGTTTCTCGACCACGCCGGTTACCCAATAAAACGACCGCCGTTCCCGCCGAGCGATTGAAAATAATCGATGGCTCGTATCCACGTAAAATCCCATGTCCGCGGTAATATAACCGATTTTGATAAACTCCCCCAGCATAGACGCTTTGGGTAGAAGTTTTAAAAAGTTGCTTAACCACCTTAAGCGGGATGATCTGACCGTTCACCAGTGCCGCAAAATACCGGTACAGGTCGCCTGCGGTCATAAAAAAGCTTCCGGTACCAACCTCGTTACGGTAAATGTAAGCCGGGTTAGGATATGCCCGACCGTTTTTGTGGTAACTTTTTGCCACATGCGGATTTTTAAAATCGGGCATGCTCATGATTTTAATGGGCCGCCGTAATTTAATCAGCTGTTGGAAACTGTCCTGATAGTTTAGGTGAGTAAGTTGGGTAATCACACCTACCAACAAGTGAAAATTCACCGCGTCATAATCCCAGCCTTTTCGCGGATCCACCGCCAAATGGTGCACGTAATAGTTTGTAAGCTGTTTTTCGTTTAGTGCCCGTTCCGGATCACTACTTGCTTCCAATCCCGAGGTCATCGTTAACATATCGCGGATGGTAATATTTTTAGCATTAGGAATTGTCGGATAAAAACGGGCTAGCTTTGTATCAAAAGACAACTTTCCTAACTGAACCAATTTCACCACCATGATTGAAGTCATACTCTTTTCAATCGAGGCAATGTTATATAACGTTTTTACATCGTTAGCATGGGTGGCATCTTGCTTACCGTAACCCTTATGTAACAACACTTTATGATCTTTAACGATTAAAGCCGTTCCGCTAAACCGATTTTTCGTTAAAGTATAGTCCACGTTGGTAACCACGTCGCCACGGGCTTTTACCACGTAACGAGTGGCCCAGCGATCACTGAAGTAGGTGTCATGTACCATTTTTGCTACAAACAGTACTTGTAACCCAATTATTATCCAAAACCAATATCGCTTTTTAATTGCAGCGCGACCACCTTTCTAAATTAAAATGGGCAGGGATTTAGCGAAGGCCGGCTTCGCTTTTAGTTCTTAAACTGGCCAGTGAGGGACTATCCTTTTTGACCTGAATAATTGCCATATAAACACGCAGAGGCCAGAAAAAACGATTAGTTTCTTCCAGCCTCCCGTTGTCCCCATATCCTAAGCTGCTAGGATATTCAAAATGATCCCCCCTGTACTAATTCAACGATTAGTACTTTTTCATCATATAATCCGACCCCTTGACAGTAAAGGCTCCTGACGTTTAACATTTTGAAATTGATTTGAAAAACTTGAGAGAATCGGTCACTACCGGGTATCAACACGGTTCCTTTTTTAGCCAAAATTAGAATAATATTTAAAGCAAAGGCCGGGTAGTTTGTGAGGCATAACTAAAAATCGATCATTATGCTCGAATCTGGCATAATGATCGATTAGGGTTAAACGAACTGACTTTTGGCATACGTTTTGGCTCTATTAAAGCCAATATCGCAAAACGATTTATTAACTCTTTCAGCCTTTTCAGTTCAAAAAGCTAATTTTTTTAGCAACGTGCTCCTGGACCCAGTTCCCTCCGGTTAATAAAATCCCGCCGCCAATCGCTTGAATCGCGATTAACGGGGGGCTTCCTACTGCAGCATAGTCGAAACGTGTTTTGGAATCCAACTCTCTCCGGTTAACAAAATTATGGCTCCAATCGCCTAAACCGCGACTGGAGCCATAATCCTGTTATCCTCGAGAGCTACCCGGATTCCAAAACACTCTGATTCTTAATCCTCACAATCATATCTCCCAACTGCTCCCAATCCGCCGCTAACGGTGGCGACTCCCATATCATTTGTTCACAATCTAGTTCCGCAAACGATTGGTCCGAGAGGAAGATATCCGTTTCTTCCGTTAGTTCCATCATAATTTCAATATTTAGCGGTGCAAACTGCTGCAACTGCGCCACGATATACTTCGTAAAGATTGGTCCATTCGAAAAATCTACCGTAATCTTAACCGTTCGGCTTAAAAATTTCACCGGTAAATGTTCCAATAGAATCAACATGTACGTGTAGTACAACTGGGTCAACACGTCCTGATCGATGTATAGTTGGCGGCGTTTAGCCACCTCGCCCAACAACTGCTTTACCACCGCGTCAATTGCGGGATAAGTTTCGTTAAAGAAAGGCATTTTTGTGGGATCGACGAACGTTTCGCTAAAGTAAAACGGCGAAAACACCTTTGCGTTCGTTTGAGTTAAGGCTCGTTTAATTCGGCCAATCGCCTTTTCCAAACTTGCGTCCGCAAAAGTGCTGTATAAAAGTTCCGTTTGACTATCCACCAAATCCTGCAAACGCTCTTGTAGCTGCGGTCCACAACATTGATCAATTGAAAAATCCAGCAGCTCGTTTACACGACAATAAATCGTTAAGTACTGTTTTTCCCGACGTAAATCCTCGTCCTCCAGCCCCCAAAACTGATTAAGGAGGCCAAAATCAGGACCTTCGTCATCAGTAGTCACCGGACTTAAATCGGCTAACTCTGCAAGTACGTGCCCTTGTCGAATTCTTTGAGCTTGTACAAAAGCAAAATTAACCAGTCGCTTCCGTTCGGTGTATTTAAGACACATCCCACAATCCGTACAAATTTGTTCCAAAACGGTTGGTATTTCCATTCGATACTCACCAGGGAGCCCGTCAATTCCGTTAAAAAAATGGTGAATCACACTAAACAATACCTGCCGCAACCTTGCTTCCGTCAACGAACGATAGTTGAAAATTTCTTCGGTGAAGAGTTGCCGGATTCCCATAATATTGCGATAATAAGTTGCTCGGCTTATCCCAAAACGTTTCGTGAATTGGGCTTGAGTCCCGTAAATTCCTAATTGGGAATTAATAAAAACATTTAGACGGATCGACCTTAGCGCCATTTCTTCCAAAAGCTGTTTAAGCAATGACGTCGTCAAGCCGTACATAGCAATGATCCCCTTCCCATCGTAGGCCAAGTCGATGTTTTTCAGGTTAAGTGACGCAACGGTATCTTTCAGCAAATCAAAGGCCATCAGCACTTGGTGACGGCTAACGCCTAATTCACTTTGTAGATAGCTAATTGATAGCTTCTTTTCTGGATCGTGGATGTAAAGTTCGGCCATTTGGAGCACCAATTGTTGTTCGTCGTCCAATAAACGGTTAAACTTTTCGATCATAAATAAAAACTCCTTAAGATGATTTGTTGAAGATATTTTTAAAGATCCAACTCTAAAAATATGTCTGGAGGGTTCATCATCTTGGGAACAAATCACTACCAACGGTTCTATAATTACGGTCGTAAATGGTTCATCACTAGCTTAGTCGGTGTGACCATTGGACTAAACGTTATGTTGTCCCCCATTTCCGTAGCTGCTAGTGATCAAGTATCCAAATCAACTTATCCGGCATCATCTCCTCAAATTGCACCGCAAGAGGCCGCAAGTCGGCCGCCGAGGTTAGATTACTGGGGATCATCTGCTAGTGCGATCGCCTCATCATCAGCCGATCCGCACCATTATTTTTGGGGAAATAAGCACCATCACCATCATTGGCATCACCATTGCCATGCAACGGTTAGCGTACGGTACGTTGACCAGTCCGGGCATTTGCTAGGAACCGGGCAAGCGTACTATCCGCACGGCCCCCACGTTGGCGAGCCTTACGTTAGTCAGCCCCGGTCCATTAAAAATTACCGGCTAGTCGGTACCGCGCCTGGCAGTCTTCCAACTCGGGGAAGACTTAACAAAGTTGGCGACAACGGTATGGTTACTTATATTTACGCTCCAATATACCACTTCAAAGCTAAAAATATCAACGAAACTATACATTATGTCGATAAAAATGGCCAAACGGTCGCGCCAACCCACGTAGCCCAGCCCATTACCTTTGTGACCGTTGATAATTTAGCTGAACATGTGACAAAAAACTATTTTTCGAATACCTCGACTAATTTTCAAATGGATGATCAAGGCAATCCTCGGAATTCTGAAAATTGGCATAGTGGTACGCAAGCTACTTTTGCCGAGGTACCCGATCCGTTGCCCCATGGTTACCAACTAACGGATCCAGCTAAGGATGTGGTACCGGCCGCGCCCGTAACTCCTTCTAGTACCGACTTAAACATCACGGTCCGTTACCAATTGAAAAAGAAAACGGCCGTAATCCGGTGGATTGACGACCGGACGGGAAAAATAGTTTCCTTCAAAACGGTCAACGTGGACGTTAAGCATCCCCAGGCCAATTTAACTGAAACCTTCAATCATCAAGACTATCGCTTAGTCAGCAGTGATTTGCCGCAAGGACCGCTCACTTTTGATGAAATTAAGGAATCTGGTCACCTTTACGAAGTTCATTTACGTTCGCAAACGCCACCAGTTCTTCCTGCGGCGGCTAAATCTACTCCTTCGAAAATGTCGTCATCGTCCCAGCCTGTAACGCCACCTGCTTTGGCGCCGGCGGAGCAACATCCTACGCTACCAGTCAGCCCCTTACGTCGGACAACGCCAGCGATTCAACCAGCGGTCGCCGAGCGTCATCCGCAGCAACCAAGTAAGTCGCTTTCTAATAGCTCAAGTCGCCCGCAACCTGCTCAATCACAGCCACGTTATCTGGTTCCTGCGGGTACGATTCCGCTGGCGGTGGCTGATCAGCAGCCCACTCCGGTGCCAGATTTACTTGCCCGTTTGAATTTAAAATGGTATTTCCCAAGGGATAACTATCCCGTACTGGCTTTCGACGATTGGAATAACCACGCCCAAAAAATAATTAAGTTAAACGGAGATACAAAAAACCACACTCAGCTGGGCCAGGTGTGGTATAAAATGTCGGGTAGGTTGGTAATGGGACAAAGAGTGCGGAAGAACCCGGGTAGTCTTTGAGGATAACAGAATTACAGCATTAATCGTAATTTTAGCGATTGATGCTGTAATTTAGTTATCCGGAGAAGACTGGGTTCTGGAGCACGTTTCGGCTGCATTGCAGAGAAAGGCGACATTAATTGCGGTTTTAGCAATTGATGTCGTAATTCTGTTATCCGGAGAAGACTGGGTTCTGGAGCACGTTTCGGCTGCATTGCAGAGCAAATCCACCGTTACCCCCGGACATATAATGCGGGTACAAGAAATAATTATCCTTCTGTAAGTTATTTCTCCAAAAATGCAAAAAAAGTTTTAAAATAAAACTGGAGTTGGACGTTAAGAATCCAACTCCAGTTTTTTAGCTATTTTTGAAACCCGCTTACGTAATTCAACCGGTTTTCTATAGCTACTCTGCAATTATCCCCCAATAAAAGCAAAGTTCTTCTGTATGCGTCTACTCCCACTAAGTGGGACAAAGGTATTTTAAAAATTATTTGTTTAAGTTTACTGCGACCCCTTGGTAAATGCATTCTCGGCCAACAATCTTTAAAACTTGATTGAGGCACTATTGCGATTCGAACTTCGGAGTCCGGTTTTCCATAAAATCAAAGATATTCACTACCGTTGCTTGCCACATCCGTTTTTTCACCGGAATTGATTGCCAAAACATTGGTTTATCGGCAAGTACTTCGTTAAAAATATCTGTCAAAGCTGCTGCCGTTTGTCGCAATTTTTGCCGACTTTTGTAAATTTCAAAATCGACAACTTTGTTGTTTACTTGGCTATTTTCCCTGTGAAAAATTTGTGGTCCCATGTGAATTATCCCCCTTAAAAGCTATTACCTGTAACTAATGCTACCATCACTTTAAACTTTATTTATACCTTTGATTAGTTAAAACTTAACTTGTGTTGTTATAATATGCTTTAAAATTCAAAAGTGCAAGCGTTTTATAGCTCCATTTCACAAAAAGTATCAATTTCACAAACTTTCCCGCTCAAAATATTAATTTACCGGCCTTAACCATCAAGGCACTTTAGCGATTCACAAGCAAACTTTTCTTGCGTATTTCATTTTTTTACCTTGTATAGTCATCTATTTTGAAATCTCATTTCAAAATAGATGGCAAAACAAAAAAACGTGGCCAATTTCGTAAAGAAAATGGTCACGTATTTGGGGGACGTTATGTTAGTTTATTCTTTATAAAGTCAAGTTTAAAAGTAGTTACTACGTTGCTAGCCTGACAAACACTGCATCAGTTTCTTAGCAACTAGCCACCCTTAACTTCATTACAAAAATAATTTTGTACGTACAGTCACTGTCTCCTGACTGCCTCACCAACTTATTAGTGCTGGTGCTTATACTTAGCTCTTCTTTCTCGGTTAATTTTCCTTAACTCTCGCTGTGCTTGAGCCAAAGTCATTTGGGGGCCGCAACCTAGAACTTCTTCCATTCCTTCACGGGTAACTAACCAACTATTTCCAAACTTGCGGATGGTCCCTTCAGGAAATACTTTTGTCCCGTTAATTTTTAAATGGCGAACAAAATTTTGCGACTTTCCCCACATCATTGCCGCTTCGCTGGCACTATATACCTCTAATTCGCGCAAATCGATGCCCATAAAAATAACTCCCTTAATTAAATCATTGCTACATTTGTTGTTTCCGACCATGACTCGGCCACATTTTTAAACTAGGGGTTGCAATGGATCAATTGATTACCTTAACTACGCAGTTAAACCATCATCTATTATCATGGTTTTTCGTGCCGTTTGGTAAACCCCATCTACATTAGGTAGTATATATCATCATTCAGAAGTAAATTTCTCATAATTTTTGTTTTCTGAAAAAAATGGTCACTCGGCACCATTTTCCGTCTACGCATCGGTTTACCTAGTCGAATTTAAACCTTTTAAGGATATTAACCACTTTAACTTAATTTGTACATAAAGCAATAATTATAAAACTCATTAATTCAAAACGTACTAAAATGTTTTCCGTCCTACGTAAATAATCTAACTAACCCTAATCCATCCCCTATTCTCGCCAAGCATTGTAATTTGTATCGAAGACATGTCTAATTTGTCAGACAAAATTAACACCATAAAGTTTAAAAATTGTTACCAACTGTTTTTAACGCTAATTTCAATTGTGGCAACGTTCAACAAGCGGTATTATTACTAATAGAAGAGCTCTAGGAGGTATTTATGGATCCAATATTATTAATGGATAAAAAAGACCAATTATCTTTTGAAATTTTATCCTTAATCAACCGTGCCGCGGACGCACCTGTCAACATGGATCACGTTGCGGACAAGCTAGAAGTAAGCTCGTACAAATTAAATGCTGCGTTGAGTACCATTAACACTGATTTACGTGAACTCGCTCCCCAGCAAAATATCCACATTAACGAATTACAAAAAGGGCTGTGGCAAGCACAAAACCTTTCCAGTTTAGTAATCAATAAAATTCGGTTGGTGTACGTATTACGTTCTCCCCTTTTACCTGTGTTTGAGTATTTAATGTTTTATGAAAACCTAAAGACTCCTAACCAGTATTTACAAGACACTCCAATTAGCCGATCAGTATTTTACCGACAAATTAAAATGTTGAATAAAATCATCGCTAATTATTCTAAGGACAACCCTAAAAATGGAAAAGTGGGGGAAGAATTTCATCAGCGGTTACTTTTATTTCAGTTTTATTACAGCCTTTACAACGGACTTGATTCGCCATTTCCTGAACTAAACGACCTAGTTGACCAAATCGTTCAAGCATGCCAACCTTATTTCACGCACCCCTTACGATTAAGTCAAAAATTTAAATTGTCAATCTTTTTGCGAATCTGGATTCTTCGACATCGTAATCAAAACTACAACGAAACCTTAACCGTCGATGTTGACGAAAATAACGATCAATATCAGCAGTTGTCTCAACGTTTACAACGCGTACTCGGGCGTCATTTTAATTTAAATAGGTATGAAATGAGTTACTTCTACGGCTTTTTGCTTGCAAAAGGCTATATTTCCGACTCTAGCAACCGGGTTATATCAAATAACTTTCCTTTAGCAACCCAGTTAACTAACAGTCTTATTCAGTGGCTAAAGGACTACCCCATTACGTCAACTCTAGACGAAAACACCGAGGAGTCCCTTCGCCACGATTTAATTAACGTTAACCTTCAATTAACTTCATTTTATATTGAACCATCTACTTTCGTACGGGAAAATTCCATCAAATTTTTCGAGAAAACTTACCCATCGTTTGATATTCTAATTCACCGATTTTTACAGAGCATCCAGACTGAACACGAAATTACCCTGGACGCTCCTAAGTGGGTTAACCTTTACTATGGTTATATGTTTGCGTTAATCAATAACATCCCCGCCCGTTTGTTAAAAGAACGAGTTTACGTGGCGGTTGATTTTTCTCAAGGAGATTTATATACCGAATATGTAATCAATTCTTTAGATGCGTTTCATCATGCGAATATTATTATTGAGACAAACATTTCTAAAAATACAGACATCTTTGTATCTGATATTTATTCACAGTCTGTAAAGCAACCTCAATTAACTTGGGAAGACCCTCCTACTCCAGAAGACTGGACTAATTTAGGGGATATCATTGAAAACGTTCGAGCTAAAAAAGCTTTTGCATTGTTTAACCAACCAATTTACTAATGATTAATAAGATTAAGGAGAAATCAAGGAATGTCTAATAAAAATTCAAGTAAAAAGTTTACAACTCTTTTGCGGTCGACATTTGCCTTTTCCTTAGCTACCGTGGGGATCGTTAGCGCTCCTCTACTTAAAAATACAGTTTTACACTGCCGATTACCATTGGCAGAATTAATCGCTCATGCTGATGAAACCCCTGACTTAAGTTCCATTTACTATGACGACGATACAAATATGTTCACCAGCAGAGATAAAAGTTGGTCAGTGCAAGTTAATGGTAGGATTTACTCTTTGTTAATTAATCATTTGGGAAGCTATCGCTCTGTCACTCCCGATACTGAAGGGGTAATGCTGTTTAAGCTGGACTCCCCGCCGGTCAACGCAACTTATACCTTGACCGTTGGCGACCAAGTTATCAATACGGGAGCTATCCATCCGATTAATTTAAACGGGCATACTTACTATGGAGCTACCCTTTCCAAAACGATTATTCAAAAGTTAGTCCACGAAGTAGTGCGCACGAAAACTTCCGGACGTATTACATTTACAAATATTCATGGAGCACTTCCCATTTCTGACTTTCCAATGGACGTAAATACGACTTTAAACGTTTCGTTGCCAGCAGCAGAGTATTATACTGACGAACAGAGCCTCGCTGATCATATTGCTGGATTGAAACTCAGTCTAACGGATCCTGACGGAAAAGTAGTTAACAAAGTCTCCATTGAAAAAGATTGGATTGAAACCGACAAGAATTCCAATTTACCGGGGACTTACCAATACACTTTAAACAACCTCGGTATCCAAGCGTTACGGAAAAAGTTAGGCGATATGGGTGGAGATTACTGGGTTTACCACCAGCACTATACGTTGGGCGACGTCGGAACCGGAAAAGTTACCGTACTACCTAAAAATCCAACGGAAGTAACCGCCACGGTTAGTTACGTAGACGCAACTACTGGCAAAACGGTCGCGACCGATAAAATTAAGGGCTTGATTAACGATGTTGGAATTTATCAAGTTCACTTGCCTAAGGGATATCAATTAGCTACGGGACAGCTTCAAAAAATCAAATATAGGCTTACTATCAGCCGTTCGGCCAACCTGACCGTTAAAGTAATCCAAGCCTCGGATGATTCATCTGATTCTTCAGATTCAGGCGATAATTCATCCAGCGGCGACGACCATTCTTCGTCGGATAATGGTTCCTCTAGTGACGGCCACTCTTCATCAGATGATAGTTCCTCTAGCGACGACCACTCTTCGTCAGATAACAGCTCCTCTGGCGATGACCATTCTTCGTCAGATGATAGTTCATCTGGTGATGATCATTCTTCGTCAGATAATGGTTCATCTGGTGATGATCATTCTTCGTCAGATAATGGTTCATCTGGAGACGACCATTCTTCGTCGGATAACAGCTCCTCTAGCGACGACCATTCTTCAAAAGATAATGGTTCTAGTAAGGATGACCACCAAAGTGACCATTCTGATGAACCTGGTTCAGCTAGCTCTAGTAACGGTAAGGCTTCGTCGAACAATTCCGCGGATTCTTCGAGTTCCCCGGCTAGCCATCATCATTCAAGTAACCATTCTGACCATCAAGGAAGTTCACGGAATCCTTCGCACGGAACGTCATCAAGTTCCTATAAAACGGCTTCTGTTTCTCCAAAACGAAGCACGGTAACCATTGCGTTCGTTGATGAAAATGGTCACGTGGTTGATCAACAGATTTACAGTGGTTGGCAAAATACGCGGGTTCCTTTTGAACTTTCTGACCACATCTTAGGTTTCCTGCGTCATGGCTACGATTTAGTTTCGCCAGGAACGCCACTCAGCCAACTAAAATTTGGCACCGGCAACGCTACTTATCGGATTGGATTACAAAAACGGGATACACCTATATTTACGAACGCGTTAGCCGCTAGCAAATCCGCGGATCAGTCGACCGCTAACCAGCAACCTGCTAAAAAAGCTAACCAACGATCTCATTCTAAAAATAGCGACCACCCCGTTTTAGTAGAAGAGTTAACCCAACGGTCTCGGCTACAGGAAAATCTAGCTAAGCAGCACTTTTCCGCAAAACATAATCTGGTTGATCCACGTTTACAATCACCTTTAGCGCCGCCTGACGATGCTGCGAATAACTTCTTTAGCGGCTCCCACGGTGGTGGCGGTGGTGGAAACGGTGGCGAGGTTGATCCTGACCTAGGAGCCTTCTTCACTGCATTAGCTGGCAGAGTTAATTTCACACAACAAACCTAGTTACTTGCTGGACATTTTTCAGCAACCTAAAGTAAAAAATCTAAGCATTAAATTTGTAAAACATCCCCCCTATCCTTTATATTGGCATCACACCAAAGAATAGGGGGGAATTTTATGTTTCGACACCAAAAAGAATTACAATTTGAAGCTAAGCCTACTCAACCTGATCCAACGGTTGCCAAGTATTTACAAGAATTAATTGGCGGTCAGTATGGAGAAATGAGTGTGGCCATGCAGTACCTCTTCCAGGGCTGGAGTTGCCGCGGAGAAGCTAAGTATAAGGACATGATCCTCGACATTGCTACCGAAGAAATTGGACACGTAGAAATGTTAGCTACTATGGTAGCGCGTCTACTAGAAGATGCACCTGTCGAAGACCAACAGGCGGCAATGGAACAAGATCCCGTAGTTGGAGCAGTGATTGCCGGTATGAATCCACAACATGCGATTGTAGCAGGATTAGGACCGCGGCCAGCTGATAGTGTAGGGAATCCATGGAGCGGAGCTTACATCATTTCTAGTGGTAATTTACTTGCTGACTTCCGCGCCAACCTTAATGCAGAATCACAAGGCCGTTTGCAAGCGGCACGGATTTACGAAATGGTCGACGATCCAGGGGTGAAAGATCTCTTAGCCGTACTTCTTGCCCGGGATAGCTACCACCAAAATCAATGGGCGGCAGCAATCAAAGAATTAGAGGAACAAGTTGGAACGATTCTGGTGCCAAGCGATTTCCCACGTGAAAAAGAGCGTAAGGACATTGCCTACGACTTCTACAACTTCTCTAAAGGAGATGAAAGTAGCCAAGGTGCTTGGGCACATGGTGAAGCTCTTGATGGCGAAGGCGAATACAAGTGGCAAGCAGAACCTAAAGCGGAAGGTCAAGCTCCTGACTTAAAACCTGTTAACCCTAAAATGTATGGTTCTTAAACAAAAGTAAGAAATCAACACCTTTTTTCATTTAAAAAACTCAAAAGTCCTAGTTACCCAGGTTATGTGAAACCGGATAACTAGGACTTTTATTTATCTTTGAAACTAATTATCAGCATTTTCTGCGATAATCTTTAGCGCCTTCTGTCCAACTTTTCGCCGCCGTTTGGAAATGCTCTGGGGACTCACCCCCTCTCGTTGGGCGATTTCTCGGCCCGATAATTGCTTCACGTACCGGTAGTACAAAAAACGTTTTTCCGGGGGCGTACAAATTGCGTAAACCCGTTGGAATAAGTCGTCGGCTAACACCTGCTGCTCACGAGAGGAACAGCGATATTGTCGCGGAAGGTTAGTCACGTCCGTGGATAGCTCGGCAGTTTGCCAATTTTTAACCATCGTCTGGCGTTTCAACGAATTAAGTGTCCGCCAATAGATTGCTTGGTAGGCAAACATCCGAAACTCCTTTAGGTCACTTTCGGGATTTCGGGGAAAGCGTACGTATGCACGGGCATAGGTTAGCCGCGCTTCCTGTAAAAAATCTTCAAAATTCTGGTGATACGGGCGAATGTTTAGTTTCTTTAGTGCTCCAAACACTATTTTTTGGTTTCCGTTGGTTAGTAAGTGATCTAATCCTGCTTTTAAAGTGCGGTTTTTTGGTGACATAGCTTGAATCTCCTAAAATAAAAGATCCAAGGGCCCTTGGTCGCTTTTTATAATACGTAACTGGCTTTGCAAATATAACGGGACGTTTCCGGCACTAAAACTGCAGTTTTCGCTCAAAAAAGTGTAGTTTGCCGTTAAAATGAGATTACCATTAAAAAATCGCAAATTAATGAGCCCAAAAAACGGAAACTCGAATTTCATTTCTCGAAATCAAGTTTCCGTTTGGTATAAATTATAAAGCTTTTAAAAATTAGTCAATCTGCAGCATCTTTTTAAACCTTATGTGGACCGTCGACAATTTTGGCTTCATAAAAGTCAGCCGCATAGCCAAAACGGTCTTGGTATTTTTGCCCCACCGTTTTTACTAACTCGTCGACTTGATCCTTTTCGATTAGGGCAATTGCGCACCCGCCAAAACCGCCGCCGATCATGCGAGCTCCAAGTACTCCCGGTGATTGCCAAACTTCGTCTACAAGCATATCTAACTCCGGAGCGCTAACTTCGTAGTCGAATTGTAAAGAGACGTGTGAAGCACTCACCAACCGCCCGAAGAGCTTTAGGTCGCCTTGTTTGAGGGCTTCCCGGGCTTCAATAGTTCGCTGATTTTCAAAAACCGCGTGACGGGCCCGCTTAATCAACGTTTCGTCGTTAATTAGGTAGGCGTACTGGTCGAACGCATCCTTAGTTAATTCACCCAGTGCGTTAATGTTTAGTTTGGTTTGCAACCGCCGCAACGCTTCTTCACATTCCGCACGGCGGGTATTGTACTCGGAATTAACTAATTCATGCGGTTTATTGGTATTCATGATCAAAATTACGTTATTATTCAAATCTAACGGTGCGTAGTCATATTCCATGGTGTTGGTATCCAGGAAAGTGGCTTCGTTTCGCCGTCCCATTTCAACCGCAAATTGATCCATAATTCCTGAATTAACCTTAATATAGTTATTTTCGACGCGTTGCCCAGCCTTGACGAGTTCAATCGGCGTAATCCGCAAGTTAAACTGGTCGTTTAAAATGGTGCCCATCAGCATTTCAATCGAGGCTGATGATGACAACCCCGCCCCATCCGGTAGATCACCTTCCAAATACAACTCAAAACCGTGATCATAATCGTGAGAGAGTTCGCGGATTTCTAGCATCATTCCACGTAAATAGTTGCTCCACTTATACTTCGCATCGTACTCAAGATCGTTAACGTCAAATTCGATAATACCAGTATCCGGGAGGTTTCCTGAATACATCCTCACCTGCGTATCATCACGACCTCGGTACGCGCCGTAAGTTCCCAGGCTAATCGCACAAGGAAAGACGTGACCACCGTTATAATCGGTATGCTCACCGATTAAATTAATCCGTCCTGGTGAAAAATAGACTTCTTCAGCTTCAGTTTTGAAAATTTGATGGAACTTTTCTGCAATTGCTTCTTTAAGCATAATTATCCTCCAAATTGGTTTCATTCTGTTACGGGAAACGGTTTCACGTAATATTCTACACCAATTTTTAGTAGGATTAAACGAAACGCTACCAGGCGCGGTTTAACGCGCATCCCAATCAATCGGACTTTGCGCAGCTAAAATTTGATCAATTTGCATGAGTTCGTCATCGGTAAAGCCGAGGTTTTTGAGTGCATTGACGTTGTTAATTACCTGCTGTACCCGACTCGCGCCAATTAATACACTTGCTACCACTGGCTTCCGCAAGTTCCACGCCAACGCCATCTGTGCCAAACTTTGTCCCCGTTTTTTCGCAACTTCGTTTAATTTTTTGACGGTTTCAAGGGTCTCTTCAACTTGTACAGGACTCAAGAACGGAATGGTTTGCTTCTTTGCGCGTGAATTTTCGTCAATTCCTTGTAAATATTTATCCGTTAACAAGCCTTGCGACAATGAACTGTAACTGGTTGCCGCCTTCCCTTCGCGTTCCAAAACGGGGAAGAGGTCCGTTTCTACGTCCCGGTTAAACATGTTGTAACGGGGTTGGTTAATAATAAATGGAGTTCGTAACTCTTTGAAAATCTTGGTGATTGCCGCCGTTTGTTCTCCGTTATAGTTGGAAATTCCCACATAAAGAGCTTTCCCAGAACGAACCAGCTGGTCTAATGCTAACGCTGTTTCTTCGACAGGGGTCTTCGGATCCGCACGGTGGCTGTAGAATATATCAAAATAATCTAAACCAGTCCGTTTTAAGCTTTGGTCCGCACTCGCGATAATGCTCTTCCGGGACCCCCAATTTCCATAAGGTCCGGGCCACATTACAAACCCCGCCTTACTGGCAATTACCATTTCGTCGCGATAGTGGTGTAAATCACTTTTCATAATCCGTCCAAAATTTTCTTCGGCACTCCCTGGAATGGGTCCGTAATTATTAGCTAAATCAAAGTAGGTAATTCCTAGGTCAAAAGCTTTAAATAGAATTTCCTTTTGTTTTTCTAACGGATCCACGCTACCAAAGTTATTCCAAAGGCCTAACCCAATCGCGGATAACTTCAATCCACTGTTACCCACCCGATTATAAATCATATTGTCATAACGCTGTTCACTAGCTTTATACATTATTACTCCTCCTTTTTGATCACTCGTCACAGCAACAATACAGCTTATAAAAATAAAATACAAGTAACCGCTTCACTTCTTATAGAAAAAACACTTACTCTTAGCCCTGGGGTTTCCTAATTTACTTTATTAGAACACAAAAAAAGAGCCTTCCTTTCGGAAGACCCTTGAGTTTGCATGGCAACGTCCTACCCTCGCAGGGGGCGATCCCCCAACTACTCTTGGCGTTAAGAAGCTTGACTTCTGTGTTCGACATGGGAACAGGTATATCCTTCTCACTATCGTCACCACACTCCGTGCTA
>SKEB01000235.1_pt1 | contig 63852 bp, 71 predicted proteins | sample 4826561 | NCBI WGS metagenome assembly SKEB01 (sample SAMN11008820, study PRJNA524170) | human gut metagenome | biome: Human fecal sample; material: Feces; isolation source: fecal sample from pouch patient p17 | host: Homo sapiens | place: Israel: Tel-Aviv | collected 2016-03-29
CAACAACGAGGTGCGAACTATAAATACCTTTTTTGGGCTTGTCAAACCTTCAGAGAAAAATTTTTTATTAGAAAATGATTAAAATTTATATTTTTATTTAAAGTTCAATTACTTATAACAAATGTAAAAAATTTTTATTTTCCTCAGATTACTAAAAACGCTTTGCTTTTTTATTATTTGTTCTAGTTCGAGCTGCCGAATTGCCATTTGACTCGAGTATCCTAGCGAGACGATGCAACTCAACTGTTAGAATCCTAACTGTGCACTTATATAAAGATTTTTAAATGTATGTATCTACCAAAAAGGTCACCGGCCTTTTGCTCGCTGGCGGTCAAGCAAAAAGAATGGGCTCAATAAATAAAGGGGCCGTTGAATTCAATAATCGAACCTTTGCGGAAATCGTCCTTGGGACTCTATCTCAACAAGTCAGCGAAGTAGTAATTAGTGCCAATGAATATGCACCCTACTTCTCAAAATTCGGGTATAAAGTTATTGGAGACAAACGACAGGGTTTTCTCGGACCTTTAGCCGGAATCGAATCAGTGCTTATCGAATGTCCCTCTATTGAATGGCTCTTCTGTACCACAGTAGATACACCCTTTTTCCCATTAGATCTAGCCTCTCAACTTCTTCAAGAAGCAGAGCACAATAAGAAGCTATGCGTTATGCCTGTGCATAATAAAATGCGATATCCTCTGCACTCTCTTATCCACAGCTCTCTTCTTCCCTCCTTAACTGCCTTTCTTGATTCCAATGAAAGAGCTGTAGGATATTGGTTAAGACAATGTGGCGTATTGGAAGTAGAAATAGACGCTCCCTTTCCCGCTTTCGAAAATATCAATACGTTGGAAGAACTGTCTCTTCTAAAAAGGAATACCAAATGAATTCAAAATCATCTTCTAAAAATTTTGAAGAAACCATAGAGTTCCTCCGGACCTATATCGAGGGAGTAAAAGACACGCGTCTTGTTCCTTTATCTGAATCTCTCTCTTACATTCTGGCTGAAGACATCATCTGTCCCATCAACATTCCAGCCTTCGACAACTCTGCTATGGATGGTTGGACATTTTCATCACAAGATATTCTTCCGGAAGGCTTCACGTTAAAAGAAGTTGGAAGTTCTTTTGCAGGTCATCCCTACATTGGAAAATTAAACAAAGGAGAGTGTGTGCGCATTATGACTGGCGGGAAGGTCCCAATCGAGTGCGATACTGTAGTGATGCAGGAACAAGTAGACGCAAAAGATAAAATTATCACTTTCCCAGGCGGCGTTAGAAGAGGCCAGAATGTCCGCAGGAAGGCAGAAGAATTCTCTCAAGGATCCATTTGCATGAAAAAAGGCACAAAAATCATGCCGCCTCATATCAATTTTCTTGCTTCCTTAGGAATTTCAAATGTTTTAGTTTTCCGCAAAATTAGAGTAGCCTTCTTTTCCACTGGTGACGAGCTTCAGCCTTTAGGATCTCCTCTTCAAGAAGGCCATATCTACGACTCCAACCGATATACCATACGTGCTCTTTTAGAATGCGCAGGCTTTGAAATTAAAGATCTAGGAATAGTCAGAGATAATCCAGATGTCTTAAAAGAAACTCTGCAGAAAGCTGTCGATTGTGCTGACGCAGTCATCACATCTGGCGGAGTCTCCGTAGGAAAAGCAGATTTCACAAGGACTGTTGTTGAAGAAATGGGTGAGTTAGTTCAATGGCAGTGCCGAATCAAACCTGGACGTCCTCTTGCAATTGGTAAGATAGGTGAAACCTACTTCTTTGGATTGCCTGGAAATCCAACAGCCACCCAGATCACTTTTCTGGTCATAGTAAAACAAGCTCTAGAGCTTCTCGGAAACGCTTCAGAAATCTCAGATCAGTACTGCGAAGCAGAAGCCACAGAACCCATGAAGAAAAGAGAGGGCCACACAGAATTTCTCAGAGGGATTCTCTACACAGAGGGGGGAAGAGCTAAGGTAAAATCAGCAGGTAGTCAGAAAACTGGGGCCTCTGCCTCCATGATTACTGCTAACTGCTTCATTTACCTTCCCGAGGAGCATGGTCCGGTGATGGCGGGAGAAAGCCTCCTCGTGATACCATTCCGGGGTGTTTATCACTAGCATTCCAGAGGCTTTGGCCTTTGAATTGCCGATCTCTGCGGGCTTTATATAAACGCCTGAACTTTGAAGCCGGAAGTTTTTTAACTTTCGGTTTCTTTTCATATTGCGTCTTTGCAGCAACATCTCTTAAGTCTGCCTGGGCAGGAACAATAATGTTCCCCGCCAAATCAATAATACCTCGCAGACCAATTCCTCTTGCTACAAAGCCTTTAATAACTCCATAATTTTTACTTTCATGCTGATGGGCATGAAAAAAATATTTGACTCCTAGCTGGTTTGCTAGTTCGTCGAGACATTCAAAACCTTTGCAATGAACAGAGGGAGCTTCGTGAGTAACAAGAACATCTGCCTTGCATTCTTTCAATTTGTCATAGATAGAACTAAAAATTGTTGAGCGGTGTCTCCTAGGGAGCCCTCCACGCCAAGTAGTCGCTTTCCCAAGTTTCTTAATAAAAACGCCAGGGGAGCTGTAGCATGGAACCGCAGGAGGCATCCAAATTTGTCCTCTGAAAACACCTCCTAGACCAGCAACTTTTATGCCGCAGACATCTAGCACTTTGCCATGAAGATTATTGGTGGCAAATTTTGAACGCCAGATGCGGTCGTAAATTAAGTCGGAATCCGTGTCGTGGTTGCCAGGGATCCAAAATATTTTTGTATCACCAATGTCCTTGAATATCTCATCAAGACTTTTGTCGGGAGTTAGGTCTCCCAGAATAATTACTGCCTCCGGGTGAAATTCAGTTATCGCCCCAAGTATGTGGTCGAACTCTCCGTGAGGGTCGCCGCAAAAAAAAATCTTTTCTAACTTTTTAAGTTCTTTTGCCTCTGGCTGAGAACCTACGCAAATCTGCGTCCGGCCTTTTTTTCGACCGAAGAATGAACGCCTATATCTCATTTCTAACAAACAGGCTTTTTTATAATTTATTTTGAAGCCTGCACCTAAATTTTTCGTTAGATAGAGAATAACACTATTTCATAAGAACTTTGCAGGATGCAGGAGTTACAAATTTCCTTTCGAGGCTAGTCAAGCCTAACTACGTCCGCCCCTTTAGGAATCTCAAACGTGAAAAACTTGGAAGGATAAGAAATGTCTGTTACTACATTTTTCAGAGTTAACTTTGAAGTTTCTCCTAATGAACCAACGAATTCCATTTTCACAGGCAGGCTGGATTTAAATCCCATGGTTATCTTTGAAAAATTAAGGTTACCTGCAATAGGAGCTAATTCGATCCAATTTAAATCATCCCCTCCTTTAATACTGGTCACTTTCCAATACTTTTTTATGTTGGAATCTCCGAAAAGGATTGCCGCAGGGCTCTGAGGAATTGTCTGGCGAGCAGAACGGACTGTTACTTGATTTAGATCTTTATCCCAGACCCATACCGACTTACCGTCGCATATCATTGCCTGTGGAAACGGGGCCGTATATTCCCACATAAATTTACCTGGTCTTGAAAAAACAAACTTTCCAGAGGACTGATCAATTTGTTTCCCTCCCTTATCTATTACTGTCTGTTCAAACTCTCCCTCAGCATTTTTGACATTCTTAGAAAAATTTTCGAGAAGCTCTATGCCTCCTGCAGCTAGTGCATATGAACTTAGGGAAAGAGAAGCAATAAGGGAAAAGCCGATTTTATTCAATTTGAACTCCAAAATAGCGGTTGGAAAGTCCTAACAGTTTTAAGTAACACACTAATGATTTTTACTTATTCTAATTGTGTTTCTTTAGCTAAGGGGAAATACTAAAACCTCAAATTTCTAAAAGTCGTAAAAATTTTTTAACTAAAAACAACAAATTACCTCTTTTAGGCTAAGAGATATTTTAGCGGCGGGGGTAAGATTTTTCCCTTAGTGGTTTTTGTGATTATGGAAGTTCTCTATTCACAAAATAAAAGGGGGGTCCTAAAATCACCTTGAGTGTTAAAGAAGTGTTTGATTTGTTAGCTTTTATGAAATTCTCTAACTCGATTTTAATGTTGAGTTAGCCCATTTCTTAAGGCTTCCCTGTACGTCCCTCCATTCACGAAGGCAGCAAACACCTCCTGCTGCGTTCCGGTACAGGGAAGCCTCTCTCTTTCTTTTGAACCTCTCCAATAAAAAACTCCTTATAAAAGGGAGCTTCTCTGTGATTAATATTGATTTAATTCTCGGTTGAATGTGCCAACAGCCCGCGCTGAGCGGCCCAACTCCAAGGAGTGTCAAGCCACGAGTGAATGTCTTCCAAATCCTCTGGCCCAATTAAATTCATTTGGACGGCTTTTTTCACAATAAATTCGAAGGAGAGCATCTGATGGGCTTTCACATGGTTTTTGGAAAAAAGACGAGTCGTCTCCGGCATATCGAAGTTTGTAATTGCAAAACAATCCTTGACCTCAGCTCCTGCTTCTCGAAGAACTTTTACAGCGTCGAGTAAGGAAATGCCGGTTGACAAATGATCCTCAATAATTAAAACTTTCTTCCCAGCCACATCGACTCCGTCAATTCGGCTCTTATTTCCATAAGTTTTTGCCTGTTGTCTTACAGTTACAAACGGGACATTTAGACGATAGGCTAAAGCTGCACCATGGGCAGTTCCAGCCCCTTCTACTCCGGCAATCACATCAAAGTCCAGCTCGAGCTCAATAATTCTTGATGCCATAGTTTCAATTACATCCCTCCAAGCCTCCGGAAAGGAAGAGAGGATTCTGTTGTCCACATATATCGGAGTAATTAAGCCCGACTTCAGACGCATAGGAGAAGACTTAAGAAATACGATGGCATTATTTACTAAAAGGTGTTCTGCAATAATGTCTTGTGCAATAAATGAAGTTGCCATTGTCTTTCCTTAAATTTTTACTGTGAAATCCGTATTCTCAAGAGGAGGGAGGCCTAGAACCTTTCTTCCGTTGATAGTCGCGATCTTGACCAATTCTTCCATTTCGTCAAATCTGCAGCCAGTAGCCAAGGTGGTAAGCTCATGCCACATATCTCCGTTATTCCAGGGAACCATTGCATCGCAAACATTATCTGTGCCCAATGCCACCGTAATTCCAGCTGGGACAAGTTCATCAACCGGAGTCATTGAGTTATGTACAGGGCCGATTGCTTCGGAACGAGGAGTGTCAATCCAAGCTGTAGGGCACGCTATCATCATTACGTCAGCTTGTTTCATAAGCTCGTACAGTCGATGTCTGTATTTCTTAGAGTGTGCAGCAATAGAAATTCCGTGAATTGCCACAACTTTTCCTTGCATCTCGTGTTCGATAGTCTTCTGGCAAAGTTCTTCGGTTTCATATTCTAAAGATTCATTGAACTGATCTACGTGAACATGAACCATCTTATTTAATCTCTTGGCGGTACTCAGAATGATATCTAGAGCTTCTGAGCCTTTACCATAATCTTTTTCATCTCTTTTCGGAAGGGCCCCAATAATATCCACCATCTCTGATCCGATATCAAACCACTCTTTGGCTTCGGGGTGAATAACACCCTTTAAAGTTTGATTCGCAAACTTAACTTGAAGTTGATCCTTGTAGTGTTCACGTGCACGAATTCCTGCCTTAATTGCTCGGTCTTTGCTCTGAGGATCAATATCGACAAAGGTTCCTAGAGCTGTTACGCCTTGAGAAATCATTAGTTCAAATAGTTGAGAAAATCTTCTATAGAAATCTTCCTCTGAAGATTCAGCCTTTAACTTGTCCAAAGCGTCCCATTTTTGCTGCAGCGTGCAAGTCTTACGCATCTGCAAGACATCGGGGCTGAGAGTAAAAGAGCGATCAGCGTGTGCATGCGTATTTACCCATCCTCCGTTCCTTTTAATTACAGGTTCGATCATCGAGCGGATGGTAAGAGGTGTTTCTAAGTTCATGTTATTTAAGCTCTCCGCATATGAAAAAACGGCCTTTAAAGCCGTTTAAAAAAAATACTAATCCTGGTGCAATTGCGCCTTGTCGAATTGTTCTTACAGATTTAATTAATTCTTCTCTTTTTTGGATAATTTTCATATGCGTAAGGATATCAAAACTACCCGCTTACGTTTAAATTTCAGATTAAAGGACTTCCCCAAGTGTAAAACTTGGAAAACTAGTTAATAGAACTGTTGGTTGTTGAAAAATCAGCATGTTTAGAGGTGTGTCGTTTGTCGGTAGCATCGTAGAGATAGGCTAGCAACTCGACTCCTTCATCAGTAAGACGATGGTCTTTTTCTAATTCCTCAAGAATGTCTATCATAATCTCCGCCTGATGAGGGGAGAGATTAATTTCATTGTCGGCGGAATGGATATAAGCGTAGCTAGACTGCAAATCTTCTAAACCGAAGATGAGTTTTTCATACTTTTCATTGAGCTGAACGTATTCCTGGGCTGTAAAACCTATCAAATTACAAAGTTCACCGTACTCCTGCGCTGATAAGACCTCCCTAGTCGTTTCAGGAGGGTATCTTTTATTGATACCGTCTAAAATTTGTTTTGTTTGAGATCTCCATTGACGCAACCGGTCGATGACCTGACTAACCTCCTCAAGGTACATCCCCAGATCTGAAAATCTTGCCTCTGACGGGTGACCAATTTTTCCTGTCACTCGCGAGGCAGATTGGTGAATCGCCTCTATCTTCCGCTCATTTTTGCTTAAAAATTGCTGGAAGGATAGAGAGTAACCGCCCCTCTCCGTCATTTCATCCCTCCATCCTGTTATAACTAATCATACAGTTAATTGGCGGATACTGTCAGGGTTTTTCTTAGTCCCACAACGCTTTTTAGCTATAAAAATTTTCTTTTTATTTTCTTTTTTTTTAGATTGCCTTCCCACCTCAGTTTGCGACTCATTTTTAAATTAGCGTGCTAATTTTAATTAATGCTCACTTTGAGCAACATTTTTGAATACTAGGTCACTCTTTTGTTATGTATTAGGGTAAACCATACCAAAATTAGCATAGGAAGTTTCTAATGGACAGACGGCTTACACAGGTTCCCCGTTTTTCAAATATTGAAGCATCAAGAATTCTGGCAATGTTTCTTATCGTAGCGCACCATTTCGCAGTTCATGGAGGAGTTCCTATTTGGCAAGGAGACTTCCCAATGAGCGGGAATTTTTACCTTTCTCAAATGCTCTCCACAGGAGGTAAAATTGGGGTCAATTTATTTGTACTTATCACAGGATTTTTTATCTGCAACAAAATAAGTAAGTTGAGTTCTCTTGTGTATCTTTGGATTTCAACTTTCTTTTATGTTTTTCTCTTTTTTGTAATTTTCACATTATTAGGCTTCAACCAATTCAGCTGGCCAGGTTTCTTCAGCTGTTTTTTTCCCATTCGTAATGATTTTTATTGGTTCGTCTCTGCCTACTTTGTTTTAATTCTGGCATCACCTTTTTTGACTCTCTCCATTCAGTCGTTGGGAGAAAGAAGGATTTTGGCATTGCTTCTAGTCTTCGGTCTGATTTGGTCAGTTATTCCAACTTTAACCACAAAAGCCGAGTACTACAGCTCGAGTCTTCTTTGGTTCTTTTATCTCTTCTTTGCAGGAGCCTATTTACGCTTTAAATTAGAAAACTTCCGTCTTGGAACAATTAAAGGGCTAATGCTGGCGTTCGTTCCTTGGCTCTTTATTGCGGGAATTGTATGGATAGCTGACATCAATAATCGGAGCAATTACGGCATAGGCTATATTGATTGGTTTACTTTCGCAAATATGACGAGTATTTTCTCCTTACTCTCAGCCGTTGGTTTTTTCATTCTTTTTAAAGAGTGGCGACTCGGATATCACCCTTGGATAAACAAAATAGCTTCTGCCATGCTCGGAGTCTATCTCATTCATGAAAACCCACTTCTTCGACATTGGTTGTGGAAAACTGTTTTTAATGTCCAGCAACATTTAAACGAGTCATACTTCTTTGTATATGCTTTTGCTGTGATTGTCAGTGTGTTTATTGTTTGTACATTGATCGAGATAGCGAGAGAGTTCTATATGCGTAAGTGGTTTAAAAGTAAAGTCCTTCCCCTTCTCTTGCCTTGGGACTCGAGGATTCAGCGCTTCTTTGGCAGAACATCCTAAAAATTGTAAAAGAATCTGTTTTGGGCAAACCTCAATCAGTAAATACCCCTATACAACGTAAAATAAGGGGTGGGAGGTTAGTTATGAGAAAAGTCTTAAAAGCACTGCTTCAAGCCTATTTGATGTATCAGGTCAAAGTTCGGACTACTGGCGGTTTTAATAAAAGTTCCTTTAGAAGATAAAGAAGTTAGGAACTAGTGTGTTTTCTGAGAAGGAACCGGGACAAGATCCATATCGTGATAGATCCGATTAATACGCCGATTGAGATGACTTGTTCGCATTCTGTTCTGATACTTTTTGGGATTGATGAGGATGGAGGCTAGCCAAACACTTTCCGATTTGTTTAAGCTTGCGGCGTTTTTTTTGAAGTAATACCTTGAAGCGGCCTCCACTCCAAAAATTCCATTACCAAACTCAGCAATATTCAAGTACGTTTCCAAAATCCTCTTCTTACTCCAAAGCAATTCCATCATCTGCGCAAGAAAAATTTCCTCGGCTTTTCTTATGTAACTTCTTTCATGACTAAGAAAAAGGTTTTTTACGGTTTGTTGAGTCAGTGTGGAGCCGCCTGGGGCGCGCCGATCTTTGAGAATATTTGCGATAAAAGCTTCTTTTATCGCATCCCACTGAACCCCAGAATGTTCCATAAATTTGGCGTCTTCTGCGGCTACCACGGCCCGGATTAGATTTGGAGAGATTTGTGAAAAGTCAATCCACTTATACTGAATTTTGCTCAAGTGCCTTTCATTTAGTCTGTTTTCCTCTTGTCTCATATAAGGAGTTGAAGACGGTTCAAAGAAACCGAACCAGGTAATTCTGACTAGATAGTGAAGCTGAAAAAGAAAAAAGAGAACCAGCAAGCCGAGGAATATTCTTTTTGTCCACAGAACGAAGGTACCAGTTTTGTTTCTCATTTTATCTTTTGAAAAACGATTAGAGTAATATTCCCATCCAAATCAAGACAACGAAAGCTCTTTGTTGAGGGTTAATAGACATGGATTTTAATTTATCACAGTTTACAAATACATTTTTGTATGTTTACTCCTCTCTTATCACCGTTATTAACCCCATTGGAGGAGGGCTGTTCTTTTTATCTATGACAATGTCGGCAACCCGAGAAATGCGGGGGAAAATAGCCGCCAGAGTGGCCATTTATTGTTTTTTCATGACCATTGTCTCATTATGGATTGGTTCATTTATTCTCAGTTTTTTCGGTATTTCTTTGGGAGTTCTTAGAGTCGGGGGCGGTCTTGTACTTTTCGGTGCAGGCTGGGCAATGCTCAATGCGCCAACCGCAGAAGATACTCCAACAGAACCCGTAAAGAAAATTAGTACCGGCGAATTAATGGCAAAAGCTTTTTATCCTTTGACATTGCCGCTGACGATTGGTCCTGGGGCTATTTCCGTAGCGACCGCTATCGGAACTTCCACTGAGATCAACTTAACAAACATCCTTGGTGTTAACTTAGCAGCTGTTGCCACAACCCTTACTATCTTTGTTTGTTTTAAATATTCTGACAGAATCACCGCCCGCTTAGGGGCTGCAGGGTCAGATGCTGTCGCCAGAATCTTTTCCTTTATTCTTCTTTGCCTCGGTGTGCAAGTCTTGTGGACAGGGGTTTCCGATCTTGTTACAAAACTCGTTACCAGTCTGCCGCATTAGTACGCTTCAGGTCTCAAAAAGACAGAAACGTGTGCTTCTAAGGAAATATTACGCAGACGGAGCGAAGATATACAACTGTATGCTCCGCTCGGGACGGGATTTGAGGTGCTGACGATGCAGTACCAACGCAGGTTTGAAGTGCCTAAGGCACCATCGTTTTCATGCAAGACTCAAATATATGAGAGCAAAGTGGGGCAGAAAAACTTGTGATTTTTATAATGATCAAGTTTTTTCAACTCTGCGAAAACGAATTTTTCAATTCCACTCGTCAAGAAATCGGAAAAAAGTTATTCTTCGTCACTCAGGACCTATTACCTCTGAAAATTGTTTCTAATGCAGTTAGACTGTCAAAGCTAAAGAAGCCAACGAGGTTGGAGAGGCGAAAAATCGATTAGCAAGTAAAAGAAAATTTTATTTTTTCTCTTTTTTACCAGTGACTTTTGAGTAGAGACTAACGATTGCTAATACTAATACTCCCAAAATGATTAACAAATCGCTGTAACCAGACATTTCTTGTAATAGTTGTTCCATAATTCCCTCCGATGACAGCATAAATGGCACTCGTAAAATATCGCATTGGCCAAAAATCCAGGATTTAAGCCTCCGTATCCACCCTCACGACCTCAGCGTACAGCATTTATGCCGGAACTAGTACAGTTCATTATAGTCATCGTAGATCTTTTTAGAAGTGGGTTATCGAGAGAAAGTCCTTGAATATCATGTAAATACTATTAGTAGTCTCCCTGTGTTTTAAGAAAACACGTAGATTTTTTCAAATTTCGGTTACTAAGTTTATGCACGCTAATTCTTAATCCACTAGAGAAAATATCTGGCGAATTCTCATTAGATCATTTTTTTCAGCAATAAAAAAAGCGTCCCGAAGAACGCTTATGGTTTTATCAAGGATTATGTATTACTCTCTATTTTTTGATGTCTTTTTCATCGGACTTCAGCTTGATAGGAACAAATGTTCTTTGACCTTGTCTGTCAAGTAAAACTGGAAGATAGTCCTGTGCTTTTGAAACGATCTCCTTGAGCTCATCAAAGGTCTTTAAGTTCTTACCTGAAACTTTAATAATGATGTCACCAACTTTCAGACCAGCTTCATCAGCCGGACTTTCAGGGACGATTTCAACAATTACAAGGCCACTTTCATGAGTCTTCTTCTCATCATCATTCAAGGGACGCACAGACACACCTAGTTTTGCTTTCTCTTGAACAATAGGCTTCTGAGCTTTCTCGGCCGACTGCATTTCTTCAACAGTAATAGTAAGTTCAACTTCCTTGCCGTCGCGAAGAACTTTCATCTTAGAAGAAGCTCCCGGCTTTGTCTTGGCAACAGCTCTTGTAAGGTCACGAGGCTCGGACACTGGTTTGCCAGCAAATTCGATGACAATATCTCCTTCCTGTGCACCAGCTTTAGCGGCGGGGCCGTCTTTTTGAACCTCTGCAATGAGAGCTCCCTGGGCTTTCTTGAGGTTGAAACTTTTAGCGAGTTCCGGAGACATTCCTTGAATAAGTACCCCTATTCTTCCGCGAGATACTTTGCCATCTTTAAGCAACTGGTCTTTAACTTCAAGAGCTAAATCTATTGGAATGGCAAAAGACAAGCCCATAAAGCCGCCTGACGTAGAGAAGATTTGAGAATTAATACCGATAACTTCGCCTGCCATGTTGAATAATGGTCCCCCTGAGTTTCCGGGGTTTACGGCTGCATCAGTTTGAATGAAAGGAACAAACTGGTCATCCGGAAGATCACGACTCTTAGCGGAAACGATACCGCTTGTGACCGTATTTTCGAGGCCAAATGGAGCACCGATAGCAGCAACCCATTCGCCAACTTTGACATTGCTGGATTTACCGAGTTTAACGGTGGGCAAATCCTTGGCATCCACTTTAATGACAGCGATGTCTGTTTTTTCATCAGACCCGAGTACTTTACCTTTAAGTTCTCTTTTGTCCGTTAAGTGGACAGTGATTTCGTCAGCGTCTCGAACAACGTGATGATTGGTCAAAATTAAACCATCAGAGCTGATGATAAACCCAGATCCTTGCCCTTTTCTTTTGGGCGCTTTACCTCCCGGAGCCTTCGGCATTTGACCGAATGGCATTGGGAAACCAAAACGTTTAAGTTGATCAAGTTGATCTTTTGGAATACCGTCAAAAGAGGGATGAGCTCTTCTTGGCATAGTTTTAGAAACTTCGATACTCACGACTGCTTTGCCATTATCTTCAACTAGTTTCGTATAATCGGGCAGTTGTTGAACTGCAGATTGAGCATGCACAGAGGCAACCGGAGAAAGTGCACTATTTTGGACGAAGAAGTATCCCGAAACAGCAGTCAAAGTTATTGCTGCTGCCAACACTTTCTTATTTAAAGTTTTTTGGATCATTATTTCTCCAAGCATTAAGGAAAGAATTTCATTTTGGGAATATTTCAACTTCTGATTAATAACTCCTTAAGGAAAGTTTGGGTTAGCAAGCACACGTAACACTGGTAAAGAGATATTTCGAATAAAACAATTTGACAAACATTTAGCTAATTACATCTTTTTTCTCCAATAAAAGAACTAGTTGCTATTTAAACATTTACAAAATTCTGGTTCTTTCTTGTTTAAGCTCAGAATTGTTTTGCTTCACCTTTTATGCAAAACAGTTCTTCTTTCCTCGTCGGAAACTTTGAAACTATATTTGACCTTTTTATTTTTTACCTATACAATTCGAGCTTCACTCTGAGAGACGGGTGAAATTGTGCGGAAGAATGGCTGAGAGGCTGAAGGCACGCCCCTGCTAAGGGCGCAGACTGGCTATAACCGGTCTCGAGGGTTCGAATCCCTCTTCTTCCGCCATTCTTGAGTTTCACGACATATCTTATTAGTTCCACTAAGTATCACTAGGTATCAAAAAAGCCTTAAAATTCAACTAGATTTTTTCGATTTTTTGCCAACAAGAGTCTCACAAAGACACATAAGTTTCATCAGAGTTTCACTGAATTTCACATCAAATGGTGGGAAAGTGGTGGGAAAAATTGGTGGGAAAATAATATGAATTTGTTGTATATAAGATACACTGAAAAAAATGGATGGTATTCCATCTCTGAAGCGAAAGGAAACAAAGAAAGAAGAGTCTAGCTCCCGAAAAATTTGGACAAATACGTCGATGAGTGGCTAATCAAAAGAGGACTGGAGGCAGGAACTTTTTTCCCTCCCATTTGTCAAGGAAAAAACACTGACAAATTAAAACTGGACAAAGAGCTCACTTCTACTTCAATTTACCGATTGTTGATGAATCAAGCAGATTGTGTTGACTTAGAGAAAATCCGCCCACATGATTTACGCCGTACTTTTGCTACTCGCATGCTGGAAGCGGGTAACGACCTCTTTATATTGCAGAAAGCTATGGGCCACTCTTCGGTAGCTACCACCGCTCGCTATGACTACCGCAACGAACAAAGCCCCCGCAAGGTGTGTCAAGAGCTTAGTTTTTAGTATATCTGCTATCTTTCGGCTTCTTTGTTCCTTATCCGGATAACCGTCATAAATTCTTGTACCCAACCTTGCGGAGGACGGCATCGGATTACCTTTTTATCCTTAATGATGACTGCCAAAAAAGGCTTAGAGCGATTGTTATCCACGACATATAATCTGTCGCAGAGTTCGACCATGTCCTGGTAATTCATTTTTAATCTTATTGCTCTTCTGAGAACATCTTCTTTGTTGACAGCATGGCCTCCCAAACTTACTCTTTGTCGAATTCTTTGATAATTAATAGCTGAGTTATTAACTCCGACTAGAACTCCATTAATTTTGTAACCCTTAGATTTGGCTTCCTCCAAAACTCGGAATTCGGATTTTCCAGAGAAAGTGCTTTCAAAAGCAAAAGAAATGTTTAAATCAAGACAAGCCTGTCTTCTCCTTAATGCCGTTTTAGCACCTTTGATGAAGTCTCCGTTGAATCCTTCTGTTAATACATCAGGATTAATATAAACAAGAGAGGAGAGGGAAGAAACTTTAGCTTTTGCCAGCTGATAAACCGTTGATTTTCCAGCTCCATTTACTCCAGCAAAAAATACAATCTGCGGCCTGTCACTCTTATACATCTTCGATTACTACTCGACCATCGGGATATTCAGTTATCACCTTCTTAGGATCCTCAAGATCGCCATAGGTTACCGGAACTCCTTTTGTAAAATGCTTTTTTCTTATCGTATCGGCAATAGAATCGTCCTTACCCATATCTCCCAGAGCATTTTCAAGCTGAGCCTCCAGTACCTTATTAGCTATTTTGTTTTGGAGAGCTATTACTTCCTTTGTCACTTTGTCCATACTTTTTTCAATTCCCTTAATCATGCCAATAGTACTTCATTCCCTAGAGCAAAATGCAGAGCACTTATCTATTTAATGGCTTGCTTACTTTTTTCAATGTAGTCATCCTTGAATTTCACAACATCGGCAATAACCAGTTTCTTAACGGCTTTAATGAAAGACTCCATGTAATTCCAATCTGGCTCACCATTTTCATTGAGAGGAATTGAAATCTTTTCGTTTTCTAGGGCATCCTGAGAAAAAGAGAACAAAGCTATTTTCTCGTCTTTTATGATTAGGAATCATATAAAAAATCTTCAGTTGGAGATCGCAGAATACAAAAAATCTAGAGAAACTCAAGATCTTCAAAGATAATAATTACCAGAATTTTTTATAAAAACGGTGATATTTTGGTGACATTCAGGGCCGACGCATCCTTAATTTGTAAATTTAAGACACGGGGCTTTCACCACGTTTTTGACTACTCTGTTTCTTAAAACCTAACAACTAAAAACAGAAGGCAGATTATTTCATCAGAAGCGACCAGCACCAATAAGGCCAGAGGAACTGACCTTGGTGCATTTAAGGTTGTTGATGCCATTCCCACTGAATTGCTTTTAAAATTTTTAAAGCCTTCTCAGGAGCCGCGCATTTCTTTCGGATTTGAGAGTAAGGAATTGCTGTCGCGTTATCTTTCTCTTGCTTCAACACCGTCTGATAGGTTTTTATTATATTGAAGGCTAAATGATTCATCCGGATTCTGTTTGTTACGTAAGTTGGATTTTTTGCTTGAATCCAGTCTTGGCCCAGATTAACGTCAAGCACGTGGTGCAGGCTATTTTCAATTCCCCAGTGATTGCGAATCACGGAAGCGGCTCTCTGGGCGGTATCCGTACCTTCCCAAGGATGACTGCAAATAAAGTAACGCACTTCCGAAGAAGTCTCTTCGTTTTTTTTCTGAGTTGCTTCAGTGGTGGTCCGAATGATGCATCCTTCTCCAAGACCGTCCCAACCGGTGGTGTGGCGAGCTGACAGTAGATTTGCCGGAAGTACTTCATAGATTCTCTGTTCGATTCGTCCGTATTCTAGCTCGGTATCGCTGGTAAATATCTTTCTTTGATAAGCAATCTTGTCGCAGTCAGCCGGCCCATGCTCGGGTCTTTTCTTCTGTTCTTGGATTTGTGCTCGAAGAAAAATATCTTCTATCGCTTTTAAGAGATCTTTATGATTTTTTTTGACAGCACAGCAATAGTTGCCGCCTGCAGCTATAACCGCATTAATCGTTTTTCTTTGCGTGTTCAATGCATCGCATGTTACCGTGCAAGAACTCAGATTAAGTTTGCGGATCAAATCGGGAGCCACTGTGATTTCATTGGTCTTTTTCTTGACCAGTTCACAACTAATAGCAATCCCGCAGGTGGCATCATAGACATTAAGCAGATGAGGAGTTCTATCCTCTACACGGCTGGCCACGACTGCCTGTCCGTCCAATGCAATCGTACGCTCAGTCTTTTCTTGGACAAGCTGTTTGAGAATTGGACAAACTAATTCGTTGAATCTCGCTTCGGTTTTGGACTCATCCATTATGCACAAGATGCGGCGGATTGTGTCATGGGAGATATCCTTGTCCGGGAAGTCCTCAAAATTTTCAACAAACCATTTTCGATTTTCAGACCAGTAGATTACAACGCCTTTGCAGTCCCGTATGCCATTTAAAGCAGAAAGAAGAATAACAAGCAAGATGTATTTAAGAGGGTGAGTCACTAGGAAGGGCTACCTCGGATCTGCTTGGTGTTTGACGATACTCTGGTCAAGAGTTTGCATCATTAGCGAGAGCTCTCGTTTTTTTGAAATGGACTCTTCGAGTTCTTTATTTTGCCGAAGCCTCTCGAGGTATTTGTCATTAGGCTCAAAAAGGTAACGATCATTTTTGAGCGCCACCGCCCCAATGTAGTCCTTGAAAATCTTCTGTTTTTTGGCTTCTTTATCGTAGCGGACCCTTTGGAAATAAACGTACTAGGAGTCCTTTCCCTGACGTTTTGTCAGTTGAGCACGAGGCGGAATAGCCTCACGAAGAGCAGGAGGAAGAGTTGTTTTTCTAGCCACAGGAAATCCTAAAAGAGGATATATATATTAATTTAAATAATAGAATAAGAAAACGCATTCAACAACCTGTTTTCAAAAGATTTTTTATCTTTTTCTTACTTTTGACAGATCAGTGAATGCGTTCGCCCTGGCTCTCCGTTAAAGAATTCAAGGAAGTTTGCAGTTCTTTCCAACAAGAGAGGTATCATTAGCAAACCTGAGTACTAATTATTAAGTTGATGAAAGAAGCTCTCCTGAAAACACTTTCTGAGTATCGCCGGCTAGGCATACCTCAACAGTTGGATTACTCAAAATTTTATTTATATTCAATCATCACTCATTCCACTGCCATTGAGGGCTCAACAGTTACAGAAGTTGAAAATCAACTTCTTTTTGATGAGGGAATAACTTCTAATAAAAGAAGTCTCACGGAACAGTTGATGAATCTGGATTTGAAAAATGCTTATGCATTGAGCAATAGGTTTATCAAAGAAAAAAGAAACTTTTCTCTCCCAATGCTCAGAGAACTAAGTGCTGCTGTAATGAAAAATACAGGGAGTGTTTACAATACCCTCCAAGGCTCATTTGATTCATCTTCTGGAGACTTTAGAAAACTGAACGTTAGTGCCGGAACCGGCGGACGCTCTTATTTAAGTTTCACAAAAATCGAAGATAGATTAACTAAGTGGTGCCAAGAAATAAACGCCCGAAGAAGTAGTCTGTTTAGCAACTCAGAAATCTATGAAAAATATTTATTCACCTTTGATGCCCATTTTGATTTATTAACTATTCATCCTTGGGCAGATGGAAACGGAAGAACTTCACGGCTAGTAATGAATCATCTTCAAAACGAGTTACACTTGTTTCCTTCAAAGATTCTGAAAGAGGACAAAACTCAATACATTCAAGCGTTAATAGACTCAAGAGAAAAAGAGAACAAAGCTATTTTCTCATCTTTTATGATAAGGAATCATATAAAAAATCTTCAGCTGGAGATCGCAGAATACAAAAAATCTAGTGAAACTCAAGATCTTCAAAGATAAAAATTCCCGGAAATTTTTATAAAAACGGTGACTTTTTGGTGACATACGGTTATATTTGCCTCTTCACGGATTAGGGGGGGGGAAAACATAAGGGTATTCCATAAGCCAGATTTGTGAACAGCGTGACCTCGTGCTTTAAGTGTCCATTGATACGAACTCGAATCACTTCATTGGCAAGAGCTTGTATGACATCACCCATGAAAAATCATGTATTCACTTTGTAACTAGGATTAGAGAACTAATCATGAACAAGATGTTTACAAAGGTCTGGAATAAGGCTAGAGGATGTTTTGTAGCAGTCAGTTAGATTGCAACCGCAGCAAGTAAAAAAGACGGAAAAACGCCTTGGTTGGGACAATTGTTTTCCTTTTTTCCTTAAGTTCATATGTAGTCCAAACTGTTAACTGTAATGTCGAGGTTGGTGCGCTTAAAGAAAACGTCAAAAACTCTCCAACGGACAGCTACATCATCAATGGTAATGCCACAGCAGATATTAGAAATGTCTACATTGCACGGACATCAAAAGAGTATCTTGATTGGGAAATCCATCCGTTACAGTTAACGGTAATATTCTTTTCACCAGTTCTTATTTTGTTATCGCTCACAAAGAGACGGCCAATGTAATTTCTGAACTAGCTCGAAGGAAAGCAGCAACCGAAGAGGCTCAAAGAGTCTACTCGAAGGTTGCAAGTGAAGCTGGAAAGTCAGTTAACAATCATCGCCCGTCACATTTTTGAGGTAAACACAGTTTAGCTGTATGGACAATATTCACTGCATTATTTGCAGATCATAATCTGAAGTACCTGCTTATCTGTTTCCATCATTGATTCTTTTCCAATGGCCGTGAGATTTCTTATTGTCTCGTCTATATCATCGCTTACAATGCCTTCAATCTTAGTCACACAATGATCGTTCATGGCTAACAATGCCGACATCATAGCCGTAGAAACACCGGACGAAATTTTAAGTGAGCAAGCTGGCTTGGCCCCATCGCAAAGCATTCCCGCTAAGTTGGCAATCATATTCTTAATGGCTGCGCAGACCTCTTGGTATTTTCCTCCCATTAGCCACGTAATACCAGAAGACGCACCGGTTGAAGCCACGACACATCCGCATAATGCCGAAAGACGCCCGAGATTCTGCTTAATGTAGATACTTGTTAAATGACTTAATGTTAAAGCCCTGATCAACTGTTCATCGGACGCATCACAATCCTCGGCGTATGCAACGACAGGCATAGTCGCAGTAATTCCTTGATTACCGCTCCCGGAATTTGACATGACCGGAATAGCCGCCCCTCCCATACGTGCATCGCAAGCTGCAGAGGTGTAGGTGATCATATGGGCTACTGTGGTATCACCAAAGTATCTTGCCCCCCGGTTTTTTATCATTGAGCCTAATGAATGGCCAAAATCTTGGGATAGAGCTAATTCTGCTGCCTTTTTATTCATATCTCTCGCTTTCAAAATGAAAGCGATTTCTTGGAGAGGAGATTCGATAGCGAACTCGTACACTGTCTTCATATCTAACGGGACGTCACCATCCGCCTTTTCTTCGTGATGAGGTTTCTGCCACCCCTCTTCTTCGTAGACTCTCTGTCCATTCTTCTCAAGATAAACAAAGTGAGTGTGATTCCTCGAAATAACAGCTCTGGCGGATTTATTTCCAGCAGAAACTACTGTATCTATAAACAAATTGGATGGAGCTTTCTCATCATGGACTATTTCGATGCAATTTCTGTCAAGATAAATTTTTGCCTCCTCTACAGCCTGCTCATTCACTTCCTCCAAGACTTCCAGCCCCAATTCAGACTTTCCGATCAGAGTACCGAGAGCAACTGCGATTGGAAGTCCGATCATTCCTGTACCCGGAATCCCCACTCCCATTGCGTTTTTAATAATATTTCCACTTAACGAAAGATGAATTTTCTCCGGTTTTTCTCCAAGAAGTTCGCGAGCTTTCGCTACGCACAATGCAACAGCTATGGGCTCAGTACATCCTAAAGCTGGCACAACCTCACGTTTTATGAGTGAAAGAATTTGATCGCGTCTAGTCTTGTTGAGCATATGTCTGCAGGCAGGAATCTTGTGAATCCCTGCTTCTTCCTTTGATGAATAAAAAAGTAAATTTACCTCCTTCTTTCAATTATTGGAAGAAGTTTTTCTAGAGAGGCCATGTCCTCTAACAAAATTGCGGAGATTCGCTAACGAATATACAAGACATTCCAATGTAAAACATTGGCGACATCTCCCCGCCCTTTCGGAGGGAGGTTTCTCCGCGAATGAGCCAAGAGGAAAACCTTTGAGACTGTTGAAATGAACTATCCCGAGAAAAAACTAGGCTTTTACGCAAAGCTTAAGGCTCCTCTTTTCGACTGTTATCAAAACGGTAAGATTGTGTTTTTTAAAGTTTATTTTTTGTTTCGGGTCTTACACAGTGAAACCTGATGACAGCGGAAGCCCTCTGAGCTTCATAATTAAAGATTCTATTTTTATAACTGATGTGAAAAACTTCGGGCACATAGTCTGGCCCAACAGTTTTACACTGGGCGTCTGCCTGCATCTCCAAACCTTGAACCACCACTGATCCTTTCATAGTAAAGTCAAAATAACCTGAAATCTCATAGGTGTCAGGGCCGAGCTGATCAGTAGACCAACTGCAGCCGGAAAGAATAAGGGCTATGACCAAGGATAAACTTAAAACTTTCTTCATGATTTTGTCCTTTCTTAGATTTTTTGAGTTTAGGAGAAGCCATTCTCGTCTCACGCTGTTTAGACTCAATTTTGGAAATAACAATTCCTCCAAATAAACCCTAAATTTGTTGTTAAGTCGGTATTTACTACCTTCTTCCACGTTTAATGAGCTTCCAACGATTAGACTAAATAGGATCTAAATGGAACGTTTAAACCTAGGAATTCTGATGTTAAAAAGAACTTTACTTTCACTCCCAATTGTTGCGTTGCTCAGCGCAAGTCTTTTAGTCGGTTGCAACGATAAAAAAGAAACAGCTGCACAACCTCAAGAAAAAATCCTTCGCGTAGGCACTAACCCAACATTTGCTCCCTTTGAATTCCAAGGGAAAGATGCTGAACTTACCGGCTTTGACATGGATCTCATCCGAGCTATTGGGAAACAAATGGGTTACAAAGTTGAATTACACAACCTTGCATTTGACGGCTTAATTCCTGCTATTGCCACCGGCAATATCGATATGGCTATTGCCGGGATGTCCATAAATGAAGACAGAAAGAAACAAGTTAACTTCTCTGTGCCTTACTATACCTCCGGCCTTATCATTCTTGTGAATCCGGACAACAACGAAGTCAAATCATTAGCTGATTTGAAAGGTAAAAGAATTGGCGTTCAGTTAGGAACAACCGGCGCATTCAAGGCCGCTACCGTCCCTGAAGCTAAAGTTGTGACTTTCAACAACTCTGATGAACAATTCTTGGAACTGTCCAACAAAGGAGTAGATGCCTGCATTAACGACCATCCTGTAGTGGCTTATTATCTTGTCCAAGGCGGCAAAGGCAAAATGGTTGGTAATGTCATGGAAGAAGAAAGCTATGGCATTGCGATGAAGAAAGGCAATGACGAGTTGACTAAAAAAGTTAATGATGCAATCGCAGAACTTAAAAAGAATGGAGAATTTGACAAAATCCATAAGAAATGGTTTGGCGCCTAAACTTGAACTCACAGCATTAACTTAATTACTTCTAGCTTTCCTAGACGGTTCGTCTCTAGGAAAGCTCATTTCTAAGAGGCGACATAAATGTCAATTAATCTTGACTTTGATCTCATAATCGACAATCTTCCATTACTCTTAAAAGGCGCTGCTGTAACACTTGAAATTACAGCTCTCTCAGTAGGTATCGGCTTGCTCATTGGTATGGTGATCGGCATTGCCCGTCTATCCAACTTTAAAGCTATTCGATGGTTAGCTGGAATCTATGTTGACTTTATTCGCGGAACCCCGTTGCTGGTTCAGATTTTCTTGGTCTATTTTGCTCTTCCTAAGTTATTAGGAATGCGGATCGATCCATTCTTCGCTGCAGTTGCTGCCTGTTCGATCAATAGTGGCGCATATGTAGCAGAAATCTTTCGAAGCGGCATCCAAAGCATTGACAAAGGACAATTTGAAGCATCGCGTGCTCTCGGCCTCAATTGGTTCCAATCTATGAAGTTTGTCATCATGCCTCAGGCATTCAAGAGAATCATTCCGCCTCTTGGCAATGAATTCATTGCCATGTTGAAGGACTCTTCTTTGGTTTCCGTCATTGGTTTCGAAGAATTGACAAGAACGGGTCAAATGATCATCTCCAGAACTTACGCCGTATTCGAGGTCTGGATGGTCGTAGCTATTCTTTACTTAATTATGACTTTATGTATTTCCAGGCTAGTTGCCCTTCTGGAAAAGCGTTTCAACACTAGCAAGAGGTAACGGATATGTCTGAAAAAACAATGATTTCTGTTAAGCATCTCACAAAAAAGTTCGGCGATGTTGTTGTTCTCAAGGATATCAATCTTGAAATTAAAGAAAAAGAAGTTGTCTGCATTATCGGGCCGTCCGGCAGCGGTAAAAGTACAATTCTGAGATGTCTTAATTATTTAGAGGAACCCTCTGGCGGAGATATTCTCATCGACAACATAAAATTGGAAAAGGGAGCCAATCTCAATGCAATTCGAAAAGAGGTTGGAATGGTATTTCAACGTTTCAACCTTTTTCCAAATATGACAGTACTTCAAAACATCATGCTTGCTCCTGTAGAAGTCAGAAAAATTTCTAAGGAAAAAGCTAAAGAAAAAGCCCTTGCTCTTCTGAAGAGGGTTGGATTGGAACACAAAGCATCGGCCTATCCGGATGAACTATCTGGAGGTCAGCAGCAGCGAGTGGCCATTGCAAGAGCTCTCGCCATGAATCCTGAAGTTCTTTTATTCGATGAACCAACAAGCGCATTGGATCCGGAGATGGTTAAGGAAGTTCTGGATGTTATGAAATCTCTAGCGAAAGAAGGCATGACAATGGTTGTTGTGACCCATGAGATGGGATTTGCCAAGGAAGTAGCCGATAGGGTTATGTTTGTTGACGGAGGCTACATTCTGGAAGAAAACTCTCCTGAAGAATTTTTCTCGAATCCGCAAAACGAAAGAACAAAGAGTTTCTTATCTAAGATTCTTTAATCTTTAACCGAGAAGGACCTTTTGGTCCTTCTTTTTTTAACGTAACTTGCATAATTCCTCGTGCGTGAGGGCGGAGATGCATAGCTCAAAAAGCTATTGTTACTCGATGGAAGCATAAGCACTATGTCCGATGTTATCCGGAACTATGAAAGAAGCGGCCAATATCATAAATCTGAGGCACTCCTCCGAGAAATCTCTTACGCTAATTCGAGGAGGTTCATTGCAGCTCGTAAACTTCTCCTTTCCGATTTAAGGCACGACAAATGAGTCGCCTTTGGGTCTCAGTTACCTTTCTGGCGCTCCAACCTTCACTGTTAAAAAGTTTTTTTAATTCCGTATCAAAAATTTCTCATTGATACAATCGAGAAAACGTTTGTTCACTTACAAAAAAGAGTCTGATTATGAAGTTAAACCGTTTAGTCCTTTTGGGAGCTGCCGTTCTGACAGCTCTTAGTTTGACAGCTTGTGATGACAAGAAGTCAGCACCGCAAAATAATGCTGAGCAAAAGCAGTTCAACATCGGGGTGGTCCAACTTGTTGAACACAAAGCTTTAGATGAAGCCAACAAAGGCTTTATTGACGCCCTTGCAGCTAGAGGTTTTAAAGAAGGTACTAATGTTAAGTTTGACTTTCAGAATGCTCAGGCAGACCAATCCAACCTGAGAAATATTGCTCAGCGCTTTACAAGTAATAAGGTTGATCTAATCGGTGCGATTGCAACACCGGCAGCCCAAACGATGGCAAATGCCACAAAAACCACACCAATTGTTGCCACTGCTGTAACTGATTTTGAAATAGCAAAACTTGTTAAAAATAATGAGAAGCCAGGAACCAATGTCACAGGTTCCTCTGATATGGCTCCAATTGATACGTTGGTTGAATTAATACTCAAGATTTATCCAGAGACAAAAAAAGTCGGGACAATCTATTCTTCAAGTGAAATAAACTCCGAACGTCAAGTTCAGCTTTTCAAGGATATTGCAAAAGCCAAGAACTTAGAAGTTAGAGAGGCTACCGTATCCAGTGTTAACGATATTCAGCAGGCTGCCCAAAGCTTAGTTGGTAAAGTTGACGTTCTGTACGTTCCAACAGACAACACAATTGCCTCTGCTGTTCCGGCTTTGCTGAAAATTACTGAAACAGCAAAACTTCCGGTCTTTGCCGGTGAAGGCGGTATGACAAAAGAAGGATGTTTCGCCTCCGTTGCCATTGACTACTATGAATTAGGAAAGATTGCCGGAAACATGGCCGCAGATATTTTGGAAGGGAAGAGCAAACCTCAAGATATGGCAATTCAATTCCAAAAAGAATTCAAAACTCTTATCAGCGAATCCTCTCTTAAAAATTTAGGAACCAAGCTTCCTGCTGATCTTAAACATGAAGTCGTTAAATAATAAATAAGAATGTTTGACTTAGTTGTTTCTACTATTGCTCAAGGACTACTGTGGGCCATTATGGCCCTAGGAGTTTTCTTGACATTCCGAGTACTCGATATCGCCGATCTGTCCGTCGAAGGAACGTTTCCTTTAGGCGCTGCCGTTGCTGCAATCTTAATTGCAAGCGACCAGCCGATTTGGCTTGCCACTGTCCTAGCAGTTCTTGCCGGTTGTGCAGCAGGAACTGTTACCGCTCTTTTGACCACCAAGCTCAAAATTCCTGCACTGCTGTCGGGTATTCTAACTATGATAGGGCTGTACTCTGTCAATCTGATGGTGATGGGCAAGGCTAATGTTCCGCTTCTTCGCAACGAAACCATCTTCTCATTGACGGAAAGCACTTTTGGCGTTAGTCAATCCGTAGCTACTTTTATTGTTGGTTTATCCGCTTGCATCATCGTAGGCTTGATTATGTATTGGTTCTTTGGAACAGTTTTGGGAACTGCAATCCGTGCAACCGGATGCAATCCTCAAATGGCTCGCGCCCAAGGCATCAATACGGATTTGATGGTTATTCTCGGTCTTCTCATCAGTAACGGCTTGGTCGCCCTTTCAGGCGCCTTAGTTGCCCAAAGCAACGGCTTTGCTGACGTAGGAATGGGTACCGGAACAATCGTTATCGGCTTAGCTTCCGTGATTATCGGCGAAGTATTATTTGGAACAAGAAGCTTTAAGAATTGGTTGATTTCCGTGGTCCTTGGCTCTATTGTGTATCGTATTGTGATTGCTGTGGTGTTGGAACTAGGTATGCCTCCAAACGACCTTAAATTGTTTACAGCAATTCTGGTAGCCGTTGCCCTCTCCCTGCCGCTTATTAGAAGCAAATTTGCGTATATGAAACAGAGGAGATACTAAGATGCTTGAAGTTGTCAACTTAAGAAAAACTTTTTTCCACGGCACTCCAAACGAAAAGAAGGCCCTCCAAGGTGTTAACCTGCAGTTAAAAGAAGGTGATTTTGTCACTGTAATCGGTTCGAATGGGTCTGGTAAATCCACATTGATGAACTGCATTGCAGGTGTTTTTCCACCGGACAGCGGACAAATCAAAATCAATAAATTAGATGTAACTAAAATGTCTGAGTTTGTCCGTGCGCGCTATATCGGCAGAGTCTTTCAAGATCCAATGAAAGGAACTGCTGCAGATATGCAAGTAGGTGAAAACTTAGCAATGGCAAGCAGGCGCGGCCAGCCTCTTTCTTTAAAGTGGAGCGCAAATGCTAACCAAGAAGAACTCTTTACTCAACTCCTCAAGGAGTTGGATTTAGGGCTAGAAAATCGTCTTACGACCCGTATCGGCACCCTCTCCGGCGGCCAAAGACAAGCAATTACACTACTAATGGCAACATTGGTAAAACCTCAAATCTTGCTACTTGACGAACATACTGCAGCTCTGGATCCAAAGACAGCTGAGAAAGTTTTAATGCTTACCAAGAAACGTGTCGAGGAAGGTCGTCTTACCACGTTAATGATTACCCACAACATGAGAGATGCTTTGCGGTTCGGCAACCGTCTCATCATGATGCATGAAGGAAGAGTAGTTGTGGACGTTGAGGGAGAAAAGAAACAAAATCTCACGGTTCAGTCTTTGCTCCAAATGTTTGAACGTGCCAGCGGATCTGAATTCTCTGATCCAGAGGCCCTTCTTACCGTATCCGCAAATTAAAAGATTACGTCAACGCCTCCCAGTCGGAGGCGTTCGTACTATAGGAGCTGGTCTTCTATCCACTCAAAGGAATATTTTTTTCCGTTGCCTTGGTATAGCTTTCCTCTGATGTCTTCTCCAATTTTTGCAGCATAAATTAACTGCTCCCCTCTAAAGATTTTCGGTAGATTTCCTCTTTCATATTCAGGAATATTATTTTCTTGATACAGAGCTTTTAATGTCTTAGAAGGTCTAAGTTTCTTGATTTTGATTCTCGATTGGGAGCGTTTAGCCAAAGTAAACAACAAAGGTTTTTCTTTTAAATAAGAATCCTCGAAACCGTTAGGATTTTCCACAAATCTCAAAGTCCCAGCCAAGCCCTCAAAGCGTACTTCCGGTTCACCTTTCCATTTAAATTCCACAGAAAAATCCTGATATTTATCTGCTGAGATCTTTCGTATCAACAAAACACTCCCGTTAAGCACAATAGAGTGTCTGTTGTGTGAGTATAGATTGACGACCTTCTTCTGAGTCTCCCTCATTTGCCGCAGAATTTCATCCATCCTATTGCGGGGGAGCGTTGGGAATCCTTTGGTTTGCAGCCATAGTCTAAAAACTCTGGCTTGCAAAGGTAAAGAAAGTCTTAAAAATTTTTCCAAAAGAACATTGCCGTCCGGGGCAGAACATTGGCTGAGGGATTCTCTGTCTTTATCTCGTAAAATCTGTTCGCTCTCAGCTAGCAATTCAATGCTTCTTCCTCCGGCCGCTTTAAATCCCGGCCTGATCTTTTCCATTGCGGGGACTACATTAATACGCAGAAAATTTCTCAAGTAGGACTCGTCAGAGTTACTGTCATCTTCAACCCAAGCTAATTTTTTAATCTTGGCAAAGTTTTCTAGATAAGTGCGAGGAATTTTTAAAAATGGTCTAACGATAGGAATTATGCCCGCTTTGATGTAAGGCATTCCGATAAGCCCGCTCAAACCAGCACCCCGCATCCACTGAATCAAAAAAGTTTCAATTTGATCATCTAAATGATGTGCGGTCACAATGGCTCTGCAGCGTTCGGCTTCCGCAACTTCGTTGAGAGCCTTATAGCGTAGGACTCGAGCCTCGGCCTCCAACCCTGACTCTTTCTTGCGGACATATACATTCTTTTCAATAAACTCGACTTTCAGTTTTTTGGCTAGAGCTCTACAACAATCTCCCCATTTATCTGCATTGGGAGAAATGTGATGATTAACATAAACTGCAATTACTCTTCCCTTGAGAGGAGAAGAGTGCTCGGCGACTGCTTTGAGAAGGCTAACGGAGTCGCGGCCTCCGGAAACGGCCACCACTAAATCTATTTTTTTGTCCCAAAGACTGTCTAAACCATCTCCTTGTTCAGAAAGATCTTCATAGAGTCTTTGAATAGAGTTTTTGACTTCTTGAACTGCACCGAGCTTTTTTGCCATATCTAGCCTTGTTCAGAAAAACTTCCAAAATTCATTAACTTGCGGTGTCGATTTTCTAAAAGTTCATCTACGGTCATTCTCTTCAGAACTCGAAGAGATTCGTTCAAATGCCTCTTCAATGTTGCCGACATCGCATTGAGGTCTCTATGGGCGCCCCCGATTGGTTCAGGAATAACTTTATCGACCAATCCCAATTCTTTTAATTTAGGAGCCGTCAGACTCAAAGCCTCAGCGGCTTCTGGTGCTTTTGCGGCACTTTTCCAAAGAATGGAGGCGCAGCCTTCTGGAGAAATGACGGAATAAGTACTATTCTGCAGCATTTGAAGAACATCGCATACTGCTATTGCCAATGCGCCTCCTGACCCTCCTTCTCCGATGATTGTTGTAATGATGGGAACGCGCAGCTGACTCATTGCATACAAGTTATGACCAATAGCCTCCGACTGACCTCTCTCTTCTGCTCCGATTCCAGGATAGGCACCCGGAGTATCAACAAAAGTAAAAAGAGGAATGGAAAATTTCTCAGCCAGCTTCATTAGCCGGAGGGCTTTGCGATAACCTTCGGGACGGCTCATACCGAAATTTCTAAGAGTTCTTTCTTTAGTGTCCCGGCCCTTTTGATGTCCAATAACCATCACACTGTGGCCATTGAAACGAGCTAAACCGCCTACAATAGAACGATCATCTGCATAAGAACGATCGCCGTGCAGCTCATGGAAGTCGGTGAAGATAGTATTGATATAATCCAACGTATAGGGTCTTTGCGGATGACGAGCCACCAATGAGACATTCCATGGCGTCAGCTTGCTGTAAATGTCTTTAAGCAGTTTAGTTTTCTTTTTCTCCAACTTATCGATTTCACTTTGGATATTGATGGAGTTTGGATCTTCACTTACTTTTTGAAGTTCCAAAATTTTGTCCTCTAAAACCGAAACTGGTTTTTCAAATTCAAGATAAGTTAATTTTGCCATTTTCTTTAATATCTCAAAGGAGCGTTGTTTAAGCTTCTCCACAAAAACCAACTCGCAGCGGTTTTATATGGCGCCCATCTTTCAGAAAGATTCAGAATTTTTATTTGTTTCTGCTGAGCGTCTAGATTGCGGCGCTCTTCGTCTGTGAAGTACAAAGCCTCTGCCGCTTTAATTATGCCTAAATCGGCAACAGGGAAAACATTTTGTCTCCCCATCGTAAAGATTAAAAACATCTCTGCCGTCCATCTGCCGACGCCTTTTATTCGAGTAAGTCTGTCAATAATTTCCTCTTCCGACAAACTCTCTAACAGCTCGAAAGTTATATTTTCTTCTTGGAAGTATCGGCAAATATCTAAAATGTAATCAATCTTTCTTTCAGAAAGACCACAACTCCTCAGGGTCCTCCTGTGTTTTTTTGAGATTCGTTGCGGTGTAATTTCAGGACAAGCCGCCTCGAAATTTCTCCAAATTGTTTGAGCTGCTTTGGTTGAGATCTGTTGTCCTATTACCGATCTCACCAAGGTTCCGAAAGGATCTTTGACAGATGTCAGAGCCGTATGGGAGTATGCATTAATCAGCTCTGCCATTTTTTCATCACGTGTTCTTAACTCTTGGCATGCCTCTTCCCACCAATCAGGACGGACAGGTAATACTCCGGTTAAGGCATTATTCATAACTTAGGCCTTTTTCCACTCGGTTACGCCACCCGGCTTATCTTCGAGAACAATGCCTTTATCTTTCAATTCCTGACGGATAGCGTCGGCTGCAGAAAAATCTTTATTCTTTTTTGCTTCTTTGCGTTTTTGGATCATTTCTTCTACCCAAACCTCATCGATTCCCTCTACAGCGCCTTTGATGAATTTTTCAGGTTCAATTTGAAGCAATCCCAAAACCCCTCCTAATTTTTTCAATTGACGGGATAATTCAGACGACTTTGCAGCATTTACTTCATTTGCCAATTCAAAAAGAACTGAAACTGCCACAGCTGTATTGAAATCGTCATCCATTGCCTCCTTGAATTTGGCAGCATGCTTTTCCGACCAGTCAAGAGGTCCATCGTCTGGCGGAACTTCCTTCAAGGCAGTATAGAGGCGTGTCAGACCAGCGTAAGCGTCTTCCACAAGTGCAGGAGAGAAATCGATGGAACTTCTGTATTGTGGTTTAAGCAAGAAGAATCTCAAAGTTTCATTGCCATTACCTTCACCATACTTTTCATTAGTTTCTTTAAGGGCTTCTCTGATAGTCCAGAAATTACCTAAAGACTTGCTCATTTTTTTTCCATCTACAAGCAAAGGTCCAGAGTGCATCCAGGTATTAACAAACTTCTTACCACTGGCTGCTTCACTCTGTGCAATTTCATTTTCATGATGAGGGAACTTTAAATCCGGACCACCGGCATGAATATCAATTGTCTCTCCCAAAAGATCGCAAGACATGGCTGAGCACTCAATGTGCCAACCGGGTCTGCCCTTACCCCATTTACTTGGCCATTGAGGTTCGCCTGGTTTAGCTTTCTTCCACAAAACAAAGTCCAAAGGATCGCGCTTGGTCTCATCAATGGCGACTCTTTGCCCTGCGCGAAGTTCATCAATTTTCTTTCCTGACAATTGTCCGTAAGTTTTAAAATTTCGAACGGCGAAATCCACATCTCCGCCCTCATCTTGATAAGCGAATCCCTTTTCTTCAAGCTTCTCGATCAGAGCCAACATCTGTGGAATATAAGCCGTCGCCCTAGGCTCATGGGTGGGAGGAAGACAGCCCAGAGCCAAGAGATCTTCCTGCATCCTTTCTGCATATTGTTTGCTTAACTCTTCCGGAAGGATCCCTCTTTCTGCGGATCTTTTAATAATCTTGTCATCTACGTCGGTAATATTGCGAACGAACTTCACTTGATAACCGCTTTTTTCCAGCCATCTTCTAGCCACATCAAATGCAATAAAAGTTCTGCCGTGACCGATATGACAGTCGTCATAAACAGTGACCCCGCAAACATACATTCCGGCTTTGCCGGGCTCAATGGATTTAAAAGGTTCAACTTTTCGAGTCAAAGTGTTATAGATCTTTAGGGTCATATGTCGTCCTGAGTATTACCGTTCTAAGTCGGGAGCTCCGCTCCCCGTGGTTCTAAGGTTACAATCTATTGATTATAAGTTTTGTTCACTGACTTTGGATAGTTAAGAAATGCACATTTCGAAATTAGTTTCTCTTCTTTGTTTTTCAGTGCTTCTCAGCTCGGCCCCTTTTTCTTCGTCGCAGGCTCAGCTCTTTCAGCCGGAGGAAAATGAAGTCATTAATCCAGTACGAGACGTTAATCAACTAATTTATCGCGGCAAGCGTTCGGATGCTTTAGCTCTGGCTGAAAAAGAAATCGAGAAAAATCCTAAGAATGTCCAGTTAAGATTTATTCGAGGCGTCATTCTTTCAGATCTGAAGAAAAGTAATGAAGCTAAAGCAGCTTTTGAAGAGTTAATTCGTGATTATCCGGAAATCGCTGAACCATATAACAACTTAGCCGTGCTCTATGCAGGAGAAGGAAATTTAGGCCGAGCTAAAGAGCTTCTTGAGCAAGCTCTTTCCAACAATGCTAAGTCCTTCACGACCTATAACAATTTAGGGGATGTATATCTCGCCCTCGCTGCTCAATCCTATGGGGAAGCATTAAAGCTCTCTCCAAAAAGCAAGAATACCAAGACAAAATTAGAAACGATTCGAGAACTCTTGGGAAAATAAATTTTTCCTTTTTGGTTTTTCAGCTAATACAATCGAAAAATTGGCTTCAAAAACCAGAAAACTTATTAGGTTTTAAATATGATATTTACAAAGAAAATTATTGCTTCTGCAGTCATTGGTTTGTCTCTTTGTTCAGGTGTCTACGCCGGCCAGAAAGTCGCTATTAACACTTCTGAAGGCAGAATAGTAATTGAGCTCGACGAGCAGAAAGCGCCTAAAACCTGTGCAAATTTTTTAAAGTACGCTAAAGAAGGTTTTTATAACAATACAATTTTTCACCGTGTAATCCCGGGATTCATGATTCAAGGCGGCGGTTTTACAGCGACGATGCAGCAAAAAAAGACCCATGCACCGATTCCCCTTGAAGCTAAAAATGGTCTGAAGAACAATGTCGGCACAATTGCCATGGCAAGAACTAATGATCCGAATTCAGCGACCAGCCAGTTCTTCATCAATGTCAAAGACAACGACTTTCTAAACGCATCTCCAACAAATGACGGTTACGCCGTATTTGGTCAAGTCATTTCCGGAATGGACACTGTCCGCAAAATCGTTCGTCAACCGACAACATCAAAGGGCTACCACGATGATGTTCCTGTCAGACCTATCGAAATTAAGTCTGTTGAATTATTGAAATAGCAGAGGAAAAACAAATGATTCGTTTAACTACAAACTACGGTGTCATTGACATCGAATTAGATTTCAAGAACGCACCTGTCACTGCATCTAACTTCGAGCAGTATGTAAAGGATGGTTTTTATAACGGCGTTATTTTTCACAGAGTAATTCCAGGTTTCATGATCCAAGGCGGCGGCTTTACTCCTGACATGGTTCAAAAAGAAACACGTGAACCCATCAGAAATGAAGCTAATAATGGATTGAAGAACGACAAGTACACCATTTCTATGGCTCGTACCAGTGATCCTCATTCTGCGTCCGCTCAATTTTTCATCAACGTAGCAAATAACAATTTTCTGGACTTCCAAAGCGAAACCTCTCAGGGCTGGGGTTATGCAGTTTTCGGAAAAGTAGTTGCCGGCGAAGATGTAGTTGATAAGATCTCAAAAGTCAGAACAACAAGTCATTTCCCTCATCAGGATGTTCCTGCAGAGGATGTGATTATTGAAAAAGCAGAGGTGATCTAAGTGTCTCTTGGTGGCATCGCTCCTATCAATTCTTGTATAAAGCAACTTCCCGCTCTGGGAAAGCCTGTGTTTATCGCAGACCTTCATTTGTCAAATGACAAACCACAAACGAAAGAAGCGTTTTTCCAATTTTTGAGGCAAGATGCCATCAAATTCAACGAGCTGATCATATTAGGAGATCTGTTTGAATTCTGGGCCGGCGACGATCACATTGACGCCTTCCCAGACATCATTCAAGCTCTGAAAAGCTATAGACTTTTGGGAAAGAGTCTGTATGTCATGCATGGCAACAGAGATTTCCTCTTAGGAAAAGATTTTGAGAGAAAAACAGGCGCGATCCTAATTGCTGATCCAATCGTAACTTACGCCGGTCATGAAAGAATTCTTTTATCACATGGCGATGAATGGTGTACTCTCGACAAAGACTACCAACAATTTCGTAACACTTTGCGTAACCCGGAAGTTCAAATTTCTATTCTGCGCGAAGATCTCAAGCACAGAATTGATTTAGCGAACAGTCTGCGCGATCAAAGTAAGGATGAGAACACGCACAAGAGTTATGAATTGATGGATGTAGTAGTCCACGATGTCGCTAGAGCTGCGCGCCAGGCCAACGTGGCCACAGTTATCCATGGCCATACTCACAAACCCGCTCACCACACTCATGTGAACGACGATTTCCGCTTTGATCGCTGGGCCCTTCCGGATTGGGATTTTGAAGACGGAAAAACCAGAGGCGGCTATTTGAGCTATGAGGGCGGATTTCTCCACTTTGAACGTCTCTCTTAATTTTCTGTTTTATGCTCATAGATTCTCATTGTCACATTGACAGTCCGGAGTTTGCAGAAGATCTGTCTTCTATTTTTAATGAGATGGAACTCAATGGGGTTAAGGGTGCACTTACCGTCTGCTGCTCCCTAAGAGAATTTCCCCGTTGCCTTTCATTCGCAGATCTGCACAAAAATATCTGGTGCACCGTAGGCGTCCATCCGAGCACAGAAGATGATCTCAAGGAAGCCACAATTGAAGAAATTGTCTTACTCTCAAAGGCAAATAAAGCGGTAGGAATTGGAGAGTGCGGATTGGATTACTACTACAACAAAGAGCCTCTCGATTGGCAAAGAGAACGATTTGCGCTTCATATTCAAGCAGCTAGAAAGGCAAAACTGCCTGTTGTTGTACACTCTCGAGCGGCCAATGAAGACACAATGAAAATTCTTCGTGACAACTGTGCAGAAGAGTGCGGTTTTGTCCTTCATTGTTTCTGTGGCGATCTTCATATGGCTCAAGTTGCGTTGGAGATGGGAGGATACATATCATTTTCGGGTATTGTGACGTTTAAAAATGCGGCAGAGATACAGCGCGTTGCGTCATCTATTCCGCTAGAGAAAATTTTAGTTGAGACAGATTGTCCCTATTTGGCACCCGTGCCTTTTAGAGGGAAACGAAATGATCCATCTAAAGTAATTTACGTAGCGAAAAAAATTGCTGAGCTTCGTTCCATTTCTTTAGAGGAAGTCGAAGAAGCAAGCACAGAGAATTTTTTTCGGCTTTTTAGTAAGGCTCGGTATGAAAGTTAAGAGTTTAATTTTGACGGCCGCAGCGGCCATTTTTGTTTCAGGTTCAGCCTTTGCTTCCTCTTATGAGGATGCTATTGATGCCACCCTGAACAACCGTCCAGACGACTTAGCTCCTCTCTTAAAGCAAGGGTTCGATCCTAACACTGCTACACCAGGCGGAAATGCAGATTCACTTCTAGCCAGTGCTATCCGAAATAAATCTTATGATGTTATCGATCTGCTTCTCGCCCAAAAGAACATTGATTTGAACAAACCTAATGTTCTTTATGAGACACCATTAATGCTTGCTATTTTCTATAAAGAAAACGGCATTGCAAAAAAATTATTGGCTAAAGGAGCCTCCGTTAATAACCCAGGCCATTGGACACCGCTGCATTACGCAGCAGCTTCGAGCAATGTTGAGATTATTCCACTGCTAATCAGGGCCGGTGCAGACATTAACGCTAGGACCCTCTGCGGTATTACACCTCTTTACATGGCGGCCAGAGACGGAACTGCAGATACTGTTAAGCTTCTTTTGAACGCTGGAGCAAGAAAAGATTTCTGTAATAACGATGCTTTGGCTCCTTACGATATAGCAAAGCAAAGACAAAATAACCCCGAAATCTATGATCTATTGAAGTACGATCATTGCCGTTAATCCATAATTCTCCCAAACAACCCACATATGTGGGTTCTTTGTCTCATGTCCACATTCCAAGAACTTGAACTTTTAAGTCCTGCAAAAAATGCAAATATCGGCATTGAAGCAATATCACACGGTGCGGACGCTGTTTACATCGGAGGACCTTCCTTTGGTGCCAGAGCAAACGCGGGGAACAGCCTCGAGGAATTGGAGAGACTGGTTAAATATGCTCATCAATACCGTTCAAGAGTCTACCTTACTCTGAATACTGTGTTAAAAGACGAAGAGTTGGAACAAGCTGTTAAGTTAGCTAAAGATGCTTGGAATATCGGAATAGACGCTTTGATAGTCCAAGATATGGGCCTTCTGCTGTGTGATCTGCCTCCTATTCAACTTCATGCATCTACACAATGCGATATACGCACACCAGAAAAAGCAAAGTTCTTAGAAGATGCAGGCTTTTCTCAGATAGTTCCGGCAAGAGAGCTGTCTTTGTCTCAAATTAAAGCAATTTATGAATGCTTAGAAAGAAGCAGAATTGAATTCTTTATTCATGGAGCGCTTTGCGTCAGCTACAGCGGGCAGTGTTATGCCAGTCAAGTTTTAAAGAAGAGAAGTGCTAACCGAGGCGAATGCTCGCAAGTTTGCCGTCTTCCTTTTAATATTTACGATGAGAGCGGTAATTGTCTAGGACTAAATGAGCACGTTCTTTCGCTCAAAGACAACAACCAAAGTGACAACCTCTCGGCACTTATTGAAGCGGGAGTAAGGAGTTTCAAGATTGAAGGGAGATATAAAGATACCGCCTATGTAAAAAATACGACGGCTCACTATCGGCGCCTTCTCGACAAATTCCTTGTTAATAATACCTCCTTTACTAAAGCAAGCGAAGGGAACATTCAATTTTTCTTTGAACCTGATATTCAAAATGCCTTTAACCGCGGAGGTACAGACTACTTTGTTAACGGCAGAAAAGCGGATATTGCGTGCTTTAATTCTCCTAAGAAAACCGGAGAGGTCATAGGAAAAGTGGTCAAAATTGACAACTTTTCTATAACTGTCAAAAGTAATTATGAGTTCAATAATGGCGACGGTCTCACCTTTTGGAATACCAACGAAGAGTTAGCCGGATTTTTAGTCAATCGGGCAGAAAAAGTTCTTGATCAGCCAAAAATATGGCGCCTCCACACCCGAGAAAACACAAATAGAATTACCGGTCTTACTGTAGGAACAGAGCTAATGCGCAACAAAGATGCAGCATGGCTGAAAAAAATGCAGGCAACTACTTCTTTGCGCAAAATTCCTATAAAAATTGAAGCCAAGTTCTCTACTGATTCTTTAACAATTAAGGCTTCCGATCAGGAAGGAAATGTTTCCAGCATCTCTGTGCCAAACAATTTTGATAAAGCAAAGAATCGCGAAAACACACTTTGCCAGATCAAAAAATCCTTAGCGAAATTAGGAAATACGATTTTTGATACTGAAGACGTCATTGTGGACGGAGACACTGTCAGCTTCTTACCCGCCTCGGCAGCGAATAATCTCAGAAGGACTGTAATAAAACAGTTGGAACAAGTTCGAGAGGACTCCTTTTCCAAACTTCCAAAGACAAAAGCAAAGAAATGTTCAACTATCGGAGGAAACGCAACTCCTTTGGATTATCACGCCAATGTCTTAAACCACAAGGCCAAAGAATTTTATGAAACCCACGGTTTTATAGTTACTGAAAAAGCCTTGGAGGATGGACATAAAAATCCTCAGGCCGAACTTATGCGGTGTAAACACTGCATTCGCTACAGTTTGAATCTTTGCCCTAAAGAAGCTATTAAGCGGGGAGAAAAAATTAAGCCTACTCCTCTTAAACTGGTTTACGGAAAAACAGAGCTAATTGCTAAGTTCCACTGTAAAGCATGCGAAATGACCATCTCTTTAGCGCATTAAGTTCAAAGAAGCACGATTTTTTGCCTCGCTGATTACGTCAAGAAGATATGCTCGAGTAGCTGAGTTCTCGGGATAAAAATTTAAAGCTTCTGTCCAATACTTAACTGCCTCATCATAGTTGCCTTCGTTAAAACTCAATATCCCGAGTATTTCATAAGGTCTAACTGTTCCCGAATTCAGTTCAATGACTCTAGCCAGTTCCCGTTTAGCTTCAGAATAGTTAGCAGGGTCTCCAGTCTCCAGCATCGTTAAGGCCCTTTCCATTACAGAGTCCGGATCTTCTGCTAATTTTTCTGATAATACGAATGCTTTATTGAACGCTTGTAAAGCTTCTTTCGGCTGTTTTTTTTCATTAAGCATTCTGGCTAACGTCAGCCATGCCCGTACGTCTTTAGGAGACTCTTTCAGATAAGTTCTTAGTTTCTTTTCTTCTAAGGGAGCTGACTGATCGAAGGATACTTCGCCCTTTTCATTCCAGTGAGATTTCTCAGCGTCGGCATGATATGCAATCAAGGACGGATTTCCAACAATAAAATATATTGACAAGGCAGCTACGGGAATAAGAACCGAGAGTAAGAAGAAGAAATACTTTTCATTGGGATGGTTTTTCCCTTTTTTCTCTAAGTCATTGACTTCCTCAAGAGCTCTACGTTGAAGCTCCTCTTTCCCTTCTTCTAATTCTTCTTGAGAAATAATTCCTCTGGAAAAATCTCTTTCCAGCTCCGCTAGTTCATCTTTATAAACATAACTATTAAGTTCTTCTGTCTCAAATTCCTGTCTTCCCTGAAACATGCCTTTAAAAGCGGCCCAAAGACAGACAACAAGCAGGACTACCATTAGTCCTGCGCAGATCCAGAAATATATTTGTTGAGAAGATGAAATAGTCATAACAAAAATATCAAGTTACAAGATCAAGAGAGGCCTTTTTCCCTCCATCGACCGTAAGAGCAGTAAAGATCGCCAACGTTTGAAGAATTGCCACTCCGAACAAAGCCGCCATAAACATTTGATTATCTAAAAGAGGAGCAAAAACAACGGGAGAGAGTGATTGTCCAACGTCCATACCGCAGTAAGTGAAGCCATAGACTCGTCCTAGGGATTTCATACCCAGCTTACTAATCGTAGCTTGTCTAATCATAATATCTCGACTGGGGCTCGCTATTCCAGTTCCCAGACCCATGGCTCCCATAAACAAGATAGCCCAATATCCTGTGAGAATACACGAAGCCAAAAGTAATGACATTACGGCTGAAAAGCTTAGGGCTAAGGCGACGACGGTGCTGCTGCTAAACTTATTTTGATTAGTACAGAAGCCGCCTAATAAACAGCCTATACCTGAACACACTAAATAAGCCGTTAATGCAGTCGATGCACTTTTTAAATCAAGATCGTATAAATGATTAAAGATGGTTTGGCTAAAACTTTGTAAAACTCCAAAAGCACCGGCAGTAAAGAAAAAGAAAAAGAAACATTGCCAAACCGCCTTCTCTGACAAGAAACTGAATGCATTCTTTGAAGAAGATTGTTTTTGTTCACTCTTATCATTACGTTGGTCATTGGAGAAAACAGAGCCTCTGGTCACCTCTGTTATCAGAACAATGATGGCTACAGAAGAAGCCGCAAAAGCGGCAGCTCTCCAACCGAAGCTTTCGGCAACCGTAACCATAAATAACGGACAAGCAGCCCATCCGATATTACCAGTGAAAGTATGCCATGCAAAGGCATGTCCGAGCATCGGCTTTGAAATGTTGTAATTGATTAAGCTGTAATCTGCAGGGTGAAAAACCGAATTGCCTGCTCCTGCAAGGGCTGCTGCTAAAAACAGCATTGGATAGTTAACTGCTAGTCCTAAGACGATCGCACTAGAAGCAAGAAGAACTAAGCCTAAATACATTCCGGCTTTTGGCCCAGTCTTATCCACAAAAAAACCGCTAGCTGATTGTCCTACTGCACTAGTTACAAAGAATATTGTCATTAATGCGCCTGCTTGAACAAAGTTCAGACCAAAAGCAGGCATTAGCCATGGAAAAAGTGAAGGAATGACTAAATGATAAAAGTGCGAACTTGCATGCGCAATAGAAACCAAAAAGATGGCTTCAAGATCTTTAGGACTGGAGAGGCTATTTTTCATTTTTTGATCCTTTTAGCGGAATTTTAAGCCCTAAAGACATAGAAAAGGCCTAAGAGAGTGATTAACTACTCTTAAGCCTTATTGAGATTAATTAGTTTTTAGCTTGCTTCTGTCCTTGAACCTTAGCAGCAACTGCATCTCTCAAGATCTTAGTTGCAGCCTTGGCAGAGTCAGTAGCCTTAGCTAAAGAGACCTGTGCTTGCTGCGGGTTATGGAACCATGCACCATTAGCAGCAGTCCACCATTCCCAATTTGTATGGGCGACAGAGTGAAGATCCTGTGCCTTTTTAATCGGGTCGCCTGTAACACCAGCGTCTTTAGCTTCTCTAAAGGCGATGAACATTTGAGACATAGCACCTTCAGTTTCTCTGAGTTTACCCATATAGTAAGCCTTCTGAGCATCCATAACGCGAGTCATCTGTTCTTGGGACTTATCTTTATGGCACTGGAGGCAAGTTTCCTGTACATAAGCTCTTGGAGTTGTAGCCCAGTGAGAAGTATATGTCTTGCCCTGTTCATTCTTAACTTTAGGCATATGGCAAGCAGCACAACCTACGCCAGCTTTGTCATGAGTTGAATTCCAATAGATTTCAGTGTCAGGATGCTGCATCTTTGTAAGAAGAGCACCTGTTTGATTATGTTTGAAATCCTTGAAGGAAGCGTGTTTGTAGAAATCATCAATCTTAGTCACATCAACCAATGGGAACAGATTGGTTCTAGCGTCATCCATCTTGATGGGCTTGCCAGTGGCAGGATCTGTACCAGGGTTGCAGTTATATTCAACGTGACATTGTGCGCACATCAGCTTGCTGTCCGGTTTGCCCAAGATAGCAATCTTTCTGTTGAAGCCACGCAAACCCATGTCTTTGACATCGATCGGAGTCTTATTAGCGGACTCAGAATAAAGAGTCGGATAATCAGTACGTGTTACAGCCTGGATCAAAGCATCTCTGATAACTCGCGGCTGAGCACTGTGCGGATCATGGCAAAGATTGCAGTTTAATGCATGGTTAATGTTGCGAACCAATTCAACTGGGTTAGAAGCTCTTGACCATTTTGCGCCAGCTTTCGGATCACCGAGATATGCCCAATCCATCATCAAATCAGAAGATTTGCAAGTCCAGCACACTGGATTAGCGGCTGCAGCTGTACCAGGGTTATGAGGCTTCTGGACATTGTTATCCGGCATTGTGTCTTTAATCTTATCCCAGACACCGAAGAAACCGCCGTTTTCGCCGAAGAACAGCCAACCTTCCTTCGGAACAAAACGTCCGCCGAAAGAGCGATCTGCCAAGAATTGGTCTACTGCACCGTAAGCATGAGCTCTCAAGAGGTTATGTTCTTTAGTAAATCCGTGGGCTCCAAGGGCTTCGTCAAAGAATGGATTAGGAGCAATATTCCCGGAATTCTTCTTAGAATTGCGCGCAATTGAATGCGGATTTGCTTGGTACATTGTCTTGAACTGATCAGCGTGGCATGTACCGCACTGCTGAGGGTTCATTGAAACTGTAGGTCTCTGTTTTGGATTTGCCAAGTGTTTATCAGTGCCGTCGTGGCATGTTGTACAAGCCAAGCTCTGATGTTTATTTCCTTGGTGCATTGTTCCAATATTGGAGTGACAGGCCACACATTGTGCAGATGCAGCATTTGGCTTAGCAGGAGCTTGAGCCATTGCTGTTGAGGCTGTTCCAGAAAAAGCAAGAACCGCCATAATAGAGAGCAGATATCGCATCTTTCTCATGTTGTTCTCCGAGTTAGTGGGGAAAATTTTTACCATCTGTTTCATTTTGATTTACTGAGAACATTAAAGCAAGCTTAAACACCCTCTCTATCCCCTATTCCCCTCTCCCTACTCCAAAGGAGGTAGGTAAAAAAACGAATTCCATACCAAATTTTTAGACTTTCATAAACTGAACTGCCGTAAAAAATAAAAAGGCCGTTGAAACGGCCAAGTGGTTTGATTTATATAATTTTTATTATCTCTGTTTGGTAAGAATTATTTTTATATTGTCGGAGTTCACTGGGACTGCTTTTTCAGTGCTTCCTTCCAGATCCCCGGGGGCCGGCATTATTGAACCCGCTTTACCCATTCTAGCTGTCACTATTACTTCTTTATGTTGATCTAGAGTGCCAGCACCCATATCCATTGCCGGGAGCATTGTGTTATCAATAGTGAAATGAGCTGGAAAATCTAAAATTTTCATCTGGAATTGTGCAATAGGAGCGCGGCTGCCGGAAGCCGGACGAGCAGTGACATACAGCGTGTTTCGATCTCCAACCTTAGTATGAAGATCGGGAGATATCTCAACCACACCTGAAAGCTTATGTGTAACTTCAGCTTTCTTTGTTGCGTGGTCTTTTTCCGAATGTTCCTCAGAGGGAACAAAAGACTGGCTCATTGCAGAGCTTCCACCCTGCATCATTTGGCTAACCATCGGAACAGGTGAAGAATTAGCACCTTGAGGCTTCCCGAAAGGCAAAGTATCCTGAACAGGACCAACAATATTGCCTAGTGAACGTGCTTCTTGAATACTTCCCTTGACTGCCGGCACTAAATTATCGTTCGGAGGAAGACCTTTGAGAAGTCTTTCCCAATACATGACAGCCATACGATAATCGCCATGGTTGAAATAATCGGTACCTCCCATCATCAAAGCCTTCCAGTTCGTAGGATCTACTTCGAGAGCCTTATTAACAAGTTCCCAAGGGCGCCCTCTTAGATCCTGGTTCTGGACCATGGCAATAGCATCGGCCAAATCAACCATGATTACAGGATTACCCGGAGCAAGATGAAGAGCATGTTCAAAAGCTTCAGCTGCCTGACTGTACTTACGAAGAGTTAAAAGAGTTCTTCCATACATCATCCAGCCTTGAATATCACCCGGTTCTGCATCAAGATGCTTCTTGAGCTTCAGAATTGCAGAATCCATGTCGTGCATTTCCCCAGCACTCTTTACGACTTGTCCGGTATCGTAGTCTACGATCCCTTCGTATTTTCCGCCGTCGAGTCTGAAATCACCAAGAGGTTGAGTGACTACCCAAAGAGCAGAGGCAGCAAATGGAACTAAAAGCACAAGCACGAAAGATGTATAGATTCCTGCCTTACTATTTGCATAAGAAACGTGATTATCTACAGCAGTATCTTCCAAAACACGTCTTTCAAGTTCCTCCCTGCCCTCGTCATATTCTTGCTGTGAAATAGCCCCACGAGCAAGTTCTCTCTCAAGTTCTTTAAATTGATCCCGGTAAATATCAACGTTAATCTGCGGAAGACTCTCCTTTTGCTTCTTTGATTTACTGGAACACAGAGGGACAATTAAAATCAAAAGTAAAAGAATGGTCAAAAAACCCATCCACAGGAACAAAGTAGTCATTAGACGGCTCCTCTTTTAGTGCTGCTCTTAGTACCTTTCAACAGCGCTTCGGCTCTTGCTTTCTCTTCGGCTGTTAAAGGCTTGGCTTTTTGCTGCTTCCTTTTCACTAGGGTCCAGAACAAAGCGGCCAGGGCAAACACGAAAAATACTGCCGGTCCAACCCATAAGAGCAAAGTACTTAATTTAAACGGAGGGTTGTAAAGAACGAAATCGCCGTATCTTTCAACCATAAAATCGATGATCTGCTGGTTTGTTTTTCCCGCTGCAATCTGCTTAACAACCTGGTTCTTCAAGTCAATAGCCAGTTCTGCATTGGAATCTGCAATTGACTGATTCTGGCAAACTAGACACCTTAATTGACTGGAAATCTCGGCAACTCTTTTATTTGCAACAGGATCAAGTATCGTCGGCTTGACATCGGGAGCTGCCTCAGGAGCTTGAGGAGCCTGAGCAAAACAGTTAAAAGAAATTAAAGCACAAAGTAAGAAAAGAAATTTTTTCATCATTCCGCCTTTAATTTTTTAATTAAGGGATACATAGTCTTTTCCCACACTTCGTCAGTAATTGGGCCGATTTGTTTATATCGAATTACGCCTTTCTTGTCGATAACGAAAGTCTCAGGAACCCCGTAAACACCGAATTCGATACCAGTCTCGCCTGAAGGATCTTTGACCGAGAAGTCATAAGGATCTCCGGTTGTTCTCAATGTACGAACAGCCGCTCCGTCTGTATCTTTGTAATTTAGCCCAACAATCGGAAGCACCTTTTGTCCGCTCTTTCCAATCTTTACTAAATTGGGATGTTCATATTTACAAGAGCCGCACCAAGAAGACCAGACATTCATTAACCATACTTGGCCTAACATGTCTTTCTTACTCACAACCTTTGAGGCGTCGTCAAGCCTTGGCAAAGCAAAATCTGGGGCCGGTTTATCAATCAAAGGAGAAGGGACTTGACGAGGATCCTTCCCCAAACCAACAACAAAGAAAATAACTAACGCCAGAAACAAAACCAGCGGAACAATATATTTCAGTTTCATTTTTTATCTCGGTTATCTAGCTCCATACTTATCGGCATCCTTACGGCGCAAGATTCTGTAGCGCTTATCACACATAGCTAAGAGCGCACCAAGGGACATAATGATGCATCCCCACCAGATCCAAGTAACATAAGGTTTGTCATATGCACGGACAATCCATGCGCCGTCAGCCGTCTGAGCTCCCATTGAAACGTAGAGATCCCCAGTTATGGAGGAGTCAATGGATGACTCTGTCATTGGCATCTCGCTAGAGAAATACTTTCTCTTCTCTGGCGTTAATTGTGCAACTGTCTTGTTGTCTTTCGTGACAGTGAAGAAACCCTTGTCAGCAATAAAGTTCGGACCTCGAATTCCAGTTTCTACTTTATCGAATTTAAAGGTGTAGTCACCTACAGTAACCTCGTGACCCGGCGTCATTGTTACGTCTCTCTCGAGAGAGTAGGTCATCACCATTGAAACACCAACGATAAATACAGCAACGCCCAAGTGAGCAATCATCATGCCCCAATAAGCCCGGCTCATTGACTGAAGCTTATGTAAGAAGCCGCCTCGGATGTTTCTAATATTTTCTCTAATGCTTTCAAAGAAAGTGGTCAGAACCCAGAAGGACAAGAACAAGCCGACGAATACCCAAGTGCTCCAGCCCCAGATGATAGGAACCACTGCACCTAATGCAATCGAAATAACAAAACACCATAGGGTTCTTCTAGCTAAATCAGCTACATTTGCATCTTTCCATCTAACAAGAGGACCAACCCCCATTAAGAAAATAACGGGAACCATAATTGGGCCAAATACAGAATCAAAGTACGGTGGCCCGACAGAAATCTTGCCTGCGTTTAGAGCATCAATAAAGAGAGGATACAAGGTTCCTAGCAAAACGGCTCCCATAGCAACCACAAGAAGTACATTGTTGATGAGCAAGAGCGATTCTCTTGAGAACAGCTCAAACTGACCTCCGGTTCCAACCCTTGGAGCTCTCCAGGCAAAAAGCAATAAAGAACCGCCAATAACGCAGACAAGAAGTGCCAGGATAAACAAACCTCTTTGCGGGTCTGTTGCGAAAGCATGCACTGAGGTAAGGACACCAGAACGTACCAAGAAAGTGCCCAAGAGAGAAAGAGAGAACGTGATCAGAGCCAACAAAACAGTCCAAATCTTGAAACTTCCTCGTTTTTCTGTCACTGCCAAAGAGTGAAGAAGAGCAGTTCCAGTCAGCCAAGGCATAAAAGAAGCGTTTTCGACGGGATCCCAGAACCACCAACCACCCCAGCCGAGTTCGTAGTATGCCCACCAGGAGCCGAGAGCAATACCTAAGGTCAGAAAGATCCATGCGATGCTTGTCCAAGGACGAGTCCACCTAGCCCATGCCGCATCTAATCGGCCACCGATAAGAGCCGCAACAGCAAACGCAAATGGAACAACCATCCCAACGTACCCCATATACAAAAGAGGCGGATGAAAAACCATTCCTGGATCCTGAAGGAGCGGATTTAAGTCTCTACCTTCAGAGGCTGCAGGGAACAAACGGACAAAAGGATCGCTTGTTAAAAGCATGAAAAGCGTTAGGCCAACGGAAATTAAACCCATTACACCAATAACGCGAGCCATTACTTCCTGCGGCAGATGCTTTGAAAATAAAGCAACGCATAATCCCCAGACCGCTAAGAGAACAGTCCACAAAAGGATGGAACCCTCATGAGAGCCCCATGTTGCTGACAAACGGTAAAACCAAGGCAGTAAAGTGTTGGAATTACTAGCTACATTAACGACAGAAAAGTCGTTAACGTAAAAAGACCACATCAAACAGCCGAAGGCAATGATGCAAAATACAGCATTGGCAAATACTGCCGGCCTTGCAACATTAACCCAACTTCTTACGCCCAATGCGGTGCCTGCAAGCGGCAAAATGCCTTGGATTAAAGCGGCAATCAGTGCAAGAATTAATGCAAAATGTCCTATCTCTGGAATCATCCAAATCTCCGAAAGTTATGACTTTGAAGCACGAGCTTTCTCATGAGCATCCTTAACAGCTTTCTCCGCTTCAGGAGGCATATAGTTCTCATCGTGCTTTGCTAATACTTGATCTGCCTCGAAGACTCCATTCTTAAGCTTTCCTTGAGCAACCACGCCCTTCCCTTCCTTAAAGAGATCCGGCAGACTGCCCTTGTAGGCTACGGGGACTTCATGTGCTGTATCAGTAACGTGAAAAGTAACGGTCAAGCCGTCAGCCTGTCTTTGAACAGAACCTTCCTTGACAAAGCCTCCAATCCTAAAGGCTCTGCCTTCAGGCGCCTCCTTAGCCGCAACCTGGCTAGGTGAAAAGAAGAAAACCAAGTTATCTTGGAAAGCATTCATAACTAAACATACAGCAGCCGCAGCAATTGCTAAACCGCCTCCGATTAAGGCTAAACGTTTTTGTTTGGTGTTCATAGGTCTTCCTCCGCCTGATGAGCGCGTGCTTCAAGCAATAATTCTTTTGCCGCTCTTTGACGGCGTCTGCTCAAACTTACTAATTCACAAATAAAACAAAAAATGACCATGCCATAGGCCCCCCAGACATAACGTCCATATCCTCCCATGGCAATAAAATCAGAAAAACTTTCCCACTGTCCCATCACAGCTCTCCTTTCAAAGCTAATTCCTGAGCCCATTCTTCACCTTTTTCTCGTTCCAAAATAATTGAACGAAGCCGGGCAAAAGTTGCTCCAAATGCATAGAGCCAGAAGGCTGCAACCATCACTAGCAGTGCGGTTAACATCACAGGGTGGATGGAAGAACCAGAAGAAGTAATGGATGCTCCTTGATGAAGAGTGTTCCACCATTGAACGGAAAAATATACGATAGGAACGTTAATAACACCGACAATACCTATAACAGAACAGGCTTTGTCAGCTCTCCTCCAATCAGGAATCGCGTTCTGAAGTGCTATGTATCCGAGATAGAAGAAAAATAAAATTAACGCACTCGTCAGCCGGGCATCCCAAACCCAATATGCTCCCCAGGTCGGACGGCCCCAAAGAGATCCTGTCCATAGAGCCAAGAAAGCCATTAAGGCTCCTGTTGGGGCCAAAGCCGCAGCAATCATCGGCCAAATCCTCTTCTCGGTTACCAAACCTAGAATACAGAAAACGGCCATCATCACATACATGAGCATAGCCATCCAGGCACTTGCAACGTGGATATATAGAATTCGATAAGAGTTACCTTGGGTAGCATCCACCGGAGCTTCAAAAAAACCAAGATAGATCGCAATCAAAGCTACAACGGCTGCAGAAATAAGACAGGGCACCACTAGCTTACCTGCTAAGCGGTACATGCCCTCTGGAGTAAAAATAGAAGTTGAGGTCATAAAGTTATTTCCTATTCAGCTGCAATCCTCAAGGCCGCTGCAGTAGCAATCGGCATGACGACTAAGGAGAAAAGGGTTAAGGCACCAACAATCAAAAAATAGGCGGAAGATACTACACCAACTGCTACAGCTTCAGCAGCACCTGCACCAAAAATCAAAACCGGGATATAAAGTGGCAAAACAAGCAACGAAGTCAGCACACTGCCTCCCCTTACGCCGAGAGTCAGGGCAGCACCGACGGAACCAACCAAACTTAAAACCGGAGTACCGATAAAGAGAGCTGTCACTAACGCAATTGTTACTTCGGCATTCAAATCAAACATCAGAGCGAAAATTACGGAAATTACAGTTAAAGGAATGCCGGTTGTCAGCCAATGAGCGAAGACCTTTGCTATCACGATGATAGTTAATGGCTCTCCCGAGAGAAGCATTTGTTCCAAAGTTCCGTCTGCAAAATCGTTTGCAAAGAGTCTGGGCAGTGAAAGAAGAGCCGCAAGAAGCGCAGCAACCCAAACCACTCCGGGGGCGATCAATCTAAGCAATTGCTGATCTGGACCGATACCCAGGGGAACCAAAGTCACAACTACTATAAAGAAAAAGACAGTATTCAAAATGTCTGACTTCTGTCGAAGAGATAAAGTCAGATCTCGAAGAAGGACAGCTCGAAATAATCTAAACATGCCTTACCCTCTTTAGTTCGTGCCGTCCGAGCCACACCCCTCCTTTGAGAGAAATGATTTCTGTTTTATTTGCTGCAATAGGAACTTCTTGATGTGTTGTTAAAACAACAATGCCTCCATTATTGACGTGCTCTGCAATCTGATGGGAAAGATTCTCAACGGCAGCCACATCCAACGCAACGAAAGGCTCGTCGAGAACCCAAAGTTTGGCATGAGAAGAAGCGTAGAGACGGGCTAGCGCAACTCTTCTTCTTTGCCCTTGTGAAAGTGCACGGGTAATTTGTTCTTCGAATCCTTCTAATCCTACTTTCTTAAGACATTCATCCGCAGTTTCACAGGAAATCGGATGCTCTCCAATTTCACAGTTGATAAGAAGATTCTCCCGAGCTGTAAGCTCATCTTTAACGCCATTAAGATGACCGATATAAACAAGATCTTTCCAAAAATCTTCTTTTAGCTTTTTAATTTCTTTGCCACCCCACAGGATTTGACCTTCTTGCGGGGACATAAGGCCTACAAGTAATCTGAGCAAACTCGTTTTACCAGTTCCGTTTGGGCCAGCAATTCTGACAAGAGTCCCTTGTCCGCAGGAAAAATTAAGCTTGCGGAAAAGAAGTCTCTCCCCACGAATGCATTTCACATCCTTAAGCTCTAGTTGCGGGATGGTTTCTGACATAGATTGTTAATTTAACGTTAAATACAGCCGGGGCTAGTTTATGAATCGGGAATTAAGTTAACCTTAGGCTCAAGAAACTGTTGAAAACTATTTCGGGAAAATCCTATCAACCTCAATCTGAGCTTCAGTAACTTAAGTTTGTTGGCAAGTTTTACAATCTTCGCAAAAATGTAACTATAAAGGTTACAGCAAATTTGTAATATTTTTAATATCTACATGATTTTAAAGAAAACCCATTTTAAGCAGAGCCTCACCAAAGTGTTTACATTTAAGGTTACAGTTACCCAAGAGGTTCGCCCATTGAACCTGCAATAACCCTAACTGATGGAATTGCTTCTATGACAGAAACTAACTATGAAATGATGCGGCGTCAGGGAGTGTCGAGACGGAGTTTTCTGAAATTCTGTTCCCTTACAGCTGCTTCTCTTGGATTAGGTGCTTCCGGCGCAGCTGACATTGCTCACGCTATGGAAACTAAGCCTAGAACACCAGTCATCTGGCTTCACGGTCTTGAGTGCACTTGCTGTACAGAATCTTTTATTCGTTCCTATCACCCATTGGTAAAAGATGTCATTCTTTCCATGATTTCTTTGGCCTATGACGATACATTGATGGCAGCTGCCGGTGAACAGGATCATCAAGCATTAGAAGATGTAATGAAGAAATTCGACGGCAACTATATTCTTGCTGTTGAAGGTTCTCCATGCCTTGGTGATGATGGAGTCTTCTGTATCCCTGGCGGAAAGCCTTTCATTGAAAAACTTCTTCATTGCGCTAAAGGTGCTAAAGCCATTATTGCTTGGGGCTCCTGCGCGTCTTGGGGCTGCATCAATACAGCTAAACCAAATCCGACAAAATCTGTTCCGATTACTGATGTAATCAAAGACAAACCAATTATTCGCGTACCAGGTTGTCCTCCGATTCCAGAAGTGATGACCGGCGTTATTACTTACATGTTGACCTATGATCGTCTGCCGCCGGTTGACAGCCAATTGCGTCCTAAGATGTTCTACGGTCAAAGAATTCACGACAAGTGCTACAGAAGAGCTCACTTCGATGCAGGTCAGTTCGTCGAAAAATTTGATGACATCGGAGCCAAACTCGGCTACTGCCTCTACAAAGTCGGATGCAAAGGCCCTGTTACATATAACTCCTGTTCTGCAATTAGATGGAACGAAGCAATTTCTTGGCCAGTTCAATCCGGCCATCCTTGCCTTGCATGTTCAGAAGCAGACTTCTGGGATAAAGGTTCCTTCTATGCACATGAACCAACCATTCTTCCTCCAAGCTGGGGTCTTGGCATTCAAGCAACCGCCGACAGAGTCGGATTGGCTGCTCTCGGCGTAATCGGTGCTGCAATCGCCGTTCACGTCGCCGCAAGTGCCGTTGCCAGAGCGAAGAGCAAAGAAGTTAATAAAGACATGGGAGCGAACTTATAATGGCAAACCAAAAAATTGTTGTTGACCCTATCACCCGTATTGAAGGTCACTTACGTATGCAAGCTGTCATGGACGACAACAACGTTATTGTTGACGCCATGTCCACAGGGACGATGTGGAGAGGCTTGGAAGTCATTTTGAAAGGCCGCGATCCTCGTGATGCTTGGGCCTTCGTAGAACGTATCTGCGGTGTTTGTACCGGTATCCATGCTCTGTCGGCTGTTAGAGCTGTTGAAGACGCTCTTGGAATTCAAATTCCAAAAAATGCAAACATCATCCGTAACTTGATGAACGCTACCCTGTACTGCCAGGACCACCTTACACACTTCTATCAGTTACACGGATTAGACTGGATCGATGTTGTCAGCGCATTAAGCGCCGATCCCAAGAAGACTAGCGAAATCCAAGTTGCTATCTCTAACCATGCACTTTCTTCTCCTGCATATTTCAAAGAAATTCAGGATAGACTTAAGAAATTCGTTGCCAGCGGCCAACTTGGTATTTTTGCGAATGCTTATTGGGGCAACCCAGCCTACAAACTGCCTCCGGAAGTCAACCTTTTAGGCGTAACTCACTACCTTGAGAGCTTGGATTATCAACGCGAAATCGTTAAAGTCCACACAATTCTCGGCGGTAAGAATCCTCACCCCAATTATTTGGTAGGCGGAGTTCCATGCCCTATCAACATGAACGACACTGGAGCTCAAGGAACAATGGTTAACCAAATTTGGGTTAACTACATCCGTGACATTGCCAAGAATACTATCAAGTTCATCGAAGAAGTCTACTATCCTGACCTTATGGCAATGGCTCCGTTCTACAAGGATTGGTTCAAGATTGGCGGCGGTCTCTCCAACCAGAACCTTCTTTGCTACGGCGACTTCCCAAGATATGCTAACGACCTCTCCGAAAAGAGTTTGTTAATGCCAAACGGCGCAATCATCGACGGAAAACTTGATGAAATCCATCCAGTTGATTTGAAGGATCCAGAGCAAATTAAAGAATTCGTTGATCACTCATGGTATCAATATCCACAGCCGGACGCTGGTTTACATCCATGGGACGGTATTACAGATCCGAAGTTTGAACTCGGAGCCGGAACAGAAGGAACAAAGACCGACATCAAATGGCTTGGCGCTGAAAGCCGTTACTCTTGGATTAAAGCTCCTCGCTGGAAGGGCCATTCAATGGAAACCGGTCCTCTCGCCCGTATGGTCGTTGCATATGCTAAGAAGATGCCTGAACAAACTGAATTGGTTAACGAAGCCCTTACTAAGGCTGGCGTTCCAATCCAGGCCATGTTCTCCACTCTCGGCCGCACATTAGCTCGTTGCTTGGAAGCCCGTATGATGGCTCGAGAAATGCTTCGCTGTGTTGACGAACTCGAAGCTAACATTAAGGCTGGCGATGAAGTCGCAGCTAACATGGACAAGTGGGAACCGAATACATGGCCTCTGGAATGCAAAGGCGTTGGTCCTGCAGAAGCTCCTCGTGGTGCTCTTGGCCACTGGTGCGTCATTAAAGACGGCGTCATTGCAAACTGGCAGGCAGTTGTTCCATCTACCTGGAACGCTTCTCCGCGTGATCCGAAAGGACAGCTTGGAGCATATGAAGCTTCCTTGCTTGGCACTCCGGTTGCAGTTGCAAATCAGCCGTTAGAAATCTTGCGTACTATCCATAGTTTCGATCCGTGCTTGGCTTGCGCAACCCACGTTCTATCAACTGAAGGACAAGAACTCTGCAAAGTTCAAGTTCGCTAAGAAGGGGGTTTTATGAAAATCTCGAAATGGTCGTATGAAATACTTGAAGGACCGATCGAGCCTGTGTATGTCTATGAGGCCCCAGTTAGGTTTTGGCATTGGGCACAAGCGGTTGTTTTCTTTCTCTTGTGTATCACCGGTTTCTTAATCGGATGGCCACCGATTGCCAACTATGCGGAGACATGGAACACATATTTCTTCGGACATATTATCCTGATCCACCTAATATGCGGCATGCTGTTTGCTGCCCTCCTTGCCTATCGTATCTATTGGGCATTCGTTGGCAACAAATACTCGAGAATGATCTTCATTCTGCCTTTCTGGGACATGATGTGGCTCAAAGGCATTTTCGGCTGCGCTGCTTATTACCTCTTCTTGAATAAGCATCCAAAAGAATATGTCGGTCACAATCCATTAGCCCAAACTGCTATGTGCTTAATGTATATAGTCGGAAGCTTGGCCATTATCATTACTGGCTTTGGTCTCTACGCTCAGCAATGGGGATGGGACACCGGTTGGATGACCTACTTCGGTTGGGTAACAGATTGGCTCGGAGGCCCGCAGCCAGTAAGAACCGTTCACCATTTGTTGATGTACTACATCTTGATCTTCCTTTGCGCTCACTTGTACATGAGCTTCCGTGAAGACATCATGGGTGGCGGTACACAAACCTCAACAATGATTAACGGTATCCGCTTCTTCAAAGAACCGCAGTTCCCTGAAGCGGAAATTGAGAGAACTTACTCCGGTAAGTAATTCTTAGGCGTTAATCAAGATGGCTGCAGAAATACGCAATCCAGGATTTAAGAAAGGGACAAAGTCTACTGAACTCTCTTTCCTGAAATCCTCAAGAAGCGCACCACATCCAGGTACGTTTCTGGATTCAAGATTCCTGCAGCCTCTTTCTATATCTCAAGCTCATTTAGCTCGAGCTTTGGGAATCTCCAGAAGAAGGGTCAATGAACTGGTCGTTGGCAAACGCTCTATTACCCCTTCTACTGCTATTAAACTTGCCCGCTTCTTCAATACCGAACCAGAATTCTGGCTCACACTACAGATGCACTGGGATCTCTACCAAGAATTGGAAAAAGAGAAACAGCAAGCTTCTTCTCAGAATCAGTAAAAACTCGTTGAATGCGAGTTTTGTTGTTTTTACGTCATCATATTCATACTTTTTTGTATATCTGATTGGTAACTATTGGGTTTTCTGCGTTTTCCAAAAAAATTCAGTTGAACCTATTCTCAAAACAATTCGTTACTAGTGTTACTACTGATTTTTATCTTATAATCGAGATAATTTATAAGTGTAACTAAGAAGGTTACTAGCAACGTATGACAAAAGAAATTCCTACTTTAATTCTTGGTATTGGAAACATCTTATGGGCCGATGAAGGCTTCGGAGTGCGTGCTGTGGAAGAATTCCACAAAAGATATGCCGTTACGGAGCCCGCAGATAAAGTAATCGACGGAGGCACCTTAGGCATGTATCTTTTTGATGACATTTGCCGATGCGATAAGCTGTTAATTTTCGACTGCTGCGACTTTCATGGAAAACCAGGCGAGTTAAGAGTTCTTCACGACGACGAAATCTCGATTTGGACATCAACGAAATTGTCGCCACATCAAGACGGCATGAACGATCTTCTTGCAGCCGCACATCTTCAAATGTCCGCACCCAATAAAATCGTAGTCATCGGATTCCAGCCAGTCCTTCTTGATGACTACGGCGGTTCGTTATCGCAAGAAGCTAAAAAACAACTTATCCCAGCAGTTGAGGCTGCCTTCAAAGAATTGAAAAACTGGGACGTTCCATTACGAGTAAGAACGCCAAATGAGACGATCGAACTATTAAATCAGAACAGTGCTCTGAATATGGAAAAGTACGAAGCCGAAAGGCCTTCTCAAGAGGCAGCTGATCGAACTGGCGACAGAAGATATGCTTTCATCAGGACTTCTCAGGAGTAGCTTATGTGTATCGGGATTCCAATGATTGTCAGAGAGCTGCCTGACGAAGGTATAGCGATCTGCGAAGGCCGAGGGAAACGAGAAAAAATTGACATCATGATGGTAGGTCCACTTGAAATTGGGACCTATGTTCTCACTTGGAACGGTAACGCTACTGACGTCATTACCGAAGAAAGAGCTGCACAAGTAAATAAGGCTCTCGATTCCTTAGAGAAGGCAATGAACGGCCTTCCCCCTGATGCAGAAGATGCTTTCGCAGATATTACTGCCAATACCGGCCGTCTTCCTCCCCACCTCGCCGCACAACTGAACAAGAGGAAATAATGCTCATAGATGTCCCTAAAAAAATAGATCTCCAGACTAATCCTATTTTCAAGAAAATGATCGAAGAAGAAGGTTTCGAACAAATTGACGCCGAATCATTAGAGAGTTTTCTAAAGAAAGACGGTTTATCTCTCATTTTATTCGTCGATGATCCAAACCGAATGAAAGAGACCATGGACGCCCTTGTGATCGCTCCTGAACTAGCAAAGTCGTGCCATTTAATTAAAAATAAAGCAGTTATCTGCCCTCCTCATGCAAGAAAACTTTCTGCTATCTATGGTTTCAAACGTTGGCCGGCTATGGTTTTTGTTCGAGACGGCGCTTATTTAGGAGCTGTAGACGGGCTGCGCCTGTGGGCCCAGCTTGTTGCTGAAGTCGATGAAATCATTCAGCGTTCACCTTCCTTTCCACCTTCAATCGGAATCCCTATTAAATCATGTTAAACAAATTTACTTCTAGGCCAATCAACATTCCTATAAAAACCATCGGCCCTGGTTCTCAGCCTGATGAAGAAAAGGCCATGACAATCGGTGTTCCTGATACCGTAGAAACTTATGTCAGACCAGCCGCTCCGGACATCAGCGACAAAGAAACTGCGATCCGTTGTCGTCAGTTGTTTATTGAACTTTATCAAGAGATGAAGAATTGGAATCAAAATTCCAATGCTTCCGGTCCATCTTTTGCCTTAAATCATCTTGACTCTGCGACTTTGAATTTGGTCAATCAGATGCTTGGCGAAGGGGAAGTCTCTATCATCATTAAACTGCCTCAGGACAACTTCGATGAGATTCGTATTCAAGAATCCATATTTGTTGGAGTTTGGCGCGTTTGCTACTACAAAGAAGGGAAACCTATTTCTGACCAGATTGAAGTTAGTGCTATACCGGCTTGTGTCCCGGAAGCTGCTTATCTGACTTCCAAAGAAGGACTTAACCCAACCAAGGAAGATCCTGAAGCTATGAATAGCCCGGCAATTCTTGCTGAACTTAATGCGGCACTTTCAAGCTGGGAACCGGGAGCTCCTGCGAAGACATTTAATTTAAGTCATCTGCCAATGACACCAGCGGATAATCAGATTATTGACACGGCCCTTGGTGTTGGAGCAGTCCACATGATGTCCAGAGGGTTTGGAAATTGCCATATTCTCTCTACTGACGTTCGGCATGCCTGGAGAATTCAGTACTTTAATAATGCTCCTACCCGCTTAATGATTCTAAATACAATAGTCGTCTGCGGGATGCCTGAGGAAGCACTTGCTTCTTCTGAAGATCTCCATGATTCCGTCTCTCGCATCAAAGAACTAATAGAGTGGGTAACCTCCAGTTGGGAGCTGCCACCAGTGGAGCTGGATGAATGAACGGATTTGAAGGAACCTATTTAGGAGATGCCTCGAAACTAAAAGACAGTGATCGTCTAGAGTGCAAGGTCTGTCATTATGTTTACAATCCTGAACAAGGAGATCAGGACCAGAATATTGAACCTGGTACTCCTTTTTCTAAGCTGCCTGATTATTGGTGTTGTCCGGTCTGCGGATGTGAAAAAGAATTATTCATGGTAGTTCCAAAAGATTATGCAGACTAATGAAGCTGCGCCAGTCTGGAAGAAGAATCCGGCAAGTCGTTTGGAAGCGGGATTTAAGTACATTCATCAAAATCGGATGAAAGGACTGCCCTTCCTTCATCCGAAAGTCAAAGTCCACGCGGTAGGTTTTAAAAAGTGGACGCATTTCTGGCTGGGAGTAATGGTAACTCCATGGGCAATTAATTTCATATTGTGCGAAGGAGAAGAAGGATATTGGAAATCGGTCCCAGAGGGCAAGAAACTTCATTATCAGTTTCCGGCAGGGCTATATGACTTTATCAGTGTCAAAGATCAGATCCTCGGCGAATATAAAATGTGTTCGCTTCTGTCTCCTCTAGAAGAAATTACTGACGATCAAATGGCAGTAGAAGTTGCTTACGCGGCTCTTGACGAGATAATGAAGGACGAACAACCAGAGGAGGAAGGAACTCCAATGATCGAATCCAAAAGAGAGATAGAAGAAGATGCTGTTGAGAAAGCTGTAGAAAATACCCTTTCCAAGCCTATTTCTAGAAGAGCGTTCTTTAGGAAAAAACAACAGGAGAATGCATGAGTTTTATCGGGAATCTGAACATCTTACTGGAAACAGAGGGGCAGCGTGTAAAGAAGGCCGAAGTCACGGCTTCTTCAGAAGTATCCGTTGAAACTTTATTTATTGGAAAAACTTCCGAGGAAGTTTTGGAGCTGACTCCTATTCTATTTTCTCTCTGCCCTGATTCTCAGACGGCAGCCGCAAGACTTGCTTTATATGCAGCGGCTGGTCACGACACATCTGCGATTTTCAAAGATTGCATATGGCAAAATTATTTAGAGATTATTAATGAAGGAATACGTTTCTTCCTGCTGCAGCTAGCCCCCGAGTCTTTCAGGAAAAAAAATATCCAAAGAATTGTTGAGATTCGAGCTCAGATCCACGAGCTGAAAAAAATAAATCCTCGTGATGTCGAAAAAGTGCGGCAAGAAAAACGAAAACTAGCTGACTTAGCTCTTCCTCTTCTTTTAGCAGATTTCGGCGAAGATTGGGAACAAGATTTGCTCAATGGTTTTACCAATGAAAATTCAGAAGATATTCCTTCCCTATTTGCTGCTTTAAATTCTCACCGGAATTTAGGCTGGTCAAGCAATCCGCTTCTAAAGAAAACCTTGAAGGTTCTGTTAGAAGATATAAAAGAAAAGAGACTTTGGATGTCAAAAGGCCACAAGTTTGATATCCGTCATTTAACTGGAGCAGTAGCGCGACAAAGAAAAGATCCGCTTATTTCTTACTTGCTAACACAGGACGGCGATACCGCCTACACTAGGCTCTGTGCTAGATTTGTAGAGTTAATTACTAGCTTAATGGATGATTTTCCATCTCAAGAATCGGCTGCTGTGGTGAAGTTAGAAGATAACTGTGCCCTTAGTGTGGTTCAAAATTCTCGCGGTGTCCTTTTTCACTTTGCAAAACTTGCTGAAAAAGATGGAAAAACAGTCGTTGCTGACTACGGGATTTTGACTCCTACAGAACTCAACGTTACTGAATCCAAAGCCTTTACCGAATCTTTGGAGGGTTTAATGGGAGAATCCGAAGAAGAATTAAGAAAACTGGCTTATCTTGTTGTAGCTTCCTACGACCCCTGTGTTCAAATCAAAATTGAGGTTAATAAAAATGCATGAGATGTCCTTAGCACAGAGTATCGTAGAAATTGTTGAAGGAGTTTCTCAGCAGAATGGGAACCGCCAGGTTGTAAAAGTTAAATTGACTGTTGGAGAATTAGCGGGTGTTGAAATTCAGTCTCTCATGCAAAGTTTCACAATTGCCAGCCAGGGTACGGTTATGGAAAAGGCAGAAATTGAGTTAGAACGCCCAAAAGGAACAGCCTGGTGTATGAAGTGTGCTAAGACAGTGCCTTTTCATCACATAGGAGATGGTTGCCCTATTTGTGGGGGTTATCAATTAAAAATTAACGGCGGCAATGAGTTTAGAGTATCTAAACTCGAGCTGAAAACGAACGATTAACTAGTTGGAGGTTTTATATGTGTATCACATGCGGATGCGGCGGCAAGGGCGCAACAATTGAAGATTTAGATCAGGCTGGACAACACATCCATGCGCACCACCATGAGGACCATGATCATGGCCACACTCATACTCATGGTCATGAACGCCCACATAGCCATGAGCATGGCCATGACCATGAACATAGTCATGATCATCATGACCACTCACACAGCTAAAAAGAAGTCCATCAGACTGCTGCACTACTTTTTGTCCCACTAAATTACTTCTATGAGGGGTATTTCATGAGCGACGTTGACGATCGTTTAATTAAGCTTGAAATGGACGTTTTAGCGGCAAACGACAAAGTTGCCACTCTGAACAGAGACTATTTTGCTGACCATAATATTCTGGCTCTTAATTTAGTTTCCAGCCCAGGAAGCGGAAAAACTACCCTCCTGTGTCAAACCATTGAAGCTCTTAAAAACGATATTCCAATGATGGTTATCGAAGGAGACCAGCAAACCATCAATGATGCAGAAAGAATCAGAGCCACCGGATGTCGTGCCATTCAAATCAATACTGGCGAAAACTGCCATCTTGACGCAGAAATGATAAAGGACGCTTCTGCCAAACTTGTCCCGGAAGACAACTCAATCCTTTTTATTGAGAATGTAGGCAACCTTGTGTGCCCGGCCTCTTTTGATTTAGGTGAGTTCTGTAAGGTGGTTGTCCTTTCAGTTACAGAAGGCGAAGACAAGCCTTTGAAGTACCCGTACATGTTTAATGCTTCCAAGGTCATGGTCTTAACAAAGATAGATCTCCTGCCTTATCTAAACTTTGATGTTGAGAAGTGCAAACAGTATGCCAAACAGGTTAATCCAGATATTGAGATCATTGAGGTTTCATCTACAACCGGGAAAGGCATGGACAAATGGCTTGATTGGCTGAAAAAACACCGCAAGTAACTTTATGGTTTCCAATCTCTACACCAGAAGAATTCGGGTTCGAGGAACGGTACAAGGGGTCGGATTCCGACCCTTTGTATACGTTATTGCTACCTCCGAAGGCTTAACAGGCACTGTATTAAATGACGGTGAAGGGGTAGAGATTATTCTTCAAGGAACGAAAAAACAACATCAAGGATTTGATGAACGATTTCAAAAAGAGCTGCCTCCATTGGCTTCAATTGACTCTTTGGAAGAAGAAATTTTAGACAACCCTCTATTGTCGGATTTCAGAATCATTGAAAGCCGAACCTCGGCCGTAAAAACCAGTATTCCTGCTGATGCCGCTGTCTGCAAAGACTGTTTAGCAGAACTGACGAACCCACAAAACAGGCGATACCGTTACCCATTTATTAACTGTACGCATTGCGGGCCTCGGTACACTATAACAGCCCACATCCCTTATGATCGTCCTCAGACCAGCATGAAGGACTTTCCAATGTGCGACACCTGTCAACAGGAGTACACAAATCCCTTGGATCGAAGATTTCACGCACAGCCAAATGCCTGTTGGGACTGCGGGCCTCAGTTAACTCTACGCGATAAAAACGGCATTATTAAAGATTCAAAGGATCCTATTGCGGATTCCTACAAGCTTATTAAAGAAGGGAAAATTGGTGCCATTAAAGGCTTAGGCGGTTTTCACCTCGTTTGTGATGCCAATAATCCGAAAGCCGTGGCAGAGCTACGCAAAAGAAAAAACCGACCGAGCAAGCCGTTTGCCATCATGATGGCAAATGTCAAAAGTGCACAAAAATATTTAGTAATTAACTCGGAAGCAACTCCCCTTCTTGAATCGTCGGCAGCTCCTATTGTGCTTTGTCCAAAGAAGGATTTAAGTGACAAATCTCTTTCAGGAATAGCTCCTGAGCTTGCCACTGTCGGACTCATGCTTCCATACACGCCCATCCAGTGGCTATTATTTTTTGAGGCGGTCGGCAGATCTCCTTGCTTTAAATTGAACTCAGATGAGGTTCCTCTTTGTCTTGTGATGACCAGTGCTAATGCAGGAGGAGAACCGCTAGTTATAGATAATGCAGATGCTTTAGAACAGCTCAATGGCATCGCGGATTTTTTTCTTGAACATAATAGAAATATTCTGATTAGGTGTGATGATTCGGTCATTAGAAGTGACGTATCAGAACCAACAAAGGTCATTCGACGAGCCCGAGGGTACGTTCCTCAAGTAATTAAACTGCCGAGAATCTCTCCGTCATGTATCTCCACTGGTTCATGGCTAAAAAATACGGCTTGTGTTTCGAAAGGGGACAACGCCATCGTGTCTCAACATATTGGCGACTTAGATCGAGTCTCAAACTGTGCGACTTTGACCAGAGCCATTGACCATCTAGTGGAAACCTTTGATATTCATCCGGAAATTATTGCCTGCGATTTGCATCCTGATTTCTTCTCTACCCGTCTTGCAGAAGAATTAGTCGATAAATATGGAGCAACTTTGTTTCCTGTTCAACATCATCACGCTCATATAGCTTCGGTTATGGCGCAGCATAATTTGGAAGAGGCTGTTTTAGGAATTGCCTTGGACGGGGTGGGACTAGGAACCGACGGGACCAGCTGGGGAGGCGAAATTCTTCAAGTTGACCCCGATGGTTTTAAACGTCTCAGTCATTTCAAGCCCTTAGCTCTGCCCGGTGGAGATTTATGTGCAAAGGAAGGTTGGAGAATTGCTTCTTCCTTCTTAGCTCAACATAATAAAAAAGAACTGGCAGTTCAACTGTTCCCAACTAGAAAAGTTCAAAGAATATTTCAGTTGATGGAATCCAATTTTCCAATTCCGTATTCAACAAGTCTCGGCAGGATCTTTGACCTTGCAGCAGCCCTTCTTCAAGTTAAAGATTTCTCAACTTATGAGGGAGAAGCACCGGTGCTCCTGGAATATGCGGCAAAAAATAAAATCGGTCGCTATTGGAGAGAGCTGGTTAGGCGAGAGAACGGAGTATTGAATTTAGATGATTTTCTCCTTCACTTATCTACTATGAGAGACAAATCAGAAGGAGCAGCCGATTTTCATACCACTGTAGCTTCCCTCATTGCGGAGGAAATCCTTGAACAAAGTAAAAACTCAGGAATCAAGAAAATCTGTTTTTCGGGGGGATGCTGTCTCAACAATCTCATGATGAGGCAAATCAAAGATACATTGAAGCTTCAAGAGTTAACTATTTACGAATCAAACAAAGTACCATGCAATGATGGAGGTCTATCTCTCGGCCAACTATGGGCCGCTTGCATGGCAAATCAAAAATAGAAGGATTAAAGATGTGTTTAGCTATCCCCGTACAAATCATTGAAGTACTTCCCGGTGATGAAGCAATTGCTGAAATCTCCGGCGTTAAAAAAACTATCTCTACAGCATTAGTTGACGACGTCCAAGTTGGAGACTATGTCATTCTTCATGTCGGTTACGCCCTTCAAAAGATTGACCCAGAAGAAGCTAAAAAGACTATTGAGCTTTTCAATACCCAAATCTCCGCTTAAAAAAAGTTCTATGAAATACATCACTGAATATCGAGACTCTGCATTAGCCAAAGAAATTACTAAGAAAATTGCGGAAGAGGTAAAGCCGGACCGTACATATCGTTTAATGGAGTTTTGTGGAGGTCACACCCATGTTCTGAGCCGTTATGGGTTAGAGAATATTCTTCCTAAGAATATCCAAATGATTCATGGCCCTGGCTGTCCAGTCTGCGTTATGCCAATTGGCAGAATTGACTCTGCTATGGAACTAGCAGTTAAACATAAAGTTATTTTATGTACTTATGCCGATACCATGCGAGTTCCTGCTTCGGGCGGCATTTCCATGATGAAAGCTAAAGCGCAAGGGGCCGACATACGCATGGTGTACTCCGTCAGTGATGCGTACAGAATTGCCAAAGAAAATCCAGACAAAGAAGTTGTATTCTTTGCGATCGGGTTTGAGACAACTACACCTCCCACCGCAGTCGTCCTGAAGTTGGCAAAAGCCGAAAATATTAAAAATTTCTCTGTTTTCTGCAATCATGTTCTCACCCCGGCTGCTATGAAACATATTCTTGATAATCCCAATGGAGTCAAGATTGATGGAATTGTAGGACCTGCTCACGTCTCTACTGTTATTGGGTCCAACCCATACAAAGAAGTTGCCGAAAAATACAAAAAATCTGTTGTAGTTGCGGGTTTTGAGCCTCTCGACATGCTTCAGGCTATTCTGATGCTTGTTAGACAAATAAATGAAGATCGAGCTGAAGTTGAGAATGAATTCATCAGAGCGGTTAAGCCCGAGGGCAATGTAAAGGCAATTAATTTGATGAAAGAAGTTTTTGATATAAGAGACTCCTTCGAATGGCGCGGCCTCTCTAGTGTTCCAAACTCCGCCCTTAAACTTAATAAAGAATATGCCTTTTTTGATGCCGAAAAACGCTTTGACCTTCCCTACCGAAGAGTTCCTGATAACAAGGCCTGCGAATGCGGTGCGATTCTACGAGGAGAAAAGCATCCGTCAGACTGCCGTGCCTTCGGTACGGTATGTACTCCTGAGAATCCTATCGGCAGCTGCATGGTTTCCAGCGAAGGTGCTTGCGCAGCATATTACACGTATGGAAGAAAGACAAAAAACTAAACAAATCGGTGCAACCTAATGACTGAACAAAAAAAACATTATGTTCGTCCGCTGAACATTAAAACCGGAAAAGTGGAAATGAACTTTGGTGCAGGCGGAAAAGCAAGTGCCCAGTTAATTTCAGAACTCTTTGCAAAGTACTTTAATAATGAATACCTAATGCAGGGAGATGACGGGGCATTTCTTCCAACCCCCACGGGTCATATAGTCATGGCAACAGACTCACATGTTGTTTCTCCTATTTTTTTCTCCGGCGGAAATATTGGCTCTTTGTCTGTGCACGGAACAGTGAATGATGTCGCAGTTTGCGGTGCCAAGCCTCTTTACTTAAGCGCGGGGTTCATCCTGGAAGAAGGCTTTCCTCTTGCCGATCTGGAAAAGATCGTTAAGAGCATGGCGGAAGAAGCTAAAAAAGCCGGCGTCTATATTGTTACGGGAGATACTAAGGTTGTTGAGAAAGGGAAAGGTGATGGGATTTACATCAACACTACCGGAGTTGGAGTCGTACCCTCAGGGATTCATTTGTCAGGAGCAAACTGCAAGCCTGGTGATGTAATTGCTGTCTCTGGAGACATTGGAGACCACGGCATTGCAATCATGAGTCAGAGAGCTAATTTAGGTTTTGAAACTGAGATTCAAAGTGATTCGGCTAGTCTTAATTCCTTGACGGAAGAACTGACAAAAGGAATTCCTTCTTTAAGATGCATGCGCGATCCTACAAGAGGCGGCCTAGGAACAACTTTAAATGAACTAGCAACTCAATCAAAAGTGGGGATGAAGATCCAAGAAGCAAAAATTCCTGTAAAAGAACAGGTAGCGGCAGCTTGTGAGTTCCTCGGTTTAGATCCTTTATTTGTCGCCAATGAAGGTAAACTCATCGCAATTTGCGGTCCAGAAGATGCTGAGAAAATGCTGGAAATAATGAGAGCTAATCCATTAGGAAAAAATGCTCAGATTATTGGAACTTGCGTTCAAGATGAAAACTGCTTCGTCCAGATGGAAACTCCATTTGGAGGAACAAGAATGGTGGACTGGCTCAGCGGCGAACAGCTGCCAAGAATATGTTAATCTTCTCTACTATATAATCATTCATATCACGCGTTTGTAGGAGATAATGTTTATGAAACAGCCTCATTTGGTGTTGTTGGTAGATGACCATTCTCTGATCACCACAGCAATGAGTGCTTTATTAAAGAGCATGTATCCGGAAGTTCAGATTTACACAGGTTCTTCTGCAAGAGATGCTCGCGAATTAGCAAGCAAGTTCGGTGATTCCGCTGATCTGATGATCCTGGATTTATGTTTACCAGATTCCAGCGGAACTGCTTTGCTTGAGCAATTATTAATCGACTACCCAGCCTTAAAAATTTTAGTTTTATCCGGCGTAGTCGATCCAGACAGCATTCTCAAAAGTTTATCGGCCGGTGCAGCTGGTTACGTACCTAAATCATTGGATGCCACCCTTCTCAAGCACGCCATTAGTTTCGTTCTTGAAGGAGGAGTCTACATTCCATCCAAAGTTCTTTCTCAGCAGCAGTCTATGGGCATGCATCCTGAACAACCCATTGAGAATCCCAGCTCATCCGTTCACTTAACACCGAGACAGTGCCAAGTCCTAAAACTATTAAGCCAGGGAGATTCGATTAAAACAATCTGCAAGAAGATGGAACTCTCTGAGGGAACCATTAAAACGCACGTTGCGGCAATTTACAGAGCATTTAATGCTAAAAATAGAACCGAAGCTCTTATCGCAGCACGCAAAAATGGCTTTAATGTCGATTAGAACGCGTTGCCTACACTTTCCATGAAAAAATCCGCTTCGAAGCGGATTTTTTCATGGAAATTACTTTCTTCTGCGAATCTTCTTCTGAGGCTTTCTCTTCGACGGCTTCTTAGTTTCTTTAACTGCCGGGGCATCTGCTGTCTCAGCCGCAGGTGATTCAGAGTCTTCAGTCTTTGGAGTCTCTTCTTTAACTTCTTCTTTGATCTCTTCACGAACTTCAGGTTGGGAAAGTTCTTCACTGATAACTTTATCCGTCTCTGCCTGTTCTTTTTCTTTATCCTCAGCTACCAATTCTTTAAGACTGTATTGCAGCTGTTCAAGAAAGTCGATCACCGAGTAAATTTGTTCATCAATTGGATGCTTTTTAGAACGTGATTTAAGAATCAGTTTAAAGATCTTGTCTTCCAACTTGATTCTCTTTTTCAATTCTTTTTTGGACATATCTTTTTTCTTAGACATAATTCCCTCCTTCACTTGATACTGAGAAAATATTATTGAGTAATATTAATGTGCCGATTGTACCTTAAGAATTCAGAAACTTTGTTGCTAGTTAGACAAAGTCAGAAGTCTTTTTTTTCTGCATGTAAATTGGTATTTTCATCATCCTTACGTTTCAAACCAGTATCTGTAAGCTCTTCATAGCCGTTTCCTCTGTATATGGGTTTAAATGGCCGAGGCTCATCATCTGTCAGGCGTTCGGTATAACCGTACTGGTTAGGTTCGTGCTTATCGGATGGGCAAAGCATCAAATAAAAAAGCAGAGGCGGAAATAGAATAAAAACGACCGTCCAGTATCCCGGATGACCAATATCGTGCAGTCTTCTAATGATCAAAAGAATAGTTGGGATGAGTGCAAGGACGAGATATACAGAGGTCACAATAGGGTAATCAGAAATAATCATATCTATTGCCCAACACAACCCTGCAAAAAGTGTCAAGAAGAAAAAATACCAGTTGAATTCTTGCCTACTAGCCCTTCCTCTGAAGTCCGAAACTTTGCTAATCGCAAATTTAAACCATCTTAGACCCGTACTCATACGTCCTCCGCACTCTATGACAATAATCGAGTAGGGAGGGTTGTTAGCCCGTCCCTCTCACACCGCAATTTACTGGCATGCCGTTCGGCACCAGGCGGTTCCTTAATCTAGTTGGAGGCACTGTCTCTACCATGAGCGACAGTTCTCCAGCCATACCCATCCTCCTTG
>SKEB01000236.1_pt1 | contig 63720 bp, 49 predicted proteins | sample 4826561 | NCBI WGS metagenome assembly SKEB01 (sample SAMN11008820, study PRJNA524170) | human gut metagenome | biome: Human fecal sample; material: Feces; isolation source: fecal sample from pouch patient p17 | host: Homo sapiens | place: Israel: Tel-Aviv | collected 2016-03-29
AAGTTGGCACGATTGTTGTAGGCGGTTCTCCCGTAGACAGTATCCAGTATGAGCTGATTGATAAGCAGTTTGACTGTATGGCAAAATATCTTTCATGGGATATGCTTTTCAAAAAATCATATTATGCAACAGCCAGAGATGAACTTGAAAAAAACAAGGATTCCATGAACGAACTTGAGGGGATCGGAAAAAATTTATAAAGCACGTTCCAAATTCCTGTTTGCATATTTCATCAAACGGTACATATTAAAATTAACACAAAGGGAGATGTTAGAATGAAAGCTCATGAATATTGGTCTGTCGGAGCATTGATAACGATGCTAGGAACTTTTTATAGCGGATATAAAGGTTCAAAATCAAGCCATAAATATTTTGCGGCAAGTTCTTTGCTTTGTATGATTATGGCTATTTACACAGGTCATAAGATGATATCTAAAAACAAGAAAACAAAGAAAGAACCAATATCATTAGGAAATGAAGAATAATACAATCAACCTTGTGCCCAGTGGGCACGAAGTTGGCATAGTCACTATGGTGTCAGGAGAAATCCTGGCATCTTTTTTTTATATCTTTTTACACTTCAAAAAATAATTTCAAAAAATTTCTAAAATCATGTCCGATTTTGTCGCTCCCAATACAGAGTATATGGAAGGCAAATTGAAAATCCTCTGATTTCCAAAAATCACAAACGTAAAAGAGGTTCAGACAGTTCTTCCGATTGCACCTTGACAATTGAAGGAGCTGATACATCTTGAGGAACATGCTTACCGGAGATAATCCGGCTCGTGCAGGCGAAGACTCCTACGGGAAGAGCGAAGCAATAATGATACCACCGAAGGGTACAGGACCTCTGCTGAAACAGAGACTGTGACTGTATTTTTACAGCCGGGTTATCTGGAATGATAACGATCAGATGTATATGTACAGACAAAGCCCAAATGTGAATACTTAGATTTTCTTATTTATATTACAGGAGAAATCCTGTAGCAAGTGGGGAATGGTTCGAATCCATTCCTCATTTTTTCGTGCAGAAAATGCACAGATTATTATCCTGTTTGAAATACCAGGGAAGGGTGTTGCAGGAAGAAAGGGAGGACAAAAAGAATGAATACGATTGTTTTAATGGGTAGACTTGCCAGAGATCCAGAAACTAAGCTGACATCTACGCAAAAGGGACAAACCAAAGTATCTAGGTTTCCACTGGTAGTAAAAAGAAATCGCACAAGCAAAGCATTTGTAGTGATGATCACAGCTTATGGAAATAATGCAGAATTTGTGGAGAAATATCTTGAAAAAGGAATTAAGATTGCTCTTTCCGGAGAGTTGGTAATCTCTCAGATCAAAGATGAACAGACTGGAACTGCATCCTATTATACCGAAGTCATTATGGATAATGTAGAGTTTGCAGAAGCCAAAACAAAAAAAGAAGAATCTGACGGATTTCAACCAGCAGAGAAGAGGAAGATTCCATTCGATATACCAGAAGAACTTGAACAAGAAATGCCATTTCGATAGGAGGACAAGATTTATGAGAAAATACTTTTTAGAATTATTTGCAATAGGATTGGTTGATTCAGAAGGAAGAATCAATACAGAACATATGACAAGTGATGCGCTTATGACTGCCATGAAAACAATGGAAGAGCTGACGCAAATGAAAATGGATCGTTTGGTTTTGGAAACAACAATGGAGATGATCTTATGTATGTTTGAGTCATGTGACACAGAGGAATTTACAGAAATATTAGGCAAGCTGCTTGGCGGAAAGCAGACTTCTAAAGTGACAGCTCATTTGGAAGCACTGGAGGAATTGTTGACAGAAGAGGAATATAGTAGTTTCCTTGCAGAATATCTTGGTTATTTAACCGTGAATGTAGCAGAGTTTATTAGGAGCACAATCATTGAAAATGGTTTGATGTTACTTGCCGGTTCAGGAGGAGAAGAGGATGGAGAAGACGGATTATAAAATCACAGAGTTTCACAATTCGGAGTTTGGTTCCATCCGTATGATTGAAGATGGAGGCAGACTTTTATTTTCTGGAATTGATGTAGCATTTGCTTTGGGATATGCAAAACCAAGAAATGCGATAAATGTTCATTGCAAGGGGGCCCTGAAACGGGGCGTCCTTACATCAGGTGGGGTACAGCCAATGATTTTTATTCCAGAGGGAGATGTATATCGGCTGATTACAAAAAGTCGTTTAAAGTCAGCACAGAATTTTGAGAAGTGGGTATTTGATGAGGTACTTCCGGCTATTAGGAAAACAGGCGGATATTTAGAGACCGATCTTTTAGACAGGGTAAAAGATAACCCGGAACTTCTTTTGGAATTTGCCGAGAGACTTTTGGCAGAAAACAATCGAAATCGAGAATTGCAAAATCGTGTAAAGGATATGCAGCCAAAAGCAGATTATTATGATCATTTCATGATTACAGGAGAATGCACCAATATTCGAACGACGGCAAAAGAGATTGAATTTCCAGAAAGAAAATTTGTGAAACTTCTTTTAAATAGAGGATTTCTATATAGGAGTCCATCCGGCACGCTGTTACCCTATGCGGTGGAGAAGAACAATGATCTGTTTATTGTAAAAGACTATTTTAACAATGGACATCTTGGTTCACAGACATTGGTTACACCAAAAGGAAAAGAATTTTTTAAAGCGTTGTGTGCGGAGGAAGAGTAAAGAATGAAGGAGGTGGTTGCCATGATTACAGATCTGGACAGCAGTTAAATCGCTGAAAGGAGGGAAAATCATGCAGGAAGAGGTAACTCAGAAAACGGTCACGTTCTGCATTCGGACTACCAAAGTAACAGCAGATTTATTGAAAAAGGTTCTTGCTGCTTATCTGCGTCATCAGAAGCAGAAATCGGTAGAGAAGAAAGCGAAGAAGAATCAGCCGAAACAGGGAAAGGTCACGGTAAAAGAGCTGGCAAAACAAAATGCCGGGATGGTCAATATCGAGATCACAAATAAGAATATCAAGTCCTTTGAACGTTATGCCAGAAAATACGGGATCAATTATGCTTTGAAAAAAGATAAGAGTAAAGATCCACCGATGTATCTGGTGTTTTTTAAAGGACGTGATCAGGATGCCCTCAATGCTGCTTTCCGTGAGTTTTCCCAGAAACAGATTCAAAAAGCGAATAAGCCTTCTATTCACAAGCGTCTTGCAACTTACAGAGCAATGATGCCAAAGAAATCGAAGGACAAAGTAAAGAACCGGCATCAGGAGCAGAGCCGATGAAAAAGCAAATCGGTAAAAATCTGATGCAAAAATGGAAGAATAAGATCAGGGTCAGGCTGTCCGCCCTGGATAAAAAGAAACTGGTTCTTACCAATATCCCATATATCTTAACTGCTTTTTATACAAATCGGGCATCATTTCTTTACAGAAACAGTCTGGGAGAAGATATTGGGAACAAGCTATTATATGCGATGGAACATGCAGACAGGATTCTTACTGGATTGCAGCCAAGTTTTAACTGGCGTGATATGCTGACAGGAATTGTAGCAGCTGTCATTCTGAAATTACTGGTATGGCAGAAACAGTCAGATGCAAAGAAACTCCGGAAAGGAATCGAGTATGGTTCAGCCAGATGGGGAAACGCTGAGGATATTAAACCTTATATGTCGGAAGATCCCTGGATGAATATTCCATTAACAGCAACAGAAGCATTGACTATGGAAAGTAGACCTAAACAGCCAAAGTATGCAAGAAATAAAAATATAGTGGTCATTGGCGGCAGTGGTTCCGGAAAAACTCGATTTTTCGTTAAGCCGTCAGTCATGCAGATGAACTGTTCCATGGTCATTACAGATCCGAAAGGCACTCTGATCGAGGAGTGCGGGAAGATGTTAGCAAAGGGACCACCTAAGAAAGATAAGAATGGAAATATTATGAAAGATAAATCAGGAAAAGTGGTACACGAACCATATGTGATTAAGGTTCTGAATACTATCAACTTTTCCAAATCGCTTCATTACAATCCATTTGCTTATATACGGTCTGAAAAAGATATCCTGAAGCTGGTTACAACAATTATTGTTAATACCAAAGGCGAAGGGGAAAAAGCTTCCGAAGATTTTTGGGTGAAAGCAGAGAAGCTGTTGTACACGGCATTGATTGCTTTTATCTGGTATGAAGGAGATGAAGAGGAAAAGAATCTGAATACCCTTCTGGATCTTTTGAATGAAAGCGAAACCCGTGAAGAGGATGAAACTTACCAGAATCCAGTGGATATGATGTTCCAGGAACTGGAAGAAAGAGATCCGCAGCACTTTGCGGTCAGACAGTATAAAAAATACAAAATGGCGGCTGGTGTAATAAGATGAAAGAGACTTTTTAGTACATATTAGAAATTCTCTTTGAGCTTATTACTTTTAGGTTCAAATACAGAGGAAAGGAGCAGAGCATGAGTAGCGAAAAAATAATCGCATTGTATGAGAGACTAAGTCGTGAGGATGAGAACTTGGGGGAGTCGTACAGTATTCAAAACCAGAAGAAGTTGCTAGAAGATTTTTGTAGAGAAAAAGGGTGGACTAGGTTCAGGCACTTCACTGATGATGGAATATCCGGTACAACCTTTGAAAGACCGTCCTTTAAGGAAATGATTAGCCTTGTGGAAGATGGAGAAGTGGAAACGATTGTGTTAAAAGATATGAGCCGATTAGGGCGAGATTATCTTGTGGTCGGTCAGCTTCGAGAGTTCTTCCGTAAAAAGGGAGTACGGCTGATTGCCATTAACGATAACCATGACAGTTCCAACGGAGATGATGATTTTCTTGTGTTCAGGGATGTTATGAATGAAATGTATGCAAAAGACATCAGCAAGAAAATCCGGTCTACCTTTAAATCAAAAGGTAAGTCGGGCAAGCATGTGGCAAGCGTTACTCCATACGGTTATCTGAAAGATGAAAATGACGGTAATCACTGGATAATTGATGAAGAAGCTGCCGAGGTGGTTCGTCTGATATTTAAATGGACTATTGATGGTCTGGGTCCTTATCAGATAGCTAATTTATTGCAGGAGAAGAAAGTGGAAATACCGGCAGTACACATGGCACGCTTCGGGCAGGGTAACAACAGGCACAAGCAGGTAAAAGACCCGTATGGGTGGGGTTCATCTACGGTGGTCGGCATTTTGAAGAAAAGGGAGTACTTAGGACATACCGTAAACTTCAAAACGCAGAAGCACTTTAAGGACAAAAAGAGCCATTATGTATCGGAAGATAACTGGGTAATCTTTGAGAATACGCAGGATGCCATTATAGACCAAGATACCTTTGATACGGTGCAGAAGCTTCGGGCGAATGTACGAAGATATCCGGACGGATGGGGCGAGCATCATGTACTTACCGGTCTTATGTATTGTGCTGATTGTGGTGCTAAAATGTATGTTCACAGAACAAGCAATGGTAAGAGAATTGCACAATATACTTGTTCGGCATATACCAAAGTTCCGTGCGGTACGCTATGCAAGACACAGCACAGAATTAACGAGTCTGTGGTGCTGGAACTGATAGGGGATATGCTGAAAGCAATCTTTGAAAGTGCCAAGTATGACAGAGCAGAGTTTTTGGAGACGATAACAACCGCACAGTCCTCACAAGAGGATGCAGAGGTAAAAAAGGTCAAGGCAAGGATTAAAGTGGCTAGAAATCGCTGTGAGGAGCTTGAGAAGCTAATCTGCCGTATCTATGAGGATAACATTCTCGGAAAGTTGCCGGATAGCAGATATGAGGTTCTTGATAAGCAGTACGCAAATGAAAAATCGGAACTGGATGCGGAAATCATGGAGCTTGAGAAGAGGATTGCAGAGTATGACGGAAACAGAAATTCAGCAAGCCGGTTCATGGCACTGATTGATAAATACGAGAAATTTGAAGAACTTACACCGGCAATGGTTAATGAATTTGTTGATAAGGTGCTGGTGCATGAGAGAGACAGAAAAGGGAGTATTCAGACCACGCAGGAGATTGAGATTTATTTCAATTTCGTAGGTCGGTATGTACCACCGGCAATGGAAGTGGAACTTACACCGGAAGAGCAGGCGGAGATAGACCGAATTAACCGGATTAAGGATAAGAGGCATCAGCAGTATCTTCGCAGAAAAGAAAGTGGCTGGCAGAGAAAATATGAGGAGCGTGTGAAGAGTGAAAAGCGTGAGAAACTGCAAGCCATGAAAGAAGAAATCCGTAAGCAGGATAGGGAGAACGGAGTGTATGCAACGGTGGGAAGCCTTGCATTAAAACCGACAGTCGGAACACCTGAATAGGATTTCGGAAAAAGCACTTGAGAGATAATCTTGAGTGCTTTTTTCATGCCCAAATTTCAAAAGGAAATGCAGGGCATACCGAAGAAGTTGAACAGTGCTACCGGCTATTTGGTGGCAGTTTTCAACTCCTTCGGAGCAGAGTACAGAGGTGCAACCTTTGTCGGAGTTGAGAGGCAGAGCCTTCATCAGGTCAAGGGCGGAAGCCTTGCCCAGTTTATTGTCGTTTCGACAATAAGTACTGGGTATTACTTGTCGAAAAAATCTCAAGTAATTGGCTTCGCCACGGAAGTTAGTTGAAAGGAAAAAGAAGAAATGAGCAAAGAGAAAATGAGAGCTTCAAGGCACAACGGAAGAAGCGGAAAGCATGGTGTTTATGACGTAAAGCACAATGACAGAAACTTTGATGTAGCCAACAGTGAGCATATTGATGCCGAGAGAACGAAGCTGAATGTTTACTGGGACTGCTATCAGGGTTACTGTTTGAACGGTGATACATCGGAAAGGAAAATGACTTTCACGGAAATTGAAAAAGCATATTATTTTGAGCATTACGGAGACCATGTGGATGCACAAAATGAAAGAAATGAGAAAGCGGGTCACGCAGAACGGAACAGAACGACAGATGATGTTCTGAAAAATAATAAGACCTGTCCGGAAGAGAGTATATTGCAACTTGGTAATATTGATTGTTCAGTGACACCCGATGTATTGGCAAAAGTGGTGGCAGAGTTCTTTGAGGAATTTGAAAAAAGATATGGTAGCCATGTTCACATTCTTGACTGGGCATTGCACTTGGATGAAGCCACTCCTCATGTTCATGTAAGACAAGTCTATGATGCCCTGAATAAATATGGGGAGCTTTGTCCACAGCAGGAAAAAGCACTGGAAGAGTTGGGGTTTGAATTACCTGACCCGACAAAAAAGAGAAGTCGATTCAATAACCGGAAGATGTGCTTTGATGCAGAGTGCAGGAAGCTGTTTTTGGATATTGGGCAGAAGAACGGTGTGGAGCTTGAATATGAACCGGAATATGGTGGAGCAAGCTATTTGGAGAAGCAGGACTATATCATAGAAAATCAGCAGAAGAGAATTGCCAAGATGCAGGCGGCTTTGGATGACATTACCTTGAAGGTCTTGGATATGGAAAATATGGTGGAGCAGATAGCGGATGATGCCTATGAAAAAGCGTGTGAGGTCGTAGCTGATACAGTGGCAGAGCATACCAGAGCAGAAGATATAGCAGAGCTTCGCAGTTATAAAAAATGGCTGACTTCGGATGAGCGGAAAACTCCAAAAGACAAGAGAGATTTTGTGGGGAAGTGCCTTGACAATTTGGAAGCACGCTTTAGAAAAATGGCACAGGCAGTTGCAAAGAAAGTGCTGGGAGCCTTACAGAGTCCACAGATAAAGGAACAGAAAAAAGAAGAAATAAAGGAAAGGGCGAGAGTGTCTGTCAGAGAGAGGCTGGCAGAACATCAGAAGCAAGTGGAAATGGAAAAGCAGAGAAAAGCGGAACTTCCAAAAGTGAAAAAGCAGAAAACGGAAGAACTTGGATAGGAGGCTGTTATGAATGTTTTTGCAGTGGTAAAGGATAATGTTACCGCAAAAGATGTGGCTATGAGATATGGCATAAAAATCAATCGGAGCGGGCTGGCTTGTTGTCCGTTTCATAGGGATAAGACACCCAGTATGAAGATTGATAAGAGGTACTACTGTTTTGGTTGTGGAGAAACCGGAGATGCTACTGATTTGGTGGCAAAATATTTTGGACTTGCACCAAAGGAGGCTGCAATGAAGATTGCCTCCGACTTTGGTCTAAACTATGATGCAACCAACCGTCCATTACCAAAACCGGCAGTACCGCAGAAATCGAAAGAGCAGATATTGGATGAGGAACAGAAGAAATGTTTTAGGGAATTATCCGACTATTATCATCTGCTAAAGGAATGGAAAATAAAATATGCACCGAAGAGCATGGATGAAGAACTGCATCCGCTCTTTGTGGAAGCCCTGCAGAATATCAGCAGAGTGGAGTATCAGCTTGACACTCTTCTTGAAAAAGATATTCCTGACAGGGCTTTTGTTATTTCAGACATAGGAAAGGGGGTAAAGAGCATTGTCGGAAGAATTGAAGAGTATCGAAGAAGTGAGAGAGATGCTGGAGTGCACACAGCAGGGAAATGTAAGGCAGACTGCCGGTAATTATCGTACAGTTTTGCTCCATGACCCACATTTAGGCGGAGCATTCCGTTTGAATATGTTTACCGATAAAATCGACATTACAAGAGATTTGGGCTGGTATCGGGAAAGTGAAAATCTGACAGATGTTGATTTGAAATTCTTGGTGCTGTACTTTGAAAAGAATTATGGTCTGGCAAATGAAAAGAGAATTGATGATGCAATCAAGGTAGTGGCAAATGAAAACCGTTATCATCCGGTGCAGGACTATCTGAATGCCCTGCAATGGGATAAGGTGGAGCGTATCAGATATGCCCTGCATTACTTTTTGGGGGCTGAAATCAGTGATTATACCTATGAAGTGTTGAAACTCTTTATGCTGGGAACAATCGCAAGAGTTTTCCGCCCTGGCATTAAGTTTGAGGTTATGCTGTGTCTTGTCGGTGGGCAGGGTGCCGGTAAATCCACTTTTTTCAGATTTCTCGCCATGAAAGATGACTGGTTCACGGATGACCTAAAGAAAATGGATGACGAGAATGTATACCGGAAATTGCAGGGGCATCTGATAGTGGAGTTCCCTGAAATGGTAGCAATCCTGAATGCGAAGAATGTAGAGGATACCAAGTCCTTTATGAGCAGGCAGAAGGATACCTACAAAACACCGTATGACAAGCATCCGAAAGACCATAAGAGGCAGTGCGTATTTGCCGGTTCGTCAAATTCTCTTGATTTCCTGCCTATGGATAGGTCGGGGAACAGAAGATTTCTTCCTATTCAGTGCAATGTGAATGAGGCAGAGGTTCACATCCTTGATGATGAGAAAGTATCAAGAGAATATATAGCACAGATGTGGGCAGAGGCAATGGAGATATACAGAAGTGGTAATTATATGCTGAAACTGCCTAAAAAGACGCAGGAAGAGCTTTGTGAGTATCAGAAGAGATTTATGCAGGAAGATACCAAAAAGGAGCTTATTCTTGATTATTTGGAGCATTGCAAGGGCAATATGGTGTGTTCCCGATTGCTTTATGCAGAGGCACTGGGGAATGACGGAAGTCCGGCACAGTGGGAAATTCGGGAGATTAACGATATTATGAATAATTGTAGTGGCTGGATAGCATTTACTAATCCGAGATATTTCCCAAGCCCATACAACAGACAGAGAGGATGGGAAAAGCCCGACAACAAAGAGAGTGAATTTCAACCATTAACCGAAGAACAGATGCAACAGTTATCGTTGCCGGAAGAGTGGATGAAGTAAAAACTGCCCGGTAGATTGTCGGTCTGTTGTCGCTTCCGTTGTCGGGTTCGTTGTCGGTTCTATATTTCTATAATCCTTATATTTCCTACATTTTTTAGGGATAGATACAGTTCTGACAACGAAAGCAACGGAATATTTGAAAAAAAGAATAAAAGCAGAAAAGTAACTATAAATGATAAGGTTTAGGAGTTTTTAGGTGTCCGTTGTCGTTGCCCGTTGTCGAGAGATAGAGGCACTTCCTTATCGGGCATTAACAAAAAAGGAGAACAAACAAATGGAGAATAAAAAAACAAACACACCGGTAGCATTAAGAAAGCAGATAGGCGGTACAACCTATGTAGTCAGGGTGCATTTCAATGAGGATGCAAAGGAAAGCATGAAGGACAAGATAAAGAGGCTGATTGCTAATGAGGTCAGGGCTTCGTAGCACACTGCATAGGTCAAAAAGCATGTAGAATAATAGTATATATCATGATATAATTGATGGTGTTCGAGGAGAACGAAAATTTGAATTTGGAGGTGTTAGTATGATTGAAATATGTTCGAATTGTGGAAATCATGCCTGGGATAAAGAAATTATAGGAAATTAATTGCATTGCCGTGAATGTGGTGCAGAATGGGAATTTCAGTCGTTGCCACTGTTCATTTTGACAGGGTGTAGCGGTGTGGGAAAGACTACTACGGCTATTGAAATAATTCGGAAAAAAGTTGATTTTGTAGTGTTTGATGCGGATATTTTCGCCGGATTTATAAACTGGAACGATGAAGAGTCATGTAATAGTTGGGTTGAACTTATTGAAAACATTTCGAAAGATATTATGCAGTCTGGGAAACCTGTTCTATGGACAATGGCGGGATGCCTTGAACGTTTGCCCAAAGCATATAATAGCCGATATTTTAGTGAGATTATTGTTTTGGCACTAGTTACTGATGAGAATGCTTTGAGACAGCGGATGCAAGAGGGCAGAGGAATAACGGATGATAATTGGATTAATAGTTCATGTGATTATAATCGTGATTATAATCGTTATTTTAAGGAGCATACTCAGATTAGGGACACAAAGTTTGAGATATTAGTTATATCAACCAAAGCCTCTGAAGAAGTGGCGGATTATGTGGTAAGTCGGGTAAAGAAAAGGCTTATAAGTAATAGTTAGACAAGAAGTTTGAAAGAAAGCGATTGGTTAGGAAAGGAATGGAGTATTTATATTGTAAAAATGATAACTTTCAAGATTTTGCAAGTGGTCGAGTTCTTTATGGCGGAAAAGGAATACCAAATTTTCCAATTCGATTGTTGCTTGAAATATATAGCAGAGCGCTGTCATATTTGAATAAAGAAGAGGATTTAGTCATATATGACCCTTGTTGTGGAGGGGGGTATGCCCTTACAATTCTTGGATATTACCAGAATAGATATATCAGTAAGATATATGGTAGTGATATTGATGAAGATATGGTGGCTCATGCCAAAAAAAACACATCATTACTTACCAGTGCAGCTTTAAAAAAGAGAAAAACCGAGATAGAGGAACTCTACAATTCTTTTGGCAAAGAATCTCACAAAGAAGCGTTGGGGAGTTGTGATAAAGTAAGTGCTATGTTGGAAAAGGAGGTAATTGTAGAAATTTTTCAAGCTGATTGTACAATGCCATTGCCTAATATATTGCCGGATATTATTATTACGGATGTTCCATACGGGAATCTGGTGGAATGGGAACAAGGAAAAAATTCAATTGCTGATATGTTAGAACAGTTATGGAGAATTTCGCATGAAAATACAATTTTAGCTGTATGTATGGATAAAAAGCAGAAAATCAATTGTGAAAAGTGGGAAAGGTTAGAAAAGCAAAACATTGGGAAACGAAAATTTGAAATCTTAAAGAAAAAGTAAAGATTTTGAAAAAACTTATTATATAGATGAAGGCAACAGAAACTTTCAGTTTGGGCACGAGTTTGCCAGTAATCAAAAGTGAATAAAAATGACTTTAGAGCCATTGTAGAGAGATAAATCTACAGTGGCTTTTTTCGTGCAATAAAATGGCAGGGGTACTAAAAAGTCCTTGACATTTCGTCTCAGGCAAAACAGCCAAAAGTATTCTTATTTCCTGTGGTGCGAGGCTGGCACCATTTGATATAGCAGAACTTCGTGAGATCATGTCTTATGATGAAATGGAACTGGATAAGATTGGGGACAGGAAGACAGCCTTGTTTTTGATTATGTCCGATACAGATACAACCTTTAACTTTGTGATTGCCATGTTACAGTCACAGCTTTTCAATCTGCTTTGTGACAAAGCAGATGATGAATATGGTGGAAGACTGCCAGTTCATGTGCGTGTCATTGCTGATGAGTTTGCCAATATTGGACAAATTCCACAGTTTGACAAGCTGATTGCAACCATCCGAAGCAGGGAAATCTCTGCTTCTATTATTTTGCAGTCACAGAGTCAGCTAAAGGCAATGTATAAGGATAGTGCAGATACTATTCTGGGTAACTGTGATACCACACTATTTCTTGGAGGAAAAGAGAAAACTACCTTAAAGGAAATGAGCGAGCTTCTGGGTAAGGAAACCATTGACCTGTATAACACTTCGGAGACGAGGAGTAATCAGAAGTCTTTTGGATTGAATTACCAGAAAACAGGTAAACAGCTGATGACTGAAGATGAGATTGCAGTCATGGATGGAGGAAAATGTATCCTGCAGATCCGTGGTGCCAGACCATTTTTCTCGGACAAATATGATATCACGAAACACAAAAACTATCGGCTTCTTGCAGATGAAAACGAGAAGAACCGGTACAAAGTTGAGAAAGAGTTAAATCCGCAGTATACACCGAAATCTGAAGAAGAGGTGGAAGTAATTCATGTAGAACTGTCGGAGTAACCTTGGGAATGAACAGAAAATAATGAGGAAAGGAATAACTGACACTAGGTGCACCGGCTTTTTAGTCGGTGTATTTTCGTTCCCGTAAACACCTGAAAGAAGTCAGTTTTGGTGAATGTATATGGCATTTTTTAGCAGTGCAATTACAACTTTAAAAACTCTTGTAGTCGCAATCGGCGCAGGTCTTGGCGTGTGGGGTGTCGTAAACCTTCTGGAAGGATATGGAAACGACAATCCCGGTGCTAAGAGCCAGGGCATCAAACAGCTGATGGCTGGTGCCGGAATCATGCTGCTGGGAACTACCCTGATTCCACAGCTGGCAACATTGTTCTCTTAAGAGGAGTGGTAGATGAACACCATCATTGAGAGAATTACGGAAGCGATAAAGGATATCCTGATCGGGCTTATCAAGTCCTGTTTGGATAACATGTTCACGTCTGTCAATGAGCAGGTGGGAACCATAGCCGGGCAGGTGGGACAGACACCGCAGGGATGGAATGCCGGAATCTTCAATCTGATCCAGAACATTTCCCAAACGGTGATTGTCCCCATTGCGGGACTGATCATCACATTTGTCCTGTGCTATGAACTGATTACGATGGTAACGCAGAAAAACAATTTCCATGAATTTGAGACTTACAACATTTTCCTCTGGATCTTTAAGGCGTATGTAGCCATTTATCTGGTGACGAATACGTTCAATATCACGATGGCGGTCTTTGACGTTGGCCAGCATGTGGTCAACAATGCCGCCGGAGTAATTTCCGGAAACACAGCAGTGGACGCATCGGAAGCAATCACAAGGATTGTGGATGCACTGGAAGATATGGAACTGGGGGATTTGTTCTTGTTATCCATGGAAACGCTGCTGATCAGTATTACCATGCGGATTCTGTCGATCATTATAACCGTTATTTTATACGGAAGAATGATAGAGATTTACCTTTATACTTCCATAGCACCAATTCCGTTTGCCACCATGACCAATAAGGAATGGGGCAATATCGGAAACAACTATTTAAAAGGCTTGTTCGCACTGGCATTTCAGGGATTCTTCATGATGGTCTGTGTGGGAATTTATGCAGTTTTAGTAAATGCAATGACCATATCCAGTGACCTTCATGCAGCAATGTTTTCAGTAGCGGCTTATACCGTGATTCTTGCATTTTCATTATTCAAGACCGGAAGCCTTAGCAAATCAATATTCAATGCCCATTAGCGGGCAGGAAAGGAGCGCATACCATGGCGTATGTACCAGTACCAAAAGACCTTACCAAGGTCAAAACAAAAGTAGCGTTAAATCTGACAAAACGGCAGCTGATTTTCTTTTCACTTGCCGCAGTAGTGGGAATTCCGTTTTATCTGTTCATGAGAAAACCAATCGGTTCCAGTATCGCAGCCATCCTGATGGTAACGATCATGCTTCCATTTTTCTTCATGGCAATGTATGAAAAAGACGGGCTTCCCTTTGAAAAAGTGGTGGCAAATATCATTCGACAGAAGTTTATCTGTCCGTCAGTAAGACCATATAAGACAGAAAATTTTTATCAGGAGATTTCCACCCTTGTAAAAAAGGAGGGTGTGCCGGATGGCAAAAAAGACAAAGCAGGAGGCTCAGCAGGAGCGTCTGTCCCTGGTGGAAAAAAGAAACCGTCAGGAAAGAAGAAACAAAAAAAGCAGAAAAGAAAGAGAACAGGAAAAGCGTAGGAAGAAGCAGGAACGGGACCGCAGGAAACAGAAAAATATTCCTACAACTGCGCAGCAGAGTATTCCGTATATTCGGATGCTGCAGGATGGTATTTGCCAGGTGACAAAGAACTTTTTCTCCAAGACGATTCAGTTTTATGACATCAACTATCAGCTTGCTTTAAATGAGGATAAGACCACGATATTTGAGAATTACTGTGATTTCTTAAATTACTTTGATTCTTCCATCAGTGTGCAGCTGTCCTTTATCAATCAGCAGGTGGATGTGGCAGAATTTGAGAAAAGCATTGACATTCCTGATCAGAACGATGACTTCAATGCCATTCGTGATGAGTACCGTACTATGTTGAAAAATCAGCTTTCAAAAGGAAATAATGGTCTGGTGAAGACAAAGTATATCACTTTTGGAATCGAAGCAGAAAGCCTGAAGGTGGCAAGACCAAGGCTTGAAAGAATCGAAACAGATATCTTAAACAACTTTAAGGTCCTGGGAGCACAGGCACATTCACTAAATGGTCTGGAAAGGCTGGAGATTCTATATCATGTGTTCAACCAGGATCGGATTGAACCATTTAAGTTCCAGTATAAGATGCTGCCGGAAACCGGATTAAAGACCAAAGATTTTATTGCACCGACTTCCTTTAACTTTTCCAAGAATCAGACATTTATGATGGGAAGAACGATGGGGAGTGTGAGTTACCTGCAGATTCTTGCACCGGAGCTGACAGACCGGATGCTTGCAGACTTCCTGGATGTGGATGACAGCATCAATGTCAACATTCATATCCAGTCCATTGATCAGAGTTCAGCAATCAAAATGATCAAGAGCAAGATTTCAGATCTGGATAAGATGAAGATTGAAGAGCAGAAACGGGCGGTACGTTCCGGTTATGATATGGACGTGCTTCCATCAGACCTTGTAACCTATGGAGAAGAGGCGAAGAACCTGTTGGAAGATCTGCAGTCCAGAAATGAGAGAATGTTCCTTGTGACAGTTCTGGTAATGAATACCGCAAAGAAGCGTCAGAAGCTGGATAATAATATTTTCCAGGTGCAGGGAATTGCACAGAAATATAACTGTTCTTTAAAACAACTGGATTATCAGCAGGAAGCAGCACTCATGTCCTGTATTCCACTGGGAGTCAATCGAATTGAAATTCAGAGAGGGCTTACCACATCTTCAACAGCGATCTTCGTGCCATTTACGACACAGGAACTGTTTCAGGAAGGGGAAGCTCTTTATTATGGATTAAATGCATTATCCAACAACATGATCATGGTTGATCGGAAACGTCTGAAGAACCCGAATGGACTGATTCTTGGTACACCTGGTTCCGGTAAGTCCTTCTCAGCAAAGAGGGAAATTACAAACTGCTTCCTGATTACGGAAGACGATATCATTGTCTGTGATCCAGAAGCCGAATATTCGGCACTTGTGCAGGCACTGCATGGGCAGGTAGTTCGGGTTTCGCCAGTATCTGACCAGTATATCAATCCAATGGATCTGAACCTGAACTATTCCGAGGAAGATAATCCACTGTCACTGAAAGCAGATTTTATTCTGTCTTTGTGTGAGCTGATTGTTGGAGGAAAGAATGGACTGGAGCCGGTAGAAAAGACCATCATTGACCGCTGTGTACGGTTAGTATATCAGGAATATCTTGCCGATCCAGTGCCGGAGAAGATGCCAATCCTGGAGGATTTATATAACCTTCTGAGAAAACAGGAAGAGCCGGAAGCACAGCGACTGGCCACTTCGTTGGAAATCTATGTTACAGGTTCTCTGAATGTATTTAATCATCAGACAAACGTGGATATCAATAACCGCATTGTCTGTTTTGATATCAAGGAGCTTGGTAAGCAGTTGAAAAAGATCGGGATGCTTGTAATCCAGGATCAGGTCTGGAACAGGGTAACGATGAACCGTTCTGCCCATAAGTCCACCAGATACTATGTGGATGAGTTCCATCTTCTCTTAAAAGAGGAACAGACTGCAGCTTATAGTGTGGAGATCTGGAAGCGATTCCGTAAATGGGGTGGTATTCCAACTGGCATCACTCAGAATATTAAGGATTTGCTGTAGAGCAACTTTTTATAAGGGATTGAGATAGCAGAAAAACAACAGATAATAAGAAAAGATGGATTAGATGATTGATGAGAGTGTGTAGTGATTTACTGCATGCTTTTTTCTCTTTACAAAAGGATTATAATAAAAAAAAGAAGGAACCCCTTCGTTGGCATGAACCGGTTCCCTCTTTCAAAAAAATACATCCCAAAGGAAGTATCCAGATATTATGATACGCATTTTTAATCTATTTTGCAAGCTTAATGAAATAAAAATTTCAGATCAGGAATGGTTGGACAAAACGTTTGAAAAATCAAATCTTTCAGGACAGGTCTGCCCATACTGTGATTCTAAGGAGCAAATGATTCCACATGATACGTATTCGCGTTACATGATCACCATAAAAGGCAACCAAATAGAATCCGTACTGCTACGAATCCCAAGGATAAAGTGTACTTCCTGTGGTCATACCCATGCAGTTTTGCCGGAGATGTTAATTCCGTATTCCTCTTATAGTTTGCGATTTGTCCTAACCATACTAAGAGACTATTTTCTACATCTGCATACTATAGAAAAAATCTGCGAGATTTATCAGATTGCACACTCTACACTTTATATGTTCCGGAATCTTTTTCTTTCACATAAAAGATTAATACTTGGTATATTGAACGATGCATTGGAACAGGCAGTCGACTTTATTGCTGAACTGGATGGACAATTCCTCTTCCAGTTTTGGAAATCTTTCCGGTTTTCTTTTCTGCAGGCTGATCATACAGCGGATTTTCATCACTTATAGTTCTGAAAGAAAAGAAACGTCCATGCTTCCCATAATCCCGGCATGTACAATGGAGACCGTCTGGAATACGCTTTAATCGGAGGCGATAGAAATGGAACAATACAATGATAAGGAAGGGATCGAAGAAACCATGGAGATTGCAAGGCTTCGGTTTGGGATGATTGCACCAGTCATACAGGAAACATATCCGGATGAGTCTATTATGGCTTACTGCCGGAGAGTTTCCAAGATTCCAATGCAGCTCCCGGATGGACGTACAGTCAGCTATAAACCAAAAACAATTGGGAAATGGGTTTCGCTGTACCGGAACGGAGGAATTGATGCATTAGCACCAAAAAGGCGTTCAGATTTAGGAAATACACGCGTATTAACAGAAGATGCGATTGAAGAAATCTATCAGATCAAAAAGATGTTTCCAAGATTAAATGCCACCCAGATCCATGCCAGACTGGTACAGGAGAACCTGATCCCGGCAACCGTATCTGTAGCAACGGTTCAAAGATTTATCAAACGAAATGGATTGAAAAGTACTGATGCCGCATTGAATGGCAGAGACCGGAAAGCCTTTGAGGAAGCATACTTTGGAGGAATGTATCAGGCAGACACCTGTTATCTTCCTTATCTGGAAGAACACGGCCAAAAACACCGGACGTATCTGATTATGATTTTAGATGATTATTCCAGAATGATTGTAGGCGGCCGTCTTTTTTATCAGGAGAATGCCTATAACTTTCAGAAAGTCCTGAAAGATGCGATTGCGACCTATGGAATCCCTAATAAACTGTATGTTGACTCTGGTGCACCGTATAAGAATCATCAGTTGGATATGATCTGTGCATCTGTAGGGACAGTACTTTTGCATACGCCGGTCAGAGATGGAGCCAGCAAGGGTAAGGTAGAACGAAATTTCAGAACCTTAAAGGAACGGTGGCTCTATGGACTTGATCTGAAGCAGATTCAATCACTAGATGAATTTAATGAACTTCTTGCAGCATATATCCGAAAACATAATACAACGATACATTCTGCTACAGGAGAAACACCACTTTCCCGTTATCTCCACAGTGGTCATCCAATCCGAAAACCAAAATCTCTCGAATGGCTGAATGAATGTTTCTTAAATCGTACGACCCGTAGAGTATCGCGAGATGCAACCATTGAATTGGACTGTAAGTGCTATGACGCACCCATGCAATTCATCGGACAGAAAGTGGAAGTACGCTACCTGCCGGATACTCCCGAAAAGACCTGGGTGTTTGCAGAAGGGAAAAGATATCCAATCCGTTTAACGGACAGGGTAGAGAATGGAAAAACAAAACGTGAGAATCAAGTAGCTATCGATTACGGTACAGCTTTGGGAGGTGGAAAGAATGTACACTGATTTTTATGGGTTAAGTTTTAATCCTTTTGACAAACAGATGATAAAAGAAAAGGATGCATTTGAATCCGAAGATTTCCGGGAGATGACGGCACGTCTGGAATACTTGAAAGAGATCCGCGGAATTGGAGTATTTACAGCAAGTCCGGGTATGGGAAAAACATTTGCTTTGAGATGCTTTGCGAAAGGACTGAATCCAAACCTATACCAATGTGCTTATCTTTGCTTGTCGACAGTAAGTGTGCAGGAATTCTATCGGCAACTATGTGAAGCTTTGGGGTTAGAATCAGGGTTTGGGAAAAGTCAGATGTTTAAGTCCATTCAGGAGCGGCTGTATTATTTATATAAAGAAAAAAAGCAGCCATTTATCTGTATTCTGGATGAAGCCCAGTACTTAAACAGCAACATTCTGAGAGACCTGAAAATGTTAATGAACCAGAAGTATGATTCCGTGAATTGTTTTTCATTGATCCTCTGTGGTGAACCATATTTAAACCATATCTTAGAAAAACAGGTAAATGAAGCTTTGCGTCAAAGAATCGTGGTTCATTATAACTTTCATGGATTAACGGATCAGGAAGTATCGGATTATATCCGCCAGAAGATCCGGAATGCCGGAGGCAGTTCAGATATCATAGATACAGCAGCAATCAGTTCTGTACATAGTTATAGCCAGGGAAATCCCCGTCTGATTGATAACGTAATGACCGATGCCATGACACTGGGAAGTCAGATGGATAAAAAAGCAATTGATGCAGAAGTAATGTTGGCAGCAATCAACAACCAGGCATTGAGCTGATAAAATGCAGGAAAAGAGGCATGATCGTGTCGTTGAGATGCGATTGTGCTTTTTTCTTGGAAAAGTTGGAGATTATAATGTGTCGTTTGTGGAGACCAGAATGTGTCGCTCGACAATTTGCTGTCTTCCAGGGAAATCGAGAATATATTTGAAAATTCAGATTTTATTTATATGCTGAACCAGGCTTCCGGAGACAGGCAGATTCTGGCAAAACAGCTGAATATCTCACCAACCCAGCTGTCCTATGTAACCAACAGTAATGAGGGTGAAGGACTTCTGTTTTATGGAAATGTCATTATCCCATTTGTAGACAGATTCCCGAAGAATTCCCTCTATAAAATCATGACAACCCGCTTGGAGGAGACTTCTGAAGCAGGTTAAAACAAAGGAGAAAACAATGTTACGAGCAATTTCATATGTATTAACTTTTAGTGGCGGTGCTGTTTTTGGCATCGCTTTTCTCTGTTTATTACAGGCAGGGAAAGGGTATCCGAAGAAGGAGGAGTAATCAGTGGCAGAACAGAGAATGAAAGTCAGGGACAAGAAAGTCCAGAAGATGACCAAGGATGGTCTGGTGGAAGAAAACCTGACAGATAAATCTTCTGTTCGTGTCAGTAACCGTGTCGGTGATGTGCAGATGGGAAGAAAACAGGGGGAAAAAGAAGAAAACCTTGTGGATAAGTCTCCCCGCCAGTCTGAACGGAGTGGGAAAAATATTCGACCCTCTGTGCAAAAATCCAGAGATGCACCGGAACTGATACGGACAGAGAAGCAAAGTGAGGATTTTGGACAGAGTAGTAAACAGCAAAATAGAAAAAGAATCCGTGCTGAAGTCGGAAAAGAATCCAGACTTGCAGAAGAATCCGAAGCCGGACAGTCAGGGAGACTGAAAGAAAAACGTGCTGATCTATCAGAAAACAGAGGAGACAGCCGGAGAAATCAGACAGGTGGCAGCAAAAAGCCAAAACAAAAACAACGTTTGAAGTTTGCTTATGAGGAAACTGGTGCTTCTGTGAAAAATGACAAAGATATGGAGAAATTGAACCAGATGGATACGGATGGAGTCAATTTCCGCCATCAGAAACAGAAAGAAAAAGCCAAAAAGTTTTCTTATGAAGAAGCAAGAAAGAAAAAGGAAGCAAAGCAGCATTCCAAGAAAGCACAGGTCTATCAGGCAAATGAAGGAGAAACTCCTGGAAAGAAAAAATCCCGTTTGAAGTTTGGTGAAGGGGAATCTGTGAAAACAGAAAAAACTTCTGTTGTCAAGAAAGCAGGAAGTGCAACTTCCGTAGCATTGCACCGTGAGATCAGCAAAAATGAAGACGATAATGCGGCGGTAGAAGGTGCCCATAAGTTAGAAGAAAGCGGCGAAGGTGTTTACCGGCTGGAACAGAGAAGTGCCAGACGCAGGAAACAGTGGGCATCCAGAAAAAGAAGCAGACTTGAAAGACAGGAAGAGAAACAGGCACAGGCTGCATCCCATCAGGAGCAGAAGAAGCTGAAAAAACAGATTCAGAAGCAACAGATCAAATGGGATTATGCCAAAGCGAAGCGAAGTGAACAGACAGTAGGAACAGCTACAAAAGGTACGATTGATTATATTAAGAAGATTGGCGGTAAGGTCACCAACTTCTTTAAAGAAAATCGGAAGGTGTATATCAGTGTAGCAGTTCTGATCGGATTGATGTTTCTGATCATAACGAATGTCACGTCATGTTCTGCAGTGTTTTTACAAAATGTAATCACTTACACAGGGACCAGTTATCTGTCATCGGATCAGGCAATCCGGGAAGCGGAATTGTATTATACACAGCTGGAAGCTAATCTGCAGGAGCGGATCAACAACATGGAATCTGAAGAACCGGGACATGAGGAATACCGATATAACATCGGACCTATTGAGCATGATCCGTTTATCCTGATCAGTTATCTGTCAGCAAAGTATGAAGAATTTACCTTTGAACAGGTAAAGCCAGAACTGGATGCTCTTTTTGCATTGCAGTATCGGTTAGAAACAGAAGCAGTCAATGAGACTGTGACAGAGACAGCAACTGTAAGAGTTGGAGAATCTTTGGGACAGGTTGTGACCAGTGGGTATTGTAACTGCCCAATTTGTTGTGGTATTTGGAGCGGAGGACCGACTGCCAGTGGAGCATATCCAACTGCCAATCATACCTTAGCGGTAGATGCTTCCAATCCGTTTGTACCAATGGGAACAAAGGTAGTTATGAATGGTGTCGAATATACTGTAGAAGATACCGGAGCTTTCGCAAGATACGGTGTACAGTTTGATGTCTATTATGACAGTCATGCGGCAGCATCTGCACATGGACATCAAACATGGGAATGTTATCTGGCAGATGATAATGGAAGCAATGAAGTGGAAGTGACCAGGACAAGAGATGTAGATGCGCTGAATGTCACCTTAAATAGTGGAAACCTGATGTCAATCTGTCAGGACAGGTTGGGATTTTTCCAGAAAGAACTGTTCAGTGCCTACAACGATACAAAAGGCAACTTGCAGATGTTTGCAACACCGGTTGATTTTAACTGGTATTCCAGTGTGACCAGCTATTATGGATACAGGATTCATCCAATATCAGGAGCAAATCAGCTTCATAATGGTATGGATATCGGAGCACCGGAAGGGACAAAAGTAATGGCAGGGCTGACCGGAACGGTTACAACTTCTGCTTATAACGACAGCTATGGCAATTATGTTGTGATCAAGGACAGTAAAGGCTATGAACTGCGGTATGCACATTTAAGCAGCCGGAGTGTATCTGCAGGAGCATCCGTCACGAAAGGTGATGAGATAGGGCTTGTAGGAAATACTGGAAATTCTACAGGAAGCCATCTTCACATTGAACTTCTGAAAAATGGAGAGCGGTTAAACCCGATCTTTTATCTGGAAACAGGAGAAGGGGCAGGATTTGGCGGCAATGAATATACCAGTGAAGCAGCACAGCGTTTGTTAAATGAAGCAGCGAGATATCTTGGGACACCGTATGTGTGGGGTGGATATTCGCCAAGTGGATTTGACTGTTCTGGATTCGTAAGTTACTGCCTGACACATTCAGGTGTAAGGAATACAGGAAGATTAACGGCACAGGGATTGTATGACATTTGTACGCCGGTATCTCAGTCAGAAGCACAGCCAGGAGATCTGATCTTCTTTACAGGTACTTACGATGCAGGAGTTCCGGTAACGCATATCGGAATCTATGTGGGCAATGGTCAGATGATCCATTGTGGGCATCCGGTGCAGTATACGTCCATCAACTCTCCATACTGGCAGAGTCATTTCTATGGATTCGGACGATGGTAAGGAAAAGGGCGGTGTAACAGCCGTCCGGAAAGGAGAAGCGATGAAAAGTCTTGAAAAAGCAACGGCAGATTATGAGAAAGCCAAGGAAAAAATGGAAGCATCCAAAGCCAGATATGAAGCAGATTTAAAGCGTTTCAAGGCTGCGGAGATAGCAAAAACAGAAGCGGAAAATCTGGAAATTGTAAAAATTATCCGTGCAATGGATATGAGCATTCCAGAGCTGGAAGCTTTCAAAAAGAGAATGAAAAATGAACTGCCCGGCAGGGTAGAAATACAGAAGGAGGAAACAAGGTCTGATGATGAATTTAGAGAAGATGAAACAGAAGAAATCTAAAAATAGCGTGAAAAAAGGATTGCTTGCGGCAACAACGATTCTTTGCTTGACATCGCCTATGTTGCAGACACAGAGTGTGTTAGCGGCAGAGAATACAGCACCCGCAATTACGATTGAAAAGCCAGATGGCTGGAGACAGGGGGAAACGGCAGTCGCAATTACTGTGGATGCCAGTCATATGCCAGAAGGATTTTCTATCACAAAAATTGAAGCGAAAGCTGGGAAAGACGGAAGCTGGCAGGATGTGACAGGGAATGGAAGTATTTCCATTACTGGTAATCAGACGGTCTATGTGCGTGTGACAGATGGTGAGGGGAAGGTCTATGAGCAGAATCGCTCTATTAAGTGTTATGACACAGAAAAGCCTACGCTTTCTGCATCTCTGACAGATGGTGTACTGACGATTCAGGGAAATGATACCGTTTCCGGCATTACTTCTGTGACAGTTAATGGCACCACTTATACAGATCTGAAGGATGGAATGCTGAGAGTGCAACTGACACAGAAAGATTTTACAACAAAACAGATTGAAATCACGGTAACGGATGGTGCCGGAAATACTTCTGAAAAGTATGTGTTGCAGAATCCTTATTATGAATGGGCAAAGAAGCAGGCAGAGAAACAGAAAACTTCAGGTGACAGCAATGGTGCGATGGCAACCACGACCAGTGCAGATGCAACTGGGACTGAGAAAACAACGACTTCACCACTTCCGCAGGATGCACAGGCTTCTGAGCCAACAGATGCAAAAGGAACTGTGGATGATCGGACAGTGACAGGTATTGAGGAACAGCTTAATAAAGAAGGCGAGACAGCAGATTCTGTTACCAAAACAGCTACGGAAGGCACAAAAGAGTTTTATACCATTTCAACTAAGAGTGGTAAGATTTTTTATCTGATCATCGACAATTCAAAATCTCAGGATAATGTGTATTTCCTTACCGAAGTCAGTGAGAAAGACCTGATGAACTTCACACTTTCTGATTCTGTGACACTTCCGGAAGTAGATATTGTTTATGCAGAACCAGAGAAACAGGCTGAAGAAGAAAAGCCGGAAACGACAGAGACAGATGAGAAAGATAAGGTAGAGGATGAAATTCAGATGCCAGAAGACAAAAGTTTGGCAGGGACTTATCTACTGATCGGATTGGTTGCTGTTGGAGCTGCGGCAGGTGGTTATTACTTGAAAGTCTACAAACCGAAACATGAATATGATGATGAAGATGAGATGGAAGAGGATGAAAATGAATCCGAAGATTCAGAGTCAGAAAAACGGGAAGTAGACGATGCAGATGAGCAGGAAGAACAGGAAAATGCAGGGACAGAAGTTTTGAAAGATGAAGATTTCAATGATGAGGTACTAGAAGATGAAGAAGAGGAGCAGGAGTAAATGAAATTAGTGATTGCAGAAAAGCCATCGGTTGCGATGGCACTGGCTTCCGTGCTTGGAGCCAGAACAAGAAAAGATGGCTACGTGGAGGGAAACGGTTATATCGTTTCCTGGTGCGTAGGACATCTAGTTGGATTATGTGATGCATCGGAATACGATGAAAAATATAAAAAATGGAGATATGATGATCTGCCGATTGTGCCAGAATGTTGGAAACATAAGGTATTGGAAGGTACGAAAAAGCAGTTTGGAATCTTAAAGAAACTTATGAGAGATTCCAAAGTAGATGAAGTGATCTGTGCCACTGATGCAGGACGTGAAGGTGAGCTGATCTTCCGTCTGGTGTATGAGCAGGCAGGATGTAAAAAGCCGATGAAGCGACTCTGGATCTCTTCCATGGAAGAACAGGCAATTAAAGATGGATTTGCGTCATTAAAAGACGGTTCGTGTTATGACAGTCTCTATCAGTCAGCTCTTTGCAGGGCAAAGGCTGACTGGCTGGTGGGAATCAATGCGAGCCGTCTTTTTTCTGTTCTGTATAACCAGAATCTGAAAGTTGGAAGAGTACAGACACCAACACTTGCCATGATCGTGGATCGAAATCAGAAGATCAAGGAATTTACCAAAGAGAAATATTATATGGCTCATATCAAATTTGACGATATGGATGCGGTCACAGAGAATTTTCAGAAAAAAGAAGATGCAGATAAAGTGGCTGCAGAGTGTCAGGAGCGCATGTGCGAAGTGGAGAAGGATGATGTGAAAGAGAAAACGGTCCGCCCTCCGAAGCTTTATGATCTGACCACCCTGCAGAGGGAAGCTAACAGAATGTTTGGCTATACCGCACAGCAGACATTGGATGCTGTGCAGGAGATGTATGAGCAGAAGCTTGTCACTTATCCGAGAACAGACAGCCAGTATCTGACAGATGAGATGGGAGAAAGTACAGAAACTCTGATTCAGATGTTATTTGGGAAAATGCCTTATGCTGAAGGTCTGGAATATCAACCGGACGTGAGTAAGGTATTAAATTCAAAGAAAGTATCCGATCACCATGCGATTATCCCAACCATGGAAGTAGCCAAAGCAGATATTGGTGAACTGAAAGAACGAAGCCGCAAGATTTTGTATTTGATCAGTGCCAGGGTTCTGACAGCAACTGCAGATCCTTATATTTATGAGAGTCATAAATGTCAGATTACCTGCAATTATCATACGTTTTATCTCAATGCAAAGAAAACAAAACAGGAAGGGTTCAAGACAATTGAGAAAAAACTGAAACAGTTCTTTGGAATCATTGCAGAAAAAGAAGAGCCGGAGTTGGATATCTGGGCAGGCAAGCATTATGGTCCCTGTGATTCTTTTGTATCGGAGCATTTTACACAGCCACCGAAACAGTACACAGAAGATACCCTGCTTTCTGCGATGGAACGTGCAGGGAATGAAGAGCTGACCGAAGATACAGAAAAGAAAGGACTTGGTACTCCTGCAACAAGGGCAGCAATCATTGAAAAACTGATTCAGTCTGGCTTTGTGAAAAGGGAAAAGAAAAATCTGGTGCCGACAGATGATGGAAATGTGCTGATTACGGTTCTACCGGATGAGATTAAATCTCCGAAGATGACCGCAGAGTGGGAAATGGCATTGAATCATATTGCCCAGAATACAGAGACAGCAGATGAATTCCTAAATGGGATTACAGAGCTGATGCAGGAACTGGTTGCCAGGTATCAGGGGATTTCAGAAGAGAAGAAAAATCAGTTTCAGGGAAAGGCAAAAGGAGAAGTCATTGGCAAATGTCCCCGCTGTGGAGCAGATGTCAGGGAAGGAAAAGTAAATTTTTACTGTTCTGACCGGAAATGTGCTTTTACCTTATGGAAAAATGATAAATTTCTTGCAAGCCAGGGAAAAAAGATGGATAAGGTGGCAGCAAAGAAGTTCCTGTCTAAAGGAAAAATCCATTATAAGGATCTGGTATCAAGAAAAACAGGGAGACAGTATGAAGCAACTGTGGAGATGGTCGATCCCGGAGAGGGAAATGTACAGTTCAATCTTATTTTTCCACAACGATAAGTAGTGTATTGCAGGCAGTCTAAGGACTGTCTGTTTTAATACAAATATATGAAAGAGAGGACCTTAGCATGAAGAAAAAAGGTAATTTTAGAAAAGTAGTATCTGGCTTGCTGGCAGGCATGACAATGCTTAGTACAGTGCTGTCTCCGATGACGGCATATGCAGCGGAGATCCAGCCAGAGGAAAAACCTCCACTTTATGAGGAAGTGAAAGACCTTCTGGATGAAGATGAGGTGGTGACTGCCAAAGATTATGAAATTGAAACAGGCAGTGTATTTGATGTGAAATCAGATTACACGGGACTGGAAATCAAGGATGATAACAAGGTCAAAGTCACATTTGAGGAAGCAAAGAATGACAAGGATGAGGATTTTACGACAGATCATGCGGACACTTACAAAGCGGTCTATTATGTGGAACCGGTAAATCAAGAGCATCCGAAGTACCAGATCAGCCGAAAACTGATTGTGCGTGAGAAAGCAACAGAAGCTCAGACTGAAACTGCAGGGAGTGAAGCAGTGACCGAATCAGAAACCGCTGGCAGTGAACAGCAGACAGAGGAAGCGGAGGATTCAGAAGCAGACTCGGAGATTACCGATATTGACGCTGATGAATTTGATGATTTAGTAGAGCAGGCACAGAATCAGGATACCTATGATGAAGAATCAGGGTTAGAGCTTCATGATGTTTTGGAACAGGCAGGAGACGAAGGTGTGGATCTTGATGCTATGGAAGAGGGAGAGATTGCAACATTTGAAGCAGTTTCAGCTTATTCAGCAAGAAGTACACAGCAGGTAACAATTGAAAAAGGACCACTGTATAGATATGCAGATTATAATCTTGGAACCTATCTGACAGAGCCGTACTATATCAGCTACGGAAACGTCAGAGCAATTGCGTATTGTGTACAGCCAGCTAAGCCAGGACCTGGATCTGGAAATTATACAATTACAAAGATTGGAGACAATCAGGCGTTAGCAAAAGTGTGTTATTACGGCACAGATGCCGCAGGGAGCGAAAGCTTTTTTGCGAATAAACACACGGATTTTTCAGAAGGAAAAAGATTCATCATCATTCACATGGCTGCATCATATGCCAACGGAAGCAGTGATGCATTTTACGGAACCAATGCTACAGGAGAGGCTTTGGCAAAAGAACTCTATAATTATTGTGTGAATAAGCCGGAAATACCAGATGTAGCGATGTCATTTTCAAAGCCGGATGTAAAAGCTTATGTAGATAGAAATGTTCAGAGAACGGAGAACATTAAGTTCAACGCATCTTCCCAGCAGAAAATCACAATGGACTTACCAAAAGGAGTAAAGCTCCATAATGTATCTACTGGAACCGTAAGTGCGGCAGGTGCAAGCGTAACAATTGGAGGAGGAACCACGTTTTATCTCTCAGCTCCTCTGACACAGACAAGAGATGTAAGTGATACTTTTTCTGCAAAAATGAAGGGAAGTATTACAAAAGATTATTCAGCATATAAATTGACTACGAATGCAAGTGTTCAGGATCTGGCATTTGTATTTGGAGAAGGTGTTGCTGATGAAAAATATGTAAGCTTAAAGGTGTCATGGATTGAACAGGCTACGATCGAAATCGTAAAGAAAGACGATACAGCGAATGTCAATCTTGCAGGTGCAGTATTTGGCGTTTACAGCGATGAGGCTTGTACAAAGCTGATCACTCAGATGCCTGCAACAGATAAGAATGGAAAATCCTCTGTTACGATTATCAAGACACAGGATACCGTTTATCTGAAAGAAATCACAGCACCACAGGGATATGTAGTAAATGCAACGGCAACAAATGTAAAACTGGTAGCAAGTAAGACCTCAGCTGTAACCGTGGAAAATAAGGAGCAGCTTGCAGAGCTTACTGTTTATAAAGAAGGTCAGGTGCTTACCGGAGCAGAAGTCAGTGAGAGTGGAACCGTATTCCATTATGAGAACCGCAGACAAAAAAATGCTGTTTACAACGTGTATGCCGGAGCAGATATTGTGACTGCGTATGGTACAAAAGTGTACAGCAAAGGTGATCTGGTGAAAGAAAATCTGACAACAGGTGAGAATGGCTCTGTTACCCTGAAGAATCTCCATCTAGGAACTTATGTGGTAAAAGAAGCAAAAGCACCGGACAACTTCTATAATGGCGGCGAAGAAAAGACAGTGACGCTGACTTATGCCGGACAGAATAAAGAAGTTGTATTTGCGGATGTCCCCTTCAACAATGAGCGTCAGAAAGCAGAAGTCACTGTAGTAAAACAGGATAAAGATACAAAGAAACCGCTGGAAGGTGGTATTTTCGCCCTGTATGCGGCAGACGATATCAAAAATGCAGATGGTGTAGTTGTTGTAAAGAAAGGCACCCTGATTGAGAAAGCCACTACCGGTGAGGATGGAAAGGCAAAATTCACAGCAGATCTGCCTATCAATCATTCCTATTCCGTAAAAGAAGACCAGGCACCAGAAGGCTATGTAAGAAATACAGAAGACGTGTATACGTTCAAGTTCTCTTACACCAATGATAAAGAAGCAACCGTATCTTTCGCCCATACCTTCAGCAATGACCGTGTGACAGCAAAAATCAATTTATTCAAAGTTGATAAAGAAACAGGAAAAGCCGTTCCGCAGGGCGATGCAACACTGAAAGGTGCAGTCTACGGATTATATGCCCGTGAAGATATCGTGCATCCGGATGGAGCAACCGGTGTGATTTATAAAGCAGGGGAACAGGTGGCTTCTCTTACAACGGATGAAAAAGGACAGGCTTCTGTAGATGGCTTATATCTTGGCAAATATTACGTCAAGGAGATCACACCACCGACCGGATACCTGGCAGATACAGAAGAACATGATCTTGAATGTAGTTATGAAGGTGATATGACTGCAGAAGTAAAAAGAGAATGCATTTCCAGTGAACAGGTGATCAAGCAGCCGTTCCAGATTATCAAAGCAGCCAACAATGGAAAGACCGATGCAGATCTGTTATCCGGAGCCGGATTTACAGTTTATCTGAAATCTTCCCTTACAAAGAAAGCAGATGGAAGCTATGATTTTGATTCTGCTAAACCAGTAGTGAGTGGAGAAAACGGAGCTACTGAGATTTTTACAGATGAAAAAGGTTATGCCTGCAGTATTCCATTACCATTTGGAAGCTATATTGTCCGTGAAACAACAACACCACACAATTACAAGCCAGTCGATGATTTTGAAGTGAATATCACAGAGAACCATCCGAATGAGCCACAGATCTGGCGTGTGCTTCTGGACAAAGAGTTCAAGGCAAAATTGAAAATTGTGAAAAAAGACGATGAAACAAAGAAATCCGTCCTGATTGCAGGAACAGAATTTAAGGTATATGACCTGGATAACAAAAAATACGTGGAGCAGGTAACTACTTATCCTGTGACAACCACACACAAGTCCTATTTTACAGACAGTCAGGGTTATCTGATCATGCCAAAGAACCTGAAAATCGGACATTACCGGATTGAGGAAGTCAACGCACCGGAAGGGTACACAATCAACAAGAATTATATGGAGATTGCTGTTGATGCAAACACTGCTTATCAGATGGATTCAGAAAGCGGCGATGCCATTATCACAGTTGATTACGAGAATCATCCGGTAAAAGGAAAGCTGACGATCTATAAAAAAGGTGAGATGCTGAGTGGATTCAAAAAGGATTTTGTTTATGAAGAAAAATATCTGAAAGGTGCAGAGTTTAACGTCTATGCAGCGGAAAATATCTACACACCGGATTATCAGAAAGATGAAAATGGAAACAGACAGCTGATTTATGCAAAAGATGCTCTGGTAACAACGGTAACGACCGGGGAAGACGGAAAAGCAGTTGCAGATAACCTGCCGCTTGGTTCTTACTATGTGGTAGAAAAAACAGCACCGGAAGGATTTGTTCTGAACCATGACAGATCGGATGTAGCATTTGTCTATGCAGATCAGGATACACCTGTGATCGAACAGGAAGTGACTGTTGGTGATGACAGACAGAAAGTTGCAATCCAGGTAGAAAAACAGGATGCAGAAAACGGAGCAACGGTAGAAGGTGCAGTCTTTGGCATTTATAACAAAGATGATATCAAAGCAGAAGGCAAAGTCATTGTCAACGCTGATACCCTGTTACAGGAAATGACTTCTGATAAAGATGGAATTGCTTCCTGTACGCTGGATCTGCCACTCGGACAGTATTATGTAAAAGAGTTAAAGGCACCGGCAGGATTCGTTTCTTCCGATGAAGTTCTGAATCTGGATGCTTCTTATCAGGGACAGGACGTGAAGACAGTAAAACTGAAAACAGTGAAGAAGAATCAGCCGACAACGGTTGAAATTACAAAATCAGATGTGACAACAGGTGTGGAACTGGATGGAGCAAAACTCACCGTTCTTGATAGAGAGGGGAATGTCGTAGATCAGTGGACTTCTGTAAAAGACCAGCCACATGTGATTAAACGACTGACCGTTGGGGAGGAATATACCCTTCGTGAAGAAATCGCACCGTATGGATATCTGAAAGCAACGGATGTGAAGTTCACACTGGAAGATACCGCAGAGATTCAGAAGGTAGAGATGAAAGATGAAGTGCCGACAGGACTTTTAATCATCAACAAAAATGGAGAATTTTTGGATAAAGTGACACTTCTGGACAATGTAAAAGGCACTGTGGAGCATCTCTTCGAATATGTAACCGGAAGCCTTACAGATGTGACTTTCGATGTATTTGCTGCGGAAGATATCAAAGCGGCAGATGGTGTCAGCAAAGATTATTACAAAGCAGATGAAAAAGTAGGAACTATTACTACAGATTCCAATGGTATTGCACAGATGGATAATCTCCCGGCAGGCAAATACTATGTGAAAGAAGTTAAAACTGCCCATGGCTATGTATTGGATGGAGAACCGAGATATGTTGATCTTTCCTACCGTGATCAGGACACACCGGTAATCACTTATGATGAAAAATGGCAGAATACCCGTCAGAAAGTAAAGGTTACTGTTCTGAAGAAAGAAAAAGATACAGACCGTGTTCTTGCAGGCGGCGTCTTCGGCCTTTATACCAGTGAAGATATCAAAAATGTAAACGGAGATGTGTTGCTTGAGAAAGATTCCCTCATCGAGCAGAAAGCAACCGATGAGAAAGGACAGATCACTTTTGCGGCAGATCTTCCAGTAGATGGAAAATATTATGTAAAAGAGAACAGTGCACCGGACGGATTTGTGACAACGGAAGAAGTGCAGGAGTTTACCTTTGAATATGCCGGAGAAGATCAGGCAGAAGTAAGCTATGATTTTACGTTTGAAAATCAGCCGACCACAGTGGAACTGACAAAAACAGACCTGACCACAGGCAAAGAACTTCCAGGTGCACACCTGAAAGTGACGGATGCAGATGGAAATGTTGTGGATGAATGGACTTCTACAGAAGAATCTCATGTGATCAAAGAACTTGTTGTAGGTAATGAGTATACCATGACGGAAACAAAACCGGCAGACGGATATGTTACTGCAGAGAGCATTACCTTTACGGTTGAGAATACAGCTGAGATTCAGAAGCATGAGATGAAAGATGATGTGACCAAGGTTCAGATCAGCAAGACAGATATCACAGGAGATACAGAGATTCCTGGTGCAAAACTAACGATTCTTGATAAGGACGATCAGGTAGTAGAGAGCTGGACTTCCACAGAGGAGGCACACTATATTGAAAAACTGCCAATTGGTAGATACACCTTACGAGAGGAACAGGCACCAAAAGGATATCTTCTGACATCGGATGTGACATTTGAGGTGAAGGATACTGGAGAAATCCAGAAAGTGGTTATGAAAGATGATACTGCCAAGGGAAAAGTCATTCTCAATAAGACAGATAAATCATCTGGGGAACCGCTGAAAGGAGTAGAATTTGAATTCCGTGACAGCAAAGGAAAGGTCCTGGAAACCTTAAAAACAGATGCTGCCGGTCATGCCGAGAGTAAGCTGTATGAGATTGCCGCATTCAAGAACGGCAAATATGATACAGCAATCAAGTATTATCTGGTGGAGACAAAAACACTGGATGGATACACACTGGATCAGACCAAGCATGAAGTGACATTTGCCTACGCAGACGACAGTACGCCGGTTGTAGAAGTTACTTTCAATCTGACAAATGAGAAACCGGAAGTTCCGGAAACACCAAGCACACCAGATGTGCCGCAGTCCCATGAAGAGACGAAGGTATCAGATGCACCGAAGACAGGAGATAACACAAATATCTGGCTGCCGATTCTGCTTCTGCTTATCTCTACCGGAGGCATGGCAGGACTTTATATCAGCAGAAAGAAAATCAGAAAACAGTAATCCTCAGTAAAGGGGGCCCTGAATCAGGGCTCCCTTTAAAATACAAAAATTCACAGAAAGGGACAGAAAAATATGATGAAAACAATGGAAAAGAGACAGGAAGCAAGAAAGAACCAGGAGAGAACTTTAAAAAGAATGATGGCTTATCAGAAAAAAGCCGAGCAGATGGTCAGCAGGAAAAGAATGAACCATCACATGATCAGAAAGGGGTAAAAGCGTATGATGAACAGAAAAGAATTTTATGAATATGTCAAAGATAATGTAAAAGACTATTTGCCGGATTCATATCAGAATGGAGAAATCCGTATTGAAGAAGTTGCAAAAAATAATGGATTAAGGTTGACTGGCATTTCAATTCCACAGGGTGATCAAAGAGCTGTGCCGATGGTATATCTGGATTCTCTTTATATGGAATATGTCAATGGAAAAAATCTGGATTCCTGTGTGGGTGATGTGGCAGATATGCGTATTGAAGTGCAGGACAAAGCGGCATTTATCAATATGGGTCTTCCGGATATTTTGGATTATGAAAAAATGAAGGACAAATTACAGGTGAGAATCTGTGACCGGGAATGGAATGAAGAACGCCTGGCTGATAAAGTTGTTACCGAACATGGAGATTTTGCAGCATATTACGCAGTGAATGTGGAAGAAAACGAGGGAGGAATTGGTAGTATTCCGGTTACTGTCAATCTTATGAATGAATGGGGTGTGACAGCAAAACAAATCCAGGCAGATGCAGTGGCGGCAGACAGAAATCGTGGTGTTGTTTTGATGGACATGAATGAAATGATAAAATCCATGATTTTTGGTGAAGAAGCAGAAAATCTTTTGAATGAAAAACTGAATGTTGAAGCAATGGAAAATCCAATGTTCTGTCTTTCAAATGCACAAAAAATGAATGGTGCATCACTGTTACTGCAGGAAGATATTCGTAAGCAGATCGGTGAATGCCTGGGAAGTGATTATTTTGTTCTTCCCTCTTCAATTCATGAGGTGCTGATTCTTCCTGATAACGGAATGTTTGAAGTACCGGAATTAAATGCCATGGTACAGGAAGTCAATGAGACGCAGGTAGAGAGGCAGGAACAGCTTTCGGATAAGGTTCAGTTCTGTGATGGAAAGACAGCAGTTATGGAAAATGCCGAACGCAGGGAAGCACGTCTGGAGAAAGAAAAAGCAGCAGAAAAAGCAACTGGGAGAACAGAAGCAAAAGGTGGAATCCATGGAAAACTGGAGAAAGCCAAGGCGGAGATCAAAGCAAAAGGGACAGATACAATCCCAAAGAATAGGGCGAAAGACCTTGCCTCAGTATTATAACGAGAAATAACGATGATTTTGAGGGGACTGTGTGAGCAGTCCCTAATTTTATGAAGATGGAGGAGAAAAGAATATGGACTGGTGTTTATATGGTGATGATAAAAGAAAGGAAATGGATAGAGATTTAAAACCGGAATATCTTTTGGATGACTTACGGAGATATCAGGATGTATTTGGTGAAGAATTTGGTGTAAAAGAGCTTCTTATGCTGGAGGATATCCGGGTAAAGGCTATGATTGCCGGAGCACTTGCAGATATGCCGGAATTTCTTATTGATCAGATTGGAAAAGCAAGTAACAGTAGTAATTTTCCTTCTATGACAAGGGCAATGGAACGGATTGCCGATGTTGTAGAAGAAAAGTGGGAAGAAGAAAGGGAGTAACAGATGGCAAATAAATTATATGCAATGGAACTTCTGACGGAGGAAGTGGCAAAGGATGTTGCTGCCAATCCGCAGGAATGGATGCGGTTTCTAAATACTGCATCCAGGCTGTACCGGTATACCTTTCCGGAACAGCTTTTGATCTATGCACAGCGTCCGGAAGCAACAGCGGTTGCATCCATGGAAATCTGGAATCAGAAGATGTATCGTTGGATTAAAAAGGGTTCCAAAGGAATTGCCCTAATAGATAACACATCTGGACCGAAGACGAGACTCCGATATGTTTTTGATGTGCAGGATACTTATAAGGTAAAAAATTTAGGAAGAGATCCGCAGTTATGGAATCTTAATCCAGAAGGAGAACAACTGGTAGCTGATTATCTGCAGGAACAGTTGGCACTGGAAACAACAGAAGGAGGATTGGCTGAGGTTCTTCATCAGGCGGCAGAAGAAAGTGTACAGGCCTGGCTGCCTGATGCTTTTGATGAAATGCAGATGGATGTAGCCGGTACTTTTCTGGAAGATCTGGATGAACAGAATCAGAAGGTGGAGTTCCGAGAGCTGATGACAAACAGTGTCTGGTATGTGTTACTGAATCGATGTGGACTGGATGTGCAGGAATATCTGGATGCAGAGGATTTTCGGCATATTACGGATTTTAATCAGTTAAAAGTTATGGGACACCTTGGAAGTTCTGTGAATGAGATCAGCCGACCGGTATTGATGCAGATTGGACTCTATGTGTTGAATGACTTGGAAAAAGATCTGAAAACGGTTGCAAAAGAAAAGGAAGTAGCTTATAATGAATTTAACACGTTAATTCGTGAAAGTAAAACTAAGAACACAGTAGATAGAGAAGAAAATAAGGAGGAAACAGAGCATGAGAGAGATCACTTACAGCCAGAACGGAGAATATCAGATTCCGGATATCAGTCTGGAGGAGACGAGAGGAACCATCGGGAAGTACGGATTGATGAGAAAAGAATATCTGAGGAACCACAAAGTAGCCAGATTCAATATTCTAACCTTACAGAACCGTTTGGACAGCCATCTGATGGAGATCGACAGCCAGGCAAGACAGAGAGTGGACAATCTGATGGCAGAACTTTTGGAGAAAGATCCGGCACCGGACAAAATGGCAGACGGGATGGCATGGACCAGACACATGAACCAGATCAAAGCACAGGCAGAGGAACTGGTAATTCAGGAGATTATTTACAGTTAAGCCTGTTCCCAACAGAAGAGGAACAGTTAGGAGAAATAAGAAAAGCGGCAGCTGCATTAGAACAGCCAGCCGCTTTTCTTATTTCCGATGAAGTGATAGATGATATTCTCCGCACGGGAAGTGGACAGAAAAATACACTGTTTCATATTACGGCAAGACTGATTGAAGGTCTGGATAATGAAGAAATGCAGAACTTCCTGAAGGAGGAATATGGAACTGGTGGAAAAGGATTTACTATTGATGGACAGAAAATCAGTATCTGGTATGACAATGATGGGATCCGTATCCGGAGAGGTGACTCTGCCAGAAGAAACTTTGACCGCATGATTACGTGGGAGGAAGCGGCGGACAGAATCCGGGATATGTATGAGGATGGAAATTACGTGGATAATCTGATTTCCAATAATGCCATTGAACAGGAGCAGGAAGAGATGACCAATCTTCTTGCACTTCATTTTCGGGATACCAGTAGAAATCGAGAGGAGCAGCAATCATATTCGGATTGGCAGGATGTCGTGCGGGAAGCTTGGACAGATTCAGCGGAAGCAGATGCGATTGCCCATCGCTTTGAATGGCTGCAGAAAGATATGGATGAGAATCCGGGAGATTATCACCGATGGGAGATTCAGCATAATCCGGAATATTTCCAGCGCTTTCAGGATCTCCAGAGGGAGCGTTCCTGGGTAGATCAGAAATTTACAGTCGAACGTCCGGCACTTTCCTTTATCACACAGGATGAGATAGATGCAGTCCTTAGAAGAGGCGGGATCACTGCCGGAGGACGGAATCGGATCTATGAGTATTTCATGGAACATCACGATATAAAGGATGCAGCTGAGTTTCTGAAAAATGAGTATGGTACAGGTGGAGCAGCACCTGGGATACCGGGAGCGTATGAATCCGATGCTTCCCATGATGCGAAAGGATTAAAACTTGCGAAAGGAAAGATTGGAAGTCCAGAAGTAGAAGTTTTATTAAAATGGAATAAGGTCGCAGAACGTGTCCGTCAGCTGATCCGCACCGATGATTTCTTATCACCGGAAGAACTGGAAAAGTATGAAGAGCGGCAGGAAGCACAGAGACTGGCGGATCTGGAAGAAGCACAGCAGGCTTTGGAAGTGGAGCAGGAAGGCTCTGATCAGCAGGAAATACGAGCGAAAAATCAGGAACCATCGGAAGTTGAGATACAACCGGAATCAGTAGAAGATACTGAAAAAAAGGAAGATATCACACCAGAACAGTCAGAAATTCCAGCAACAAACTTCCATATCACAGATGATGAACTGGGACAGGGAACGCAAAAGGAAAAGTTCCGTGCCAATATCATGGCAATTCAGCTTTTAAAGAAATGCGAGGAAGAAAACCGCAATGCCACGCCAGAAGAACAGGAGATTTTATCCCGATATGTAGGATGGGGAGGTCTTGCTGATGCTTTCGATGAAACAAAATCTGCATGGGAGACAGAATATCTGGAATTAAAGACAGTCCTTACACCGGAAGAATATGCAGCAGCCAGAGCTTCTACCTTAAATGCCTATTACACACAGCCAATCGTGATTGAAAGTATGTATCAGGCGTTGGAAAATCTGGGATTTACAAAAGGAAATATCCTGGAGCCATCCATGGGTGTTGGTAACTTCTTTGGAATGCTTCCTGAGAAGCTGAACCAGTCAAAACTCTATGGTGTGGAACTGGACAGCATCAGCGGCAGAATTGCAAAGTTGCTTTATCCTGATGCAAATATTCAAATCAAAGGTTTTGAGAAGACAGATTATCCCAACGATTTCTTTGACGTGGCGATCGGAAATGTTCCATTTGGTGCATATAAGGTCAATGACCGTCAGTATGATCGCTACAATTTCATGATTCATGACTACTTTCTTGCCAAGACTATAGATCAGTTACGTCCGGGTGGTGTGGCAGCTTTGATCACAACAAAAGGAACCATGGATAAAGCATCACCGGAAGTCAGGAAGTATCTGGCAGAACGTGCAGATCTCCTTGGAGCCATCCGCTTGCCGAACACAGCATTCAAAGCAAATGCAGGAACGGAAGTCAGCGCAGATATTTTATTCTTCCAGAAGCGTGACAGCATGACAAAAGAGATGCCGGAATGGGTGAATCTTGGAAGTGATGCCAATGGAATTACGGTCAACCAGTATTTTGCAGAGCATCCGGAAATGATTCTGGGTGAAATGAAAGAGGTATCCGGTCCATATGGTATGGAAACAACCTGTATGCCGATAGAAGGTGCTGACCTTGAACTTCAGCTTGCAGAAGCTGTCAGGAATATTCATGGAAATATGGCACCTGCAGTTGATGTGGATGCAGAACTGGACGATGTACCGGAGAGTATCCCGGCAGATCCAAATATCCGTAATTATAGCTACGCAGTTGTAGATGATCAGGTATATTACCGTGTCAACTCTCTGATGAATCAGGTGAAGATGCCTGCCGCTACTGCAGAACGTGTAAAAGGTATGGTGCAGATCCGTGATACTGTCCGGGAGCTGATTGCTATGCAGATGGAGGAAACTGTCACAGATGAAGAAATCCAGAAACAGCAGGAAAAACTGAATCAGGTATATGATACCTACACGGCAAAGTATGGAGTCATTGGAAGCAATGCCAACAAACGGGCATTTTCTGATGACTTTTCTTATTGTCTGCTGTGTTCTCTGGAGGATCTGAATGAAGATGGGACATTGAAGCGAAAAGCAGATATGTTTACGAAACGAACCATCAAAAAAGCAGTGGCATTAACCAGTGTGGAAACTGCGACAGAAGCCTTAGCATTATCTCTGAATGAAAGAGCAAAGGTGGATCTGTCCTATATGGCACAGCTGACAGGAAAGACAGAAGAGAAAATCACAGAAGAACTGGTTGGAGTTATTTTTAAGAACCCACTGACAGACCAGTGGGAGAGTGGAGATGAGTATTTATCTGGAAATGTCAGAGAAAAGTTAAACACAGCAAGAACCTTTGCAGAGAATCATCCGGAATTCACACCGAATGTCCGTGCATTGGAGGCAGTCCAGCCAAAAGAACTGGAAGCATCTGAAATCGAAGTGAGAATCGGGGCAACCTGGATTGAACCGTCCGATTATCAGGACTTTATGAGGGAACTGCTTCATACACCATGGTATCTTGCACAGAAAGAAATACAGGTAAAATATTCTGAGGTCAATGGAGAGTGGCGGATTACCGGGAAAAATGCAGACAGTCCAAGAAATGCGTTTGCCTATGCAACGTATGGAACTGAGAGGGCAAATGCTTACCGGATTCTGGAAGAAACATTGAATCTGAAAGATGTCCGTATCTATGATAAGAGTGTCAATGAAAATGGTGATGAGATCCGTGTCCTCAATAAAAAAGAAACCATGCTGGCATCACAGAAACAGGATGCCATGAAAGCTGCATTTAAGGATTGGATTTTCAAAGATCAACAGAGGCGTGAAAGACTGGTAAGAGTTTATAATGAACGCTTTAACAGTATCCGTCCACGTGAATACGATGGCAGTCATCTGACCTTCCCAGGAATGAACCCGGAAATTGAACTCAGACCTCATCAGAAAAATGCTGTCGCACATCAGCTTTATGGTGATAATGTGCTTCTGGCTCATGTAGTAGGAGCTGGGAAGACCTACGAGATGGTAGCGGCTGCTATGGAGAGCAAACGACTGGGATTATCCCAGAAGAATTTATTTGTCGTGCCGAACCATCTGACGGAGCAATGGGGAGCCGAGTTTCTGCAGTTATATCCGGGAGCCAATATCCTGGTGGCAACGAAGAAAGATTTTGAACCGGCGAACCGGAAAAAGTTCTGTGCCAGAATCGCTATGGGAAATTATGATGCCATTATCATCGGTCATTCCCAGTTTGAGCGTATCCCAATCTCTGATGAGCGGCAGGAAGCTATGCTGCAGAAGCAGATTGATGATCTGGAGATAGCAATCCAGAGTGCAAGATATGAGCAGGATGGCGGCCGCTATACGGTAAAGCAGATTGAAAAGACCAGAAAAACACTGATGACAAGGCTGGAGAAGCTGAACCAGAAAGAGAAAAAGGATAATGTAGTTACCTTTGAAGAACTGGGAGTGGATCATCTGTATGTAGACGAGGCGCACAGTTATAAAAATGCGTTTCTTTATACGAAAATGAGAAATGTGGCTGGAATTGCCCAAAATGAAGCACAGAAATCAGCAGACATGTTTAACAAATGTCAGTATCTGGATGAAATTACCGGTGGAAAAGGCATTACCTTTGCAACGGGCACACCGATCAGCAACAGCATGACGGAGCTTTATGTCATGCAGCGATATCTGCAAAACAGCAAATTGCAGAATATGGGACTTGGATTATTTGATTCCTGGGCATCCACATTTGGAGAGGTTGTGACCAGCATTGAACTTGCACCGGAAGGAACCGGATACCGTGCAAAATCCAGATTCGCCAGATTCTATAATATCCCGGAACTAATGAATATGTTCAAGGAGATTGCTGATATCAAGACTTCGGATCAGTTGAATCTGCCAGTGCCGGAAGCAGAATATGAAACGGTTGTATTGAAGCCAACGGAGCAGCAAAAAGAAATTGTAGCAAGTCTTGGAGAACGTGCAGAGGTGGTGAGAAATGGTGGTGTAGATGCCAGTGTAGACAATATGCTGAAAATTACCAATGATGGAAGAAAATTGGCACTGGATCAGCGATTAGTCAATGAACTATTGCCTGACGATCCTGGAAGTAAAGTATCGGTCTGTGCAGAAAAAAGTTATGAAATCTGGAAAGATACAGCTGCACAGAAGTCAGCACAGATCATTTTCTGTGACTTGAGCACACCGAAAGGCGATGGCAGTTTCAATGTCTATGATGACCTGAAGCAGAAGTTGATGGCGAAAGGTGTACCGGAAAAAGAAATTGCATTCATTCATGATGCGAATACTGAAGCAAAGAAGACGGAGCTGTTTGGAAAAGTAAAATCTGGGCAGATTCGTTTTTTGATTGGTTCAACAGCAAAGATGGGTGCCGGTACCAATGTGCAGGATCGTCTGATTGCTCTGCATCATCTGGATATTGGCTGGAAACCATCAGATCTGGAGCAGAGGGAAGGACGTATTATCCGACAGGGAAACCATAATAAAAAGGTTCATATCTTCCGGTATGTGACAGAATCCACCTTCGACAGCTATATGTGGCAGCTGATCGAGAATAAGCAGAAGTTTATTTCGCAGATTATGACCAGTAAAGCACCGGTCAGAAGCTGTGAAGATGTGGACGAAGCGGCACTGTCCTATGCAGAGGTCAAGGCACTGGCAACCGGAAATCCTGCAGTAAAAGAAAAGATGGCACTGGATGTGGACGTAGCAAAGCTGAAACTTTTAAAAGCCAATCATATGAATAACCAATACCGTCTGGAAGATGACATTGCAAGGAACTTCCCACAGCAGATTGCAAAACTGACCGAGATTATTGACAGCTACAAAGTGGATCTTGCTCATTATCAGGAGCATAAAATCACAGATCCGGAACAGTTTTCCATGGAGATCAGCGGCAAAGTATTTACAGAAAAGAAAGAAGCAGGAGCGGCACTACTGGCAGTCTGCAAGGACATGAAAGCAGTCGATGCAGCAATGGATATCGGAAACTATCAGGGATTCAACATGAGAATCCAGTTCGACAGCTGGAGTAAGGAGTTTATCTTGTCTGTGAAGCATGAATCGGTATCGAAAGTCCATCTGGGAGCAGATGCCCTGGGAAATATCACACGTATCAATAATCTTCTGGAAAGCTATCCGGAGAAACTGGCAGAAGCGGAGCAACGACTGGAAACGGTACAGGAGCAGCTGGCAAATGCGAAAGAGGAAGTCGGGAAGCCATTCCCCAAAGAAGAGGAACTGAACCAGAAACTGGAGCGACTGTCAGAACTAAATGCCCTTCTCAATATGGATGAGCGGGAAGATACAGAAGTAGAGCAGTCGGAATCAAAAGAGAAAGAAGAACGACCGGCACGTGGTTCTATCCATGAGAAATTGCAGATTTATAAAGAAAAAAGCCAGCGGGAAAGCGAGAATGGCAGGGAAAACAGAAATCGGGACTTCGGTCTGGAATAAGAAATCAGGAAAGATGGCATAATCTGGTAGAAAGAATGTTCTGCAGGTTATGCCATTTTTTAGAATACAGGAGGAACTTATATGGCAAGAAACATGATAACAGGAATAGAAACGCAGAAAATGCAGGAATATACACAGGAACAAATAGACCGTGCAGAACACATGGGAATAGCGATTCCAGCGGATATAAAAGAACAGATTTTTGAATATGCAAATCTGATTGGCGAAGAAGAGAAAGTAAGGACGCTGGTAAGAAATCTGACAGATGCAATCAATCAGGCAGATGAAGATAGAGTAGAGGAACTTCTGGATGATGCAAAAATGGATATTCAGGACTTACCAGATCCAACCATAGGGAAGCTGGAACTTCGGGATTATGGATATACAGCAGAGGATATGGTGCCGCTTAGAAAAGAAGCAGCCCTGGATTATCACAGAATGGGTTCTAAAATCTATTGCCTGGGTAGTGATGGCAGCAAGGGAGAGTATGCAAATAAAGAAATGATACAGGCACATGAAGGTCTGTTCGGCATGGAATCACAGATGTGGGAACGGATAAGGGATCAGGATCTGGATTATGCAGATGAAGATTTTGGAGCATTTCAGGAGCCGATGAGTGTGATTGGACAGGAAGAAGCACTGAAATTATATGATGCCGGAGCGGATATCTATCTGATTACCAGTTTTTCATCACCAATCTATGTTACAGAGCGAATGGAGATTGAACGAGGTCCGGAGCATTATCAGATGTCTACCGAAGAACTGGAACGATTCCGCAATTTGGAATGGGAGATGAAAAAATATCCGCAGATTCAGTCCTTGAAAGAGGCAAATCTGCTATTAGGGGCAAGAAGAACATTCGGAATTTATCAGATTAAAGATGGTTCTCCGGGTGCGAATTATGCGTTTATGAATATGAGCTTCATTGAAAGTCATGGAATGCAGATTAAAAAAGAAGATTATGAACTGGTTTATGTGGGAGAAATATTTGGAAATATGTCATTGGATGATATTTTTGAGAGATTCAACATCGACAGACCAGAAGACTTCCGGGGACATTCCCTGTCCGTCAGTGATATCGTGGTTTTAAATGACGGAGAAAATGTAACAGCACATTTTGTAGACAGTATCAGTTTTGAACAGTTGGATCATTTCCTGAATCTGGAAGGACAATCCATTAGTGAACTGGCATATGAGGTGGGCGAACGGTATTTTGCAATTCAGATCACAGAAGAAGGATATGACTACTCCTTTTACGATGAAAATTTCCGCCTGATAGATGGCGGTGTCTATGAGAATGATGAAATCTCTATCGAAGAAGCGGCAGAAGAACTTCTGAGCGAGGAAGGCTGGACGGGAGAACGCATTCGTGGAGATTATGATCAGCTTATGGAAAAAGTAGAAGAAATGGATGCGGTTGTAATGGCGGAAATCCAGAAAAGTCAGGGCGAGTATAAGCCATTGGCAAAGGTGGAAGAACTGGAAGAGGCAAATTACAACATGATTGACAATGTACTCAACAATATGCCGCCGAAGAAAGAACCGTATCTGGAATACTTTGCTGCAGAATGTGACGAGTTCCATGATATGGGAGATTATGAGAAGAGTACCGATGTCAATCAGATTGCCGAGATCTATGAAAAATACAGAGAGAATCCTGAAAATGCCTATCGGGTATGCAGTATGGGTATTATCTATCGGGATCTGGAAGACAGCTTTTATGATGAGGCTGAATTTTCTATTGTAAAAGGGAATACGGTTCACGGCGATTATATGGATGATATTCGCTTTTATGGAGAACTTCCACTCATTCGGGAAGGCATTGAGAAGATTCACGAAGCACTGCCGGACTATAAATATGTACCCATGCGGGATATCAGAGAGGCAATGTATTCAGAGAAGATGAGTACAGAACAGCTGGCAGAGGCATTGGATGAGATTGCAGAAGCCTTTGATCCGTATGAGTATCGGGATAATGTGGAACCGGGAGAGAATACGATACAAGAGGTGATGCTGGATTTGCAGAGTGGTAATACGCATTCTTATATTTCTTATTTGAAGGACATTATGGAGGAAGAATGTGATCTGTCAGTCCGTGCCGGAGTATTGATCGAGCGATTGAAGTCTTACGAATCGGAACTTCCGAAAGATATGGAGCCGATGGTGTATGTCAATTACTGCGAGAAAAGTGAGTTCATGAATCCACGATGCCAGAAGTTATCGGATCTGGATTCCAGAACCGCAGAACAGGACAAAACATGGTATGCTGATAGAAATCCCAAAACCAATGAACCAACGACAACGGCTCAGATGTTTTTTACCGTATATTATGCAGAAAAAGGCGACCAGATGCTGCATCATTTCAAAGGGAAAATAGATATTGGCACTGGCAACGGAGGTCTTCTTAGTCAGTTAAAGCTGCAGAATGAAATGAGACTGACGGACGAAAGCTGGATCAACTATCAGAAAGGCAAGGGGAATGAAGAATTCCAGAAGTATATGGAAGACCTGACGGATATGCAGAATCATGTTTTGCCTTATCTGCAGAGTTTCTGTAGTCTGGAAGAAAAAGGAGTACAGGAACGCCGGGAACAGCAGGTAATGGATAAGAAAGAGGAGAGTAGAACAACTGTTGCGACTGGTGTAGAAAAATCGGCAAATGTAAAAGATGCAGGGAAAGCGGAAAGGAAGTCTGTGCCACAGAAGAAAACAGCGGTAGGAAACGAGAAGAAGCCATCTATCCATGAACGATTGGAAATCAATAAGAAGATTATTCAAGAAAAGCAGGGAAAAGATAAGCCGGAGAGAGGAGCTGATTTGGGTGTAAGGACAGTGTAAAATAAGCAAAATAAGTCGGAGGTCGCAGATAACATGGTGACTTTCGGCTTTTTTTGCGTGAGCAGTTACTGTGAAAGAAAAGTAACAAATCTCAAAGTGTAAGGCATTGGATGTAAATTGACTTTATTCGCACTTGGGATTATAATTTAAAAATAGAAATATGATTGATCGTGAACTCACTATAATATGGAGATGAAGGCATGGAATATCTTTCAATCAGTCAAACAGCTGAAAAATGGGGACTGTCGAAACGACGAGTGCAGGTACTTTGCTCTGAAAATAGAATTCCTGGAGTAATGCGTGTTGGCAGTTATTGGGCAATTCCGGCAGATGCTGAGAAGCCAAAGGATGCAAGAATCCGTAGTGGAAAATATGTAAAGAACACAAAAAACAAATAAAAACTACAGTAATTAAAAGTGGGAATAGTAGCAGAATATACTTATCAACTTCCGATAATATTTGTTATCAGGAACTATCTACAGAAGAGGGAGGCTGTATTCATGACGATAATATCTAAAAAGCAGATGTCCGAAGAAGATATAAAGCTTCAATATATTACACCAGCGATTACGGCAAAATGGGATATCAAGAAAATAACGATGGAAACCAATATAACAGATGGAAAAATCAATCTGAAGGGGAATTTTGTTACCAGAGAAAAGCCGAAACGTGCGGATTATGTTCTATATTTGAATTCTAACAATCCGATAGCGATCGTAGAAGCAAAAGACAATAAACATAGTATTTCACATGGCTTACAACAGGCGATGGCCTATGCCAGTATGTTGGATATTCCGTTTGCTTATAGTTCAAATGGAGACGGATTTTTTGAACATGATTTTCTGACTGGGAAAGAGCGTGAATTAGATCTTGATGAATTTCCAACAGAAGAAGAGCTATATTGCAGATACAAGAATGGAGCAAATAACGGTGAAGGTCTGTCAGAAAATCAGGAAAAAATGATTCAACAACCATATTATAGTAGCCAGAAGACATATCCCCCTCGTTATTATCAACGTATTGCAATTAATCGAACAGTCGATGCAATTTCCAGGGGTAAGGATCGCCTGCTTTTAGTTATGGCAACCGGAACTGGAAAAACATATACAGCGTTTCAGATAGTATACAGGTTATTAAAAAGTGGTATGAAAAGCAAAATACTTTATCTTGCTGACCGTAATAATCTAGTGGATCAGTCTATTCAACAGGACTTTGCACCATTAGAAAAAGTAATACATAAAGTTAATTTTTCAAAGGATGATCCGAGTACGATTACGTCATATCAGGTTTATTTTTCATTGTATCAACAGTTGGCAGCTGGAAATGATGACCAGGAAGAGGATATTAATAATACAATTATTAAACTGAAACAGTTATTTAGATCTGATTTTTTTGATCTAATCATTGTAGACGAGTGTCATAGAGGTTCAGCCAAAAAAGAAAGCAACTGGAGGAAAATTCTGGAATATTTTGCATCAGCAACACAGATTGGTATGACTGCTACACCAAAAGAAACAAAATACATATCCAACATTGATTATTTTGGTGAACCGATTTACACATACAGCTTAAAAGAAGGCATAGAGGATGGATTCCTTGCTCCATTTAAGGTAATCAATGTTATGACAGATATTGGAGAAGGATGGAGACCTCGCAAAGGACAATGTGATATTTACGGAAATGAAATTGAAGATCGAATTTATACCAATAGTGATTATGATTACAATATTATTATAGAAGACCGTATTCAACAGGTTGCAGCAGAAATTACAAACTATCTAAAAAGCACAGATCGTATGGCAAAAACAATTGTATTTTGTGCAACAGAAGATGCGGCAGAAAGAATGAGGGTAGCATTAGTAAATCAGAATTCGGATATGGTACAAAAAAATCCTGATTATGTAGTTCGGATTACTGGCAGTGATACATATGGAAAAAGCAAGTTAGACTATTTTATATCCGTCAGAGAAAAATACCCGGTAATTGCCACAACTTCAAAATTATTATCTACAGGATCAGATTGCAAAATGACAAAATTGATTGTGCTGGATGAAATGATCGGTTCCATGACAGAGTTTAAGCAAATTATTGGTCGAGGAACACGTTTACGAGAAAAAGAAGGAAAAACACATTTTGTTGTTATGGATTTTCGAAATGTCAGTAGATTATTTGCCGATCCAGATTGGGATGGTCCAATTGAGATGGATGAAGATTTTAATCCTAAGTCCGGGTCGGAAAGAAATACTAAACCACCTGTAGGACCAGGACCCGATCCTATAGATCCAAAGCAGCCGAAGCCAATTGTGAATCGGGATGGATGTCAGGTGAAAATTGTCTATAAGACTGTATCCGTTTATGACGCAAATGGGAAATTGCTTCGTCAAGAAAGTATTATCGACTACACGAAGGAGAATATTCTGGGTGCATATGCTTCTTTGGATAATTTTATCCGAAAATGGTCTGCAGAAGAAAAGAAAGAAAAAATCAAGGGACTTTTGCGTGAACAGGGGATTGATCTTGAAACATTGAAGGAAGATCAGGGAATGTCAGATGTTGATGATTTTGATTTTATATGTCATATTGCATTTGATAAGAAACCATTGACACGCAAAGAACGTGCTGAAAATGTTAAGAAAAGAGCTTTCCTGAATAAATATAGTGGTGCTGCCAGAGAAGTGTTGGAGGCATTATTGGATAAATATATGAATACGGGAATATATGAAATAGAAAAGACAGAAATATTGAAACTAGATCCTTTTATGAGAATGGGAAAGCCACAGAAGATAGCTTCTTATTTTGGAGGTAAGGATGGATATTTGAAAGCAGTGAAAGAACTGGAAAATGCGATTTATGATGGAGGAGCAGCATAAGAATGGGAAATATGTCAAATTTTGTAAAAAGAGTAAGAGATATCATGCGTAATGATGCAGGTATCAATGGTGATGCACAGCGTATTGAACAGATAGCATGGATGCTCTTTTTAAAAGTATATGATGCAAAAGAACAGGATTGGGAATGGGATGAAGAAGACTATCAGTCCATTATTCCAGAAAAATGTCGTTGGAGGAACTGGGGACATGATGAAGATGGAAAAGGAATGACAGGAGACATTCTCTTGGATTTCGTAAATAATACATTGTTTCCAACGTTGAAAAATCTTCCGGTCAATGTAGATACTCCAATAAAAAAGGCTATTGTCCAGACAACATTTGCTGATGCGAATAACTATATGAAAGATGGTGTTCTTCTCCGTCAGGTTATTGGTGTAATTGATGAGTTGGATTTGACAGATTATGAAGAAAGTCATGCTTTTGGAGAAATTTATGAAACAATCCTTAAAGAATTGCAGAGTGCAGGCTCTTCTGGAGAATTTTACACACCTCGTGCAGTGACAGATTTTATGGCACAGATGATAAAACCACAGATAGGCGAAAAAATGGCAGATTTTGCTTGTGGTACAGGTGGATTTATCACAAGCTGGTTAAAAGAGCTAAAGAAAAAGGTTAAGACAACCGAGGATGAAGAAATGTATGCAAACTCTATATATGGAATTGAAAAGAAGCAATTTCCGTATATGCTTTGTATCACAAATATGTTATTACATGATTTAGATGTTCCTCAGGTTTTTCATGACAACACATTGTTGAGAGATGTTCTTGATTACACAGAGGATGATCAGGTGGATGTTATCCTTATGAATCCACCATATGGAGGTTCAGAGAAAACAGAAGTTAAAAATCATTTTCCATCTGATCTTGCAAGCAGTGAGACAGCAGATCTTTTTATGTCAGTTATCATGTATCGCTTGAAAGAAAATGGTAGAGCAGCGGTAATTCTGCCAGATGGATTTTTATTTGGAACAGACAATGCAAAAGTAGCAATTAAAACAAAACTGTTTTCCGAGTTTAATGTACATACAATTATTCGTATGCCTGGAAGCGTTTTTTCGCCATATACGTCCATTACCACCAATATTTTGTTCTTTGATAGAAATGGTGCTACAAAAGAAACATGGTTTTACCGCCTGGATATGCCAGAAGGATACAAGCATTTTAGTAAGACAAAACCTATGAAACTAGAGCATTTTGCACCAGCGGTCGAGTGGTGGGAAAATCGCCAGGAAATACAGGAAGAGGGATTTGATAAGGCAAAGAAATACAGCATTGATGAAATTAAAGAGAAGAACTATAATATAGACCTTTGCGGATATCCTCATGAGGAAGAAGAAATTTTACCACCAAAGGAATTAATTCAGCAGTATCAGGAAAAAAGAGCCAGTTTAAATGCTGATATTGATAGAATTCTGGCGCAGATAACTGATATTTTGGGAATAAATCTGGAGGAGAACTAATGACTGGGCAGCAATTAAAAAATTCAATATTACAAATGGCCGTGCAGGGGAAACTTGTACCTCAGGATCCGAATGATGAGCCAGCATCTGTTCTCTTGGAACGTATTAGAGCCGAGAAAGAACAGTTGATAAAAGAAGGAAAAATCAAGAAAGAAAAGAATCCTTCTATAATCTTCAGGGGAGCCGATAATTTGCCTTATGAGAAGGTTGGAAAGAACGAACCGGTATGTATTGCAGATGAGGTGCCGTTTGAGATTCCGGAGAGTTGGGAATGGGTAAGATTAAAGAACCTTGTAAAAAAAGAAGTTAAGCGTGGAAAATCACCTAAATATACTGTTTCCAGCAATATTCAGGTGTTTGCACAAAAGTGTAATGTCAAAGCAGGCGGTATTGATATGACACTTGCAAAATATTTGGATTATAGGGTATTTCCTAAATATCCAGAAGAGGAATGTATGCGAGACAGCGATATTGTTATCAATTCCACCGGAAATGGGACACTTGGTCGTATAGGAATGTTTCATGATTCTGATCGTATCAATGAAAATATTATTGTGCCGGATTCTCACGTTACTGTTATTAGAGCATCGGAATATTTATCAGCAGATTATATTTTTTATGTTTTGAATTATTACCAGCCATATTTAGAAAAAAGTTGTTCTGGTTCAACAAATCAAACAGAACTTAAGCCAGCGGTGATTTCTGAACTATTTATTCCTGTGCCTCCTGTTAATGAACAAACTCGTATTATTACTAAATTGATTGAAGCACTAAATTTATCAAAGCTATATGGGGAAAAAGAAATTTTGTTACAAAAATATAACCAAGATTTCCCTGAACAGTTAAAAAAATCTATTCTTCAACATGCGGTTCAGGGGAAACTTGTTCCACAGAATCCATCAGATGAACCAGCCGCTGTCCTTCTGGAACGTATTCGTGCAGAGAAGCAAAAGTTAATAGCTGAAGGAAAAATCAAAAAAGATAAGCACGAATCTGTCATTTTCAGAAGGGATAATTCTCATTATGAGAAGTTGGATGGAATCGAGCGTTGTATTGACAATGAGATACCGTTTGATATTCCAGACATATGGACGTTTGTTCGCTTGCAGACCATTTGTAAAAAAATTACTGATGGAGAACATAAGACTCCCAAAAGAGTGACTGATTATTGCGGCTTTTTCCTTTTATCTGCAAGGAATGTACGGGACGGATATATTTCTTTAAATGATGTAGATTATGTTAACAAAACAGAATATCTTAATATTTCTAAACGATGCAATCCTGTTAAAAATGATATTTTAATCTCTTGTTCAGGAAGCGTTGGACGATGTTGTACTGTAGACGATGATAATAATTATGTTATGGTACGAAGTGCTGCAATGATTTCGCCTATTCAGTGTAACAGTAAATATATTATGTATGCTATTCAATCGCCAATGGTACAAAAGCAGATATCCGAAAAGATAAAGCAAGCTGTACAAGCTAATTTATTCCAAGGAGCGATTCGTGAGTTGCTAATTCCTGTACCAACTTTAGAAGAACAGTTTCGAATTGTTAATCAAATTGAAACTATTTTACCTGCATTGAAGAAGCTTCATTAACAAGATATATAATATCAGGCGAAAGGAGGTCTTTCGTCATGATAGAAAACGAAAAATTTGAAAGACACTTGAGAGAAAGCAATCTCTCGGAAAACACGATCTCATCGTATATGTTTGCTATTAAGCAGTACGGACAACAATACGATGATGTCACACAGAAAAAGCTACGAGAATACAAGGTATGGCTTATAGAAAATTATAAACCAAAGACCGTAAATCTCAGGCTGCGTGCACTGAACTGTTATCTGGAATCCATTGGGAAAGAGAAATTAAAGTTGCCGTTTGTTCGAGTGCAACAGAAAAGTTATCTGGAAAATGTGATTAGTGAAGCGGACTATGAATACTTCAAATCATGTCTGAAAAAAGATGATGAAATGTTTTGGTACTTCGTAATTCGTTTCCTTGCCGCCACGGGAGCCAGAGTCAGTGAATTGATTCAGATTAAGGCTGAACATGTTAAATTGGGGCATCTTGATTTATACTCCAAAGGCGGGAAGCTGCGTAGAATTTATATTCCAAAAGAATTGCAAAATGAAGCCCTTTTTTGGTTGGCTGAAAAGCAACAAGAAAGTGGCTTCATTTTTTTGAACAAGTATGGCGAGCGCATTACTACTCGCGGCATTTCCGGACAGCTGAAAAAATTGGCAGTAAGATATAATATTAATCCTGCGGTAGTATATCCTCATTCATTCCGGCACCGATTTGCAAAAAGTTTCTTGGAACGCTGCAATGATATAGCTTTTCTTGCTGATCTTATGGGACATGAAAGTATTGAAACTACCCGTATATATCTCAGAAAAACATCGACTGAACAGCGTGAAATTGTAGATACGATCATAAACTGGTAATGGGAAAGGCATACACTCCGGATTATTTTGAGATGTATGCCTTTTTGATTTATAGGTTATTGCAAATATTAAAGGTGTTCTTTAATTTTTCAACAATACGATATTGTTCTTTTAATGGTGGTATTACAATTAATGTATTGGAAATATCTCGCATTACCCAGTTTTTGTTGCCAACCCCACGGGTATTTTCTTCTGCCTGTTTCTGTACTAATGGCGAATTTATTAGGTGTAGTAAATACTCATTATTCATCCGCTTTTGATTAAATTTAAGAAGTGCAACGCTTACGAATAGGCTAAATTCATCAGTTGTATTGACAATAATCGGAATACCGGTTGTACCAACTTTAGTAAGCAATATGTCGCCATATTCCGGATTGCAACGTTTATATAATTCTTTGTGTTCAATCTCTGTAATGAATTTACAATTAGAAAAATCTAACATTCCACTACTTACATCTTTAACGGAAATGAATGGAACACCAGCTTCAACATATTTTGGTCTGGAATGAGTACCGTCAGTCAGTTTATATAGTATTGTACCAAGTCTGCAAAAACACCATGTTTCCGGTATCTCAAACGGTATTTCATCATCAATACAACGCTCAATTCCGTCCAACTTCTCATAATGAGAATCATGGTATGTTACTTTTTGAAATCACATCTATTTAATAGGACTTCTAATTGCTCAACAATACGTACCTGTTCATTATATGGAGGTAACGCTACTAAATATTTTTTAATTTCACCCATACCTAAATCAGGAACACCAATGGATTGTCTTGCCTTTATTGAATGAAGTAATATCTGAGGACTTTCCAAATAATAACGAATATACGGAGCATAAACTAAAAGTGGACGAACAACGCAACATGAGTATGATACTAAAAATTCTCTGTCTATTTCTACCAGTCTTGCTTTTCCTAATGCCGCACCGATTCGAGAGTAAATAATGTCGTGTTTTTGTGGCAAAGCTTTTCTGGACAATCTTTCAAAATCTACTCTTGAAATATATTTGACATTTTGAGTGTAGTTTATTGTTCCATCATCCAACAAGTCTTTTGCAGACAAAAAAAGTACACCTACATCAGCAGATACAGATTTCGGCATATTGTGATCAATATCTCCAATCAAGCTACATATATTTTTCAGACGAGTCCATGTCCAGTTTTCCGGTATTTCAAAAGGAATTTCATCATCAATGCAAACTTCCTCAGAACCATGCTTTTCATAATGAGAATTATCCCTTCTGAAAATGACGGATTCGTGCTTGTCCTTCTTGATTTTACCTTCGGCAATTAATCTTTGCTTTTCAGCACGAATACGCTCCAGAAGGACGGAAGCGGGTTCATCAGAAGAATCTTGTGGAACAAGTTTTCCTTGTACAGCCTCCTGTAAAATAGATTTTTTCAGAAGATCAGGGAAAGCCGCATTCAACGAATTTGCTGCGGAACAAGCTTCTCCATATTGCTCAACAAACGGAAGTACTCCTTTGATTTTAGCAACAATGCGATATTGCTCTGCTAATGGTGGTAAAGGCATAAGTGTAGCTATGATTTTTTCTTTTGAAATATTTGGCTGTGCTCCACCTTCGCCTCGTTTTACAAAGGAAGCCTTCTGCGACATCAAGAAATAAAATAAGTATTCATTGTAAATTTCAATAGGTAAACACGCACAACATGCTTGATTAGTTGTAGCAGGAAATGTGAGTATTCCTACTTTGCCGATTGTTGCGCCGTACATTGCAATTAAAACAGAGCCAGTTGGATTCAGCCTAACTGATGTTTTTTCCAAAGCAAGACGACTTATGTTTTCTGGAATGCACTCGATGTATCCATCGTTCAGATCGCCGGTTTTAAGCCAAGGAATATCTCCACCATAGTATTCTGGAATTGATCTGCTCGGTGTGGCACCCGATCCCCAATCGCCAATACTTCCTAAGCGAACCCATTCCCAACTCTCCGGAATCTCAAACGGCACCTCATCTGCAATACATACCGGTTCGTTCTTTCTAACCTTCTCATAAGGCAAATTATTGATACTTAATAAAGCAATATATGCTATACTGAGAACAGTTGTAATTCATTATAAGTATCAGATAAACAGTTAAGTGGGGAGAGTAACAATATGCAGTTAGGATGGATAGATTTTTCAAAAGAAGACCGGCAGAAGGCATTAGATGTGATTAACCTTCTGAGTGAACAGGGAGCAGTCGATGAACTTGGAATCGGCATTATTCGTGATGCTTTTGCCAATTATTTCTTTCCTGGGACATCTACCATCCAGACCAGAGCAAAGTACTTTCTCATTGTTCCATATGTGTTAAGGGAAGCTGTTGATGGCAGGTATGGAAAGGATGCAAATAGAGTTTTAAGAGCTATAGATTCTGCTGAAAAAGATTGTGGCATCAGATTGTTAGAATAAGATCCAAAGGCGGAAGGTGTTATTGGAACCCGTGTATTACCGAAGGGTTGGGTAGCAAGAAAACCATCAGATATCTACTGGAATGGAATTCGTACCTTTGGAATATTCTGTGATTATGGTCTGTCTATACCGAAGTATGTTTCTTTGGCAGTAAAGTTAAAAGAACAGAAGTCTGTCAGCCGGTTGGGAAACAGGAATGATGATGCGGATGAGAATGATAAGGATGATTCTGATGCAGGAGATATCGGCAATATTAGATTCTGGAATCTTCCGATTTATCATGATGACTGGCGAGACAACCTTACAATAGAGTTGACGCAGGAGGAAGCATTCTATCTGGATAAGCAGATTCAGAAGTCAACGAAAGGGTCTCTTTTGGAATATGTGCTGAAAAATCATATTGATCTGAATGAATATGACGATTTTGCTTCTTTGACGGCTGAACTATCGGAAAAAGTAAGTGAAAGGCTGGCACATATGATGAACCTTGCCTGCGATTTTAATAATCTGGTGTATATGGCAAGAGTAAGATACAATGTCATGCTGTCAGAAGGCGAGAATACTTATGCAAATGATGAGTGGAGCAGGTTACTTCCGGATATCAGGCATAATGCAACAGTCGATCTGGATGCGGTCTTTGCAGAATTGCAGCTGATAAATCCAAGAGCAAAGAGCTTTCTATGCGGGATACAAACAGCATTTATGGCATCGGATATTGAAATGGCTGATGAACTGATTCGTAAGAGGGAACGGAGCTTGAAAGGAGCAGCCAGAGCGAAGCTAAGCAGAACAAAAGAATTTGATCATTCCAAATGGGTAGGTGGTGGAATGCTTGATTACAGATTCTCGAATGCTAGAAGAATTGTGAATGACATCTATGCTGGGGAGGTGAGTGCTGATGTTTAGACCGGATTCAAATCGAGACAGAACTGATTACAGTGGTATTTTGATGCCTCCGGACGGATATAAACTGGACAGAGCAGTAGGCACTACATATTCACTTGACCTGGAAGCACTCACAGCTGTAGCGATATGTCTTGGATTATCTGAAGAAACAGATAGTAAGCTTATGCAAAATCCAATTGGTATGTTGAATGCATTGCAGAAGGTATCAGATAAAATCGTGTTGTTTTGTGAAGCAGGACAGATTAAAGTGCCAACAAAAGCGACTGCACTATCTATATTACTAGAAAAAATGGTAGTAGAAGTTGCATTGCCAAAGGATAAACTGCTTGGTAGATACCCGTCATTTCATCCGAAAACATGGGTATTAGCATATGTAAACGCTGAGGGAGATAAAAAATATCGCTTTGTGGTAATGAGCAGAAATCTGACTTTTGACAGGAGCTGGGATATCAGTTTTGCAATGGATAGCAGTAAAAATGTCAGACAGAAGAAAAAGACACAGCCCATCTGTGATTTCCTGGATTATCTTGTAACGAATGTGCACAATACCAGTAATAATGCCGGAAAGAAAAGGAATCTGATTCGCGGATTATGTGCAGACATTAAGGATGTATCCTTTTCGCTTGAAAGTAAAATATTTGGCGAGAATTTTGAAGTGCTTCCAGTTGGAATTGGAAAAAATGCTTACCACATGCAGGAGGATATTTTATTCTGCAAGGAAAGAGGAAATGCCAATTCAACATTTAATGAGCTTGTGGTGATGTCTCCATTTTTATCGGAAAGTGTGATTGCTGATTTTAACCTTACAGACAGGGCATTGTCGGACTGTAAGAGAACACTTATTACCAGACGTTCCGAGCTTGGAAAACTCAAAATATCAGATGTAGATAATTTTACCATCTATGCATTAAAGGATGAAATTATAGATGGTGAGGATGAAATTTCAGATGAAATGGCGGATAAAAAGAAACAGGATATTCATGCGAAAATTTATCTGAGAAGGAAATATTCAGATGTTGATCTGTATCTTGGTTCCATGAATGCTTCCTATTCTGCAATTAATAAAAATGTTGAAATGATGCTGTGGCTTGGTACAAAGAATATGTATCTGAATGGGGATAAATTCTTAGAGGATATATTCTGTGGACCGGTAGGAGATGCAAAGAATCCATTTGAGCAGGTTACAGTAGCGGATGCTGTTTTGGAAACAGAAAGTGACAATAGAAATCTGCTGGAGCAGAAAATTAAGGACTTGTGCCGAGTGAAAAGGCAGGCTGTAATTTCAGAAGATAATGAGAATGCTGGAAAGTACAAGATAGAGGTTGAGTTCAGTGGTATTGAATCTGATAGTGAGGTTACAGTATCACCATTTAATTCAAAGCAGGAGCAGACATTGTCAGAACATATAGAGTTTTTAGAGCTTGAGATCTTGCAGTTATCTGAGTTCTATGAGATTACTGCAAGATCAGGTGATGATACAATCCGCAGAATTATTATGATCCCTACAAGTGGTTTCCCGGATGACAGAGAAAGTGCTGCAGTAAACAGTGTGGTAAAAGATAGGGCATCATTTGTTGAGTACATAGCGTTTGTACTTGGAGATGATTATGTAGCATCTATGCTTGAAGGAAAGCAGATGGGAGAATCCGGCTTTTTTGCCAATTCGAGTGATGCAATGCCGGCACTCTATGAAAAGATGTTAAAGACATCTGTAGAAGAGCCGGAAAGAATAAAAGACATTGGATATGTGCTTAAGATGGTTACAGATAAGGATATTATACCGGATGAATTCCGTGAACTGTATGAGACTTTTTGTAATACTTTGAAAATCAGAAGATAACGAGGTGATGTCATGTCACAATTTAATATAGATGAAATTGAAAAGCGTACCCTTTCCGGTCTGAAGGATTTTCAAAGAGCGACTGTGGAGAGAGTGGATTATCTGTTCCGGCATAATCAGAATCGTGTGCTTGTAGCAGATGAAGTGGGTATGGGAAAAACTCTTATTGCCAGAGGAGCAATTGTAAAGACAGCAAGACTTAGAATCGAAGAGAAAGATGATCTGTTTAAGGTAATTTATATCTGCTCTAATCAGAACATAGCAAATCAGAATATCAGAAAACTTGATGTAACAGGAAAGAATGCCATCGGCTCAGTATCAGATACCAGACTGTCTATGCAGCATTTAAAGATTACTGAGCAGGAAAATGATCCGCAGATAAAGGAAGGTTTTATACAGCTTATCCCACTTACACCGGAAACATCTTTCCGCATGACCACCGGAGGTGGAAGTGTGCAGGAAAGAGCACTTATGTATGCCATTTTAAGGAGAATGCCGGACTTTAAAGGACATGCAGCTTCTCTTGAAAAATTTATGATAATGGATGCTGTAAAAGCATGGGATGGATGGGCAAAATGGAACTTTGAAAATCGTGTGGCAGAATGCGAAAAGATGACGAAGGGTGTCTATCCACAAAATGTGATAGAAAAAATCCTTAATTATCAGGAGTATGAAAGTATAAGGGACATGCTGCTTAATCATTTGCATGAAAGAAGATACAATAAACAGCTTACATATTCCAATTACTATGTGATGAATAAGCTTCGTGTGATGTTTGCGAGAATCAGTGTATCTATGCTTGAGCCGGATCTGGTAATCATGGATGAGTTTCAGAGATTTAAGTTTCTTTTGTCATCCGATGACAGTGAGCTTGGTATTCTTGCACACAGTTTCCTTAGTGGACATGATACAAGGGTACTTCTGTTGTCGGCTACACCATATAAATTGTATTCTACCCTTGAAGAGATAGATGAAAATCAGATTGATGAGCATTATGCAGAGTTTTTTCAGGTTATGAACTTTCTTTTTGATGATGAAGTCAAAGACATTAAATTCAAGGAAGTGTGGAAGAATTATTCCCATGCTCTAAGTGAGTTGAAGGCAGGGGACAGTGCAATTATCCGTATGAAGGAGCTGGCAGAAAATGCTATGTATCAGGGAGTCAGCAGGACAGAGCGTATATCTGTCATGGATTCCGGTGATTATACGGATGACAGCAGCGTGAAGCATCATTTGCAGATAGATGAAAATGACATAAACTCCTATATACAGATGTCACGATTGCTGTCAAAAACGGATTCAAATCATTCTTTACCGGTAGATTATGCAAAGAGCTGTCCGTATCTTATGTCCTTTATGAAGAAATATAAGATTAAAGAGCAGATTGAAAAATATTATATAAAACATCCTGATGAATTTGGAAGTGAAAGAGAACAAAGTCTCTTGTGGCTGAATCGCAATAAAATCAATAAATATGATGAACTGCCGAAAACCAATGCAAGGCTTGAGGCACTGAAAGAAAAAGCATTTACCGGCGGTGCAGAAAAATATCTGTGGATTCCTCCATCACTGCCATATTATGAGATGCAGGGAGCATATAAAAACAGCAAAGGCTTTTCAAAAATACTTGTATTTTCTGCATGGGAGATGGTTCCACGAATGATAGGTGCGCTTGTTTCCTATGAGGCGGAAAGACTTACAGTTGGAAAACTGGTACATCAGATAAAGAATCAGGATAAGAAGAATACGGGGTATTTTGCGGAAGGTTCGAGACGATACCCGGTGGCAAGGCTCAGGTTTAATGTTTCAAATGGAGAAGTAAGAGGCATGAGCCTGTTTGCACTGCTTTATCCTTCAAAGACACTTTCTGATATGTATTTACCGATTGAGTCATTGAATAATCATGAATCATTAGAAGTAATAGAGAAATCTGTACGGCTGAAACTGAAAGAGAAGCTTGCGATAATCGAAGAAAGGTATGGTGATTCGGGTAACAATAAGGAAGATGCCAGGTGGTATTATCTTGCACCGATGCTCATGGATGGAGTCATCTATGCAAAGCATTGGATAGAGGATATTGTGTGGGAAATGAATACAGACGAAGAGGATACAACATCTGAGGTCAGAAGCTGTTCAAAGGATAAGAGAAATAAGGGCTTTATTGCTCATATTGATAAGCTAAGAAGTTATTTGGATGCCCCGGAGGAGATTCATCTTGGAAGAAAGCCGGAGGATCTTCTGGAAACATTGGTAAATATGGTACTGGGTTCGCCAGCAATATGCATTTATCGTTCTAATGGAAGAAGCACAGCCAGAGCAACATCGCTTGCAAAGGTATTTGTCAATAATTTCAATTTGCCGGAGTCAACAGCTATCATTGATCTTGCTTATGGCAGATGCAGAGATGATAATTCCCATTGGCAGAATGTACTTAAATACTGTAAAGATGGCTGTTTTCAGGCAATGATTGATGAATATATCCATATGCTGAAAGAAACAGCAGGTTTTCAGTCGGATGGAAATCAGTATCAGATCGTGCATGACATGATGATGGATTCATTGAAAATACATACAGCCACCTATATCGCTGATACTTATCCTGATTTCAAAAAGCGTATTAATGGAGCTGACAGGAAGAGTGATGGATGTCGAATAAGGTCGAGTTATGCAGTTGGATTTACAAAGGATGCAGGAGATAATTCCAAGGTAGTCATGCGGAAAGAAAATATCAGAAATGCCTTTAACTCACCAATGCGTCCATTTGTGCTCGCCACAACATCAATCGGACAGGAAGGATTGGATTTTCATAATTATTGTCGTGTGATTATGCACTGGAATCTTCCAAGTAATCCCATCGACCTGGAACAAAGGGAAGGCAGAATCAATAGATTTAAGTGTCTGGCAATAAGACAGAATGTTGCTGATAAATATGGTAAGGCAGATGGTATCACATTTAAGCGAGACATATGGACAGAAATGTTTGAGGCTGCTAAAGCGGAAAAGCAGAATGACCAGTCAGAGCTTGTACCATTCTGGTGTTTCGGAAAAAATCAGAGTGTAAAAATAGAAAGGCTTGTGCCAATGTATCCTATGAGTAAGGATGAGGTTAATTATGAAAGGCTGATAAAGATTCTGTCTCTTTACCGGCTTACATTAGGGCAGGCAAGGCAGGAAGAACTTCTGGAGTATTTATTCAAGGAGTTCAAGGACACAAGTGGATTGAAGAAACTGTTTATCGACTTGAGTCCATTTTCAAAGGGAAAAGAAGGTTGATATGATGAGAATACTTTTTTGTAACATAGCGTGGATGAAGGAGTATCGAGGAAATGAAGATGGAAAGGATACTCCGTTAAATGGTGGAAGCTATGTTGATGAGACAGGAGATGCCCATGAAAAATATAATTTTACACCAGTGAATATGGAGGGTAGGGAAGGCTTATATTGTCTGGGATTTTTTGAGACAAAATCACATAATGGTAAAGATGTCAATCAAATGCGGATTGAGAATATTGCAGGTTGTGAACTATTAAAAAAAGAAGAATCAGTAGATGATGTGCTTGTTGTTTATTGTGCAAAGCATCCGGCACATAAGTTTACGACGGTCGTGGGATGGTATAAACATGCTACAGTTTTCAGACATTATCAAGAGGCAGTGTTTGCTCCAGAAGATATACAATATTACAATGCAATTGCAAACTCATCTGATTGTGTCTTACTTCCTGCAGGGATTAGATCAAGAAAGGTACAATGGGAAGTCCCAAGAAAATCAAATGGTTGGGCTTATGGATTTGGACGGGCAAATGTGTGGTATGCAAGTGAAGAAGATAGCAGGTTACAAGATTATCTTACGAGATTAGTAAAACAGATTGATGAATATGATGGCGAAAATTGGATTGACAAGTACGCTGAGTAATGAGGTACACATATTATGGGAAACGAATCAGGTGAATGGATTATGCATGGCATGAATTGGGACAACCCGGATTGCATCCATTCTGTAGATGAAGCAATCAAGTATATAAATGAATTTGGCTTTTTACCATTATTTAAGAATGACATAGATGGGTTTTCACTTGAAGAAAGAACTGTTCCAGAGTACTGGTGGAGTGATAATCCGGAGATTGATCCATGGATGTGGCGGGCTATTATAGCAAGGCGGCATGATATCGTCTATGGAAAGTTCTTTGATAAGAAGGCAGGATTTATATCAAAAAATTGGTTTCCTGTATTTGCTAATTATCGTCGGGATGGATATGATTTTGATGCATTATATGATGATGGAAAAGCGCCTAATAAGCATAAAAAGATAATGGTCAATTTTATGGAAGATAATGCTGATTCAGAGATTTATTCAAATGAATTGAAAAAACAAGCTGGATTTGGTAAGGATGGAGAAAAGGGATTTGATGGTGCAATAACGAATCTTATGATGCAGACATATCTGTGCAACTGCGATTTTAAGAAGAGAGTGAATAAAAGAGGTATTGAATATGGATGGGATGTGGCAGTGTATTCATCTATTGAGCATATCTATGGATACGATTATGTGACTTCCTGCTACAAGGATAATCCACAGGATTCATGGAAGCAGATTGTAGATTATATGCATGAGATGTATCCGGAGGCAACGGATAAGCAGATAAGGAAAGTGTTAAAATAAAACAGTGAATTTTTGAGGTGAATATACATAAAATGAATGTAAAAAAATCCGCAGCTTATTGCAAGCTGATAGAAAATGTAAAAAACAAATATCGTAAAAATCCTATATACACAAAGAACCTGACACTTGGCTGGTGCGATTTACGTCAGGGAGAAGATTTGTGTCAGGAAATTAACCTATGGACATATTGGCAAGGGAGAGATTACGCCAAGAAGACACCACATATTAAGTATATGCTGATAGGTCAGGATTTTGGACCGCCTGAAAAGGAAGAGATAAAGGGTACGATTGCAAATGTCCGTAAGATGAATGATGGCGTAGATGTGATGTTCCATGAAAATGTAGATTTGGAAGCAAGGGATTCACAGACGGATATAAATATTGTCAGATACTTTGAACTGATTGGTAAAAATGAAATTGACAAGAAAAAATATCCAGATTTGTTTTTCTGCAATTGTAATTTGGGCTATCGCAGAGATAAGTATTCTGGAAATATGACCAGAAAGATATTGGCAAATGATGCAGCCGAAATAAAATCACTGATTGACATTATAGAGCCAGAAAACATAATCTGTATGGGTCTTGATACATCCGTGGTTGTAATACGAACTCTGATTGATAAAGAGTTTTCCTGTAATAGAGTATCTGAACTTATAGGAACTGGAGAACCTTATATTTATGGAGAAACATATATATACCCTGTAGCACATCCGGGGTATTGGGGTACAAGTACAAGAGGAGAGGATAATGTTATTGCAGATTGGAGGAGGATTAGAAAATAAGGAGGAGTCACAATGCCATTTAAGATTGTCCGAAACGATATAACAAAGGTAAAAGCAGATGTAATCGTGAATACTGCCAATCCAAATCCGATATGTGCAAGTGGCACGGACTTAGCAATATATGAGGCAGCAGGAAAAGAAAAGCTTCTCGCAGAAAGAGCGAATATCGGCAAAATTGCAAGAGGTGATATTGCTGTCACTGGTGCATATAGCCTAAATGCAAAATATATTATTCATACAGTAGGACCGGTATGGACGGATGGATTGCACCATGAATTTGAAATTCTGGAGCACTGCTATCGTAAATCATTGCAAAAAGCATTGGAACTTAAGTGCGAGAGCATTGCATTTCCATTAATTTCGACAGGAGTATATGGATTTCCGAAGGATAAGGCATTACAGATTGCTGTGTCAGTATTCAGCCAGTTTCTTACTGAAAATGAAATGGAAATTATACTGGTAGTGTTTGATAAAAGGTCTTTTCAGCTGTCCGGTCAGATTGTTGGGGATATTGATTCTTATATAGATGCTAATTACGTCAGAGAAATCCATAGAAAAGAGTATCCGTTAAGGAGCAGAAGAAGTACTCATGTAAAAGAATTGGCAGAAGAAGATTTCAATGAAGAAATGCTTCAAAGAGAAGAAGACAACTATCCACTTGAGGAAATGACAGATACTGGCATGACAGAATTGCTCATGCCGTTAGAAAATATTTCATTGGAAGATCAGCTGGCCAATATAGGAGTTTCCTTTCATGATAAATTATTTGAGCTGATTGATGAAGCACATCTTGATAATAAGGATGTGTGGAAACGGGCAAACCTTGATAGGAAACATTTTTCAAAGATTCAGTGTGATCAGAATTATCATCCAAAGAAAAAGACAGTAATGGCACTCTGTATTGCACTTCAGCTTGATCTGGAACAGTCAAGAGATTTACTTGCCAGAGCGGACTGGGCATTTAGTCCAAGCAGTAAGGTGGATCTGATCGTGCAGAAGGCTATTATAGATAAGCAGTATGATATTATGCAGCTGAATGTAACATTGTTTAAGTATACGAATGAAATTCTTGGAGTATAGGAGAAAATATTCATGAGTAGAGAGACAGATATAAAACTTTTAATGGACAATGAATGAAACCAGATAAGGAGAAAACGTAAATTGTGTTAATGATAGCAGACATGATTATGGAGTGAATATCTTATTTGGAGGAAAAACAAATGGTACAATCAATCTTTGAGGAAATGGGCGGCAGATACGAACGGCAAGGCGAATACATTTTACCCTGCCTTACCATACCACCCGAAAAGGAACAGCCGATAGACTTATTCGGACGGCGGCACTTGGACTATCTGCGGGAGTACCGCAAAATTACATACACCAATCTTCTCACAAGCGGCAGACTTAACGCTTACCTTGCCGACATCGACAGGCAGGCACAGGAACGCTTTGAACGGCTCATAGAGGGCATGAAACAGGCACAGGGCATAACGGAACAGCTAAAGGCAGAAAACGCCTTAGAATGGACAGGATGCCTCAATAACATAAGGGCTTGTGCGAGGGAGATTGTGGAAAAGGAAATTATTTTTGCATAAA